>Ga0209853_1000106_pt1 | contig 22082 bp, 18 predicted proteins | sample GWRWS1_30_40_FD_187224 | JGI IMG/M metagenome (GOLD analysis project Ga0209853, IMG submission 187224) | Riverbed sediment microbial communities from areas with vegetation nearby in Columbia River, Washington, USA - GW-RW S1_30_40 (SPAdes)... | ecosystem: Environmental > Aquatic > Freshwater >...
CGGTACGTGGGCGACAGGCAGTTCTCGAACCTGCCTCGGAAGTACAAGACATCGATATCGGGTTGCCGGCAGCAGTGCGCGCAACACGAGGTCAACGACGTAGCGTTCGTGGGCGTCGAACGTGGCGGCCAGGTGGGATTCGACCTGTGGGTCGGCGGAGGCCTGTCCACCAACCCCCACTTCGCCAAGCGGCTCGGGGCGTTCGTGGAGCCCGGTCTCGTTCCCGAGGCGTGGGCCGCCGTCACCGGCGTGTTCCGGGACTACGGCTACCGCAGAGCCCGGAACCACGCGCGCCTCAAGTTCCTGGTAGCCGATTGGGGTCCCGAACGGTTCCGCACCGAGGTGGAGAAGTACCTGGGCCACTCGCTGCCCGACGGCCCGGCTCCCGAGCCCTCCCCCACCATGCACCGCGACCACGTCGGCGTGTTCCCGCAGAAGGACGGGCGCATGTACGTGGGGTTCGCCCCAAAGGCCGGCCGCATCCCCGGGCACCAACTCCTACGGGTGGCCGACCTGGCCAACGGCTTCGGCCGCGGGCGCGTCCGCACGACGACGCAGCAGAAGATGGTGATCCTCGACGTGCCCGAGGAGCGGGTCGACGACCTCGTCGCCGCCCTCGAGGGCAAGGACCTCCGGGTCCGGCCAAGCGCGTTCCGCAAGGGCCTCGTGGCTTGCACCGGCATCGAGTTCTGCAAGCTCGCCATCACCGAGACCAAGGGGCGGGCCGCGTGGCTGTCTCACGAGTTGGAGGAGCGGCTCCCGGACTTCGCGGAGGAGATCCGGATCCACGTGAACGGGTGCCCCAACTCCTGCGCCCGGTTCCAGGTGGCCGACATCGGCCTGATGGGCGCGGTGATGCCAAGGCCCGACGGCAACGAAGTCGGAGGCGTTCCTGGTGCACCTGGGAGGCGGGCTCGGGGATGGTGGGGAGTTCGGCCGGAAGGCGAAGGGCGTGCGCGTGTTCGCGGAGGACGCCGCCGACTACGTCGAGGCCCTGGTGAAGCGGTACCTGGCCGGCCGCAACGGTTGTGCGAGCTTCCGGGACTTCGTGGGCTCGCTCTCCGACGAGGGGCTGGCCGACTTCGCGAGGTGGGAGCCGCGGTGAGCGACACGCCGAGGATGCAGCCCTTCTACTGCCCGTACTGCGGCGAGCAGGATCTCCGCCCGGCCGAACCGACCGGTTACCACTGTCGCGTGTGCGACCGGCGGTTCGAGCTCGCGTTCCTCGGCCTGGGAGAGGGAGCATGAGCGATCGCGAGCCGATCCACGAGCCGGCCCTGCCCGTCGTCGACGAGGAAGCGGCCTGGGTGCACGAGGCCGCCGGCCGGTTCGAGCACGCCACCGCGCAGGATCTCCTGGCGTGGGCCCTGGACCGGTTCCATCCCCGCATGGCCATCTCGGCCGCCGGCGAGTTGGACGGCATGGTCCTGATCGACTTGGCCTGGCGGATCAACCCGGAGGTCCGGGTGTTCACGCTCGACACCGGGCGGCTTCCGGCGGAGACCTACTCGTTGTTCGAGAGGATCCGGGAGCGCTACGGGATCCAGGTCGAGTTCGAGTTCCCCGACCGCCTCGAGGTCGAGCGGCTGATGAAGCAGCACGGCCCGAACCTGATGTACCGAAGCCTCGACCTCCGATTGGAGTGCTGCGAGGTGCGGAAGGTCGAGCCGCTGAAGCGGAAGCTGGCCACGCTGGACGCGTGGGTGGCGGGGCTGCGGCGCGAGCAGTGGCGGACGCGCGGGAGCATCGCCAAGGTCGAGCTCGACCGGGACCACGGGGGGATCGTGAAGATCAACCCGGTCGCCGACTGGACTCTGGACCGGGTGCGGGGCTACATCCGGCAGCACGACGTGCCTTATCACGAGCTGTTCGACAGCGGATACACGTCCATCGGGTGTGCTCCGTGCACCCGAGCCGTGCTGCCCGGCGAGCTGGAGCGGGCCGGGCGGTGGTGGTGGGAGCAGGACACCGACAAGGAGTGCGGTATCCACTGCTCGGTGCAGCTCCTGGGGACGAAGACCGACGGTGAACGCGACATGGAGCGGGCCGTGCTTCGCGAGGAGGCGTCCTAGCGATGGCCTTTCGCTACCCGGTCTTCCTCGAGCTCACCGGGAGGCGCGCCGTCGTGATCGGCGCGCTCGCGGTCGCGGAGGGGAAGGCGGAGGGCCCTGGAGGCCGCCGGCGCCGTCGTGGATGTCCTCCAGAACGGCGCCTGGCACCCGTCCGACCTCGACGGTGCGTTCATCTGCGTGGCGTCCTCGCGCGACCCGCGCGAGCGCGACGCCATCGCCCGGGCCGCCCGGGAGCGAGGCGTGCTCGTCAACGTCATGGACGACGTCCCGAACTGCGACTTCGCGGCCCCGGCCGTGGTCCGGCGAGGAGAGCTCGTGCTGGCCATCTCCACCGGAGGCCGGTCCCCCGCGTTGGCCCGCAAGCTCCGGGAGGAGCTGGAGGAGCGGCTCGGGGCGGAATGGGAGGGTGTGCTTGAGGTCCTCACGGACGTTCGCCTGCAGACCCTGCCGCTCCTTCCGGACCTCCGCGAGCGCGCGCGGCGTTGGAACCGCGCACTCGACCTTGATGAGGCGGCCCGGCTCGTCGGATCGGGGCGACGTGATGAGCTCCAGACCCTCCTGATCGAACGCCTCCTCTCGTCGGTGGACGTGGCATGAGCGGGATCGTGTACCTGGTTGGCGCGGGACCCGGCGACCCCTGGCTCATCACGCTCCGGGGCGCCGAGGTGCTGCGGCGGGCCGACGTGATCGTGTACGACCGCCTGGCGTCCCCCCGGCTGCTCGACCTCGCGCCCGCTCGCGCCGAGCGCGTGTACGTGGGGAAGGAACCCGGGAGGGCCGCCCTCCCGCAGGACGAGATCGACCGCCTGCTGGTGTCGAGGGCCCTCGAAGGCGACGTCGTGGTCCGCCTGAAGGGCGGCGACCCATTCGTGTTCGGCCGGGGTGGTGAGGAGGCGCTCGCGTGCGCGCCGCCCGCGTAGCGTTCGAGGTCGTGCCGGGCGTGACGTCAGGGGTGGCGGCCCCGGCCTACGCGGGCATCCCCGTGACCCACCGAGGCCTGGCACGGAGCTTCGCCGTGGTCACGGCCAGCACCGCGCACGGGGACGAGGTCGACCTCGGTCGCGTGGCCACAGCCGTCGACACCCTGGTCGTGCTGATGGCGGCGGGGAAGCTCGAGCGGACCTGCCGCGAGCTGATCGACGCCGGCCGGCCGGAAGACGAACCCGCCGCCATCGTCCAGTGGGCGGCCACCGAGGACCAGCGCTCCGTCGTCGGGACCCTGGCGGATCTCCTCACCCTGGCCCGAGCCGTTTCGATCGGCCCCCCGGCCACCCTGGTGGTCGGGGCCGTGGCGGCCCTGGGGCATGAGCTGGCCTGGCGCCCCGAGGGCCTTTCGACCGCGACCCTCCCGCCCGGGGGATAATCGAGCGCGTTCCGCCCGAGAGGAGGCCGTCATGGCCGATCAGAACTGGGAACGCTACGCGGCCGGTACCGGGCTGGGGGCGGCCGTCCTCCTGTGGGTCCAGGCGTTCGTCGCCCCCCTGTACCCGGGGTTCGACGACGCGCCGCTCGAGGTGGCCCGGTACTACCAGTCGAACGCCGCCGCGATCCGGGTGCAGATGCTGCTCACCGGATTGGCCGGGATCCTCTTCCTGTGGTTCCTGGGGAGCCTCCGGGCACACCTGCGGCGGGCGGAGGGAGACCCCGGCCGGGTGTCGGCCGTGGCGTTCGGGGCGGGGATCGCCGCCCTCGGGCCCGCCTCCGTCGGGGTGATCTCCACGGCCACCGCGGCACACCTCGCGGGGTCCGGCCTGCCCGTGTCGGCCATGACCGGCCCCCGGGAGGCCCAGCTCCTGGCCGGCCTGGTCGCCGTGGCGCCCCTGAACGACATGCGGTTGCTCGCGTACGCGCTCGGCTGGTTCGCCCTGGCGCCGCTGCTTGCAGCCACCGCCGTGGTCACGGCGCGGACGGGCGTCTTCCCCCGGTGGCACATGAACGCGAGCTACGCGTTGTTCCTGCTGTCGTTCGTCGCGGCCCTGTCCGTGCTCTTGGAGAGCGGCCCGTTCGCCCCGGGCGGCGCATACAACCTCGTCCTGTTCGGGCTGTTCGTCCTTTGGCTCGGCGCCACCAGCTGGCTGATGACGTGGCCGCCCACCGCGGCTGCCAAGAAACCGGAGGAAACGGCAGAGCTGGAACCGCCGCCGGCGGCCTGAAGCGAGCGCCGGAGGAAACCCGGCGGAACACCACTAACCGAAGGCCGCTCACGGCCTTGCCTGCCACTCCTGATCCAGCATCGAGTACACGACGAGATCGACGTACCCCATGGCCGTCTTCCCCGCGCCCCGGAGCACGGCTTCCTGCGTGAAGCCGAGCCGCTCCGGGACCGCCCGGCTCCGGGCATTGTCGGGGGCGGCGTGGATCGTGATGCGGTGCAGTCGCAGCTCGCCGAATCCACGATCGATGAGCGCCCGGCATGCCCGCGTCACCAGGCCCCGGCCTTCGAACGACCGGCCCAGCCAGTACCCGATGTCCGCCCCATCGTTCAGGAGGTCCAGGTGCATCCCGGTGCCGCCCGCGAGCTCGCCTCGTTCCCAGATGCCGTAGCCCTCCTCCCTGAGCTCCTCCACGGAGAGCACGCTCTTCAACCAGGCTCGTGAGTCCTCAGCGGTCCGCACGCCGTCAACCCACGGCAACCAGCGTCGCAGACGCTCCCGTTCCGCATCGACCAGCGCGAACAGCGTCTCCGCGTCCTGCATGGAGTACCGGCGGAGCTCGGCGCCGTCGCCGAGGTCAAGGCGGATCGACTTCACGACGAAGGTCTGGCGGCGGCGGCCCGCTTCTGCCGATCCTCCTCCTGGAGCACACGGCGCAGGACCTTGCCGATCAGCGTCTCCGGCAGCGAGTCCCGGAACTCGATCTGCTTCGGCACCCGGTATCCGGCGAGGCCGTTCGCCGGATCGCGGGCCCACGCCACGATCTCCTCGGCCGTGGCCGTCTCTCCCGGCCGAAGGACGATGTAGGCCTTCACCGCCTCCCCGGTCTCCTCGTCCGGCACGCCGGCCACGCCCACCTTCAGGATCTTGGGATGGCGGTACAGCACCTCCTCGACCTCGGTCGGGTACACGTTGAACCCGGAGACGATGATCATCTCCTTGATGCGGTCCACGATCCGGAAGTACCCGTCTGGATCCATGATCGCCACGTCGCCGGTGTGCAACCACCCGCCCCGGATCATCAGCGCCGTCTCGTCCGGCCGGTTCCAGTAGCCCAGCATGACCTGGGGGCCCCGGATGCAGAGCTCGCCGGGCTGGCCCGGCTCCACCTCCTGGTCCGGCGCCTCCAGGCGAACGATCTTGCAGTCGGTGTCGGGGATGGGGAGTCCGATCGTCCCCGTCCGGACGCGACCCCCGATGGGGTTGGCGTGCGTAACCGGCGAGGCCTCGGTGAGGCCGTAGCCCTCCACGAGCTGGGCCCCGCCCGTGATCTCGTGGAACTTCTCGGCAACGGCCTGTGGTAGCGGCGCGGCCCCCGACACGCAGGCCTTGATGGACCGGAGGTCGTACTTGCGGGTCTCCGGCGCCTCGTTCAACCGCTGGTATAGGCGGGGAGCGCCGGGGAAAAGCGAGGGCTTCTCCTTCGCGAGCGCCTTGAGCACCAGGTGGAGATCGAACCGGGGGACCAGCACGAGCTTGGCCCCGTTCAAGATGCCCAGGTTCAGCTCGGTGGTCATCCCGTAGGAGTGGAAGAACGGCAGGACGCACATGACGGCGTCCTCCCCCTCGACGATGATAGGGAACCACGCGGAAGACTGCATGGTGTTCGCCACCAGGTTGAAGTGGGAGAGCATCGCGCCCTTGGAGAGCCCCGTGGTGCCGCCCGTGTAGATGAACCCTGCCGGGTCGTTCCTGGGGTCCACGGTGGCGACGGGTGGGGGCGGCCCGGCCGCCTTCATCAGCGCCGACCACCACTTCACGCGGGCGGCGCCGGGGACCGGCGGCCAGGGCTTGCCCTCGTGCTTCGCCTCCCGTTTGAACTTGAGCGGCGCGAGCTGCTTCAGTGGGAACCGCATGTAGTCGGTGACCTTCGTGACGATCACCTCGCGCACGCCGAGGCCCCGGAACACCGGCTCGAAGTTCGGATACAGCTGGTCGAGCACCACTAGGGCCTCGATCCCCGCGTCTTTCAGCTGATGCTCCATCTCCCGCTGCGTGTACAGGGGGTTGTTGCCGACGAGGATGGCCCCGATCCGCATCGTCGCGTAATAGGCGATCACGTACTGGGGTGCGTTCGGCAGGATCAACCCGACCCGGTCGCCTTTGGCGATGCCGAGGGCGGAGAGCACGGCGGAGAACCGCTCCACCTCCTCCAGCAGGAACCGGTAGGACATATGGCGGCCGAACCACGCCATGGCCGGGCGGTCGGGGAACCGCCGGGCCGAGCTCTCGAGCATGGAGAACACGGAGGCCTGCGGGTACGGCTCGAGCGTGCGAGGCACCCCGGCCGGGTAGCTCGCGAACCACGGGCGGTGCTCGGTCACGGCGACATCATTCCAGAACCGGGCCGGCCCGCTCAACGCGCAGACCCAGGCGTGGCTCCGTTCGGATAGGCTGCCCGCCGATGACGGGGTGGGTGGAGCGGGTGCGCGAGGCGGTCGACCGGGCCGTGCCTCCCGTGGAGGGCGAACTCCGCGTGGCCGGGCTCCGCCGCCCGGTCGAGGTGATCCGTGACCGCTGGGGCGTCCCGCACATCTACGCGGAGAGCCTGGACGACCTGTTCCTGGCCCAGGGATTCGTGGTCGCCTCCGAGCGACTGTTCCAGCTCGACACGGCGCTTCGCCTGGCGAACGGGAGGCTGGCCACGATGTTCAGCGAGCTCGTCGTGCCCATGGACCGGTTCGCACGCACGGTGGGCTGGAACCGGGCCGGTGCGAAGATCGCGGCGGGCTACGACGGCCTGTCCCGGCGGATGACCGCCTCGTTCCGGGCCGGCGTCGGCGCGTGGCTCGAGATGATGCCGGCCGTGCCCGTCGAGTACGTCGTGCTCGACCTGGAGCCGGAGGTCCCCGACGACGACGCGTCTTGGGCGTCTGTGGCCGCGTTCATGAGCTGGGGCCTCTCCGGGAACTGGGACAACGAGCTCCTTCGGGCGGAGATCGTCGAGCGCTTGGGGTGGGAGGCCGCGCTTGACCTGTTTCCGGACATGCCGGCGGAGCCCGGGCCGGTGGTGGCCGGTACGCTCCCCCGCCCCTCGCCGCTCGACCTGCTGGCCGCCGCCCCACCCCGGCCGCGCGGCCAGGGCTCGAACAACTGGGTCGTCGCCGGTTCGCGAACCGTCACCGGCAAGCCCCTGCTGGCGAACGACCCGCACCTCGTGACGCAGATGCCCTCGGTGTGGATCGAGGTGCACCTGTCCGGGCCCGGCTACGAGGCCTCCGGCGTGTCGCTGCCGTTCTCGCCGGGGGTGCTCATCGGGCGAACCGCCCATCACGCGTGGGGGCTCACCAACGTGGGCGGCGACACCCAGGACCTGTACCTCGAGCGGCTGAAGGACGACGGCACCGCCGCGCTGTACCAGGGCGAGTGGGAGCCGGTCACGGTCCACCGCGAGGAGATCCACGTTCGGGGGCGCGACGAGCCGGAGGTGCTTGAGGTCCGCGAGACCCGCCACGGGCCGATCCTCGACTCGTACCTCGTGGGGATTCAGAACCCGACCGTGGTCGAGGGCGGCGTCCGGGAGACCTACGCGCTCCAGTGGACCGGGCACGAGCACGCCGTCCTGCCGTCGACGGTGTTCCGGATGGCCACCGCCTCGAGCTTCCAGAAGTTCCGCGAGGCCTTGCGCACGTGGGGCTGCCCCGGCCAGAACGTCATTTACGCCGACGTCACCGGGACGATCGGCTACCAGTGCACCGGCCTGTACCCCGTGCGGCGAAAGGGCGACGGCACGATCCCGGTTCCCGGGTGGACGGCGGAGTTCGAGTGGGACGGCTTCGTCCCGTTCGAGGAACTCCCCTGGAACGTCGATCCGGAGAACGGGTTCCTGGCCACCGCGAACAACCGGATCCACGACGACTCGTATCCCCACCTGATCGGCCGCGACTTCCTGCCCTCCTTCCGGGCCCGGCGGATCGTCCAGCTCCTGACGGGGACCGAGAGGCACTCGAGGAACACCTTCGCCGCGATGCAATCGGACACGATGTCCATCCCGGCCCGGGGGATCAAGCGGCATCTGCTGGAGGTCGAGCCCGCCGGCGGCCGGCAGAAGGAGGCCATCTCGTACCTGGAGGCCTGGGACGGCAACCTGGCTGCCGACTCCGTGGCCGCGTGCATCTACCAGGCCTGGTCGAAGCACATGGCCCGAGCGGTGCTCGTGCCGAGGCTCGGCGACCGGCTCTACACGCACTACTACGGACAGCGCGACGGGTCGAACGCCTTCCAGTTCCAGGTCCTGTCGAACCTGCTTTCCTTCCCGACCACCCGGTGGTTCGGGGCCGACGGTCCGGCGGCCCGGGACGAGGTGCTGCGCCGAGCCCTGGACGAGGCCATCGACGAGCTCGCCCACCACCTGGGTGAGGACATGAGCTCGTGGCGGTGGGGAGCGCTCCACCGGGCCGTCTTCGCCGGGCCGTTGGCCATGATCCCCGACGTCGCAGAGCTTTTCACCGGCGGGGTGGTCGAGGCGGGCGGTGACGAGCAGACCCTCAATCAAGGAGCCTTCGAGCCGGAGCATTCCTACGACGTGGCCGTGCTCCCCTCGTGGCGCCAGATCGTGGACCTGTCGGACCCGGACGCGTCGGTGGGGATCCACACCACCGGCCAGTCCGGACACCCGGGCTCACCGCACTGGAACGATCTCATGCCGCTGTGGGCGAGGGGCGAGTATCATCCCCTTCCGTTCTCGCGGGAAGCGGTGGAGGCGAACGCCGAGGCCACCACGGCCCTCGTGCCGCGGTAACCTTGCCGGGCCATGCCGGAGTCCCGAGGCCGCCAGAAGCAGCGGCGCCGCCCGTACGTGCAGCAGCCCACGAAGCGCAAGCCCAAGCCCAGCCCCAAGTGGTTCGGGTTCCTGATCATCGGGTTGATGGCGGCGGGCGTGATCGTGATCGTCCTGAACTACATGGGGATCACGCCGGGAGGCACCCGGAACCTGTGGCTGTGGGCGGGCCTCGGCCTCATCGCCCTGGGGTTCGTGGGCGCCACCCAGTGGCGCTGAACGCTCGCCCTGCCGGCGCGGGAAGGAATCACACTCGTGTGATCTTCCACAGGCGGTCCACATCTGGGGAGAACCACAGGCCTGTGATTCGCGGATTCGGGGCGCCTCGGCGGCGGCGGCCGGAGCCGGCGGGAAGTGTGGAAAACCAGCCCTCCCGCCCTGGAGAAGCTCGGGAAAACGTGTGGATCAGGTGGGGGCGATGCCGCCGGGCGCCGGGCGATGCACGACCTGCATGGGCTCGCCGCAGTGCCGGGGGATCTGGAGCTCGCCCAGCCGGGTGACGCGGAACTCCGTGCCGCACTCCCGGCACACCAGGAACACCTCCAGGTCCTCCACGTCCTCGACCTCGGGCTCTTCCCTGGGTCCCGGCCCCGAGGCCACCCTGAGGGCGGTGACCCCCACCCAGGCGATCACCACCCCGATCAGGATGGCAGCGAGGATCACCCACCAGTTCACGGGAGGCGTTCCACGATCGTCGCGTTCGCCATCCCGCCGCCCTCGCACATCACCTGGAGGCCGAACCTGCCCTCCCGGCGCTCCAGCTCGCTCACCAGGTCCGCCATGAGCTTCGCCCCGGTCGCCCCCACCGGGTGGCCCATGGCGATCGCCCCGCCGTTCGGGTTTACGTGCTCTTCGAACCAGTCGTCGAGGATGCCCAGCTCCCGCTTCCACGCCAGTACCACCGAAGCGAAGGCCTCGTTGATCTCCACGACGTCGACGCCCTCGAGGCGGAGACCGGCCCGGTCCAGCACCTTCCGCGTCGCCGGAATGGGACCGGTCAGCATGTACACCGGATCGTCCCCCACCACGGCGAACGAGACGAGCCGGGCCCGTGGCGAAAGCCCGAGCGCCTCGGCCCCGTCCCGCGAGGCCACCAGCACGGCCGCGGCCCCGTCGGAGATCTGAGACGAGTTCCCCGCGGTCACCGTCCAGCCGATCCTGCCCGCGAACACCTCGTCGAAGGTGTCGGCCCGGAAGGCCGGCTCCAGCGCCCCCATCCGGGCCCGGTCGGGCGCCATCCGGATGCCCTCATCGTGTTCCAGGAGCTCGCCGCCCCCATCCCGTTTGACCGGAACGAGGTGCCGGCGGAACCGCCCGTCGCGCGTCGCGCCCGCCGCCCGGGCGTGCGAGCGGAACCCGAAGTCGTCCTGCTCCTCCCGGGAGATCCCCCACTTCGCGGCGATTAGCTCGGCGGAGACGCCTTGGGGGACGAGCTTTCCCTCGTAGCGCAGGGCCAGTGACGGCGGGAAGGGCGTGCCGCCCGCCGCGGACGACCCCAGGGGGACCCGGGTCATGTGCTCCACCCCCGAGGCCACCGCCAGGTCGTACGCCCCGGCCAGCACTCCCTGGGCAGCGAAGTGGACGGCCTGCTGGGAGGACCCGCACTGCCGGTCCACGGTCGTGGACGGGACGGTCTCCGGCAGCCCCGCCGCAAGCCACGCGTTTCGCGCCACGTTCAGGGATTGATCGCCGATCTGGGAGACGCATCCGGCGATGTGATCGTCCACTGTGACGGGGTCGACCCCGGTCCGCTCGAACAACTCTCGAAGCACCGGCGAGAGGAGCTCCACCGGGTGAACGTCAGCGTACGCCCCGCCCCGTTTCCCTACCGGGGTCCGGACGGCTTCGACGATGACGGCCTCGCGCATGGCCCTCCTCCGAGTCGGGCGTGCCGAGTGTACGCAGGGTTGGCTGACGGGAGCCCGATCGAGTTTTGTCAGTCCCTACGAGGAGGGCCGAAAGACCCGCCACCACCAGGGCTTTCCGACACTGCCGACCTCACGGGGCCGTGTCACAATCGCTGCCGGAGACGCCCGAGATCAACGGAGGCACTTGGATGGGCGCGTACGAAGCCGTGCAGGGGTTCTTCCAGGCGGCCGCGGACCGCCTGGGGGTGGAGGAGTCCATGCGCGCACTCCTCGACACGCACCGACGCGCGTTGAACGTTCAGGTGCGCGTCCCCATGGACGACGGCACCACCAGGACGTTCGAGGGCTATCGGGTCCAGCACAACAACGCCCGTGGGCCGTTCAAGGGCGGGCTGCGGTACCACCAGACCGTCGCCATGGACGAGATCAAGTGCTTCGCCGCGCTCATGACGTGGAAGTGCGCCCTCATCGACGTCCCGTTCGGGGGCGGCAAGGGCGGGGTCTCAGTCGATCCGAAGGGGCTCTCCCCGGGCGAGCTGGAGCGGCTGTCGCGATCCTTCATCCGGGCCATCGCCCCGGTGATCGGGCCGTACACGGACATCCCGGCCCCCGACGTGAACACCGGCGCCCGCGAGATGGGCTGGATGTACGACGAGTACAGCCGGCTGTTCGGCGACGCGCCAGCCATCCTCACCGGCAAGCCTATCGCCCTCGGCGGGTCGCTCGGACGCGAGCAGGCCACCGGGCGGGGTGGGGTCCTGTGCCTGGACCGCATCGCCCACCACCGGGGGTGGAACCGGGAGCGGATCCGGATCGCCGTAGAGGGTTACGGAAACGTCGCCTCGTGGTTCTCGATCCTGGCCGACCAGGCCGGCTACCGGATCGTGGCCGTCTCCGACAGCCAGGGGGCGATCCACAACCCTGAGGGGCTCGACCCGAACGCCGTACGGGAGCACAAGAAGGCCACAACGAGCGTCGTCGGGTTCAAGCACGCCGACACTATCCCCGGCGAGGACCTGCTTGCGCTGGACTGCGAGGTCCTCGTGCCCGCGGCCCTGGAGGAGCACATCCGCGACGACAACGCCAACGCGATCCAGGCGACCCTGGTCCTCGAGGTCGCCAACTACCCGACCACCCCGAAGGCCGACGACATCCTGAAGGCTCGGGGCGTCACGGTGATCCCCGACATCCTGGCGAGCGCCGGCGGCGTGGTGATCTCCTACCTCGAGTGGGTCCAGAACCTCGAGCGGGAGCGGTGGAGCGAGGACCGGGTGAACAACCGTCTGGCCGAGCTGATGTACGCGGCCACCGACGCGGTGATCAGCCGGGCCCACGAGAAGGGCATCACCCACCGGGAGGCGGCCTACGAGATCGCCGTGGAGCGGGTGGCCGAGGCCGAGCGTCTCCGGGGGCACTGGTAGATCGACTCGATGAGGGCTTTACGGCCGGAGATGCCGCCGCAGGAAGTCGAGCTTCGCGGAGACGATGGACAGCGCCATCGGTGAGCGGAGTCTCATGCCTCTTCCCTTCCGTCGGACGCCGGGTTGACCCGGCGGGTTCCGCCGAGTATCAGTGCTTCACCGGACGGCCAGGGAGGATCGGTGAGCGAGGAGCGAAGGACCATCGTGTTCTTCCCGGAGGGCGCTTTCGGACCGACCAACAACTGCGTCGGGATTGGGAACGTGCTGAGGGCACGGGGCCACCGGGTAGTGTTCATCGTGGAGGAGTCCTTCGCGGGGACCCTGGAGGCCAGGGGGTTCGAGGAGACCCTGATGCGCCTCCAGCCGCCGCCGGCGGACGAGGAGGAGCCCGGCCAGTTCTGGAAGGACTTCATCCGTGACACCGCCCCGGAGTTCCGCAAGCCGACGATCGAACAGCTCCGAACATTCCTCAAGCCTACCTGGCAGGCCCTGATCGACGGCGCAGCGTTCGCGAACGACCGCCTTACCGAGATCTTCGACGAACTGCGGCCGGACGCAATCGTGGTGGACAACGTGGTGGCGTTCGCCGCCGTCCCTGCGTCCGGACGGCCCTGGGCCCGGATCACGTCGTGCAACCCGCTGGAGTGGAAGGACCCGGACATCCCGCCGGTCTTCTCCGGCTACCCGGCGAAGGACCGCGTCGGGTGGGACGGGTTCTGGGACGAGTACGACCGGGTCCTCGGCCTCCAGGTGGCGGAGTTCGGCGCGTGGCTTCAGGACCATGGGGTCCCGGCTCTCCCCGGGTCCCGCGACTACATCTGGGAGTCTCCGTTCCTCAACCTGTACGTCTACCCTGTGGAGGCCGACTACGCGCGCCGCGACCCGCTCCCCGCCACGGTGCATCGGCTCGACGCGTCGGTGCGCGAAATCCACGAGTCCTACGACGAGCACCGGGAACTCGGCGACGACGGCGCACTGATCTACGTCTCGCTCGGCTCCCTGGGCTCGGCCGACGTGGAACTCATGCAGCGGCTGATCGACGTGCTGGCCAAGACCCGCCACCGATACATCGTCAGCAAGGGCCCACAGCACGACCTCATCACGCTCGCGGACAACATGGTCGGCGCCGAGTTTCTACCGCAGCCGGCAATCCTGCCCCGGGTGGACCTGGTCATCACCCACGGCGGGAACAACACGGTCATCGAGAGCTGGTACTTCGGCAAGCCTATGATCGTGCTGCCACTGTTCTGGGACCAGTACGACAACGCCCAGCGGGTGGACGAGCTCGGGCTTGGAGTCCGCCTGCCGACCTACGAGTTCGAGGACGATCAGCTCACCGGCGCGATCGACGCGCTGCTCTCGAACGAGCGGCTGAAGTCGCGGCTGTCCCGTACGTCGGCCCGGCTCCGGGCCAACCCGGGCACGGTCAAGGCGGCAGATCTGATCGAGCGCTTGGCTCAGACGGGCGAACCGGTCACCGAGGGCTGGGACCGCCCTTAGCCGTTGTTCCCTTTGCCGTCGAAGTGGCCGTAGGCGTTCCCGTTGGGGTCGTGGTCCCCGTGACCAGAGTTGCCATGGTCTTCGGACCCCTCGTCTCCGGGCTCGGCGTCCTCTGACCCCTCGTCGCCCGGCTCATCGCTCTGGTCAGACGGGCCTCCGCCCTCGTCGTGGCCCTCGGGTCCCCTGACACCGACGCCGTTCCCGCTCGCCTGGGACGCCTGGCCGGCGTTCCACTCCTCGTTCGGGTTCCTTTCGCAGCGCTCGGGAACCGCGTCGATCGCTCGCGGGTACCCCTGGTTACCAACATCGAGAGACCGCACTGCTGCGGGGCAACTCCCCCTACCGGCCTCCCCGGATCCACCTCCCGGGGTGGGCGTCGGACCTGCTTCCACGATATGCCGGGATCCCATCCGGGAGCCAAGCGGGCTGGCCAAGGCGAGGCTCGCTCCGATGAAGATCCCGAGCGCAAGGATGGCGGGCATGGCCGCCCCACGGTTGGAGTGTTTCAGCGTCACGGTCCTGCATTCGTTTTCGGCCGGAAGGGGGTCAGTTCTGGAGTGGGTCGTAGCCCGAACGAGCTAATGCTGAGGGCCGGAGGCCGCTTCTCGGATCTCCTTCCACACCCGTTCGGGCGAGAGCGGCATGTCGATGTGGCGAACCCCCAGGTGGGACAGGGCGTCGATGACGGCGCTTTGTACGGCCGCGGTGGAGCCGATCGTCCCCGACTCGCCGATGCCCTTTGCCCCTAGGGGGTTCAGCGGGGTGGGGGTCTCCGTGTGCGACGTGACGAACCCCGGCAGCTCCGTGGGGCCGGGGATCAGATACCCCGTCAGGTTGCCGGTGAGCGGCGTGCCGTGTTCGTCGTACTCGACCTCCTCGTACAGGGCCTGGGCGATGCCCTGGGCCAGCCCCCCGTGGACCTGGCCCTCGACAAGCATGGGGTTCAGGATCCGGCCGCAGTCGTCCACCGCGACGTGCCGGATGGGGCGGGCATCACCGGTCTCCAGGTCCACCTCGACCACGGCGACGTGCGCGCCGAACGGGAACGTGGATCCCTTCTGCCTGAACCTCACTGAGGCCGCGAGCCCCGGCTCAAGGCCCTCGGGCAGCCGAGCCGGATCGGCCGCCGCGACCGCGAGCTCCGCCCACGTGAGCGCCCGGTCGGGCGCACCGGCCACCCCGATCCGGCCGTCCTCGTGCTGCACGACGTCGGCTTCGGCCACCTCGAGCACGGCGGCGGCCAGGCGCTTTGCCTTGGCCAGCACCTCCTCGCTCGCGCTCCACACGGCCGAACCCCCGATCTGGAGCGAGCGAGAGCCGAACGTCCCCTCGCCGCTCGGGACGATCCCGGTGTCGGAGTGGACCACGCGGACCTTCCCGAACGAGATACCCAGTTTCCCCGAGGCGATCTGCGCGAGCGAGGTCTCGTGGCCTTGCCCGTGCGGGGAGATGCCCGTCATCACGGTGGCCGTCCCGTCGGGGTGGACCTCCACCGAGCCGAACTCGCGGGCGAACCCGGTGACCTCGATGTAGGTGCTGACGCCGATCCCGAGCAGGAGCCGATCGCCCCGGGCCCGTCGCTCGGCCTGTTCCTTGCGAAGGTCCTCGTACCCGCTCAGGCGGAGGGCCTCGTCGAGGGCCCGTTCGTAGTCTCCGACGTCGTAGATCGCCCCCGCCGCCGTCTCGTGGGGGAAGGCGTCGGGCGGGATCAGGTTTCGCCGGCGGACCTCGGCGGGATCCATCCCCAGCTCGGCGGCGAGCAGGTCCACCGCCCGCTCCAGGAGAGCCGTGGCCTCGGGCCGCCCGGCGCCGCGATAGGGGGCGACCGGTGTCGTGTTCGTAACCACGGACCGGCCGCGGCAGGCGATCCGGGGAATCCGGTATACGCCGGAGAGCATCGTCTGCGTCGTGGCGGGGAGGAAGGTTGCGATGGGATACGCGCCCATGTCGGCCACGATGTCGACGCGGAGGCCCACGACGATGCCCTCGTGCGTGGCCCCCAGTTCGAACCGGTTCATCTGGGCCCGGCCGTGGGTCATGTTCAGCATGCTCTCGGAGCGTGTCTCCATCCACCGGACCGGACGTCCCACGCGCAGTGCCGCGGCCGCGCACACCAGGTACTCGGGGTAGATCGTGAGCTTCGCCCCGAAGCCGCCGCCAACGTCGGGCGCGATCGCCCGGACGCGGCTCTTCTCCAGGCCGAGCCACTCCGCGAGGTCGTTCCGCACGTCGAAGGGGATCTGGGTCGAGACCCAGACGGTGAGCCCGCCCCTCTCGTCCGGCACGGCAAGCATCGCATTCGTCTCCATAGGGACCGGGGCGACACGCTGGTTCACCACGCGGCCCCGCACCACCACCTCCGCCTCCGAGAGCACGTCCTCGTCCCAGTCCGAGTCGAACGCTTCGGCGACGTTCGTGCCGGCCTCCGGGAACAGGAGCGGCGCGTCCTCGGCCAGCGCGGCCTCCGCGCCGATCATCGGGGCAAGGGCCTCGTACTCGACGGCAACCACCTCGGCTGCGTCCATGGCCTGAGCCGGCGTTTCGGCCAGAACCACGGCGATCGGCTCCCCCACGAACCGGACGACGTCGCCGGCCAGGACAGGACGATCGAAGCCGCCCTCCACGCCGTCCGAGGGCGGCTGCGGCCGGAGGTCCAGGTCGGCTGCGGCGAGCACCGCCACCACCCCCGGCATCGCGGCCGCCACCGACACGTCGATACCGGAGATTCGTGCATGCGCCATCATGGAGCGGACGAAGGAAGCTCGAAGCGCGCCTTCGACCGGGATGTTGTCGACGTAGCGTCCCTGCCCCGCCAAGAAGCGGGGATCTTCGGTCCGATGGACGACGCTGCCGAAGATCGAAGTGGTCATGCGGTGCCACTGTAGAGGAGGGAAGGGATGGCTCGATCGGCACGATCAAGGAGACGGCCGGCCCTGCGCGGGATCCTCGCCGCGGCGGTGGCGTGTGGGACCCTGCTGGGTCCGCCCCTCGCCCACGCCCCGGCGGTCGCCACCATCAAGGCCAGGCGGGTGGTGGGGGGCCTGAACGGTGCCGTGGCCTTCACGTTCGGGCCGGGCAACCAGATCTGGTACGTGGAAAAGGCAACCGGCGAGATCCGGATCCACGACCTCGACACCGGCTCGAACAGTCTCTTCTACGACGTGCCCGGGGTGAACGCCGAGGGCGAGCGGGGGATGCTCGGCATGGCGCTCCATCCCGGGTTCCCCACCAAGCCTTTCGTGTACGTCTACGCCACGAGGTCGGTGAGCGGGACCCTCCGCAACCAGATCCTTCGCCTCACCGACTCCGACGGGAAGGGCACGAAGCGAAGGCTCATCTTCACCTCGCCGGCCTCGTCGAGCCCGTACCACAACGGCGGCCGGATCCTGTTCGGGCCCGACGGCAAGCTCTACGCGATCGTCGGCGAAGGTCATGACCCCTCGAACGCCCAGGACACCACGAACAACGACCGCGGCAAGATCCTGCGGATGAGGCCGGACGGCGGCGTCCCCTCAGACAACCCCATCGCGAACAGCCGGATCTTCGCCTACGGGATCCGCAACTCCTTCGGCTTCGCCTTCGACCCGGAGAAGGGCCACCTGTGGGAGACCGAGAACGGGCCGGCCTGCAACGACGAGCTGAACCGCATCCGGGAGGACGCGAACTTCGGGTGGGGACCGAACCAGACGTGCAGCGGAACGGCGCCCCAGAACACGAACCAGGATGGGCCGAACCCGGTGCTCCCCGAGCTTTGGTACACGCCGACCATCGCGCCCACCGGAATCGCATTCTGTGCGCGGTGCGGACTGGGGTCCGGGAACAGCGGGAGGCTCTTCTTCGGCGCGTTCAATACGGGAGAGATCCGCGCGGTGACGCTGAACGCCAAACGGACCGGCGTGACGGGGCAGCGGGTCGTCTTCACGCACTCCAGCGCGGTGTTCTCGATGGAGGTGGGACCGGGTGCCACGATCTACTTCAGCGACTTGACGCGCATCTTCGAGCTGGTGAAGGCTTGATCCGGGGCTTCCAACCACCGGGGGTCGGCGCTAGGCTGGGCGAGGAACGCAGGACGGAGCGGCCGAAGGGGCAGGCATGAACATCGGACGGCCGGAGCGGGTGTTCGAGGTCGAGCCGGTCTCGCTGCCGGTGCCGGAGGTGCTTCCCGAACCGGAGCCTCGGCTCGTTCCCGAACCGGACCAGGAGAGTGAGCCCGCCAAACCCGGCACCGAGGATGAGCCCGCCGAACCCGGCATGTGAGCAGGATGCTCCTCGAGACCGACGTCCGCGCCGAGAGCCAGACGGTCGCGGAGCCCGTCGCCGGGTGGCGGGTGTGGACGTTATACGCGAAGAGGCGCGGCGCGGAGGTGCGGCTCCGGCCCATCGGGGGACGCCCCAGGCCCTGGCCACCGTTCGAGCCCGCCCGGGCAACCTGCTCCCGCCACGGCAGGCATCCGGTCCCCGGGTTCGATTGCACGTGCGGGCTCCACGCGACGCGGTCTTTGGACGTGCTGCGCCGGGCCCGGAACCCGGCCGTATTCGGCACCGTGGCCCTGTGGGGCCGGGTCGTCGAGCACGAGCATGGCTACCGGGCTGCGTTCGCGTACCCGCAGCGCCTCATGTTGGTGTGCCACCTCTGCTTCTGGCAGTGGGGACCGGAGCGTTCGTCCGCGGACGCGGTCGCGGTGCTCCGGGGAGGCCGGCTGGTGCCGCTGTGCGACGGACACGTCGAGCTGTCTGACCGCTACGGCTATCCCACGCGTCAACTACTCCCCGTGCGAAGGATCGAGGGAGCGCTTCTGTCCACGTATGCCGTGGACCCGCTCTGCCTCTAACGGGGATCCGACTCCTCGGGGCTCGTGCCGGGAGCGACGCGATGGCGGGCGGCCGCCGCCCGGGCCAGCCGCTCCTTGAGCGAGAGGCCGTCCTCGGCCGGGGGTTCCGGCTCCGGGGGTCGCTCCTCGGCCTCGACCCGGCCCTTCCGGGAGCTCGGGACCGGAGCCTCGGCCGGGGCGGGGTCCTCCGCCGGCACCTTCTCCGCGGCAGCGGCCGCTGCCGCGAGCTTCTTGCTCCGCAGGCGGGTCAGCCGAGCGGCGATCGTGTCCTCCTCAGGCTCAGCGAACAGAGAATCCTCGCCTCGGGGCGCGGCTGCCGGCGGCCATGCGGCCGACTCCGGTACCGGCTCCTGATGGGCGGGCGGCGAGGGTGCCGGCGCGGGAGGTTCCGGTGGCGGGGATGCGAACGGCGAAGGTGCGGGAGCCGGCGGAGGCTCCGCAGGGGGTTCCGCGACCTCCCGCGACTCGCGCTCTCCCGCATGGACCTCCTCAGCCAGGGCCTCGGCCTGCTTGGTCCGCCGCGTCGCCGCCTCGAGCTCGAGCTGGGTGTTGGCCAATGCCTCCCGGACCCGCCGGAGCTCCGACACGTCCTGGGCTCGCTGGGCCTCGATCTCCTCGATGCGAGCGATCAGCTCGGCGGCCTTCCTCTTCCCGCCCCACCCGCCGACGGTCGGCGTCTCGGGCTTGTCCGCCTGGGTCCGCTCCAGCTCGGTGTCCTTGGAGGCCAGCTCTTCCTGGAGGCGCTTCACCTCCCGCTCACGCTCGGCCAGGGCTCCCTGAGCCTGCTCGAGCTCCGCCGCGAGGGCCTTCCGATCCTCCTCGACCTGCTTGGCCACCGATTCCAGCGACACGGCTTTCGCGCTGGCATCGACCAGCGACGCCTCGATCTCGTGGAGCTTGGCGTTCGCGCGCTGCTCCGCCTCCTCGGCTCGCATCTCGGCGCCCTTCGCCGTGGCCTCGAGCTGCGCGATGCGCTCCTCCACCTGCCGCTCCAGCACCGCGTCGCCACCCGCCTTCATTGTGGCCTCGGCGAGGGCGGCCTCCCGCTCGGCCAGAGCTGATTGCGTCCGCTGGAGCTCGCTCGCCAACCGGTCGCGTTCCGCTTCGGCCGTCTGGAGCCGCTTGGCTTCCGCGGCGGTCTCCCGGCCGCTCGGCTTCGCGCTCTTCGCCGCGGCGGTCATCAGCTCGAGCTGCTCGTGGGCCGCCACCAGCCGCTCGGCGATCTGTCGCTTCTCCCGTTCGGCGGACACGGCCCGCTCCTCGGCCTTGCGAGCCGCCTCCTCCGCACCCCAGAGCTTGGCCTCGGACTCCCTCAACGCAGCCGAAGGCGGGCCGACGAAGCCCGCCGGCGCTGGGACGGCAGGCGCGGACCGGCGGGACCTGCTGGTCGCCATCTGGCCGGCCGCACGGATCGAGGTGACCAACATCACCAGGGCCAAGACGGCGAGCACGCCCAACCCTAGTTGGAGCGGACGCCACAGCCGGTAGGCGGCTGCCAGCACGGCCGCATACCGCTGGTCGATCTCGACCACCGCTGCGGCCTTCGGCTGGCTGACCAGGCGGAGCGGTGCGAACGTCACGTACAGGCGCTCCGTGGTCCCGGCCAGTCCTGCCTTGGGCGCCTCTTCCTCCGCGGTGAGGACGCTCGCGGTTTGCGATGCGGCCGCCTTCTCGAACTGCTCGTTGCCGCTCGCCTGGGCCTGCCCGATCCGGTCGCGCTGGTCGGTGGAGAAGATCAGGGTCCCCTCGAGCTCCCAGATCCTGACCCGGAGCACCCGATCGTCGCTCAGGATCTGCTCCGCGATCTCCTTCAGCAAGGCCGTGTAGGGCTCCCCCACGATCGACTTCTGGACCTCCGAGGGCAGGAGGTCCGAGAGGGGCTTCCTCGTCGTGTACTCGACGGCTCGGGCCTGCGCGCCTCGCTTCTGCCCTCCCACGGCGCTGTAGGCGAACACGAAGGAAAGGGCGAGCCCCGCCGCCAGGAGGAGGAGGACCACCCCCCAAACCAGCCGGCTCCGCTTCGCGCCCGTCAGCTTCTCGAACAGGTTCATGAGCACGCCATCCTGACCTCGGCCCCCGACGGGGACGCCGAGCCCTGGTTGAGCCTTCGGCCGGGATGGGGGCGGCCTTGAACCGTACGCCACAGAAAGTCCGCCGAACGGCCTACCCCGGCGGAGTTAGGCGAAGGAGGTCAGGAGGGAGGCTGAAATCGTGGAGACGAGCGGACTCGAACCGCCGACCCCCTGCTTGCAAAGCAGGTGCTCTACCAACTGAGCTACGTCCCCATGTCTACCTGCGGAAACACCCTTCTGCGAGTTTGGCACAGATGATGCCTTTATAGCAGGCGCTTTACCCGCTGAGCTGCGTCCTTGCGTCTACCTGCGGAAAATCCGATCGAGACGCTTGCACAGCGCTCCTTTGGTGATTCTTCGGACGTTGGATGGAGACGGAGCCTGCACGCAGGACGGACGTATCCGAATCGAGCCCACGGCAACCTCTCCAAACGATCGCCCGTCTTAACAGTCCGCCCAGGCGCCGAACCTTTGGGTAGAAACTCGATGCGGCTTCATCCAAGTCGCGGTCGGCTTCCGCCCTACCAACGCGTCGGATGTCGGGAGAGCGCGATCCCGCGGATCGAGTTTGCCGCGCGATCCGGTTCGCCTGCGACCGGGCCGCCCAGGCGTGGTCGGGCGCCCCTCGGCGTCGCACCGGGAAGGAAAGGCGGATCGGGAGCGTGCGCGGCCCGGAGCCAGAACGTCGCGGCTTCGTGGATGGGGAGCGTCCGCAGAACGAGCCCGGCCAGGGGCAGGATGTCCTTGACGGAATGGTCGTCTCGCTCAAGGGGAAGGCCACCTCCCAAGATCCCGTGGGCCTGGGCTAGGAGGAACTGCCTCCTCGTCGGGCCGATCCGCCGGGGGCCGGCCCGAGGCCCGTCCGACGCAGCAGTGGCGATCGTCGTGGAAGGGCGTCGACCACGACCTGGAAGCCGCGCGGTCGAAGTAGTCGTGGTAGTCGCTGCCCGTCCCGGAACCGAGCGCGATGTTGTCATAGGTGTATTCCGTTCCGCCGACGAGCGTCGCGCGGTCAGGAATCCAGCCGGGGGTCGCTCACAGCCTGCCACCAGCAAGTGGCTCACCTCGCACATAACTCTAGGTTGTCGTAGGCCGAATGACGGACTCGTGGGCCGCGGAGTGCGCCAGTACCAGTATCAATACCGTAAGAGAGCGATCAGAAGCGGACACCACAGACGCAACTATCCCGTTCTTCTTCAACGGTGGCGGGAGCCAGGACAGTGTGTGGAGAAGGCGAGTGACGGTTCGGGTTCGGGACGGCTGGATCCACGGGGAGCTCCCCGGACCGGAGGGGCGAACGTACCAGGTCGAGCGGGCGCCACGCGATGACTTCACCTTCGTCCGCCTGGCCATCCCCAGACCGAACCTTGTCCTGCACACCACG
>Ga0209853_1000107_pt1 | contig 22045 bp, 24 predicted proteins | sample GWRWS1_30_40_FD_187224 | JGI IMG/M metagenome (GOLD analysis project Ga0209853, IMG submission 187224) | Riverbed sediment microbial communities from areas with vegetation nearby in Columbia River, Washington, USA - GW-RW S1_30_40 (SPAdes)... | ecosystem: Environmental > Aquatic > Freshwater >...
GAATATTTCTGGCGCACGTCTGTGGTCGGCCCCGCTCTGCGGATCGGCCTGGGTGCTTTCCTGGTGCTCGTGGGTTTCGCCATCATGATTTCAGGGGTGCGCGTGTTTCGCACCGCCGGGACCAACGTTGAAGTGTACCGGCCTGCCACCAGCCTGGTCGTCACGGGTCCGTACCAGTTCACGCGCAACCCGATCTACGTGGGGATGACGATGGCCTATGCCGGCGCGGGGGTCCTCGCGGACAGCCTGTGGGTGCTGGGGTTGGTCGTGCCGGTGCTGGTGCTCATGGACTACGGGGTGGTGCGGAGGGAGGAGCAGTACCTCGCGGAGAAATTCGGCGACCCGTACCGCAATTACAGTCGGACGGTGCGACGCTGGGTCTAAGGACTCACGAGCTTTACGCCGGGGCAGTGTCATCACAGGTGTCACGGACTCAGATGCGTTGTAACTGGCGAGACTGTACCCTGAACGCGTGGACAGGTCTTCTCACGGCGTCTGTGCTTCTGGCGCCGGTGGGAGCCGCTGGCGCGTTGGCGCCCGGAGACTACCCGGACGAGCTGCGAAAAGTATGCGCGGCGATCACCATCCCCTTGATCAAGACATATACTCGCTACGACCTGGCGATCAGGACGGTTGTGGTGATGTGGCGGGATGCGCCGCGCCGCCGGAACTTCGAGGTGAGCCTACCCTACGAGCCCGAAACCGGATTTCGCGGCTGCTCGGCTTCTGCTCGGATGCATCTAAGACATGTGCACTTTTTCTTTGAGCAAGTTGATCAACAACGAGCCAATTGGCTCGAACGGGCGAAAGCGCTGCAGGTCGATCCTGCGGAGTTTTCGCGCCGCTGGCCGGCCGTATTGTATTTTGGGAGTCTTCAGGAGAATTGTGCGCGCTACAAGCCGCTCCGGCCCGTCGATAATGTCGGCATTGATCCTCAGCGTGGTCATGTTATCTCTGGTTGGTGGGAGCCCGAGTTGAATCAGAACGTAAGTATCCGCCTGCCGTATGAGCCCAAGACGGGATTTGCCGGATGCTCCAAGGAAGCGCAGGCGCTTCTGCGAACGTTTCAGGAAACCCTCAGAAGGTAGTTGGTCACCTTCCACAACTGGGTCCAGACCCAGTTGATGCCGGAAGCCAGTAATTGACCAATTTGGCTATTGACAAGTTTCTAGAGGGACTTAATAAAGTCGCCGAGCGTTCTTCCTGAACGCGTCCCACGGGCGCAAGGATCGTTCAGGATTGCCTTTCAGTTGAAGAACCGCTGAGCAAAGAGACTTGCGCGAACCCGAATCCCGCTGAGGCACTCCTAAGAGAAGAAAAATCACCATGATATATTTCGGCCATGAGCACAATTACTCTCTCTCATGCAGATCAGCTCTCCAATCAGGAAGTCGTCGCGCGGGTGAAAATCCTTGTCCAGCGGGAGCGCGAGGCGACAGCGACGTTAATCGCCCACCTCGCCGTGCTCCACGAGCGACAGCTGTATCTTGCTGAAGGCTGTTCTTCGATGTTCACCTACTGCGTGCAGGTGCTCCATCTGTCCGAGTACGCTGCCTACAGTCGTATCGAAGCCGCCAAAGCCGCGCGAAAGTACCCGATCATCCTCGACCTGCTCAGCGATGGCTCCGTGAACCTTACGACGGTGGGATTGTTGATACCGGAGCTGACGCCCGAGAATCATGTCGATCTCCTTAAGGCGGCCAGGCACAAGACTAAGCGGCAGGTTCAGGAACTCGTTGTACAGCTGCGACCCCAGCCGTCGGTGCCGTCGTCTATCCGCAGGCTCCCCACGCCAAGCCCCGTGGCTGAGGACCGTGAGACGGGCGCCTTGACGTTTCCTCTACCCGCACTGCCTCCAGCGTCCGCACTCGCGACAACGACGGACGCTCGAGTTCATGGGGAAACACAAGCTCCAGCCTGCAGGTCCGTCGTCGCTCGCAAGCCCGTGATCGCTCCGCTGGCCCCCCAGCGGTACAAAGTGCAATTCACCGCGAGCGCAGAGATGTATGCGAAACTCCTGCAGGCGCAAGAGCTGCTGCGCTCTCAGATCCCCGATGGAGATGTCGGCGAGATCATCGATCAAGCGCTGACAGTGCTCCTCAAGGACCTGACAAAGCGAAAGTTCGCCGCCACCGACTGTCCTCGCGAAAGTGACTCCGAACACTCACGCGCCAGCCGCGGCACAGTTCCCAGAACACGTCACATCCCGGCTGAGGTCAAGCGAACCGTGTGGAAACGCGATGGCGGGCAGTGCGCCTTCGTGGCTCCTGACGGGCGCCGATGTACAGAGCGAGTGTTTCTGGAGTTTCATCACGTCGTGCCCTACAGTGTGGGCGGAGAGGCCACGGTAGAGAACATCCAGCTGCGGTGCCGTGCGCACAATGGACTTGAGGCCGAGCTGGTCTTCGGGCGTCCCACCTACCGGTCTCGCAGCACGGGCGACGATCTATCGATGGTGACGTCCTCAACTGAGTCTGGACCCAGTACCAGCTCCGGTCCAATAAAAGCCTGGCAGCTCATCCCACCCTGATGCCCATTGCCTATGTCCAGGGCTCCGGTGCGTGGCGAATTGACCTGGCGATGAGCGCGCAGGTATAATGCGTGTGCGGGAGTCGTCCTTTCGGGGGCGTGGTGTAGCCTGGCTAAACACACCTGCCTGTCACGCAGGAGACCGCGGGTTCAAATCCCGTCGCTCCCGCCAAACTTCAAACGAACGAATCCGCTACGCTGACGCACGTAGCGAGAAGCCGTCCTTACTCTACACGCCGGGGTAGCTCAGCCTGGTAGAGCGCGGGCCTGAAGAGCCCGGCGTCGGCGGTTCAAGTCCGTCCCCCGGCACCAGGCTTCCTGTCTTACTCACCATCCGTTTCTCGTCACTCGCGACGCTTGAAGAACTGGACGGCGCGCTCATGCTGTTCAGCTGCTTCGCGTGTCTTGAACGTCCCCAGATTCCGCCGCTTCCCGGTCTTCGGATTCTTCTTCATTGAATAGAGCCGGTACTCGCCGGACTTGAGCTTCCGGATCATTGCTGCCTTCCTCCTCACCCTGCCGTATCCAAGACCACCACCGACGATTTTCCCTGGACGAGTTGAGATCGCTGTCGCACCGTCCGGAGAAGGCCAGAACGGGTAAAAGCATTCCGGCCCTGGAGTGTTGGAGTAGGCCGGAGGAAGTCCCAGTGGACGGTTCGCAGAGTACTGTCAAGGATCGTAAAGTTGGTTCTCCCGTTTCCGCCTCGACGAACGCTGATGCCGCGTTGTTCTACGATCAATTCCGCCGGCACGCTCAGCGCTTCGTCAGCCTGGTCGAGCGGGGCGAGGCGTTACCCACACGCTCCTTCCTCGTCGAGGTCGCCACGGCGCTTGCTGAGCTGTGCGCGGTCGCGCTCACCCTTCCCGACATCGAATCGGAGACCCATACAACGCCTGATGCCGAGATCGCGACGCCTTCGGTCGTCAAGACGCTCAGGAACCGGCTGGGAAAGGCCGATGAGCATTGGGAAGTATTCGACCCCACCAAAAAGGACGAACCGCTCAAGAGAAGCCTGGCCGAAGACATCGCCAACATTTATGGTGATCTAAAGCATGGGCTGTTGCTGACGGCGCACGGTGCCTCGACCAGCGAAGTCCTGTCGCACTGGCGACAGGCATTCAGCACGCACTGGGGCATGCACGCCACGGGAGCGATGCGGGCGATCTACTGGGCCCTGCACCATGGCGTCCTGGAGACCGAACACACCGCCGAGGCTACTGCGCCCATCCCCACTCCGGCGCATTCCAGGTAATCCCGGAAAAGCCCCCCGGCCTGATGTTTCGCAGGGACTTCTTCGAGGTCGTCAGGTACAGACGGAAGTAAAGCGAGATCACCGGAAGGTCCTCGGCGACGAGCTCCTGCTGCCGGCGCAGCTGCTGAGTGCGCCTGGCCTCGTCTAACTCCTCCGAGATCTGGTCAAGCACGCGGTCATTCTCAGTGTTCCGCCATCCCATGTGGTTCCCGCCCTCGAAGTTGTTGGACTCATTGGGGATCTGGTTGCTGTGGAAGAACGAGCCCAGCGTCGTCGCCCCAAAGAAGGTGGAGTACATCGTCATCTGGTACGTCCGTCTCCGGATCACCGTGCCGATGAGCACGGACGCGGGGACGTTGTTGATCTTCAGGTCGATTCCCACCTGCTTGAGCTGCTGCTGCATGATCACTTCGATCTGCTCGCGGATGGCGTTGCCGGTCGTGGAGATGATGGTGAGTTCGAGGCGCCGCCCGCCGGGCCCGCGAAAGATGCCGTCCGCCCCGGGCGTGAATCCCGCTTCGGTCAGGAGCTGCCTCGCCCGGGCCGGATCATAAGCATACTTCCTGACGTTCGCGTTGTGCGCGGAGTGGGCCGGGGGGAGCCAGGTGTGCGCGACGGGCTGCTTCCCCCCGAACAGCGTGCTGGTGATCTGATCCCGGTCGATCGCGTGCGCGATGGCCTGCCGTACCCGCTTGTCACGCAGGAGCTCGTCATCGAGATTGAGGTTGATCCGCTCCCAGATCAGCCCCTGAGTGTAGTGCGCCGTGGTCTGGGGACTCCGCCGCTCGATGTCCACCATCTGGTCGAGCGAGAAATTGTTCGTGGTGCCGGTCACATCGACGTCTCCGGCGATGACGTTCGCCTGCAGCACCGTGCTGTCCAGAATGAAGCGGAACACGAGCCTCAGGATCTTTGACCTTCCTTCCTTAGAGGCAGGATAAGCCTCCAGCGTGATGTGGCTGCCTGGCACCCACTCGACAAACTTGTACGGTCCGCTGCCGATCGGGGCGCGCGCCTGCCTGTGGCCCTTGAGTTTGGAGGGGTCCCGCAGGTACTCGGCCTCGAGCACATGCTTGGGAAACACAGAGTGCCCCAGGTTGGCAAACGGATACGCCTCGTTCCACTGGACCACGAGCGTATAGGGATTGGCGACCCGCATGTGATCGATCTTGTTGAGCTCGAAGCGGGTGAGGGTCGGGCTGCGCGGGTTGCGCAGCATCAGGTAAGTCCAGGAGGCGTCCAACGCGGTAACGGGTCGGCCGTCGTGCCAGGTGAAGCCCCGTTTGAACCGGTATGTTACCCGCATCTTCTTTCTGGGAAGGATCTGCCAGTCGCCATCTTTGACGGTCGGGATCTTCTCTACGAGCTGCGGGTAGATCTGGCCTTTGTCGTTATAGCGGACCATATACGCGTACAGGACATCCTGGATCTCCCCTGAGACCTGCATCGCCGAGAACATCAGCGCATCCGGCTCCTGGGCGACGCCGATCACCACCGTGGTCCGTGCCGGCGCAGCGGTAACGGTCGAGGCGGATCCCACGACGACGAGAGCGATGATTCCGAACAACAGCGAGGCTTCGCACACGCGGCGGTTCATCCGTTATCTTTTGCGCGATAGGCGACCAGCAGGCCATCCCGGATCGGAACAATCGAGCTGATCCACGTTGGCTCTGTGGTGATCATCCGGGTGAGCTGGCGCACGCCCTCGGTCGTTTCGGATCGATCGTCCCGGTCGAAGATGCGGCCTTGCCAGAACATGTTGTCAACGATGAGGATCCCGCCGGGGCGCAGCTTGCCGGCGATCACCGGCAGCGAGGCGGGGTAACCGTGCTTGTCGATGTCGTTGAAGATCAGGTCGAAGGGGCCCTCGGTCTCGCGTAGTTCAGATACCGCTTCTCCGACCCGATACTCGATCACGCCATCCAACCTGAGCGCCTGCAGGTGTTTCCGGGCCCGGGCGGAGAGCTCTTCATCCCACACCACGTGGAAGACGGTCCCCCCGCCGTTTTCCTTCACCGCCCGCGCAAACCACGCGGTGGAGTATCCGTAACCGGACCCCATCTCGAAGATGCGGCGGGCGCCGATCATCCGCGCGAGCAGGTAGCAGAACTGTCCTGCGGCGGGACCGATGATGGGGAAGCGTGCCTGACGCGCATACGCTTCCATGGCCTGCATTTCTGCCGGGCGTTCGGGAACGAGCCCGTCCAAGTATTCCCTGAGTTGCGGCGCGAGAAGTTCACCAACCATGCCGACCTCCAAGAGGTGGGGTTGGCATCGTCTTCGACGCGGCGACTACCGCTTCTTGCGCCTGGACCCACTCCTCCGCGGTGCAGATCCTTGCCCTCACGGATTTTCCCTCGGTTGGCGGTGTGACGTCCTCCCCGCCGCGGGGGAAAACGAGAGTAAGAGGAGGTGGTCACAATGGCACATACTGAGCAGACGACCGAGCATGAGACCGGAATGAAGATGCGCTGCCCCATGTGTGGGGCAGAGTTCAAGACTCAGCACGAGCTGGACGAGCACCGGCGCGAGACGCACCCGAACGAGTAGCCGAACCTTTCGCGCCCGATGGGGCCGCAGGTTCGCCGCGCGGCCGAGCGTGCGGCCCCGCCTTTGTTTCAGCTGCCCGCGGCTGTGATGTTCCGCGGGCGGTATAATCTGACTACCGGGTTAAGGAGGGAAGGGCATGGCTGAGAAAACTGAATTTCTGGCGGGTGTAGTCGTCGGGACGCTGGTCGGGATCGGGTTGGGGATGCTCTTCGCGCCACATTCGGGCGATCAGACCCGCAACCGCATCCGCGAGCGTGCGGACGAGATGGGCGATCGCCTTCGCACCAGCGCGCAGGATCTTGGCACTCGTGTCCGCATCAGCGCGGAGGATCTCGGAGGTCGGGTGCGCGAGACGATGCGTGAGAGGGCCGATGATATCGCACGCCGCGGTCGGACGGTCTACGAAGAAGGCTCGCGCCGCATGAAGGACGCGTATGAACGGGGCCGCGAGACGACCAGCGGGATCGAAGACAAAGACCAGATCTGACTTAGCCCCAAACCTTCAACGCTTTTGCCCGGGAGTGCCGCAGGCCGGCGTTTCCGGGCAAGTGTTTTTTGGGATGATATATTGACAGATGTCGATATAGTGTGCTACTGTGGCGGTCGGGTGAGATTGCCATGGAAGCCAGGCCGGAGAGCCTTCAGCGGAGCTGTTGCGACGACACTTGTATGGCGACCGTAGTCCGCGCAAAGTTCGACGAGGCAGAGGTCGAGCGCACCGCGCGGGCGTTCGAGGCCGTCGGCGATGAGACCCGCCTGAAGATCCTCAAACTCCTTTCCCAGCATGATGCCCTATGCGTGTGCGAGATTCAGCAGGCGTTTGACGTCGGGCAACCGACGATTTCGCATCACCTGCGGGTGCTCCGCGAGGCCGGGCTGGTCGAGGTCATGCGGCGGGGGACCTGGGCCTACTACTCGCTCCGAAAAGAGGCGGTGAAGTGGCTGATCAAGGATCTGATGGCCGCGGTATGATCACCTATCGCCGCGCTACACCTCACGACCGTCCGCTGATCGAGCGCATGCTCACAGCGGCCGGGCTTCCGATAGCAGGTGTTGCTGCGCACGTGGGCGCATTCGACGTTGCCGAGGACGACGGGCGCGCCGTAGGCACCGCAGGCCTTGAAGCGTACGGTCAGGCGGGCCTGCTCCGATCCGTCGCCGTGGAGCCGGAGTACCGGGGGCGCCGGCTTGCCCACGAACTGGTGGAGAGAACGCTGCAGCGCGCGGCCGCAGCGGGGATCCGCAACGTGTACCTGCTGACCACTACCGCCGCTGACTACTTCCGCAAGTTTGGGTTTGAGGCCATCGCCCGCGAAGAGGTTTCACCTGATGTCCTCGTCTCTGAAGAGTTCGGTGAGGGATGCTGCGAGACGGCGCAGGCGATGCGGCTTATCCTCAACGCGGTCCGGACCGAGTTGCGTTCGATGACCTAAATGGGTTAGGAGGCTCGCGATGATCTCGCCAGATGCTATTCGAATGCAGGTGCGTGAGCACTACGCCGGCCGCGCGACCGGTCAGGGATGCTGTGGCGCATCCGATCCGGACGCCGCGTGCTGCACCCCTGCAGCCGCTGAGACGCTGGAGCACTTTGAGGGTCCTTCACTGGGATGCGGAAGCCCGCTGGAACGCGCGCAGCTCCGGCCGGGCGAGATCGTCGTGGACCTCGGATCGGGCGCGGGGCGCGAGGTGTTGCTGGCCGCCCGTCAGGTGAGCCCCACCGGGCGCGCGGTCGGCATTGACATGACCCCTGAGATGGTGTGGAAGGCCCGCGACAACGCCGCGCGCACCGCGATTCCGAACGCAGAGTTCCGGCTGGGGGAGATTGAGTACATCCCGTTGCCTGACGCCAGCGCCGACGCCGTGATCAGCAACTGCGTCATCAACCTGGTCCCCGACAAGACTGCCGCCTTCCGCGAGGCGTACCGCATTCTCAAACCAGGCGGCCGCCTCGTCGTCTCAGACATCGTCAGCAACGGGCCGCTGCCTGACGCGGTGCGGAACAGCGCGGAGGCATGGTCGGCGTGTGTTGCCGGCGCGCTGGATGTGGCTGATTACCTCTCCGCAATTGCCAGGGCGGGGTTTGTGGAGACGGAGACGTTGAGTTCGGGGGAAGCACGCAAAGGCCAGGTGTACAGCGTCACGGTCAAAGCCCGCAAAGCCGGCATGGAGCCGGCGGCGCTCTAACCTCCGAACTCGTCTGCCAGTTCTCGCGCGCGCATTGCCGCGCGGCCAATGGCCTCGCGGATTGCTGACGCAAAACCCCGATCCTCGAGTGCCCGCAATCCTGCCATCGTTGTCCCGCCCGGTGACGTGACGCGGCGCCGTAACTCACCCGGATCTTCGCTGGATTCCTCGAGCATCCGGGCCGCACCCACCAGCGTCTGAATCGCCAGCCTGCGCGCCAGCGGCGCCTCCAGTCCGAGCTCGGTCCCGGCGTGGATCATCGCTTCGATGAGCCTGTAGACGTAGGCGGGTCCGCTGCCCGAGAGGCCGGTAACGACGTCGAGCAGTTCCTCATCGACTGTGATCACGTCGCCCACGGCGCGAAAGATAGTCTCTGCCGTAGCGAGGTGAGCATCGGTGACCGACGCACCGGCGGCTAGCGCGGTGGCTGACTCTTGCACCGCCGCGGAGGTATTCGGCATTGCACGAATGACTACCGCATCTCCCAGTGCGGACTCCAGTGTCCGCAACGGGATGCCCGCGGCGACAGAGATGACCAGGCGGCCGCCGACAAGTCCGGCCAGCTCGGCGAGGACGTCGCCCATGTCCATGGGCTTCACCGCGAGGATCAAGACCGACGACGCGTCAACCAGTTCCCGCTTGCTCCGCGTCACCGAGACGCCATACCTCTCCCGCAGCCCCCGCAGGCGGACATCGTTGCTGCGATTCGTGGCCCAGAGTTGGTCCGGTTCGACGACGCTCTCGCTGAGCAGGCCGCGGATCATCGCGGCTGCCATATTGCCTGCGCCGACGAAACCGATGACGCCTGTGACGCTCATCGATGCCACCTCCGAAAAAGACAACGCCCCTCCGTCTCAAGGACGGAAGGGCTTCCGCGGTACCACCTTGCTTCCCACATCAGAGCTCAAGTCTGATCGTGGGCTCTCGGCGCCCCGTATCGGTGGGCTCCGACCGCTTAGCGATGACGCATCCGCGGCCCGCTCAGGGGTGGGTTTCCCCGTCGACGCGATATTGACGCACACTGTAACATGGCCTGGAGCACAACGCAAGCGGCAAAGGCTCGGCTAATGGAACAGTCTGATCAGGACGACGGTTTCGCCGCGTCCTGCGGCGCCGATCTTGGCGACGATCGTTTTGCCATCCGGCCCGAACTCGAAATCGGCTACTAGCGTATTCGGGCGAAATTCCGGGGATCCGGACGCGTTGAATCGCGTCAACCGTCGTTTCTCCAAGCCATCGGCATTCATCATCCAATAGTCGAGACGGAGGTCCCGCGGGTCCTTCCGTTGCGCAATGGCCTCGCTGCTGGCCCACACGATGTGCCGCCCATCTGCGGTGAACTGAGCGTGCTCGTCCCACTCGTCATTCCGGGTCAGTCGCGTGAGCGTCCCCGAGGCCGGTTCATACGAGTAGATTTCCAGATCGTAGTAGTTTCCGCCCGGTGGGGATGCCGAGAAGAGAATGCGACGGTCGTCCGGAGAGAACCCGTGCGTTTCGTAGAGCTGGAGATTTCCCGGTCGGAGAGTTCGCACGTTCTGCAGACGGGGCGAGCCGGCCTCGATCGAGAAGTCGGCGAGCCTGATCACCCACTGGCCCCCCATGCCCCGCACGCTCGGGTCCACGATCTCGCTCCAGAGCAGGTGCCGTCCGTCATGCGAGAAGTGAGGGTGCAGGACGCCCTCGCCCGGACGGACCCGCGTCAACCGCCAGGCGCGGGAGCCGTCGGCCGCCGTGATCCAGACGTCGTTGTTGATCCCGATCCCCGGCGTCCCCAGGTAACTCTCGACCCGCCCGCGTCCGGTCTGCAGGCGAGGATCATGCGACTGGAACACGATGTACGCGCCTGAGGGATGCCAGGCGGGATTGCCGCGGTGGGAGCGCGGCAGCCCCTGCTGATCGCACGTGAGGCACCGGTCTTCCGCGCCGTCCGGACGGATGGTGTAGATGTCGAACGTGCCGCGTGGACCAGTCCGGTCGAAGGCGATGAGATTGCGCTCGTGCGACCATGCCACGCGTCCGCCGTCGGGGGCCACGACCGTCATCTCAAGAGCAGGCACACCTGACCTGGGACCAGCAGGGATCAATGATTTGTACGTGAGGCCTGTCTCTGTGAACTCCCCGGCGACGAGCGCCTTCCCGGCGGCCTGCGTGGAGAATGCCACCAGTTGCGCCGGACTGAGTGATTTCGCCGCTGCGTAGTCCACGTAGGCGTGGAAGTACTTGGTCCAGAACGGCGAGAAGAACAGCAGTCTCTCCGCGTGCGCAAACCTGACCATGACCTCGAGAAACTTCTGATCCAGCGGCTCCCAAAAACTGAACGCGTCGCGGCCGAAGATATCCACGGCGCTGAAGCCCTTTGTCAGGTCAACCGATCCTGCCTTATACAGCCACGCCTCGGACATCGCCACCCGCTTGCCCGCCTGCCGGGCGATGCGCGCCATCGTGAACGCCCGGTCGAGAAAGTCGCGGTTCACAGGGTACACGTGCAGGTCAATATAGTCGACACCGGCCGCTGCGTAGGCGCGCGTGAACGCTTCATACTGGGGATGCCACGTGCCGGTTCCCGCGCCGACCTGGATGCCTGAGATGCCGGCCTCCTTGAGGTGGGCCAATATTGCCCTCACCACGCGCACGCTGTTGGCCGGCGTGTTCATCGGCAGGCCGGTCTGATCGGCCTCTGTGTCGGGCTCCATGACCACTGAAAGGAAATCCGGCCGCAGCTCTCTGGCGATTGTCAGCGCGACTTGCGCGCGCCCCTGAACGTACTGGTCGAGGGTGAGCCCGCGATAGAATCGGGCCACGTCGAGGTCGGTCCATCCGCCTTTGCTGAACAGCGCCTGCGTCTTGGCGATGAGCTTCAGATCGCGGGAGCGGACTTCGGTGGCGAGACGGCGGTAGAAGTTGAGGTAAGCCGCGTACTCCTCGTCGCTGCGGAAGAACGGTCGGTAGAGCATCGGGAAGCTGATTTGGACCGTGACCGCGCGGACGCCCAGGGACTGCAGCCGGTCGAGCGTGAGTTTGACGACGTCCATCTGCTGCGGGCGAACGAGGCCCGCGCCAACGTGCCCGTTCGCGGGCAGCAATTCCGTGCTGAAGACCACCGGCGACCTTCGCCCGTTCCACCGGGAACCCACCACGGCATCGAAGCGGGTGATGTGCGCGTCGAGCTCAGTGTAGATGCCTTGCAGCTCGCGAGGCACAGAAGCCGTAAAGGCTGGAGGAAGTCCCGCCAGGGTAGTCAGGTACACGAGGGTGACCAGAACCGCGAAAAGCCGCATGAACCGCACCTCTCTCCGGTCACGCCCTTGCCCCTATTGCAGTCCACGTAGACGGTCGGTGGATGAGGCGGGTTTGGTCTAGCGCTGGCAGGTCCGGCAGAAGTAGGTCGTGCGACCGGCGATGCGGTCGACGGCAAGGGAGCGACCACACCTGGGGCAGTGGCCGTTCTGCTCCCGCGCGGCGAGAAACCGGCCTACCGGCCGGCCGTAGCGGGACAAGCCTGCGACCGCGGTTCGCAGGACTGACCGGATCGTGCTGTAGAGATGCTTCTGGCGATCAGGGCGGAGGGACCCGATTCGACGGGCGGGATGGAGGCGGGCGCGCCACAGAATTTCGTCGGCGTAAATGTTGCCGATCCCCGCGATCAGATCTTGCCGGAGTAGGAGCGCCTTGACCGTGCCGCGCCTGGCCCTGACGATCTCGCGAAACTTCGCGAGCGTGAACTGCGGACCGAGCGGCTCGATCCCCATGCGGCTGAGGCCGGGAAATTGCGACAACCCCTGTGGTGTGAGCAGGTCCATGTGCCCGAAGCGGCGCTGGTCGGTGAACCGCAGGTGGCGGCCGTCGATCTCAAAGATGACGCGCGTGTGCGGATGGATCGGCATCTTCGGGTCTGTGATCTCGAAGTCGCCCGTCATGCGCAGATGCGCAACGAGCGTGAGGCCCCCGTCCAGGCCGATGAGCAGGTACTTGCCGCGCCGGACTATCTGTTGCACGCGGCGCCCGCGCAGCAGACGGGTGAACGTGGCGGGATCGGGCGAGCGCACTGTGGATGGCGTCAGGAGCCTCACCCGTCGGATGCGCTTCCCGCGCACCCGTCGCCGCAGCATAGCGGCAACGGTCTCGACATCGGGCAGTTCCGGCATGGGCTACATCCAGCGATCGCGCCGCTGATAGATCTCCACCACGGGGCCGGTGGGGTCGCGCTTACGGTACGCTGTGTAGCGGGCATGCAGACGCCGGTAGCGATCGTCGGAGGACGGCATCTTCCGGTGCGGGATGTCGATGAGGAACTTCTCCACTTTCCACATATTTTTGCGATTGAAGCGCCAGTCGTAGTCGCCGAGATCGCGGAGGTCCACCAGTTGGTAACCGCTCAGGCGTCCCGTCATGTCGACGTAGGGATCGAAGTAGCTCCACGCGAGGTCCCGGATGGAGCGGAAGACCGGTTTGCGCCCGTGCAGACCGGCGTCACGGGACCGGGCCACCGAGCCCCACCGCCTGCCGTGGCGGAACACGAAGATCACGTGATCGAGATTGTCCTGCGAGTCAAAGCTCAGCACCAGCGGCGGATAGCGGTGCTGCTCGAGGATCACCGCTGCCGCCAGCGCAGCCTCGAGACAGTGCGCCGTGCCACGCCGAACGACCTCGCGAAACGACCGCAGCGTCTCGCCTTTCTTCTCCTGATTATAGGGAAGGGCGTGCAAGAATCGCTGAACCTGACCGGGGGTACGTAGGCCCCGGATGATGGCCCGCTCCCGGGGCGTAAACGCCTCACGCGGAGGCGGACCTGTCCGCGAATTCACGGCCGCTCATATTCGTGAGGGACACTGCACCCCCTACGCCAAATATAGTGAGCACTATGTCCACGCGAGAGCCTGCGTTCACCTCGCCCGAAGAGGAGCGCGAGTACCTGGCGAAGGTGAAGAGCGAGCTCGAGGCCTGCCGGACCAGGGAAGACGTCGTGGCGGTCTGGCGCGCGCACTATTTGAAGATCGGCCACCGCAAGCTCGGGCGGCTCCTGCTCGGGCGCAGCGCAGAGGACATCACGCGTGGCCGGGGGGCAGAGCGATGATTATCGTAAGGCCGGACCGCGCGAAGGCGCAATCTCCTGATCGTCCTGAATACTTCTCGGGGAGGGTCCGGACGCAGAATCTCGTCCGGCCGGAAGAGCCGGGCAAGGTGGAGCTGATCGGCGTCTTCTTCGAGGCCGGCGGGCGCACCGTGCCCCACGTCCACTCCACTGATCAGGCGCTATATATCGTCGAGGGTGAAGGCATCGTCGCTACTGAGCGCGAGCGCCGCACCGTGCGGCCGGGAGACATTGCGGTGATCCCCGCCGGCATCTGGCACTGGCACGGCGCGACCAAGACGACGGCGATGGTGCATCTCTCCATGCGGCCGTCTGGCCCCACGGACTGGACCGTCGAGAAGAAGAACTGGGACGAATACTAGTTGTCATCGCGTCGGTGCGCCGACGCGATCGCGGTTAGAGAGGCGTATATCCGTCCAGGGGCGTGGCGGCTTCGAAGGCATCGGGGTGCAGGATCTGCGCAAGAATCTCTAATCCCGTCACGATTCGCGGCCCGGGCCGATTGAAGTACGCGGTCGCGCCGGTGAGATAGACGCGGCCGTCACGCACTGCGGGAAGCCGATTCCATTCTCGCCGATTCGTGAGCAGGGTGATTTCCTGCCGCGTGCGGGGGACGTCGAATCCGCAGGGCATCACGACGACGACATCGGGCGCCGCCTCCAGCACGTCGTCCCACTCCACCAGGAAGGACGGCTCGCCCGCTTTGCCCAGCACGTCGCGCCCGCCGGCGATCTCGACCATCTCCGGAATCCAGTGTCCAGCGACGTATATCGGGTCAAGCCATTCAATACACACTACCGTCGGGCGGAGGCGCCCGACAACATCGCGCACGTGCTCGATGCGCCTGCGCAACTCTTGAACCACCGCGCGCGCTCTCTCACCTGTGTCGGTGAGGTCGCCGACCAGCAGGATGTTGTCGAGGATGTCGTCGAGTCCCCGCGGCTCGAGCGAGGCGATCCTTGTCTCGGCGTCGAGCACTTTCGCCGCCTGTTTGACGAGGGTGTAGGAGGGCGCGCAGACCTGGCACAGCTCCTGCGTGAGGATCAGGTTGGGCCGCATGTGCGCGAGTTGCGCTTCGTCCAGATGGTAGACACTTTTGCCTCGATGCACCTGGCCGCGGATCTGTGTCTCGATGACCCCGCTCGGAAGATCGGTGGTCACAATGGCTTCACTCAGGATGGGCCTGGTTCGAATTTCGGGAGGAAAGTCGCAGTCGTGGGAGATCCCCACGAGCGATTCGGTCAGCCCGAGGGTGGAGACGATCTCCGTGGCGCTGGGCAACAGCGAGACGATGCGCATCCGGCCTCCGGCATGGAAGAGCGAAGCAATCCCCAGCTTCCCTTATTGTAGGGGATTGCTTCGCCGCTGCGCTGGCTCGATGACGTCCGGCGGGTTATCGAGCGTAGATGTTCAGGCGGTGGCGCTTGAACGACGGACCGAGCTTGCGCCGCAGCTCGTCGAGCATCGCCGTGTCGTGCTGCCCGACCAGGGTGATCGCCGTTCCCGGGCGACCCATGCGGGCGGTGCGGCCGACGCGGTGGATATAGGTTTCCATGTCCTCGGGCACGTCGAAGTTGATGACGTGCGAGACCTCGGGCAGGTCAAGCCCTCGCGAAGCCACGTTGGTGGCCACCAGGATCGGCGTCCGCCTCTCGACGAACGCCCGCAGCGCCGACAGGCGCGCGCCCTGGCGCATCCCCCCGTGGATCACGCCCACACGGTGATGCCGTCCCAGCGTCGTCGCCAGGCGGTCCGCCCGATGCTTGGTGCGCCGGAACACCAGCGCGCTCTCGATCGCTTCTTCCTGGAGCAGCCGCCGCAGGGCCTTGACCTTGTCTTCCTCTGCGACTTCAACGTAGAACTGCTCCACCGTGTCGACCGTGGGCGCGGGTGCTGCGATACGCACCGAGACTGGGTTCTGCATCTGGCGGTTGGCGATGGTGCGGATCTCCGCCGGGATCGTGGCCGAGAACAGCGCCGTCTGGCGCTGGCCCGGCACCGCGTTCAGGATCAGCGTGACATCGGGCAGGAAGCCCATGTCCAGCATGCGGTCGGCCTCGTCGAGCACGACCGTGCGCACCTTCCCAAGCGAGACGGTGCTCCTCCGCATGTGGTCGAGCAGCCGACCCGGCGTGGCCACCGCGATGTGCGGATGGCGCCGCAGGTCGGCAAACTGCCGCTCAATCGCCTGGCCGCCGAAGAGGGTGACGACTTTGATCCCCCGCCCGCGGCCCAGGGCGCGGACTTCATCGGACACCTGGAGCGCCAATTCCCGCGTGGGAACCAGTACCAGGGCCTGTAGATCACGCGTCTGTGGGTCGATCCGCTCGATGAGGGGGATACCAAAGGCTCCGGTCTTTCCCGAGCCTGTCTGGGCCTGACCGACGAGGTCCCGGCCTTCCAGCATTACGGGGATGACCTGCGCTTGAATGGGGGTGGGTTGTTGCCACCCCATCGTATGGATGGCTCGGAGGGTCTCCGAGCGAAGGACCAGGCCGCCGAACGTGACGGCTTCTTGTGTTGCCTGCATATAACAAATGCCTCCTTTGTGGTCCGCGTGAGCGGACCCGGCTCCGCGTGGGAGCCAAACGGTTGTGCCGGCATCTGCGCGTGTCTCGCCAAGCACAATCCGCCCAAAGAAGGCTTGCGACACACACGCGGGGGATGCCTCAGTCCAGATGGCATCCCCCGCAGAACGCATCTATGACGACGTCGTCAGTATATCAAACCCTGGCGTGCGCGTCAAACGACTACGGATTAGAAGCGCTGAAAGCCCTCGCGGCGCCCACCGCGCCCGCCGCTACTGCCGCCGCCGTGACGGCCGCGCCCGCCCGGACGCCCTCCGCCCCGGCGCGCCGCGCCGCCACCACCGCCGGCACTATCGCGGCGGAACCCGCTGTTGCCACCACCGCCGCGGCGCTCGCCGCCGGATGATTCCTGACGCGGGCGGGCCTCGCTCACCACGACCCCCCGGCCCCATTGGGTCGTGCCGTTCAGAGTGTTGATCGCATCCGCGGCGCGTTCCTCGGGAACCTCGACGAATCCGAATCCGCGGCCGCCGATCAACTGGACGTCCGTAATGGGCCCGTACGGTTCGAACAGGGTGCGCAGATCCTGTTCGCTCACTTCATAGGCAAGATTGCCGACGTACAGCCGCTTGCTTGGCATGATCCGACTCCTTTCGTAAAGCCCTTTTACCCCCGTCTGGCCCGGTGCCCTGATGTCTGCAGGGCCCGCCGCAAACGATCGGCGCGTGGGATCGACCGTGCGGCGTCTCGATATGCGAATCGCATGACGCGTAGCGCTGCGCGTCCCTCGTAGACCAGAGTCGCCTCCCCGTTACGGGTTGGGCGGCGGAATGTTCCCGTGCCAAGCACTGTGGGCTCCATCGCCTCGCGTAGCGCGGCGATGAAGCTCTCTGGACCCGTGAAGACCACTTTGCCGACGGATGCCGGGGAAACCGGCGTCGTGCGCATCCCGAAGGGCGGAGTACGGCGGGCGCCTTCGAGGCACCCTCGCACGAAATGGGAGAGTAGCGATGTCGGGATGAGCGCAATGGGCACGCTGCCCGCCGACCGGTCGTCGCCGGGGAGCCCCCATCGTACAAGTAGGCGGCCGAGGTCACGATCGCGGATGTAGACTTGCAGGCCGCGCGTGGTGCTGCTGCAGTATTCATGACCCAGCCGCCCGCCGCAGAGGTCCTCGAGAACGGTCTCGACGTGCCCGCGATCGCGCGGATCGACGTCGAGGACCACGGTCGGTATCGCTCCATCGTAGACCGATCCGCACGACGCAACATACCCCACCCAATAGAGCAGCGCGGCGTCACGGCCGTTCCGGGCGCGTTGCGCGAGACTGAAGGGATCGGGAAGCGCCTGAGGGTCGCGGTCACGCCTTAGGGCCTGCGCGACCGTATGCTCCGGAAGCGCATGCTTTTCGGCGATCTGTGAGAGAGCGAGACCCGCGGCAAAATCAGACTGGATGTGGTACTGGAGGACAGGATCCCGCCGCGGGGTTCGGCGGGCAGGAGTCACTACCGTTATTATAGCAGATTGCGCGCGCTTACGCCCGGGCTCCGAAGCGGTTCATCTGAAACAACTCGATCGGATGCCGGGTGTGCCCGTAGAGTGCCAGCTCCGCGAGAATCTCACCCACCACGGAGGCAAACTTGAAGCCGTGGCCGGAGAAGCCACAAGCGATCGTCACATTCGCATGGCTGGGGTGACGGTCGATAATGAAGTGTCCATCCGGTGTATTGGTGTACATGCAGGTGGCGGTGTGGAGCAGCTCCCCGTTGAGGCCGGGCAGGGTGTGCGTCAGGATATCGCGCATGCGGGTCACTTCCTCAGGCGAGACATCGCGGCGGATGGTCTCCGGCGCGCAGAGCTCGCCGCTGTGGTGGTGGGCGACCTTGGCGCCGTCTCGGCCGACCTGTGGAAAGCCGTAGATGAACGCCCCGCGACGGTACTCATAGATGTACACCGGCAGACGATCGGGCGCAAACAGAGCGGCATCCGCCGGCTGGAACCAGTACATGACGTTGCGTTCAACCTGGAGCGGCAGGCCGAGATGTGTAAGTACGCCGCCTGCCCAAGGACCTGCTGTGATGATTAAGTGATCTGCGGCGTACTGGTCCTTGTCTGTATGGACTTGGACGGATCCTCCTTCTGCTTCCCAGGACAGCACCCGCTCCTCCATCTTGAGCACTGCCCCGCTCCGCGTTGCCCCTCGGAGATGCGCCAGCACGCAGGACTCGGGGAACAGCACCCCCGCGCGCGGCTCCCAGACGGCGACCGTATCATCGTCGACCGAGAGCGCGCCAAAGCGGCGGCGAAGCTCCGCGCTGCGGAGGAGGTCATGTCGCAGATCGTGCATCCGCGCGCTTGTCAACGCACCCTGTACGAGGACACCGTCCTCCGGACCGATCATCAGGCCGCCGGTAGGGAGGAGAAGGCGCGATCCACCTTCCTTCTGCAGCGTCTCCCACAGCTCGTACGCGCGCTGGATCAGCGGGACATAATCTGGATGCTCGAAGTATGCCTCGCGGATGATCCGTGAGCGCCCATGCGAGGCGCCCCGGTCGTGCGCCGGCGTGAACTGCTCGATTCCCACAACACGGCGGCCGCGCCGGGCCAGATGGTACGCGGCGGCGCTCCCCATGGCGCCGAGGCCAAGGACAATGACCTCACTATGATTCGGTTTATTCATCAATAGTGAACTTCCCGCAGCGCATAGCTTTGCTAGCGCCGCGAACATCTCATACGCTATCATAGGACGCAATGGCTCGATCAAGACTCGCTGTCCGACAGACCATTCGACGTCCCACTTCCGGTAAGCTTCGCGCGATTCTTGAAGACGTCGGCACCCCGCCGGCTGCGCCATTCGTCCCCGCCGCGTTTCAAGAAACCGCCCTTGCCGCCGCGCGAACCGGCGACGTGCTGGTCTGTGCCCCCACCGGGAGCGGAAAGACGTGGATCGCCGAGCAGGCGATGGGCGAACTGCTCGCCGGCGGCGGGACAGCGTGGTACACCACGCCGCTCAAGGCGCTGTCCAACCAGAAGTTCCATCGTTTTGGAGGACTCTACGGCACCGAGGCCGTGGGTCTCCTGACCGGAGAGCGGAAGCTCAACGCGCAGGCCCCGATTGTCGTCGCCACCACGGAGATCCTGCGCAACGCGCTCTACGGAACATCGACCGCCCCCGACCTCATCGTCCTCGACGAAGCGCATTACATCTCCGATCCGGAGCGGGGGACCGCCTGGGAAGAGATCCTCATGCTCGCTCCGAAGCGCAGCCGCCTCCTGCTGCTGTCCGCCACTTTTCCCAACGCCGATGTCGTCGCCTCCTGGCTGACCGATGTGCGCGGGGTCAGGCCTGAAGTGATCGTCGAGCAATTGCGCCCCGTTCCGCTGCGCTACATCCTCGCCGACGGGCGGGGCCGCCTCATTCCGCCTGACGCCCTCGGCCATCTTCCCCCGGGCGGTCGCGCGCAGGGGTGGCTGGCGTCGCTGATGCGCGACCTCGAGCACTACAGCCTGCTGCCGGTGATCCTGTTCTACCCTGCACGCAGGCAGTGCGACGAGGCGGCGCGGGAGCTCGCATCGCTCCGCGCATTCGGCCCCGAACTCCGCGCCGCGGCGATGGCGCGCTGGGAGAGGGATTATCCGGTCCTGCGCCAGCATGCCTTTCGCAATGCCGTTGTCGACTCAGGCATCGCCCCCCACCACGCAGGCCACACGACGGCGTGGAGGCTCGCCGTGGAAGACCTCCTCGCCCGCGGTCTGGTCCGCGCCGTGTGCGCCACGACGACCCTTGCCAGCGGCCTCGACGTCCCGGCGCGAACGGTGGCGCTCTCGACGCTGGTGCGCAACAGCCCTGAGGGCCCCGTGATGCTGACTTCGACCGAGTTCCACCAGATGGCCGGCCGAGCAGGCCGCCGCGGCAAGGACACCATCGGGGTGGTGGTGCTGCCGGCGACGACGAGAGAGGAAGCGCGCGAAGGGCTGGCGTTGATCGACGCCGATCCGGAGCCGGTGACCTCGTCGTTCACCCCGGGGTACGTGCAGGTCCTGAACCTGCTCCGCCGTCTCACCCTGCAGGAAGCGCATCGCGAACTGAACCGCTCGCTTGCCGCGTACGAGCGGCGCGAAGAAGTCGCGCGCCTGCGCCAGGCGATTATGTCCATTCCGCCGGACGAGCTCACCGAGCGGCCATGCGACGACCGGCTGCTGACGCGCGGCCGGTACGAGCGTATGCGCGACCGGTTGACCCGGATGCAGAAGCGCAAAGTGCACGCCTCCCCGGAAGAGATCACGGCGCAGCAGGTCGAGGTGGCGACCTGGCCCTGCGCCACCTGCCCGGTCGAGCGGAAATGCCTCGAGACGATTGAAGCGCTGCGCGCCCGTGAGTACCGTCGATCGTCCCTGCGGCAGGCCCTGCATGCGGTAGAAGGTGCGCTCCTGGACGAGTTCGGCCGCCGGGCCGCCGTCCTCCGCCAACTGGGCTACCTCGATCCGGAGTTCCGTCTGACCATGGACGGGCAGTGGGCGGCGGAGCTGCGGCACCCGAGGATGCTGATGCTGGCCGAAGCTGTGCGGCGGAGTTTGATCGGCGCCTCGACGGCGGCGTGGGCGGCGGTTGGCGGAGCGCTGGCAACCGAACGCGCCCCACGGCGCGGTGGCGAGGCCGGTCTCCGCACGCTCGCCCGACTGGCGAAAGAACTCGCCGGCATCGAACGCCAGCAGGCGCTGAAACCCGAGGAGGTCGCCCTGCAGTTCGAGCCGGAGTGGGACCCCGTCTCCCGGCGCCGGATTCCGTCTCCCGCGGACCGGCGCGCGGACGCCGTGGTGGCATGGATGCGCGGCGCGGACTGGGCGCACCTCACGCGGGAGAGCCAGTCGGAAGAAGGCGATCTTCAGCGCATCATCCTCCAGGCGGCGGAAGTCCTCATGCAGCTGGAAGGGCTGCCGTTTCCCGATGTCCGCGCAGCCGCGCGCGATGCGCGGCTGCGGCTGCTGCGGGCCCCGGTCGTCTAGCGAGCTCAGCCCCACCTCAATCCCACACCCGTTCGGCAGGATGGCTCCCTGCCAAAGAAGTAAAGAATGACTACCGCCCATGCGTGCATGCCCCGTCTGTCGGTCCGAGATGAGCCCTCGCTTCGCGAGTGAATGCGAGCCGCCGATCGCGTGGTCGTGTCCGGAATGCGGGCTCTTCCAGCTGGAGAGCGGCGGCCGCCCATTCTCGCCTGAGGAAGAGGCGGCCATCTCCTCACTCGGATTCGGCGCGGCGCGTGAGGGCCGGCTAGCGGTAGGCCGGCCGAGAGCGACAGCGCAGGCCCGGGAGCTGCTCGAGACGTTCAGATCGGACATCCCCATCGACGTGGAGGCGCTGGCCGAGCAACTCGGCTACCCCGTGCGCTGGCGCACGCTCCCCCGCGAGCAGCGCGGCGGCATGGAGGGCGATCAGGCCCACCGGGTCCTCGTGCTGAATCGTGACTACCCGTTTCGCAGCGACGTCGAACGGCGGTGGGCCGTGGCAGAAGAGCTCGCGCACGCCGTGCTGGGTCACAGCGCGCTGGTCGCAAGCGAGGACCCCGGCCGCCCGCGCACGATGACCGAGCCGGCGCGCATAGGGCAGGAGCGGGACGCGCGCGCGTTTGCGGCGGAGCTCTTGATGCCGGCGGCGGCGGTCCGGCGCGCGTTCGAGCGAGAGCAGGGAATCATTCTGCGCGCGCTGGGCGCCGACGAACGAGCCCAGGCGGTGCGCACGGTGATCGGCGATCTCGCCCGCGAGTTCCGCGTCTCCCATCAGGCGATGCGGATTCGATTGGCGGAGCTCGAACTGCTGAACTAGATTGACTTCAAGTCCGCATTGTGTTACTTTCTGTGAGGTTTTTGAAGTGCAGGTGACGTCCATGATGAGCATCCACCTCAGCA
>Ga0209853_1000108_pt1 | contig 21980 bp, 11 predicted proteins | sample GWRWS1_30_40_FD_187224 | JGI IMG/M metagenome (GOLD analysis project Ga0209853, IMG submission 187224) | Riverbed sediment microbial communities from areas with vegetation nearby in Columbia River, Washington, USA - GW-RW S1_30_40 (SPAdes)... | ecosystem: Environmental > Aquatic > Freshwater >...
GTCCTGGATTGTTCGACCACCTTGTATTAAGGTTATTATCAAGAACATTTGAAGGTACGTTACCATTATTACTACTTGCTGTTACTCCACTTATAGGAAGATTGGTTCCACATGAACCTGGATCTTGTACAGTTATACTTACCGTAGCAGTGTTACTATCAACAGTTCCGTCATTTGCTTTAAATGTAAATGAATCAGGGCCTACATATCCTGCGTTTGGAGTGTATGTTCTGCCTGCAGCTCCAGCACCTGGTGGGGATATGGTACCATGTGATGGTTGTGTTACTATAGAATACGTAAGTGGATCATTATTAGGATCAGTCGCAGTAAGAGTTATAGGCGTTGGTGTATCCTTATTGACGGTAACAGCTTGATTATTTGCTACAGGCGGAGAATTCCCAGCTTTTGTAATACTGAAACTATCCAAGATGGCATTGTTACCATTTCTATAAAACTTCCCTTCCAACTTATTATCATTGTCACTAATTTTGATATCTAGTTGACCAAAAAAATCGTCCTGCTGACTTGATGTAAATGATGCTTTACCTGATAAACCGTGAAAGCCTACTCCACCGGTGCCCACTATGGCATAGACTGCTCCATTTCCTTCGGTATAAGTGTCGGCATTATTGCTAGTTATTGTAGGGCTGGATGGGCTACCCGGATCGTATTTTAATGTAAAGGTTCTTTGATAATTGTGAACATGGCCCTGCAAGACAAGGTCTACTCCAAATTGATCGAAAATTGGACCAAATCCATTCCTTAAGTTAGTGTTCTCAGATCCGGTGTTGGAACATGATGAGCTTCCACAAGTATTGGGAGATGTATACAATGGTTTATGAAGATAAACGATTATCCATTTTATGTTTGGATTAGTAGAAGCTGATTGCAAATCACTCTGCACAAAATTTCTCTGAGCCGAACCAGATGAATAACTGTTTCTGTCTGTGTCCATTACTAAGACATGAACACTTTGATAGTTATACGAGTAATATGTCTGAGAAAGACCAAAATGACTCATATAGCCACTAAATCCTTCACTATCATCATCCTCGTGATTACCGAATGCTATCTTTGTGATACTATCAATTGGGCCTATCTTGTTAAACCAACAAGTACCGGTAGATGCATAAGAATAATCCCCGAGCCCAAAAACACGTTCAGGACTCTTTCCATTGACGTTAGTAACTGTAGCATCGGTGTTTGATGTACAACCCCAATCTCCTGCAGCACCAAAGTTGAAATCAGCCAACGCATGAGTTGGTAGAAACGACATTATTGTAAAAATGCTCAAAATTGAGATGGAGATTAGAAAAAAGGGATTTAGGCCCACGATGCGACGACATAGAAACAAATGTAAAATCCTCAACTTGATAACCTATAAAATAGTGTGTTATAAGGATTGTGAAAATAGATTCTTTTCCATTTTTGGTGCATAGGACCGAAAACGTCGTTGTCTCTACAAAACTGAATACTGACGATAAACTAGAGAATTGCAATATGAAAAACTTTGAATATAACAATTAAAATTAGACAAGATGAATCATACAAAATGCAGGAGTATTACTTCGTTTATTAGGTTGGGAAACAGGAATAATTTTACTTGATTTCACAATTTCCAGACGCATGATTCCGGTCTCTGCCAAGAATTAAGACAAGGATAATGGGTTGAGGGAGATAATCTATTTTTCATTTGATTCTGTCGAAATACTCAGGATAACCTTCGTTTTATTAATCCAGTTCAGTTGTCATGAATTCTTTGGTGTAGAACTTGCTTGTTTTATGTGTAGTTTCATAATCATATCCTTGAACATAATCCCAAGTTGTAACTAAGGAACAGCAATTTGTAAATAAGTATCAATAATTGGCACGAATTTCAACACTTGTTGTGGCAACTGGATCTAGTATCACTTCATGATCTTATATTTACCGTCTGGTATAATAAACTTCAACGTGCTCTAACCTAAGTACTACATACTGACAAGAATTTGCTGAATGACATAAGGCAGAATACATTATAATTGTGGAGAATAAAAAATTATGCAGGTGATGAACAGCTTTTGGCCAAGTAACAATACCGATTCAAATAATAGCTAAATAAAGGTCTTTCAGACTCTCGTGCCATTATGATTTTGAAATTAATATTACAAAAATACCCTTTTAAGGCATTCCGTTCTGTGTATAGGTAATAAGTAAAATTATTCATACAATTAATTTTGGCTAAGCCATATAATACTAGGGTTAATTTACAAATTCAATCATGACCAAATATCTCACATGATTGGGGAATGTAAATAACAATCGGAACCAAAAAGTAAACCTACTTTATAATACAAAGAATATAGATTATATATGAACACCTGAATATAATTTTTGAAATCTTGAAAAGGGTCATAGTAACAGGCGGTAATGGTTTCATTGGCAAACATTTAGTAAAAAAATTGTTAAGTAGTAAACTACATTCAGTTGCTATTATTGCCAAGACTCCTAATAACAATCTCAATTATTTTGAAGACATAAAATTACCAAATGATTTACCGCTCACATTTCATACTGTTGACATAAGAGATAGAAAAGCTATTCCAGATATATTCAGAGAAGAAAGAGCAGACACATGTATTCATCTTGCAGCAAAAACTAGTGTTGCCGATTCAATTAAAAACCCTGATGAAACTATGGATATAAATGTGAATGGAACACTCAATGTATTGGAGGCGTGTTATAATAGTCATGTTTCCAATTTTATTTTTACTTCTTCTGCTGCAGTATATGGAAAGGTTAGCGAACTGCCTATCGCAGAGTACCATACTTTAAGGCCACTATCTCCTTATGGTAAAAGTAAGATGCTTGCAGAACAACATATCTTCTCATACAATAAGTCAAAGAAGATTCAAAATGCCATTTTACTTCGAATTTTCAACGTTTATGGAACCGGTCAGGCCAATGAGACAGATGTGATAACAAGGTTCATTTCAAGACTATCAAAGGGATTGCCCCCAGTAATTTATGGAGCTGGTAAACACACAAGGGATTTTATTTCAGTAGATGATGTTGTGGATGGTATCTTATTATCAATAACACTAATGGAAGAGTTAGAAAACAATATTGATAATGATTTGAGCTCTCCTTTGGTTTTTAACATGGGAACTGGTAGACCTACAAGTACCAATGAACTTGCTCAAAAAATGATTCAAATATTTGGACTTGATCTACAACCTATTTACGAAGAAGGAAGAGATGATAAGAGAGTTATCTTGCATAGTTATGCAGATATGACCAAGTCTAAAGAAATCTTACATTTTGTTGCCAAAAAAAGGATTGAAATAGGTTTGAGAGAGATAATAGAACCCTTGCTTATGAAAAAAATGAACCCTTAAAACGAGTGTATATAGTTGAATATTTTTGATATGATAATAACATGATCTCCAATTTGAAGATATGCACAGAACGAAATAATCTCTCCTAAAAAGGTGCAAACCATAATTAGTAAAGACAGGAAGGGACTGTTATTGGAGGATAGGGTAAAGTATTAATCGAAGAATATTAAATAAAACAAAACTCAGATGGACTTTTATTCGATTGAGTTTAATTTCGTGTAAAGTTTTTGTGTATCATGCAGCTAAGAAAAATGACCTGTCGAAATTAAGAAGATAATAATTTTAGTGGTACATATAGCCGACTTTTTTCAATAGAGTCTATCGATGATAATGCCGATTCAATTACTAATATTTGGTCAAATGAGTATCATAATGTTTCTATAAATGTTCCTGGATTGGTAAAGAGTATTATAAAAAAGGAGAACTTTTAGATTGGTATAGATGTTGAAAATATTTTGAACCTGTGCTTTAAGGTGAATGGTAACGATTTTGAAATACAGATTTTCAAAATAGCACTAGTAATAAAGAATATAAAAACTTGAAATATCCAAAATTAAGTCACAAAATTTCAATTATTAATTTGATAAATTACAATTATCCCCAGTTACAATAGGAGAGTTCATAACATGTTTTTTGGCACGGCTTCCCTAATGGAGTTATGAATTACGTATGGGACCAAAGGTTTACGTTTATTCGGAAATACACATCATGCACCATTTCGAGTGATGTTTGATATCAGGATCGTCGAGGTATAGTTTTATTATTATATTCAGTAACCTTTTTAATGGTAAGAGATACCGACTCAGCACTGGAATAATTAATTTTCCAGCCATGTTTTTTTAATTTATCTACTGAAAGTAACATATTTTTAACATCACCTGGCCAACCCCTTCCATCTTCCCATTCAGTTAAATATCTAAAGTTTACTTTCTCCAAGCCGAATTCATGACAAATTATTCGTGCAATTGAATTGACATTAATTTGATCTTCAGAACCGACATTAAATATTTCTAATGAAGAGGTTAAATCACCCATTCCAATAAGCAAAGCTTCAATTAAATCATCAATGTATAAATAGGATTTATTCTGTGTACCGTCCCCGAAGATATTTAGGAATTTACCATCAGAGGCGCCCAATTTTCTAACAAAATCGACAATAACCCCGTGATTACTGGATGGACCTACAACATTAGCAACCCTAAAGATTATTCCTGTTAATCCAAATATACTCACATAACCACTAATTAAAGCTTCACAAGCAAGCTTAGACCCACCATATAGTGAAATAGGTTTTAGTGGACCATAATATTCAGGAGTAGGAATCACCGATGCATCTCCATAGACCACTGATGAAGAAGTAAAAATAATTTTTTTACATTTGTTACTCCTTCGCATACATTCCAAGATGTTTCTAGTTGCCACAATATTATTGAGGTAATCTATTTCGGTATTAACGTGCCCTATTCTAACATCTGCGCTGGCCGCCAGATGAAAGATAACATCACATCTTTCTATAATTTTGGATAGTCCCTCAATTTCGAGTAAATCCATCTGGATAAAATCAAACCTATCTGATGAAAAGAAAGAGTCCAAATTTTCTATTTTGCCGGAAGATAAATTATCTACCACCGTTACATTGTATCCTTTATGTAATAAGATGGCCACTAGGGACGATCCGATAAATCCGGCGCCACCTGATACTAAAATATTTTTCATTATTCCCCAGCGTCCTTATAGGATCCATTAATCGCTGCTGGTATTATAATATCTTTTTAAGCATCGATCGTGTTATCTAGAGCTTTACTTTAAGTACGCTTAATATTATTTGGTAAACACACCTGAATGTGCCAAGCAATAGTAGTAATGGTTTGACCCATGTTTTAATTCTAGCAATAACGGAAATCCATCGATCTCTACAGTGGATATTTAAAAGATTATATGTTTAAATCAGGAAGGGGTTCAGAATCAGCCATTTCTAGTTGAAAAATTCCAAATGAGTATCAGAAGATAAAGGAGATTTTTTTGCAGTTGATACTGCTACAGATAGATGGACATGATCCCGATTTATGGTGCTATTTTCATTTTTATAACGTTATCAAAAAACTCATAATTGCAACTGTCTATTATATATCAATTATTATAGTACTCTTGAAATATCATCTACACGAAACATTACAATTGCGGTAACTAGTGAATAATTTTCTCATCTTAAGAAAAGACGTTTTATTGCGAAAAATGCATATGAAATATACTAATTCATTAAATGTTATACACTTCATTGGGCGGAGTAGACTTGAGTGTATCAGGAAATACTTGTCTAACTGACATTATCTTAGTTTTTTGGCCGGCCAAAATAATTTACTTAGGATTATAGTTGTTGACGTTAAGACAATCAAAATCATAATATTAGCTGGAGAATTCAAGATATCTTTTAATGGTATCTCTTGCCCTTTATTTTTTGCATTTGAGGGAATATCTCCAGGTAACTTTAACTCTATGTCTTTATGAGATACACCATCAATATCTATTGACTTGAGGTAAGTTGCATATCTTCTACTAGTACCATTATCTTGGGCCCCATCGTATTTATCAACAAAATCAAAATTTGCTTTTACCTTACCGTCTATTTTTAAAGGAGCATAACTGTTGGGGCCTCCGCCGTAAAAACTAGCATCTTTAAAACTCATATTTCCGTTTACAGCAATTTCAGGATTCTTCATTAAGACGGGGAGAGATCTTGACGACGGAACGCTCGATTTAACGTTGTAAAGCTCTATTATGGATTCATTACTTGCTATAAGAGAGTTGTTATAAGAACCGTCGCGGGTAACAATTTCAGCGTTGCTATTCTTGTCTTCTGTTAGCTTGACGGTCATATTAAATCCCTTTGGTAGTAATATTCCAATATAACCATTTTGTGAACTAGGTGAAGGCAACATTAACTTACCCTTTGAGTTAATAATCACCTGATATTGTCCGTTTAATTTCATAGATAATATAGAGACTTTTTTAAAACTGCTTTTTAAATTCCCGCCTTTATCCAATATTGAAAGATTTCCTACAGTAATGGGCTGCGAATCTGCAGACATATTGGGGAACAAGATTGAAGAACCATTTAGTGATGTACTACCAGATATTTTTACTTCACCCTGAAATCGTTTAGTGGGTTCTGTAATATTTTGGTTTATTGGTTTTTCCTGATTAATCCCAAATAGCTTTGAAAAATTTGATAAAGACGGAAAATATTCTTTTGGATTATTCTTAATTGCGTCATAGTATCCCTTAGCTTTAATGAATATAATTTTCCCCTTGCTAGGAAAAATTTTTTCCATGATAAAAGGTGCTATCGCTTTATTATCCTGATTCATGTACGATGCCACTAAATTAGTATCAGCTGAAGTTTTAAATTCAGCATTTTTGACCCCCCCAGAAACATTAAGAAAATCAGGTTCCTCGTTATGTGCTACGATACTAGTATACTGACTAGATTCCTTACTTTTGTTATCATTAGACTCTATTGGAAATAGTTCGCTAAACATACCATTGCCATTAAAATCACCTGAATTGATAACAACTAATGTTCCCCCGGCATGCGCATATTCTATATATTTATTAAATGTGGTATTATCCCAATACGTAGGATCAGATGGTATAATAATTACCTTCTTCGAGAACACAGAATAATCATCATCTAAAAATACATCATACCCGCTTCTGGATAAAGCCAGTGAACTAAGAGGATAATAGTAATCATTCTTGAGGTCAAATGTATTGTTAAAATGAAAATCCTTCTCTTCAACTAGGATTGGCGACAGCGATTTAGCATCGCTTGAAATAATGGCAACGTTACTTTTGGAACCTGTCGATGGTCCGCTCAATGAAGGAACACTAAGAACCAGATATTGGTTGTCATCATAAACAGGCTGAAAATTATATATTGCAAATCGTGTAGGAGCAGGAATTATTTTATCTTTGATATTTTTATGTGGTATTATTATGTACTTTGTATTACTATATTCTAAAAGATGATAGAATGCATCCAATGTAGAAGCATTTAATGTCAAAGGACTTTGAACCATTTTAGCATAAGGTAGACCTGAAAAAGAGCGGAGCTTGTTCATGATACCTCCTTGTCTTATGTCATATTCATTTGGAAAACTCGCAACGTTATAGGTATTTGAGTCAACATATATTTTGTTTCGCATGAATTGTAGCAGATTCATCTCTTGCAAAGAAGGAAAATCTCTTCGTCCTAGAGCATGAGCATAATCCTGAGTCTCTAATACTAACGCATTGTACCCAATATACATCAATGTTGAAAGGCTAGCACATAAAATTATCAATGCTATGGTAATTCCATTGCTGATTGGGTATCTGTTAGCAAGAAAAGCAAGTAATTTGAAAATTAGTAACGCTGCGAAACCTATCATTCCAACCATTATGTATTTACTGAATCGGTGTTCAAAATAATATGGTCCCGTAAAAAGAGCAATTACGACTATTACTCCAAAAACAAATACCTCTTTCTCAAACTTTTTGAAGAGATATGAAAGAATATATGCCAAACCAAATAAACCAGCTAATCCCAATCTTAGTGGATATAAATACCAGGGATTGTTATATCCTGCAGTATGTGCCTGTATATAATTTGGGGGGAGTTGAGTCCAGACAATAAAACTTAATGCAGTTAGATAAGCTACAGCCCAAACAAGTATAATTTTTGCTACTAATATGATCCTAGCTGTTGAAGGATTTAGTTGCTTTCTAATTTTTGATAGAGTTGTGGTCAAGTTAAAATGCGTTTTCAAATTTTGTTGTGCTGCATATAATGCCCATGTTATCATTACAAACAAGATATTTAGGTTGATTAATGGAATTCCTAATACGCCCCTCGAAGTAAAATAGTTTATTGGAGATATCATGTCTATAATGTATACAAATGCAAATGTAATGAGAAATGCCAGGTATACAGAACTTTTGTTCCTCATATTGAAAACAAGCGGCAGTATTGAAGATACAATAATGAATATGTAAAATTCATCATGAAATAGGATGCCCGATAATGAAACTATTGAAACTATTACAGTACTGGTAAATTTGTTCTTAATCTCGAAACGGAGCAGTCCTAAAAGAAGGAATCCAGCTGGTAGGGCTATGTATATAAGTCCGGTACTAAAATCAGGATATGCTGCAATCATAAAATTAGCAGACAGAATTATGTCTGAAAATTTAATATGTTCTTGAAGAAAGCTTGTTATAGATAAAATTTCTGATGTCACTGGATTGGCTCCTGTCGAGTAGAGTAGGTATACCCAGCCAAATCCACCAGATAATACAAAAAATGTAGATGCAAGTAAGGCAGCTCTTTTCATCTTTAAGGGAAACCATTCTCTACAAAAATAGTAAAAAGCAAAAACGGCTGTCATGTTCAGAAAAGCAATAGAAGCATATGTATTTACCAGTGGAGTGCCAGAAAGAGCAGTAAAGCCCGCTAGCAAAGCTGATTGAAGTGGTGTATATAATATATCACTTCCTAGGTGAGTTACGCTCTCTCTGAAATGACTGAGAAAGAAAATAATTGCGCGACCTTGATGATCCCACTGATCTCCTATTGTTGCTCCACTGTATAGATAATATGTTGAGATAATTAGTAAGCCAAAAAGACTCCCAAAGACGATAAGTTCTGACAGGTTCACTCTTAGTATTGTCTGAACCTTGTTACCTATAATAGAACTGAAGTGATAAACCTCATTGTAAATATTGGTATCATGAGAAAAAGTAATCCTATAAATTCGGTAATAAACAACAAATACGACAAGTATTGCAAGATTTACGACAATAAGTGGAATCTTAATTTCTGAAACATTGTTATCCAAATAGATTGCCGAAATGTACGTAGTCAAACCAGTGATCAACATGCTACCTGAATAGGCTAGTAGAATTTTTAACAAGGGATTTATCGTGTATTTTTTGGTTAAAAGAAGTACTACGGCGAAACCGGGCAAAAAGAATGAGAGTAATATTCCAGTGCCTAATTTTATTATATCTATTACTTGAATAGAGACCCAACTAATATAAATGCTATCTAGATTTGGTTCTGAAATTAAGAAGCATATTAAAAGGGAAACAGAGTAAATTAAGACAAAAATGAAAGCTAAAATATCTTTATTATTTTGGTCCCTGTTGCGGGATGTATTTTTCGTGGTATCTTTTGAGTTGTTGTTTTCATAATCATAAAAGACACCCCTACTCTGTGAAATGGAATAATATCCTGTTAATCCAAACGAGAGTACAGACATCGTAATAGTGATTGGAAAAGTAATTTTTGCAGGAACAAGCAAGTATGAAAAGACCAAGTATACACTTATCCCAACAATCAAGGCACTAAATGCCGATGGGATAATAACATTTTTTTCCAATTGAAGTTCCAACCTAATACTCCTTTCTAATTACTCTCCAAAAATGTGCCAAGAATACAACTACAAAAACAAAAAGCCACATATATAATAATGTTGGCGATTAAATTGTTTTAATTTTATTAATCAGTATTTCTATCATAATTGCAGAACTTAGATAAATAATTCAATTTGGTCAATCATCAACAGTGTTATGCAAATTTAATTAAACTCTACTGTATCGGTAAAAAGGAAATATAATTATCTTTTGGTTAGGGATTCTAAAAGGATTATTGTAATTTACTAACCTAATGATGAGTATCTTATGACTTTGACTGATTTTCGTTTATGACCTTATATAGAGAGGATGTATTAAACTGCTTTACAAGCTGCAGGAACGGCATTTTTCTAAATATTTCATTATATTCATTCACAGTAAATAATTTATGATGATGCGTATCATCCCCTCCTGCTTCTCCACTAACCCGGTGGAAGGGTTCAGAATCTAGAAGGATGTACTTCACATTATACCTATCAATAAATGACTTCAAGAGACCAGGGCGCTCCCACGCAATAATGTTATCCTTATCAAGTTCAACATCTTTTGGCGTTGAAGGAAATGGATTATGTGTGACGTTCTTTAGTGAAAACGAATGAATTGATCTGCTGGCATAGCTATAATCAACCATAATGAGATCAGAGGAATTCGTATTCTTGCTAATCCATGAGAATAGTGCATAATCATTTTTAAAAACTTCTCTTCCAAAAATCCAATCCCAGTTGTCAGCTTGTTCTAGTGTTAAGGATGATAAAAGAGAGGGAAGGAAAAAGGCTGCAATCAATGAGAGTGATATAGATATCCTTGCGAGGGATAAAGTTAATTCAGTGTTTAGGCTTTTTTTCACTATCCTCTGTAGAATATCATTTATGTAAGCAGCTAACATTATCCAATCGAAAATAATTAGAAAGGTAAATAATCTTCCTGGGAACAAGAACCATGTCACGTCTACAACCAAATTTCCTAAAACAGTTATCAATATTGGGATACTCATCATTAAATAGAACACTGTCAATTTAACACGATTGCGTTTTATCAAAGATATGATTGCAATAATACTAGTTATCACTGTCCAGATTCCGGTAAGATTGTACAATATGTCTGAATTAAGAACTACGGTTGAGTAGTAATGCGAATTGGCTTGTACCCTTTGAATTAACGTCGTGAATTTTACTAGGTCTATAGTACTAGCATATGGGATCAAAATCTTATAAAAAATTACAGACATTGTTACCAAAAAAATGATAAGGAACCAACTTTTTCTCTCAACGATCGCGCGATATAAAAAGAACCTGTTTATATTAACTGTTTTCAACCTGCCAACAGACAAAAGAATGTCAGAAATCGCTCTCTTTGCTAAATAGCCAAAAATATAAACAAGAGGTAATATGATGAATGGAGTATAGGCAAGGCCAATACCGAGAAGCAGTAGTGGCGTTATTAATTTTGATAAAAATTTTGCTCCAAGATCTTTAGGTATAGCAAATTGTATAACAATGAATTGCAAGAGAGTGAGATAGCCGAAAAGGTTAGGGTATGGTGTATTATAATAATAGCCTAATAGCCACAATTCCAAAAATCTTTCGTGCGTGATAGGATAGATATAAAATCCAGACAAAAGGGCCAGAACAGCCAAAGATAAAGACCTTGTCAGACGGTAAGCGGCAGTATAGATTAACAAGAAAATTAAAATCAAGATTGTTGTTGCAAGAGTTAGCACAGATTCCCCTGGAAAAATATTAAAAAGAAGAGACAAGTTCGAAGACATTAGAGGAAATCCAAATGGTTCAAACCATGGTTCATCTGGAGATGTAGGAGAAAGGTTAGTTTCAAGTTTATGATTATAGTTGATCAGGCTGGTCAGGAATCCAGAATTAATTGCGTCAAGTCCTGTCGGCCATCCAATATAGTCTCCTACTAATGAAAAATGAGCCACTACTAATAAGAGAACCAGAATAGGTACTAGATTTTGTAAAAAACTGCGGGAGAGGATCTTTAACTTTTTTACAAAATAAAGCTTTTCCCATAAAAGGAAGTTGTTTTTATTAAATCCAGAAATTATATTTTTGTGTCGTCCAAGGATTATTTTGAAAATTTTTGGGATTAATATTAATCCATAGGCTATTGCCGTAATTGATATCAATACTTCATAGCCCACGTATTTAAAGCCTATAATTGAAAGGATGATCACGTCTGTGGTTAGCCCGAAGGTAACACACAGTGTAATTTTTTCGAGAAAATGGAACGACTTAATTCTGTTGTTTAAAAACAAATAACCTACAGGGAAATAAATTACAAATTGACCCAATACAAGTAAAAACATGTTCAAACCGTAGAAAAATTCCAAATATTATTATAATTTTTTGGGTACCGTAAATATCAACTTTCCGAAGAGATGTAAATTAAAACGAAATTAAACTTTTAGAGCCGATATATTTTGTCTGCCATCTCTAATTTTTTATTACTTTGGACCAAGGAATCCTTCAAAAAGAATTTGAATTTAAATAAATATATTAAATTCGTCAGACCGTCAGACCAAGTACTTAATTTTGTCCGTCCTTCTCTTGCGTAATATTTACCTTCTAATTCACCGGATCTAAAGAAACTAAATGCAATTATTTTGATCTCTTCTGCCAAAGAATAACCATCAGACCTCAGATTTACTAATTGTAAGAAACTCTTTTTCGCTAAGTACATCCCAGATTGCGAATCTTTTATGTTAGTTGAATAAATGAAATTCATAATACCTGACAATATCTTGTTACCCATCAGGTGACTAAAGCGCATTGCTCCAGTCTCATTATCTGAGAGTCTATTAACCGTTACAAAGTCCAAGTTACTAGAAATAAGATGCTGTGCGTATTTAGGAATAAGTTCCACAGGATACGTTCCATCTCCGTCACAAACAATTACTATATCACCACTTGCAGCAGTAAAACCAGTTCTTAATGCACGCCCGTAACCTTGATTCATTTCGACAATTACTTTAGCACCACATTCCTCTGCAGCATTTCGCGTTAAATCGGTAGAATTACCATCCACGACCAGTATTTCCAGCTGGTATCCCATGTCTGCTATTTCTTTTTTTGGAATTTTCCTGATTGTTTTCTGAATTCCCTTTTCCTCGTTGAGCGTTGGTATAACTACGGTAATAATATTAGTGGACGGCTTGGACAAGGAGGAGACAATTATATTTGAGGCACATTATAAAGTTTTATCACTTATTTCTAATTTTACTGCTTTTCTATTAAGATTATTCTATTTTCAAAGGCTTCCTAATAAGATTATTACATTTAAGTTTTCTTATTGAGATGAAGGATAAAAGATTTGAATACTATCACTCCACGTGTCAGATAAATAGACTAAACTATTCCTAGGGTTAACGGCAACACCTGAAGGCCCTTGAAAGATTGGATTACCTCCACCCTCAGAATAGAAATACGGCTCCACTTTAGTGATGAATAGTCCGCTACTGTCAAACTTCTGAATAAGGTCATTTCCTGAGTCAGCAACATATACATATCCTTGAAAATCTGTGGCAATACCTTGTGGAAGAAAGAATTCTCCATCGCCAGAACCTCTCGATCCCCACTTTGTAATAAATTTACCATCTGAAGTAAACTTTTGTACTCGGCTATTAGCAAGATCAGTTACATATACATTACCTTGGTAATCTACCGCAATATCTGTTGGGCCAGTAAATACAATTTGGTCACCAAATCCGAATTGTCCATCGCCAGAACCTCTCGATCCCCACTTTGTAATAAATTTACCATCTGAAGTAAACTTTTGTATTCGGCTATTACCAAAATCTGCTACATATACATTACTCTGAGAATCAACTGCAACGCCTTGTGGACGAGAAAATTGTCCATCGTCAGGACCTCTCGATCCCCACTTTGTAATAAATTTACCATCTGAAGTAAACTTTTGTATTCGGCTATTACCAAAATCAGCCACATATACATTACTCTGAGAATCAACCGCGAGACCCGCTGGAAATCGAAATTGACCATCAGCAGTTCCAGGCGATCCCCATTTTTTAACCAACATTCCAGAATTATCCAACTTCTGGATATGATCATTCCAAGCATCAGCTACATAGACATATCCTAGCGAATCTATGTCTAGTGCTGTTGGAAACCTTAATTGGGAATCAATATTTGCCTCTGAGCAGTTCGTGTAGTCGACTGAACTAATACACGGCGATCCCCATACTTCTAGGGGAGAGTAATTTTCTGAGCCAAACGCAAAGGGCGCGTAAGCTACCATAAGAAACCCCCAGCAAAGCACTCCTAGCACAAATTTATTCACTATTTTATTGGTAATTTTTTTAAATATAAACTTAGGTACAACTGGGCTTTTGATTTAACCCAATTTAATCATCATCACCGTGAACATAGTCACGATTATTATCTCGATCTTAAGTAAAATAATTTGCTGTTAAAAATAGGATTATTAGTTCAAGCTTATAAACACAGAATTTAAATTAATTGAAATCAGTGACCGGTATAGATTAATATTACATGACCTTCTATGCAACTGAATTGTTCTTGTTTGCTGTATCATTACGTGATAGGTACCTACTCTCCCACTTTCTCTGTATCCGAATAATTAGCTACTGAATCACTTATTATTTGGAGTTGACTCAGTAATCGCTGCGATCCGATCTTATTAATTAATTTAGTCGTTATGCATTTATAGAGGATCAGGTACTCTGCAGCATCGCATCACTTTGCATCTAAAACTTACTTTTTAGTGGGCCAAGATGCTTATATCAAACACATTGAAATAGCTTTAAATTTGCCGCTGCTGCCCATAAGGACTTAATGAAGGGCGTCAATATAGATAAAAGCTCGAAGTGGATCGACAAACGAGTTCTAGTTACAGGAGGAGCCAGTTTCATTGGAAGTCACCTAGTCGACACACTAGTACAGCTGGGGACAAAAGTGACCGTCGTCGATAATCTTAGTAGCGGCAAAATTCAGAACTTGGAACAATCAATAAATCAGGTAAAATTTATCGAAAAAGATTTAGAGTATATCACAAAAGATGAAATTTCCCAAATTTTTTATGACCAGAACATTGTTTTTCATTTAGCTGCGGTACATGGTGGACGCGGATTTATCCATACGCATCCGGCAGATGTGTGTTCAAACTTTTCGATCGACCACCATGTTTTTGAAGCAGCTTTAAACAGCAATGTAGAAAATATTGTATTTTCAAGTACCGCTTGCGTATATCCTAGTATCCTTCAATCTAAGATTGGTTCTAATTATAACTTAAAGGAATCTGACTCGGATGTATCAAAGCTCGACACATTTTTGAGTGCTGATATTGAATATGGCTGGGCTAAGCTTATGAGTGAGATGCAATCGAATGCGTTTATCAAACAATACGGATTGAGAACATGTCCTGTTAGATTTGTTACTGCCTATGGACCAAGAGAAAATGAGACTCATGCAATTATTGCACTAATCCACAAAGCACTCCAGAAAATGGATCCCTATTCTATATGGGGCGATGGTGAGCAAGAAAGAGATTTCACGTACGTAGAAGATATTGTGAACGGCACTATTCGAGCCGCAGAATCCATCTTCGATGGAACTCCAGTCAATTTAGGGACAGGATGTCGATATAAGATAATAGATGTGGTTAAGACCATTTTTGGAATTATTGGATGGGAGCCGGAAAAAATAAAATTTGAAACATCAATGCCAGTAGGACCGTTAAGCAGGGCACTTGATAACACTAGGGCAAAGGAATTGTTGGGATGGGAGCCAAAATTTTCTCTAAAGCAGGGTCTGATGAAGACCATAGATTGGTATTCGTCCTCACAAAGGACCAAGAATGAAGAGAATATAAACATACTGCTTGAGAGAAGCTAATCGTGCAGAGATATGCTCTAGCTAGAACAGCTAGAGTTTTTCGACTTCACAATTGGATACTATATCATTACTTGGGCACGATGTGGAATATTCTGTCATACAAAAAATCTAAAATATACAGGAATCCATCAGGTCCTGTTTTAACTTCTGTTATGTTACCAAATCCCGTACCAAACATATAGTAAGAAACCTCTTTATCATTGTCTGCCACCAAGTCTGACAATCCCACCTTATTTGCAAAGTTGAGTCCACTCCGATTCGCATTGACAACAAAATAATACAAATTTCCGTTGTTAAAATCTCTAACAAGAAAATTATTTGCATATTTTTTACCTAATACAGATGAGGCAAAATCCAATCGCGTGGCAGCAACGGTTTTCCTCCAGCTGAAAACAGGATCTGAATACCCTGACCCGGGCAAATTCGCTAAGTTTTTGTAAGTTGCATGAGATCTTAAAATTGGACCGTTCAAAATCTTCTAGATAGCGCCCTAGATATCAATTAGAAAGGTACTTGGTAATTATTGCAAATTGGTACAGTATGTTAGTAACTAAACTTCAATAGCTAGAAAGCCCTTGGAATCACTAAAAGTAGTGCCGTACCTAGCTCATCAAAAATCATCATTCAAACGAAGATATCCTTATCATGATACCAACCTCAATTGGAAATATTTGTTATCTAATTTGTTCTATTATTTGCATTATTTGTCTAGCCCTATGTCTTGATGTGTGTTCTTTTTTAACCCGAGTTTGAGCCATTTGACCCATTTTCAATCTCAGCTCGTCATTCTCGATCAGGTATTCGTAAAGTTCAATAAATTCTTTGGCAGAATAGGCTATCATTATTTCTTTACCTATGTCGAACCATTTTTCTAATCCCTTATATGGTGAAGAAACTATGCAGCATTGCATTGCAGCGAGTTCAAAGGGTCTGGATGTTGAGGTAGCAAATACACTTGCATGTAAATCACGTGTGACGTTCAAATTCACTTTGCTTCTACAGCAATAGTTCCTCCATTCAGTAAATGAAAACGGTTTTGTGACTTCTGCATTCCCTATATCAATAGTTTCTAGATATCTTCCGCTCATGAAGAATTTATATTTTAGTATCTTTGACGGCTCTGTTATCATCATATTGATATTATTTTTTCGTTCACGCCCTCCATACCCGAAAAATAGAAAATCTATATCCTTAATGGATGAGATTGGAGTATAAGTATCAACGTCAACACCAAAGTGGACAATGTTGACCTGCGACGCACCAAGGTTACTTAATTCGGAGACAGAACCTTCGGATGGAATTATGAAGGAGTCTATTTCACTCAAGTCAGCACCAATATAATGGTTAAATGTAAGTCCACCCGCAGATGGCAGAGATGATGGAACATCTATGTCATAAAGTAGAAACGGTATATGGTAATTCTTTTTTATCGCACTCGCAAAGCCTTTCAATTGGTTTAGAGGAACGTTTATCATAAGTACGGCGTCCACATCTTTTTCGGAACGTAAGATTTTACTAACTAGTCTTTCCAACTTCGGTTTCGCTGATAGTCTAGCGATTATTGGAATTAGTGGAAGATTCCTTTTACCATGCCTATGTTTTGTAATCTTTAGTACTGTCTCCAAAAACAACCCCTTATAGTAATTAGGATTTTCGAATGCACGCCACCAGAGACCTTCAACTGCTTTGCCATGATAGGGAATGATCAATAGATCGTTCCCTTCCTCATACATTCCTTTAAACAATTGCCAAAGAGCTGGGGTACTTCCATATGGTTTCGAAAGATCCAACGTACTGCAAATAATAAGCAATTTCATTTATCAACACTCCTCATAGAAAAAACAAAAGATGGTGTTCGTTATGAACATATTGGTACCCACAAGTTTTGATGATTTTACTCGACCGTAATTTGACAGCAATTATTCCTTAAGGCCATTACAGTGTATGTTGAATATTAAGTCACCTAATGGATTTGATATATTATCTGAGTAATCACTTTTTTCTTTGGTAGGATGTCTGAATACACTTGATTGGTCTACTAACACGTGCATATTTGTTTTTACTGTATTTCTACTAAATTTGTAAGCTGCGCTTAATGAAACGATCCAACTGTCCCCTGCCCCAGACCAATCTTTACATTTTTTATAGCCCTTACCTGTATAATGCACTAAATTTGTTAACGGAAGCCTTGCCACTACATCCTGCTTGGTGTCTGGATTTATCCCGGCAAGTAGAAATTTAACATGGGTTCAACCTAATGTTATTTCTAGCACTGTTCGCATTTTTTCATGTTTAGGACCCAAATAAAGGCGCAATGTCACACCTCGTTCGGTTAGATCCAAATGAAGAATACAATCAATTAATGAAATTCTTAAACCTTGTATAGATCATCCCCCAATGGGCACCTGTTTTCGCATTATAGAAAATTTGATAATTGTTAAGTTAATTAGATAACATGAATCAGATATTATTTAATAAAGTTTCCTGCATAAACCTTCTTCAGTTTTTTATCTTTTGTTTGTGATTTCAATATGAATTAATTTTTATTAATTTTCATTAATATGTTTGATGGAGGTTATTTAACTGGTACTATTCTAAATATACTTCCAATATTTGCACTATTGTATGGAACACAATGTTCATTAGGATGAATTATTGAACCACAATTGCTACCGCCAAAATAAGGACCAAGAACATAAAGATAACCGTCAGGTCCAACTTCTAAATCTGTAATTCCACCAAATCCTTTTGCAAAAGTCACTTTTTCAAGTTCATCTTTATTATCAGCCATTTTGTCTATCAGTGGTTTTTGAAGAGATAATTGTGTTCTATCATTGTTCAGATCAAAGTGGTAAAGATATCCATTGTGGAAATCGCCTACAAATATATCATTTTCGTAATCCTTTCCCAATTTGATAGAATTAAGAAATTTTATATCAGTAGGCCCAACAATCTGTTTCCAGACAAATTCTGGGGAACTGTATTTACCCGTACCCTTAAAATTTACTAATTGTTTTGTGTTGTTAAATATCCCAATAATAGTTTGATTTCTAAGTTCCCATACGCCTTGTACTTTTACCCATCCACTGTTAAAACCTGGTTTGACTTGATTAATCTCATCTCCAACCTGAAGACCATTTTCTGTGTCCCATAGGTTACCAGTGACCGGATCGAAATCAATTCCAAAGCTATTACGAATACCATATGCAAAATATAGGCTTAACGAGTGTTCCTTCCCTAAGATCCCTTTACCTACTATTTGGCCGTTCTGAGTTATTCTAAGAATACCCCCTGATCCATCCGACTCTTGTCCGTCTTTGAGATTCTGTACTAATGTGGGTAATTGGCTTGCGTTAAAAATACCTAGGTCACCTACGGTAAGGTAAATGTTGTTATCCGGACCTATAGTTATTTTGCCACCGTTATGAAATGCTGCGGGTGTAGTTGGAAGCTCTAATAACAATTTTGGATTTACCAATTTATTATCAACGAATTCATATCTATATAGACGATTGCTTGTTGGCTCTTTAGATCCAATAACATAATTGCCATCTTTACCCTTTGTTTCTGTATAATATAGAAAGACAAACACAGTATCAGGTCTGTATTCTTGTTTTATATCCTCTTTTTTATTCTGATTCAAAAAATGCTTTGTAGTAACAGCGATTCCTAACATCCCACTTTCATTCTGGTTTGCAACATTTACACGAAGTAAAGGTTCTGATAGCACTGTACCATTTAGAATTCTCTTCACTGTACCTTCATTTTTTTCCAATACTAAAATATCATTAGGACCTAAAAAAGCCATGCTGGTAGGAAATTTAATTACCCCCTTAGAGACGATCTCAATCTTCAAATTATGGTCCATTGTAATTCTTGGAACATCAAATTGAGCAAATAGCTGTGGCGTCGTAGGTGTTAAATTAATTCCACCAGTAACCAGAACAAAACTCAAAATGGTAAATATAAATAATTTAGCAGATGACATTGTTTTCGTATACTATTATTGAATTCAGAATTAGAAATGACATATTAATATTTGTTAACAATATTGATACATGATTTGGCAAATCCCTTAACTGTTTTGAGGATACTAAACATTTAATTGTATATGTGGAAATTAGAATATTTCTCGAACATCAAGTTTGGCCAGACATGTGGTCTTATAAATGGAAAAGCAGTGATTAATAGAAGTAAAAATATCTTATTTGAATATCACACAATTCACCTATTGACTAGTACGTATACAATCCCAGCTATTTTCTGTGGAACAGCTTGATTTGTACTTGTTATAAACACTATAAAGTATTTGTATAGGGGCAATTCTTACATAAGTGTTACTCTGTATGTGAATAGGATTTGATCAATAACCTAGAAAATATCGAGCGAATGCGAGTTAGATTAGATTTTAGTCTAATAATTGCACTGGTAATTCTTGAGTGGTATTTGATGGCAGTCTTTATCCCGTCTCATTTCCCCAATGTTTCATTTATTAACCAGTTGGCAATCGCAGTTGCGGTAAATGCAATATTAATTGTATCTTTGATTATTCATGAATTAGGTCATGTTGTCGTAGCATCAATAGTGGGATTTAAGATTCGACAAACAGTTCTCTTCATCTTTGGAGGTGTGCATGAGATAGCAATACCTGAAGCTAATCAGGAGAAGCTATTTCAGAACAAATTAAAAGTAGCTATGGCAGGTCCTCTGGCTAGCGTCCTTCTGGCTTCATTGTTTGCTTTAACTTGGCTTCTAGAATTTCAGGAGATCGGTCCAAAAGAAGTATTTGTAGTCAAGCAAGCAATGGAGATCATTTTTGTCTATGCTGCTATGGGTAATGGACTCCTTGCATTAGTGAACATTATACCTGTAATTCCACTCGATGGTGGAGAGCTTCTCTATTCCATCAATCATAAATTAAGGAAACATTTACTTAGCCAAGCCACGCAATCCAAGATTGGCTTCCTGACCTCATTCGGTTTCCTTATAGCTGGATCTCTCGCTATCTTTTCGGTCTCGTTTTATATTGGACTTTTGTTGATTCTATTCGCATGGATACTGAGGACAGGTTTACGCGAATACATTACATTAAATAATATACCGCACAAGTTTACATGAATTCCATACGCAGAATTGATATTTGCTTATCAATAGGTCCTAGCAACATTTCATATATGTGTGGTCCCATCAAAACATTGTATACAAATTTTACTCCTTGGCTTCCCACTGTTGCTACCTCCCTTGTCATCAAGTGACCAAGCCGGCGATAATTGTGCCGTCTCATTTAAATGAAGATGATAATACTTCGCATTGTAGATGTAATACTGAACTAGCTAATTTCAAATTCTTTTACTAATTTACCCCTTGAAGAATTTTTATTGTTGTCCCCTTAATGTTTTACTGTGTAAGTTTGGAATGACCATATCAGCGTTTACAAAATTCTAGAAGAGGAGATCATGAATTTGGATCAATGAAAAACACTTATTCTCTTTAAGGCCAAGACATTGTCTTTATTAGTACTGTTTTTGTCAACCCATACTACATACCCATTACCCTTCTCTGTTGCTGCTATTTGTGGAGAAGATGAGAATGCTGAGCTGTTACCAAGAAATGTTATTGTTCTTCCAAGTATAATGCCATCCCCTAAAATTTCCTTAAATTGAACATCATTCTTATACCATACCACATATACATTACCTTTCTCTGTTGCAGCTATTTGTGGAGAGGATATAGGTATTCCCATAGGATTCTCTTCTATGTGAACATTACTACCAAAATTTACTCCGCTAACATTACTTTCTCTAATTACTATATCGCTATCTCCACTCGTACTATTTTTGTCAACCCATACTACGTACACACTACCCTTCTCTGTTGCTGCTATTTGTGGAGAAGAAGATAGGATATCATTCTTTCTGCTTAGCCTTTTATCATCATCAAAACTCTTTCCACTATCGTTACTGCTTCTAAATTTTATATCGCTATCTCCACTTTTACTGTTTTTATCAACCCATACTACGTACACACTACCCTTCTCTGTTGCTGCTATTTGTGGAGAAGATGCCAATTTGCTGCTATCGCTTAAAAGAAGCGGAGCACTAAATTTAGTTCCATTGTCTTGACTCGAACTTGAGTAAATGTTATTTTTGTCAACCCATACTAGATACACATTACCCTTCTCTGTTGCTGCTATTTGTGGAGAAGATGCCAATTTGCTGCTATTGCTTAAAAGAAGTGGAGCGCTAAATTTAGTTCCATTGTC
>Ga0209853_1000109_pt1 | contig 21950 bp, 25 predicted proteins | sample GWRWS1_30_40_FD_187224 | JGI IMG/M metagenome (GOLD analysis project Ga0209853, IMG submission 187224) | Riverbed sediment microbial communities from areas with vegetation nearby in Columbia River, Washington, USA - GW-RW S1_30_40 (SPAdes)... | ecosystem: Environmental > Aquatic > Freshwater >...
GGGTGAGTGGGATCTTGCCCTCCAGGAAGGCCATCACCGCGACCTCGTTCGCGGCGCTCATGACCGCCGGGAAGGTCAGCCCGAGCTGGCCCACCCGGTAGGCCAGGTCGATGGCCGGGAACGCCTGCCGATCGACCGGTTCGAACGTCAGCCGGCTGTCCGCGAGAGGCACGGGCTGGATGCCTGAGGACAGCCGATCCGGCCAGCCCAGCGCGAGCTGGATGGGCAGCCGCATGTCGGCCGTGGCGAGTTGGGCCAGGATGGTGCCGTCGCGGAACTCGGCCAGTGCATGGACGATGCCCTCGGGGTGGATGATCACATGGATGCTGGAGTACTCCAGGCCGAACAGGTAGTGGGCCTCGATGACCTCCAGCCCCTTGTTCATCAGGGTGGCCGAGTCGATGGTGATCTTCGGACCCATCTGCCACACGGGGTGGGCCAGGGCCTCCTTCACCGAGGCCCGAGCAAGGTCGCTTCGGGCCCACCCCCGGAACGGTCCACCGGACCCGGTGAGGATCACCCGCTTCACGTCTTCCCTGCGCTCCCCCCGCAGGAGCTGGGCCAGTGCGGCGTGCTCCGAGTCCACCGGGATCAGCCGCTCCGGCTCTCCCTTGATGAGGTCCATCACCATGTCCCCCCCCACCACCAGGCTCTCCTTGTTGGCCAGGGCAAGGGTCTTGCCGCTCTGGAGGGCGGAGAGGGTGGGGGGAAGACCGGCCGAACCGACCAGCGCGTTCAGCACCATGTCGGCTTCCACGTCGCGGGCCAGGCGCTCGGCGGCGTCGGGGCCCACGAAGATCTCGACGCCCGGGACGCTCGACCCGAGCCGCCGGCGGATGTCGGCCGCGGTCTCCTCCTCGACGATGGCCACGTAAGGCGGGAGGAACTCGCGGATCTGCCCGACGAGCAGCTCCTGGTTGGTGTGGGCCGCCAGGCTCACCACCTTGAACCGGTCCGGGTTGCGCCGGACCACGTCCAGGGCCTGGGTCCCCACGGATCCGGTCGACCCGAGGATGGTCAGCGTACGCATCGGCTCAAGATTACCCCCGGATACCGACAATCGGTGTGAAGCCCCGGTTACGAGAGGATCACTCGCAGGAACAGGAACGCCGCGGGCGCCACGAACAGGACCGAGTCGATCCGGTCCAGGACCCCCCCGTGGCCGGGGAGGACACTCCCCATGTCCTTGATGCCGAGGTCCCGCTTGAGCAGGGATTCGGCCAGGTCGCCGAGGGGGGCGAACAGGGCCACCACGACGGCCAGGCCCACCGACCGGCTCACGGTGTTCAGCACTTCCAGCGTTTCCTGGGGGGATACCGCCCCCACCGAGACGGCGATGGTCACAAGGGTCGCCCCGACGGCTCCCTCCATCGACTTCTTCGGGCTGATCGTGGGGGCGAGGGGCCGGTTCCCCCACCACGACCCCACCACGAACGCCGCCGTGTCGTACACGAACGTGAGCCCGATCACCGCCAGCACGAGTCCCCGCCCGTCCTCGAGCTTCAGCATGACGAGCGCGTAGCCGGCGAGTAGCGGGATGTAGGCGACGCCGAGGATGGTGACCGCGATGTTCGTCAACGCGCCCTTACGGTGGGAGGTGGGCGCGGCCATGTACCACAGGAAAGTGGCGAACACCGAGAGCGCGAACATCGACAGCATGGCCGCCTCGCCCCGGAAGTAGGCGGCGCCCAGAACGAGCCCGCCCGAGACCAAGCCGAGGGCCGTGGCCGGCTGGTAGCGGTGCTTCTGGATGGCCCGGTAGAACTCCCCCAGCGCCCACACCACGATGGCGCCGGCGACCGATGCGAAGGCCCACTCCCCTACGGCGATGCTGCCGAGGGCCAGCCCGGCCAGTACGAGGCCGGTGACGAAGGCCGCCGGCATGTCCCGGCCGATCCGGCGGGGTTCGTGGTCCATGCCGACCTCGACGGTCGAGGGCTCCTGCCAGCTCGGCCCTCCCAGCCCCTCCGAGCCAGTCACCGTGACGCCTCGAGGGGAAGCCGGCTCCTGGAGGTCAGAGGCAAGCTCCTCCTCTTCCTCGCCCTCCGCTTCTCCGGCCAGGAGATCGACGAGCGCGGTCTCGGGCTCGGTGTCCAGTTCGGTACCGAGCCTCACCTCGTCGCGGACCGACTCGGCAAAGTGCTCGGCGGCGGCCTCCACGGCTTCCGAGCTCGGCGTGTCGTCCACGGCCGGGCGTTCCTCCACCAAGACGAGGGCCTCCTCTTCGTCCTCGGGTGGCCCGGGCAGGTCCACGTAGGCCGACGGGGCCTGGGTGAGGTTCTCTGCCGAGATCTCTTCCTCTTCCTCTTCCTCTTCGTCCTCCTCCTCTTCCTCCTCCTCCTCGACGACCATGTCGCCCGCCGGCTCCTTCTCCAACTCCGGGCCCCGTCCTTCATTCTCCGCGGCGGGCTCCTCCTCCTCTTGGCCGGTGACCGGCTCGTCCAGGGCGGCCGTTTCCTCGGGGGCCTCGGGCTCGTGGCCGGGGCGCGCGGGGGTGGTCTCCGGCCAATCGACGTCCTGGATGGGCGCGAAGAACTTGTCCAGGTCCTCGAACAGGTCATCTTTCTTCTCGCCCTCGGTCACTAGATCTCCTTCAGCTCCTGCTCCTTGTGGGCGACGATCTCGTCGATCTCGGCCACGTGGCGGTCGGTCAGCTTCTGGAGCTCCTTCTCCGAGCGGATGAGGTCGTCCTCCGAGATGGCGCCGTCGTGCTTCAGCCGCTCCAGCTCTTCCTTGGAGTGGCGACGGACGTTTCGGACCGCGACCCGCGCCTCCTCCCCGCGCTGGTGAACGAGCTTGATCAGCTCCTTTCGGCGCTCCTCGGTGAGCGGAGGGAAGTTCAGGCGGATCACCGAGCCGTCGCTCGACGGGGTGATGCCGACGTCGCTTCCCCAGATGGCCTTCTCCATGGCCGAGACGGCGTTCTTGTCGTAGGGCTGGATGAGCAGGGTGCGGGGCTCCGGCACCGAGAACGAGGCCAGCTGTTGGATCGGCACCTGAGTACCGTAATAGTCCACGACGATCCGCGAAAGTAGAGCCGGTGTGGCCCGCCCGGTCCGGATCGCGGCAAGCTCGTCCTTCAGGACCCCGATGGCTTTCCCCATCTTCTCCCGGGCCCCTCCGAGGGCGGTCTCGATGGTCATCCTGCCCCTCCGTGGACGAGCGTGCCGATGGGCTCGCCGGAGAGCGCCCGGCGGATGTTCCCCTCCCGGCGGAAGTCGAACACGATGATGGGGAGTTTGTTCTCCATGCACAGGGAGATGGCGGTGGCGTCCATCACCTGGTAGCCCTCCCGGAGCACGTCGATGTACTCGATGGTCTCGAACCGCCGGGCGTTCGGGTCCACGTGGGGATCGGCGCTGTAGACGCCGTCCACCTTCGTGCCCTTCAGGATGGCCTCGGCCCCGATCTCCAGCGCCCGCTGGGCGGCGGTGGTATCGGTGGAGAAGTAGGGCGCGCCTATGCCGGCCGCGAAGATGACGATCCGTCCCTTGTCCAGGTGCCGGATGGCGCGAAGGGGGATGTACGGCTCGGCGATCTGGGCCATGTGGATCGCCGTCTGGACCCGGGTGGGGACGTGGAGCTTCTCCAGGCCGTCTTGCAGCGCAAGAGCGTTCATCACGGTGGCCAGCATGCCCATGTAGTCCGCGCGAGCCCGGTCGATGCTCGGCGCGTCGCGCCCGCGCCAGATGTTCCCCCCGCCCACCACCACGGCCACCTGAACGCCGATGTCGACGACGTCGCGAAGCTCGCGCGCCAGCAGGGCCGTGGAGTCGGTGGAGATCCCGTAGCCGGTGTCCGGGGGAGCGAAGGCGTCGCCGGAGAGCTTCAGCAGGACCCGGGAGTAGACCGGCCGGGATCCGACACCCTCGGTGCGCTCCCCGTCACCCACCCGGGCCTCCTTCAGCCGAGTTCCTCGCCAAGCTTGTACCGGACGAACCGCCGCACGGCAACCTTCTCTCCCACCTTGGATGAGACCTCGTCGAGGAGCTGCTGGATGGTCCGGTCCGTGTCCTTCACGAACGGCTGGTCCACCAGGACGGCAGTCTCGAAGAAGGCCTGAAGCTTGCCCTCCACGATCCGGTCCAGCACCTTGTCGGGTTTGCCGGCCTGCCGGGCTTCGGCCTCGTAGATGCGGCGCTCCGTCTCCAGCAGGTCGTCAGGTACCTCGTCCCGGGTCACCCACTGGGGCATGGCGCTCGCGATGTGCAGGGCGACATCCCTAGCCAGCCGGCGGAACTCCTCCGTGTTGGCCACGAAGTCGGTCTCGCAGTTCACCTCGACCAGCACGCCGACCGTGTTGTTGAAGTGGACGTAGGCGTCGATGAGTCCCTGGTTTGCCGAACGGCCTGCGCGCTTCTGCGCGGAAGCCAGGCCCCGCTCCCGGAGGATCTCGACGGCCCGGTCGAAGTCACCCCCCGCGTCCTGGAGGGCCTTCTTGCAGTCCATCATCCCGGCCCCGGTGACCTCCCGGAGCTTCTTCACTTGTTCGGCGCCGATGTCGGTCATGGGCGCTCCTCGGCGGTCTGGCCACCGGACGGCGCTTCGGCGGTGGCCGTGACCGATGCGGCGCCGGCCGACGCCGGATCGGCCTCGACAGCGGGCACCTCGACGGGAGCCGACGGGGCATCGGACGCCTCGACGGGCTCGGGCTCGAACTCCGGGGCGTCGGCCCTGCTCACCAGGGCCTCCCGGCCCTCCCGGCGTCCTCCGGCCAGGGCGTCGGCGATGATCCGGGTCACCAGCGACACCGACCTGATGGCGTCGTCGTTCCCCGGGATCACGTAGTCGACCTCGTCCGGGTCGCAGTTCGTGTCGACGATGGCGATGACCGGGATCCCGAGCTTGCGGGCCTCGCTCACCGCAATGTGCTCCTTCTTGGTGTCGATCACGTAGACCGCGTCGGGCAGGCGCTCCAGGGTCTGCATGCCGCCCAGGTTTCGTTCGAGCTTCTCCTTCTCGTGGCGAAGCTTCAGGACTTCCTTCTTCGGGAGGAACTCGAAGGCCCCGCCCCGCTCCATCTCCCGGAGCTCGCGGAGCCGGAGCAGCCGGCGGGACACCGTCTGGAAGTTCGTGAGCATGCCGCCCAGCCACCGGGTGTTCACGAACGGCATGCCCACCCGTGTGGCCTCCTCGGCCACGATCTCCTGGGCCTGCTTCTTCGTCCCGACGAACAGGACGACGCCCTCGCGACGACCGAGGTCCCGGACGAACCGGTAGGCCTCCTCCAGCCCGGCCAGGGTCTTCTCGAGGTCGACGATGTAGATACCGGAACGCTCCCCGTACAGGTACCGGCCCATCTTCGGGTTCCAGCGCCTGGTCTGGTGCCCGAAGTGGATACCCGCCTCGAGGAGCTCCCGCCTGGTGACGACAGGCACGATGCTTCCTCCTTCCGGTTGTCCCTCCGCCCGGCTCGCCCCGCCCCACGGCCCGGACTGGCCGGGACCCCGGGGGCGGTCCCCGGGCGTGCGTGCTCGGCGCCATCGGCGCCGGCGAACAGGCAGTCTAGCAGCGGCTTCGAGAGCGAGGCCCCGCCAGAGGAACGGCCCCCGAGTTCAGCGCCGGCGGGGCACGGGCTGGGCGGGCACCTCGGGCTCTATGGCCATCCAGCGGTAGCAGAACGCCGCGAGGAAGGACATGTGGATGAACGCCGCAACCAGCGCGTAGATCCACGTGGCCAGGAAGGGGTTCACGGAAAGTTCATTGCTATGCGGGGTAAACAGGATGAGCGGGGGGTAGGCCACGAAGACATAGATCACCGACAGGATCAGATGCCGGCTTCCCGGCATCGCGGCGGCCCGGGCCGACCGGCGAAGGGTCTCCTGGACTCCCCTCCCCTCCCGGATCGCCGCGGCCGGCACGGCGGCGAGGTAGTACACGACCGCCGCGAGGACCAGGATCGAGCCGAGGAACGCGAACTGCGGTCCGAGGAGCGGCAGGATGAGCCTGCTGGCAAGGATCGCGCTGAACGAGATGACGTTCACCGCGAGCAGAGCGGGAATGGCGCGCGACCCCCGGCGCAGCCCGGCCGACGCCGACGGGGCACCCTCGAGGGCCTCCACGATGAGCCCGCTCACCACGGCGAAGAAAGCCGACCGGGCGATGATGAGGCCGGCGGTGACCGTGAGCGCCACGAGACTCGCCTGGCCGAAGATGCTCTCGCCGATGGCAAGATCGAAGAACGTCCCGACCGGGGGCACCGCCGCCATGTTCGCCAGCAGCAACACCGGGCCCTCCAGACCCAGCGTCACCAGCGCAACCCAGGCGGCGAAAACGAACAGGAACGGCACGAGGAGGAGGGCGGGGGACGAGCCGACCGTGAGCGCTCCTCTGGCCAGGGACCGGGGGATGGACGGCCACCCCGAGTCGCCGCTTCCCCTCGAGAGCCATCCGAGGAGCGGCGGAACCTCGGAATCGGCCGGGGCCGCCCGGACCTCCCGCGCACTGGGGGGACTCCGGTACCCGGACCGGGCCTTCCCCTTCCGGCGCTTCTTGCTCACTCGGTGTCCTCCTCCGTTCCCTCTTCCCCCCCGGCGAAGGCGGGGGGTCCGAGGCGCCGGGCCAGAAGCCGGAGCGGGACGAACAGGACGAGCGTCGTGACCACCAGTGCGATGGCGTAATTGCCGAACAGCCTGGCCGGATCGACCTCGGTGGGCGAGGGGACGCGGACGAGCGTTCCCTCGGGGTCGTGCTCGAACGCGACCAACCCGGCCCGGCTCCCTCCCTTCGCCGCGACCGCTGCGACGACCACGTCGGCGGACAGGGCGATGGGGCCGATCGATCCCGGACTCGGCGCACCCTGCCAGACCAGGTCCCCGGAGGAGATATCGAATGCCACCAGCCGGCCGTCTTCCAACCCGAGCAGGACGGCCCCTCCGGACACCACCGGTGAGCTTCGGACCACCAGGTCGTTGTTCTGGTGGTCCCAGTCGCGGTGGCCGGTCCGGGAGTTCAACCGGTACAGCCCCCCGCGAAAGTCCGCGACGAACACGATGCCGGGCTGGATCGCGGGCGCGGTGGCCGGCGGGAAGACGGAGATGGTGAGCGCGCCCCACCGCTCCTCGCCCCCGTCGGCCACGAACGACCGGACCATCCGATCCTCGAACCCCGCGACGACGGACCCGTCACCCGCCGAGGGGCCGGACACGGTGGTGACTCCCACCTGCGGGGAGAACTCCCACGCCTTCCTCCCCGTCCCCACGTCCAGCGCGAGCAGCTGCCCTCGCAGCGAGTCCGAGTCGATAGCGGACACGTGGACGATGCCGTCCGACACCGCCGGCGGAGCGAGGACCTCCCCGATGGCCTTCGCCGTCCACCGGAGGGCGCCGGTCGCTAGGTTCACGGCGTAGATGTTGCCGTCGTCGTCGGCGATGAACGCGGTGGCTCCGTCCACGGTCACGCCGCTCCGGCTGGTGGTCTCGAGCGGCGTCCGCCACACCTCCCGCATGTGGGTGAGGTCCACACCCACCAGGCTCGCCCCGACCCCCTCGGCCTCATCCACGAACGCGAGGACCTGCCGGTTGGCGGTGACGCCCACCGCGGGCATGGAGATGGGACCGCCGTTTCGGACGAGCTGCCATCGTCGCTCGCCGGTTGCGAGGTCGATCCCGTACACGGCGCTCCGCCCGACCGAGATGACCAGGTCGCCCACGATCACGGCGCCCGACAGGGCTCCCCCCAAAACACGGAACGTCCAGGCGGGTCGGTACGGGGGCTCCGGCCCATCCTTGAGCACGCCGGCGTGGCCGGGCCCGCCCTGGAACTGGCTCCACACCGGGGCGGCCTGCTGCGCTTGGACCGGCCAGGCGATCACCACGACCAGGGCAACCGCGACGAGCGCGGCGAACGGCAACGTGCGGATCGGATCCCGATGCAGGTGGGCGAACCTCCGTCGAACGGCCGGCCCATTCTAGGCGGGGCCATCCCGGCCGGCGGTGAGGGGCTCAGGTCTCCTCGGGGGCGAGGATGGCAGCGAGCCGGATCAGCCCTACCACGTTGAGGGGCGACAGCACCGACAAGGGGTCGATGTACGAGCCGTCCCGCTTCACGCCGAAGTGCAGGTGCGGAGGAACCACACCGGTGTGGCCCGGACCGCTGAGCGCCAGCGTGACCCCCTCGCGGACGACGTCACCCTTTCGCACCAGGATCGCGGAGAGCCACGAGTATGTCGAAACCAGCCCGCCACCGTGGTCCACCGTGACGAACAGCTCGCCCGCGACCGCTCCGGCGAAGGTCACGTTCCCCGGCGCCGGGGCGACCACCGGCGTCCCGATCGGCGCGGCGACGTCGATCCCGCGGTGCCCCGGGCCGTACGTGGTCGCGGGCGGTTCGAAGCTCCTGATGACCGGTCCGACGACGGGCCACGTCCAGTTTCCGGCCACGCCGGCGGCTCCGGCGGCTCCGGCCACGCCCGCGGCTCCGGCCCGAGCCGGGCCGGACGCGATCAACACCATGGCGAGGGGCAGGACCAGCCGCATCCAACGCGGCATCGGACCTCCTTGGATCTTCGGGACGTCGAAGGCTAGCCGGTGGCCGCGCGCGATGCAGTGAGGAGCGTCACACCGGCAAGAGGTTCGTCCCGCTATTCGGTCTCGACGAGCTGGAGGCGGAGCTGGTTGACCGCTTTGGTGTGGATCTGGCACACCCGGGACTCGGTCACGCCCAGGATCTCCCCGATCTCCGCGAGCGTCAGCCCTTCGAAGTAGTAGAGGGTCACCACGATCTTCTCCCGCTCGGACAGGGAGTTGATGGCGGCGGCGAGGAGACCTCGCGTCTCCTGTCCCTCCAACCCCATCGAGACGTCGCTCCCCTTGTCGGCCAGCGTGTCGAGGAGCGACACCTGCTCGCCGCGGTCGCTCCCCACGGACAGGAGCTCGTCCAGGGCCAGGACCGACACGAACGAGATCTGGTTGATCACCTCGTGGAGCTCGGTCAAAGTGAAGCCGAGGCGCGCGGCCACCTCTTTCTCGGTTGGCGCGCGCTTCAGCATGGACTCGAGGTCGCTGTAGGTCCGTTCGATCTCTCGGGCCTTGAACCGAACCGAGCGCGGGACCCAGTCCATGGCCCGGAGCTCGTCGATGATGGCCCCCTTGATGCGGGGGATGGCGTACGTCTCGAACTTGTTCCCTCGGGCAGGCTCGAACTTCTCCAGGGCGTCGATCAGCCCGAACATCCCGTAGGAGACCAGGTCGGCCTGCTCGACGCTCGCGGGGAGCCCGGTGGCCACTCTGCTGGCCACGTACTTGACCAGCGGCGCATAGTGGAGGATGAGGCGCTCTCTCGCCTCCGCGGCGTGGCTCCGCTTGAACTCCTGCCACAGGGCGGTGAGCTCGTCGACCGGCTTCGCGGGGGGCGGGGGGGCCACCACGACCGAGCGCCCCACTCCCTTGGCCGGCTTCGTGGCCTTCAGACCCTTGGCGGACTTCGCCCCGTTGGTCGCCTTCCCGTTCGTCGCCTTCGCCGACCGCGCCATCATGCCCTCGGGTGGCTCCGCCGATAGGCCTCGAACAATCGCGCCCGGGATACGTGGGTGTATCGCTGGGTGGTGGCCACGCTGGCGTGACCCAGAAGTTCCTGGACGGCGCGGATGTCCGCTCCTCCCTCCAACAGGTGCGTGGCGAACGAATGCCTGAGCGTGTGCGGGGTCACACGGCGTCCGGACAGCGTCCTGCCCCCGTATCGTTGCACAAGCGCGCGGATGTCGCGTTCGCCCAGGGGCTTCCCCTTGCGGTTGGCGAACAGGGCCGACGAACCCGGGGCCGCCACGTGGGACCGCCCCTCCCGGAGGTACGTGCGAAGGGCCTCCACCGCGTAGTCCGAAAGCGGGACCTCACGCTCCTTCGACCCCTTCCCCATCACCACCGCCCGGCCCCGGTCCGGATCGACCCGGTCGAGCGTGAGCGAGCTCACCTCGCCGACCCGGAGCCCCGAGCCGTACATGAGCTCCAGGACGGCCCGATCCCGGAGGGCGAACGCCCGGACCGCCGCGTCGGCCTCCGGCGGAGACTGGGGGGCTTCCATCAGGCCGGCGGCCTCCGAGGGCCGGAGCACCGACGGGAGGCGGCTGACCACCTTCGGCCGGCCGAGCATGGCGGCGGGATCGGCGTCCACGAAGCCTCGCGACGCTGCCCACCGGTAGAAGGTGTGGATGGCGCCGACCCGTCGCGCGATCGACGCCCGTGCGTAGCCCAGGGTCACCTGCTGCGCCAGGAACCGGCGGAGCAACGGGTAGGTCGCCGAGGCCAGCGACCGCCGCTGGCGCGACAAGAACACCGCGAGCTGGCGGAGGTCGCGGCGGTACGCCGTGACGGTGTTCGCCGACAGGTGCCGCTCGAGCGCGAGATGATCGGCGAACCCGTCGATCAGCCCGGCCTCGGGGTGGGGAAGATCCCGCGCTGCCATTCGTCCTTCCGGGTCGATATCTCAGGTGCCCTTGTATCAACGGGCGATGGGGCATTCAAGCTTCCCACGAACTCTGTCGGGCATCTGTCCCCCGAACGGCCGTAGGATGCGATGCGGACGTTCGGGGGACACGACATGGAGCTCGAGGTCATCGTGACGCGGGGCCTGGGTGACAACAGCTACTTCCTCGCATCCGGGGGCGAGGCGGCGTTGATCGACCCCCAGCGGGACGTCGAGCGGATGCTCTGGGCGGCCGCGACCCGGGGGGCCAACGTCCGCCTGGTCCTCGAGACGCACGTCCACAACGACTACGTCTCCGGCGCGGCCGAGGTGCGCTCCGCCACGGGGGCCGAGATCGCTGGCCCCGCCGGCGCCGGGTACGCCTTCCCGTTCATACCCCTGGCCGAGGGCGGGGAGGTCCGTGTGGGCGGGCTCAGGCTGGTGGCGATGGAGACGCCCGGGCACACCCCCGAGCACACGGCCTACGCCCTGTTCGCGGAGGAGGCCGAGTCGCCGGCGGCCGTGTTCACCGGGGGGAGCCTCATCGTTGGGAGCGCGGGGCGGACCGACCTGCTCGGCCCGGAGCCCACCGACCGGCTGACCCGGGACCAGTACCGGTCTCTTCGCCGCCTCCTGAGCTTCCCCGATGACACCGAGGTCTTGCCCACGCATGGGGCGGGGAGCTTCTGCGCCACCGTGGCCCCCCAGCAGGATCGAACTTCGACCATCGGCCGCGAGCGGGCCTCCAACCCGACTCTCACCGACATCGACGAGGACGCCTTCGTCCGCGAGCAGCTCTCGGGACTGCTCGCGTATCCGCGCTACTACGCGCACATGGCACCGATCAACCGGGCCGGGCCGCGCGTGTTCGGTGAGATCCCCCTCCCGCCCCCGCTCGTCCCTGATGAGGCCGCCGCGCTCCTGGGCGACGGCGCTTGGATGATCGACGGGCGCGGCGGGGCCGACTTCGCCGACGCCCACGTCCCCGGCTCGCTGAACATCCCCCTGGACGATTCCTTCGGCAGCTACGTGGGGTGGCTCGTCCCGTTCGGCGATCCCGTCATGCTGGTCCCGCCGGAGCCCGAGCAGGAGTCCGTGGCCGAGGCGGGGGCGCAGCTGTTCCGCATCGGGTACGAGCGCTTCGATGGCTACCTGGCGGGCGGGATCGACGCGTGGCGCGGTTCGGGGCGCGACGTGCGGTCCTATCCGGTGGCGACCGTGGACGACGTCGTGGCCGCGGCCCGAAGCGGAGCGGATCGCGTGCTGGACGTCCGGCAGCGCACCGAGTGGGAGACGGGCCACCTGCCCGGGAGCACCCACGTGTTCGTGGCGGACCTCCCGGGCCGGCTCGACGAGTTGCCGCGCGACCGGGAGGTGCTGGCCACCTGCTCCTCGGGCCACAGGGCCTCGATCGCCGCGAGCATCCTCGACCGGGCGGGGGTGCCCGTCCGGTTGGTCGCTCGAAGCGGCGTGCCGAAAGCGCTTCGGATGCTTGGCTGAGGCTCACCCAGCCCTGGCGTCCAAGCGGGGCTCGAACCGCCCGCCGACGTTTCGCACCAGGCCCTTCATCTCCAGGCTCACCAGCAGCGGCAGCACCTCGGGCACCGACAGGCCCAGCCCGCGCCCGACCCTTTCCGGGAGCACGGGTTCGGTCACCAGGTCGAGCGTGGCCTGCTCGGCCAGGGTGAGGTCGAGCCGCCGGCGCGGAAGACCCGGCCCGCCGTCGAGCTTCAGGTCGCGCATCAAGTCGTCGACCCCACGGATCAGCGTGGCGCCCTCGCGGATCAGGGCATGGGGCACGTACGCGAGGGGGTTCGTGATGGCCCCGGGGACGGCGAATACATCCCGGCCGAGGTCGAGCGCGTGCTCCGCCGAGATCATCGAGCCGCTGCCCTGAGCGCCTTCCACCACCACCAGCGCCGTCCCAAGCGCCGCCACGATGCGGTTCCTGGCCGGGAACCGGAACGGCTCCGGCGGCACCCCCGGCGGGTACTCGCTCACCAGCGTGCCGACCTCGGCGATCCGGGCGATCAGGGCCCGGCTGCCGCGCGGATATCCCACGTCGATGCCGCATCCGAGCACCGCGACCGTGTCGCCGCCCGCTTCGAGCGAGCCTTCGTGCGCGGCGGCATCGATCCCCCGAGCAGCGCCGCTCACCGTGCACATCCCCGTCGCCGCGAGGTCCCGTCCGATCGTCAGGGCCAGGTCCCTCCCCAGGTCCGAGCAGTTGCGGGCCCCCACCACCGCCACGGTTCGGTCCCGCCTGGGGAGTGGAAGGCCCCTGACGAACAGTCCGGCGGGCGGGTCCTTCAGGTTCTCGAGCTGCGGCGGGTACGCCTCCGATCCGTGGGGCGCGAAGCGCGCGCCGCAGGCGGCGACATCGGCCTCGATGGCGGCGGGATCCAGCTCGCGCGCGACCTCACGATCGGCGGCGCTCCCCGCCCTCCCGGCCTTCACCGCGGCCAGGCAGGCCGAAGCCGAGCCCTCGCGGTCGGCCACCTCCAGCAACTGTCGCGGCGTGATGCCGCGGAGCGCCGTCAGCACGAGGAGCGCCCGGCGGTTCGCCCTACCATCGGCGAAGCCCGGATGCCATCTCGTGGGGCGGCGGTCCTGATCCGCCGAACCGTCGTCGCCAGAGGAGGCGTGACCGGGATCCTCCGTGGGCTTCTCACCCGGCACGGGCCAGGCTCCCCTCGGACAGGCTCGTTCGGTACGAGAGCGCCTCGGCCACATGGTCAGCGGAAACCTCGTCCGCCGAGGCCAGGTCGGCGATGGTCCGCGCTACCTTCAGGGCGCGGTCGAAGCCCCGGCCGGTGAGCGCGAGCGCGTCTACGGCCCGAGCCAGGACCTCATGCGCGCCTCGGGACATCCTGGCCTCCCGCCTGGCCACCGGGCCAGGCAGCTGGGCATTGCACGGGTAACCGAGCGACGCGTAACGGTCCCGCTGCCGGGCCCTGGCCTCCTCCACCCGTTCCCGGATGGCTGCGGAGGGCTCGCCGGCGCCCTCGCCGAGGAGCTCCCTTTTCGAGAGCCGAGGCACGATCAGGCGGATGTCGATCCGGTCGAGCAGGGGCCCCGACAGCTTCTGACGGTACAGCTGGATGCGGTGCGGGAGGCACCGGCACTGGCGCTTGGGGTCGCCCTCGTACCCGCACGGGCACGGGTTGGCCGCCGCGACGAGCGTGAACCGCGCCGGGAACTCCACCGCTCCGGCCATCCGCGTGACCACGATCCGACCGTCCTCGAGCGGCTGGCGGAGGGCTTCGATGGCATCGCGCCGGAACTCGGTGAGCTCGTCCATGAACAGGACCCCGTGGTGAGCCAGCGACACCTCGCCCGGACGCACGTATCCGCTCCCCCCGCCGAGCATGGCCGGCAGCGAGATGGAGTGGTGCGGCGAGCGGAACGGGCGGGAGGCGACCAGGCCGGCCCCGTCCAGCAGTCCCGCCACCGAATGGAGCTGCGTGACCTCAACCGCCTCCTCGCTGGACAGGCCAGGCAGGATGGTGGCCAGGCGCCGAGCCAGCATGGTCTTTCCCGCGCCCGGGGAACCCACCATCAACACGTTGTGACCACCGGCGGCGGCGACCTCGAGGGCCCGCCGGGCCTGAGCCTGGCCGCGGACCTCCGAGAAGTCCACCGGGCCATGCCGGGCCTGCTGCGGCCGGCCCGGCACGGCGACGGGCGGGTCCCACGCTCCTCGCAGGAACCCAACGGCATCGGCGAGCATCGGCGCACCGACCACGCGGAGGCCGTCCACCAGGGCGGCTTCCCCCACGTTCGCGGCCGGAACGATCACGCCCTCGAGCCCCGCTCTTGCGGCCGCGATGGCCACCGACAGCACGCCGGGCGTCGAGACGGTGGAGCCCCTGAGCGACAGCTCGCCGGCGAACGCGAACCGGGCCAGCCTGTCACCCGGCACTTGAGCCGAGGCGGCCAGCACGCTCACGGCTATGGGCAGGTCCAGGCCCGGCCCGTCCTTCCGCACGTTCCCAGGCGAGAGGTTCACCACGATCCGCCGGAGGGGCCACTCCAGGCCGGAGCTCTCCACCGCCGGGCGGATCCGGTCCCGAGCGTCCTGCACCGGCGCGCCCGGGAGGCCGGTCAGCGTGAGTGAAGGAAGCCCCCGCCCGATGTGGGCCTCGACCACGACGGGATGGCCACGGACCCCCACCACGGTGACCCCCATGACCCTGCCGTACACGACCGCGCGACCCTAGCGCGCGGCAGTGACATCAGAAGGCGTCCTCGAACAGCTCGACGCTGTTCCCGCGGGGTCCGGCGTGCACGCTCGCGACGTCGAACCGGACCGCGGTGTGCCGAACACCCGCGGTCGCCATGAACGCCTCGGCGAGCTGCCGGAGCTTCCGTTGCTTCGTCCAGGTCACCGCGTCGTAGCCGCCGCCGAAACGGCTCCCCGAGCGCGCCTTCACCTCGCAGAACACGAGCAGGCCCTGCCGCTCCACGATGAGGTCGATCTCGCCGACGGAGCACCGCCAGTTCCGGGCCACGGTCCGGAACCCCCGGCCCGCGTACAACGCGAGGGTGGCGTCCTCAGCGGAGCGACCGAGTGAAGCCCGGTGGTCGGTCGAAGCGTCGTCCACGACGGGCGGAGCCTAGCCGGGGCCGCCGACACTCACTCCGGAAGTTGCATCGTCTCGTCGCGACGGAGCTCCTCGACGTTCACGTCGCGGCGCGTCATCACCTGGACCTTGGATACGAACCGGGCCGGGCGGAACATGTCCCATACCCAGGCGTCCGCCAGCACCACCTCGACCCATCCGTCGTCGCGGGGGCGCACGTCCACCTGGTTCGCCAGGTAGAACCGGCGCTCGGTCTCCACGACGTAGGTGAACATCGGAAGGACGTCGCGGTACTCCCGGTACAGCTCGAGCTCGCGCTCCTCTTCGAACCGCTCGATGTCCTCGCCCTCGTTCACGGGTCCTCCACGGTTTCGACGTCCACCGTGCCGTTCTCGCCCACGCCCTTGAACGACAGGCGATGGATCGGCGTCGGGCCGAGCCGTGACAGGACGTCCCAGTGCTCGCGCGTGCCGTACCCCCGGTTGTGGTCGAACCCGTACGCCCGGAACCGCCGATGGTACCGCTCCATCATCCGGTCCCTCGTCACCTTGGCCACGATGGACGCCGCCGCGACGCAGGCCGTCACCGCGTCGCCCTTCTTCATGGCCAGGCTGATGGTCGGCAGGCGGCGGACCGGGAAGCCGTCGATCAGCACGTAGTCGGGCGGGACGGGAAGCGAGCAGACCGCGCGCCGAAGGAGCCACAGGTTGGACCGGTGCAGCCCCCGGCGGTCGATCCGGCTCGGCGTCGCCTTGCACACCGCGAACGCCAGCGCTCCGGCCACGATCCGGGCGTAAGCGTCGTCTCGCTGGAGGGGTGTCAGGACCTTCGAGTCGTTCACGCCGTCGAGGTCGAAGCCCTCGGGGAGGATGACGGCCGCGGCGAACAGGGGACCGGCGAGCGCTCCACGGCCGGCCTCGTCCGCACCGGCGATGGCGCGGAAGCCCTGCTCCCGCAGCTGGCGCTCGTAGCGCCCGAGGTCGAGGTCTAGCGCAGCCACCCGATCCGGGAAGGCGGCCAGATCGTGACGAACGCCTCCCCCACGACCTTATCGAGGGGGACGAACCCGAGCGAGAACCTGGAGTCGGACGACGCTCCCCGGTTGTCGCCCAGGACGAACAGGGCGTCCGGCGGGACCGTCTTCGGCCCGTAGTCGCTCATCGAGCGAACGGCGTCCCGCGTGAGGTACGGCTCGTCCAGGGCCCTCCCGTCCACGTACACGGTGTGCCGGCGGATCTCCACGGTCTCCCCCGGCAGCCCGATGACCCGCTTGATGAAGTCCTCGTCCTCCGGCCGGGCGAAGCCAAGGCCCTCGGAGAGCCAGTGAAGGAAGCCATCGACGATGCCACGGTCCGGCTGCTCTCCCGAATTGGGGTTCTCGAAGACGACGATGTCGCCCCGGTCCGCCTCGAACAGCACCTTGTTCACCAGGACCCGGTCGCCGGGCACGAGCGTGGGCTCCATCGAGCCCGACGGGATGTAGAACGCCTGGATGACGAAGGTCTTGAGCAGGATCGCCAGCGCGAACGCCAGGACGATCAGGACCGGGAGCTCCTGGAAGAATGCGAGCACGCTGCGACGGGTGCGCTTGGTGGACGACGTTCTCTCGGCCGCACCACCTCCCGACACGAGCCCGCCCGCAGCGGGATGGGGTGCGGCGCCGGTCGGGGGGCTGGGATCTCTTTCGGCGTCGGCCGCCTTGGTCCCGGGGTCGGCGCCCGCCGGCTCGGGGGAGCCCGGCCGAGGCTCGGCCACTCCTAGCTCCGGCTTTCGGCGTCGGCGGCCCGGACGTCGGCCACCTCGACGCCGGCGTCCATGACCTCGGCCTCCTCGGCCTCCTCGGCCTCGGCGGCCGGTTCGGCGCTCTGTGGGACCGCGCCTTCCACCAATTCGACCGCCTCCCCTTCCGCTGTCCCGGCGTCGCCGGAGCCCTCGGCGTCGGCTTCGGCCACGGCCTCGGCCTCGAGGGCCTGGAGGGCGAGGAGCTCCTCGCCCTCGACGCGGCGCTCCCGGATCCGGGCCTTCTTCCCCCGCCGTTCTCGCAGGTAATACAGCTTGGCCCGGCGGACCTTGCCCCGCGAAGCCACCTCGAGCTTGGCGATGGAGGGCGAGTGGAGTGGGAAGGTGCGCTCCACGCCGACGCCGAAGGAGATCTTTCGGACGGTGAACGTCTCTTGGAGGCCGCCGCCCTGCCGGCGGATCACGACCCCCTGGAACACCTGCACGCGCTCCCGGCCTGCCTCGACCACCCGGACGTGGACCTTCACCGTGTCGCCGGGCCGGAAGGGTGGAAGGTCCGTGCGAAGGTACAGCTTGTCGACGAGATCGGTCTTGTTCATGGCGGGAGTCCCGATGATAGCAGGCGGATCGGCCGCTCCCGGTCAGCCTTTCAGCAGGTCGGGACGGTTGCGGCGGGTCTTCTCCACGGCCGCCTCCCGCCGCCACCGCTCCACCTCGGCGTGGTTGCCCGAGAGCAGGACGTCGGGGACCGACATGCCTCGGAACTCCTGAGGGCGCGTGTAGTGGGGATGGTCCAGGATCCCTTGCTCGAACGATTCCCGATCGAGCGATTCCTCCTTCCCCACCACGCCCGGCACGAGACGGGTGACCGCCTCGATCAACGCGAGCGCCGGAATCTCTCCGCCGGAGAGCACGTAGTCGCCGATCGAGACCTCTTCGGCCGGGAGCCCCTCCACGACGCGCTCGTCCACGCCCTCGTACCGGCCGCACACAAGGACCAACCACGGCTCCAGCGACAGCTCCCGGGCCAGGGCCTGGTCCAGCCGGCGTCCCGCCGGCGACAGCAGGATCACCCGCTTCTGGCCATCGCCGAGGGAATCCACCGCCGCGAAGACCGGCTCTGGCTTCATCACCATGCCCGGTCCGCCGCCGTACGGCTCGTCGTCAACCTGCCGGTGCTTGTCGGTGGTGGAGTCGCGGATGTCGTGGACCCGCACGTCGAGGATCCCAGCCTCGATGGCCTTGCCCAGCAGGCTCTCCCGGAGCGGGCTCTCGAAGATATCGGGGAAGAGCGTGAAGACGTCGATCCGCACCAGCGCAGGCTAGCAGCGGGAGTTCGGCCGCGGGCTCAGCTTTCCGGGACCGTGAGACCGGGGATCTCGCGGACCACGATCCGCCCGCCGGCGACGTCTACCGAGACGATCACGTCCTTCAGGGCCGGGATCAGCGTCTCTCCCCCCTCCGCGACCGCGCTCCACACGTCGTTCGCCTGGGTGTGGATGACCTCCCGAAGCGTACCGAGGGACCGGCCCGATTCCGTCGCCACCTCGCATCCAACGAGCCGGTGGTCCCACCACGAGCCTTCGGGGAGCTCAGGCGACATCGACTCGGGCACCACCAGCACTCTGCGGGACAACTCCTCGGCCTGGTCCCGGTCGCGGACCTCGCGGAACTTCACCACCAGCCCGCCCCGGTGCGGCCGCGCGGACTCGACGGTGAGGGCCCGCCCGTCCTCGAGATAGACGGCCGCGCCGTCGGCGAAACGCCCCTCGACCTCGGAGAGCACGAGCACCGCCACCTCACCCTTGATGCCGTGGGCGCGGCCGATGCGGCCGACCGCCACGGTCGGCTCGCCCACGTTCAGTCCACGATCTCGACGCCCGCGTGCAGGCCCTCGCGCAGCGCGGCCGCCTTGACGACCTGCCGGATGGCCCGGGCCGTGCGTCCGCCCTTGCCGATGACCTTGCCCATGTCGTCGGGGTCGACCTTGAGCTGGAGGAGGACCCCACGGTCGTCGTGGACCTCGGTCACCTCGACGGCGTCGGGGTTCTCGACGAGCTCCCTCGCGATGTACTCGAGGAGCTCCTTCACGAAGCCGCCTTGCTCTCCTTCTTCTCCGCCTGGAACTTCTCCCAGATGCCGACCTTGGACAGCAGCACCTGGACGGTCTGGCTCGGTTGCGCGCCCTTGCGGAGCCAGTCGAGGGCCTTCGTCTCGTCGATCTCGATCACCGAAGGCTCGTCCATCGGGTGGTACTTCCCGATGATCTCGATGAACCGGCCGTCGCGTGGGCTCCGCTGGTCGGCCACCACCACCCGGTAGAAGGGGCGCTTCTTCGCGCCCATCCGGCGGAGCCTGATCCTGGTCGCCATACCTTCTCTCCTACCCCATCCCGGGCATCTTCGGCATCCCCGGGATCCGAGGCATCCGCTTCCCGCCCATCATCGACTGCATCATCTTCCTGGTTGCCTGGAACTCCTTCAGCAGGGCGTTCACGTCGGCCGTGGTAGCTCCCGAGCCGCGGGCGATCCGCAGGCGCCGGGACCCACCGATGATAGCGGGGTTCCGGCGCTCCTCCGGGGTCATGGAGCAGATGACCGCCTCGGCTCGGGCGAGCTGCCTCTCGTCCACCTGCCCGGCCAGGTCCTTCAGGGCGTTCTTGCCCCCGGGGACGCCGGGGAGCATGGCCAGCAGGTCCTGGAGCGGTCCGAGCTTTCGCATCTCCCGCATCTGGACCAGGAAGTCCTCCAGCGTGAACTGGGCCCTGGCCATCTTCTCGGCCGCTTCCATGGCCCGCTCCGCGTCGAGGGTCTCCTGGGCCTTGTCGATCAGCGTGAGCATGTCGCCCATGCCGAGGATCCGGGACGCCATCCGGTCCGGGTGGAACGGTTCGAGGTCGGCGGGCCGCTCCCCGGTCCCGGCGAAGAACACCGGGCGCCCGGTGGCGGCCGTGATCGAGAGCGCCGCGCCGCCGCGCGCGTCGCCGTCCAGCTTGGTGAGGACGAACCCGGTGGTATCGACCTCGCGCATGAACGCTCGGGCCTGGACCACCGCGTCCTGGCCGGTCATCGAGTCACAGGCCATCAGGACGTGGTGGGGTTTGATGGCTTCCTTGACCCGCCGGGCCTCCTTCATCATCTCCTCGTCCACGTGGAGCCGGCCAGCCGTGTCGACGATGACCACGTCCAGGCCCTCGCGATCGGCGTGCTTCAGCGCGGCCTTCGAGACCTTCACGGCGTCCTTGCCGTCGGAGACGACCGGAACGCCGATCTCGCCGCCCAGGGTGAACAGCTGCTCGACCGCGGCGGGGCGCTGAAGGTCGGCGGCCACCAGGAGCGGGTGCTTCCCCTTCTCCTTCAGCATCCGCGCGAGCTTGGCGCAGGCCGTGGTCTTCCCCGACCCCTGGACGCCGGCCACCATGATCACGACAGGCTTGGCCGAGGGGAGCGAGAAGGCGGCCTGGGTCCCGCCCATGGTGGCCTGGACCTCGTCCCGGACGACCTTCACGACCTGCTGGGCCGGGGTCAGGCTCTTCATGACCTCCTCGGACAGCGCCCTGGCCCGGACCCGCGACAGCAGATCGTCGGCGACCTCCACCGAGACGTCGGCCTCGAGGAGCGCCGTGCGCATCTCGTCGAGCGCGCCCTCGACCTGTTTCGGGTGGAGCTTCCCCCGGGACCGGAGCTTCTTGAAGATGCCGTCGAGGCGGCCCGTCAGCGTGTCGAACATGTCCTAGGGGCCGCCCTCCGCCGACCCGGGCTCGAGCACCTTCTCCACCGTCCGAAGGAGCGCGAGCGGGCTGAAGGGCTTGGTGAAGTACTCGTCGGCCCCGAGCGACAAGACGTAGTCGCGTCCCTCCTCGCCGGTGGCCGTCACGATGATCACGCGGACGTCGGCCGTGTCCGGGTCCGACTTCAGCACCCGAAGGACCTCCGCGCCGCTGGTCCCGGGGATGTTGAGGTCGAGGAACAGGAGGTCGGGCGGCCGCTCCCGGACCATGGCCAGCGCGGCCTGGCCGTCACCGGCCTCGCGGATGTCGAACCCCTCGTGCTCCAGGACCATCCGCATCGCTTCCCGCATCGTCGGATGGTCCTCGACGATCAGGATGTCCGCCTTCGACACTCAGCCCTCCACGATCCGCCGGGCGAAGGCCCGGGCGTCGAAGGCCTGGAGGTCGCCGATGCCCTCGCCGGTGCCCACCAGCTTCACCGGGACCCCCAGCCGCTCCCTTACCGCGAGCACGATACCGCCCTTCGCCGTCCCGTCGAGCTTGGCCAGGGCCACCCCGGTGACGTCGACAGCCTCGGTGAACGCGGTGGCCTGGGCCATCCCGTTCTGGCCGGTCGTCGCGTCCAGGACCAGTAGGACCTCGTCCACCCGCCCAGCCGCCTTCTCCAACACCCGCTTCACCTTCCGGAGCTCATCCATAAGCGGCGTTCGGGTGTGCAGCCTCCCGGCCGTGTCCACGATCAGGACGTCCACCCCCCGGGCTCTGGCCGACTGCACGGCGTCGAAGGCCACCGCCCCCGGGTCGGCCCCCCGCTCTTGCGACACCATCTGGACTCCGGCCCGCTTGGCCCACACGTCGAGCTGCTCCGAGGCTGCCGCCCGGAAGGTGTCGCTGTTGGCGACGCTCACGTTCCGCCCCTCCCGGGCCAGGCGAGCGGCCAGCTTTCCGATGGTCGTGGTCTTCCCGGCGCCGTTCACGCCGACCACCATCACCACGGCCAGGCGGTCATGGGGGAGGTGAAGCGCGTCGTCCTCCCCAAGGATCCGGGCGATCCCATCCTCCAGGAGCGCGGCGGGGTCGGCGCCGTCCGTGTACCGCTCCCGGACTTCCTTCACCATCGCTGCCGCGACCGCCGGGCCGACGTCGGCCTTCACCAGGAGGTCCTCCAGCAGCACCCACTCCTGGTCGCCTGCCGCACGTCCGGTGAACAGCGCCCGCACTCGAGCGCCCAGCCCTTCGCCCACCGGCTTCGCCGGTGGGGACGTCGTGACTGCATGCGACGGGACCGACGGCGTGCCACGTGATCGACGCCCCCGGAGGTACAGGCCGACGAGCAGCAGGCCGACGGCGACGACGAACACCAGGACGACCATGACGACGAACACCAGGCCGACGATCAGGAAGTCCACAGCGCTACAGGCTAGTGGACGCCGTCGGACTCCGGTACCGCGACGATCCTCTCGGCCGGTCCGTGGTCGGGCAAGGGGTTGTCGAGG
>Ga0209853_1000110_pt1 | contig 21946 bp, 19 predicted proteins | sample GWRWS1_30_40_FD_187224 | JGI IMG/M metagenome (GOLD analysis project Ga0209853, IMG submission 187224) | Riverbed sediment microbial communities from areas with vegetation nearby in Columbia River, Washington, USA - GW-RW S1_30_40 (SPAdes)... | ecosystem: Environmental > Aquatic > Freshwater >...
TGCTGGTTCCCCCCCGAGAGGGAGTCGGCCGTGGAGTCGGGGGCCCCCACGATGAACGTGTCCCTGATCTTCTCCTCCGCCACCCGGCGGGCATCCCCCCAGTCGATGAAGAAGCGCCTGGCATCGCCGGTCAGCACGAAATGCTCGGTGACGGTGAGGCCAGCCACCAGGCCCTCCTCGAGGCGGCCCGCCGGCAGGTAGTGCACCCCGGCCGACAGGAAGTCCCGATAGCCTCGCCCGGTGAGGTCCCGCCTCCCGATCCGCACCCGGCCCGAGACCGGCTCGAGGAGTCCAGCGCAGGCCCGCAGCAAGGTGCGCTGCCCGCTCCCCTCGAGGCCCGCCAGGCCGACCACCTCGCCGGCCCGCACGGAGAGCGACAGCTCGGCGGTCGTGATGGCCCGTTCGCGGAGCGTCGCCGAGTCGAGCTCCAGCGCCACTTCCCCCGGCCTGGCCTCCGCGGGCTCGGCCTCGGCCAGCACTCTCCCGAACATCATCTCGACAAGGCGGTCGGTGGGGCAGGGCATCTCGGCCTCGCCGACCGCCTTGCCCCGGCGCATGACCGTCACGCGGTCGCAGAGCTCCTCAACCTCCTCGAGCTTGTGGGACACGAAGATGACGATCATCCCCTCCGCTGCGAGGGACCGCAGGGTCTCGAACAGCTTCACCCGCTGCGTGGCGGAAATCCCGGTGGTTGGCTCGTCCAGGATCAGTACCCGGGCCCCCAAGGACAGCAGCCGGACGATCTCCAGCTGCTGACGCTCGCCAACCGTGAGGGAGCGGGCGGGCCCGTCTGGGTCGAAGGTGAAGCCGAACCGCTCGCTCATCTCCCGCAGCCGGCGGGACCCGGCGCGGCGATCGACCCGCACCCCGCCGAGGCCTCCTCCCAGGAGGAAGTTGTCGAGCACGGTGAACGGGAGGAACACCAGGGGATCCTGGTGGAGCATGCCGATGCCCGCACGGATGCCGTCCTTGGGGGACGACATCCGGAGCCGTTCCCCGTCGAGGATCACCGCGCCCGAGTCCGCGCTGATGAACCCGGACAGGATCTTCATCAACGTGGACTTGCCGGCGCCGTTCTCCCCCAACAAGGCGTGGAGCGCCCCGGCCTCGACGGTCAGGGACACGCCGTCGTTCGCCCGGATTGGACCGAAGGACTTGTGGATGTCCCGAAGCTCGAGGCTCATGCTTCTCGAGTGCGCCGCGGGGGAGGCCCGGACCGGCGCGGGAGAGGGACGGGCGCAAGGCCCGTCCCTCTCCCAGCCTTCATCGAACGGTCACTCGGCAGAGCTCGCGCCCTTCATGCCCTCGAGGAGCTGGGTCGCGTACCAGATCTGCTGGTCGGTGGCGACCTCGCCGTCACCGAGGAACACCGAGCCGTCCTGCCAGTCCAGGGGGCCGGTGTACAGATTGATCGATCCGCCGGCCAGCCCGGCGACGAACTCGTCGAGGGTGGCCGCATCGTCCGCCGAGAGAGCGGGACCCCTCTCGAACCCGACGGCCGAGGTGTCCGGGTTGTTGATGTCGGTCCAGTCGGGGCCGTTCCACTGGAATCCGGCAGTGAAGGTGCCGTCCTGGACGGACCGGGCGACGTCCAGGTAGGCGGGGCCCCAGTTGAAGTACGGCACGCCCAGGCAGACGTCGGGCGCTTCCCCGCATGCGCCCTCGAAGTCGTAAGGGATCGCCCACACCGTGTCCCCCGCCTTTGCGCGCTGCCCGGCCCGGACCAGCGCCTCGGTGGTATCGATCCCGCTGATGACCACGTCGGTGTCGGTGTCGAAGAAGTCGTTCGTCACCTGCGTCGGGTCCAGCGTCACGCCGGGGATGTTGAACCAGAACCCGATCCAGTTCACCGAAAAGCTGAGGTCGGCCGGGTTCTCGCCCCGGTAGTTCTCCCAGCAGTACCGGGCGCCCAGGTAGGCCGAGTTGGTGAGGCGCCGGGTCTCGTCGTTGATGAGGGGCCCGAGGTAGCCGATCTTGCCCGTCTGGGTCGTGAGCGCCGCGGCACAGCCGCCGATCATCTTCCCGTACTCCATCCGGCCCATCACGTTGCCCAAGTTCGCCAGGTCCGCCCGGTAGCCCTCGCCCTCGGCCCAGGCACTGTCGCCGGACGACCAGATCATCGGCACCTCGGGATGCTCCGCGGCAGCAGCCTGGATCCCGTCCTTCATGTCGTCGGACGTGGCGAAGATGAGCTGCGCCCCCTGGTCGATCATGTCCGAGACGACCTGTTCGACGGAGGTCTCGGGCCGGTCGGCGGGATTGACCTTGTCGATCGGGATCATCCTGGCGCCGAGCTGCTGTTCGACGTACTTGCCGGCCTCGAAGTGCGCCTGCGACCAGCCGTGATCGTTCTTGGGCCCGACCAGGATCATCCCGAACGTGAGCGGCTTTCCTTCTGGGGAAGGACTCGCTTCCTGGTCGCCCCCGCCTCCGCAGGCCGTGGCTACCAAGGCCAGGACTGCCAGCAGCGATACGAGAAACTGCAGCCGACCGCGCGCGCTGGAACCCATCCTCCATCCTCCTTCGGGACGACCCTCGGCCAGTATCGCACCACCGCTCCTCATCGGTGACCTCGAAGGCTCCTCGATGCTTGCGGACGGGCGCGTCATCTGCCCCGTGCAGCGGCGTCGAGGAGCATACGGACGCCCAGGGGCCGAGCGCAACGGCCCCCGGGGCGCCCTCCGGATATCCTGGGAGGCTACGGCGAACCGAGGAGAGGCGAGTGGCCAGGGAGACCGGGCGGACCGAGGGCTCGACGGGTGATCGTCCAACCAAGGCCCAGCGGAAAGAGGAGGCCAGGCGTCGGCGCATGGAGATCGAGCGGCACATGGCCCGGTCGCGGCGCAGCCGGTGGATCGCGCTCGGGGTGGCGGTGGCCCTGGCCGCCGGCGCCACGGTCTTCCTCGTCACCCGGCCCCGGCCGGAGACGAAGGATCCGGCCGCGCTGCTCGCGGCGGCTCCCCAGGCCGCCCAGACGGCGGGCTGCGATGAGGTCCGAAACGTCGGCGAGTACGAGCCCCCCAACCTGGACGCGGCCCACATCGGAGCCGAAGGCGGGCCGGCCACCATGCCCCCCCTCTCGACGTATCCCTCCGTGCCGCCGGCCTCCGGCCCGCACGCGGGCCGGCCGCTTCCCGCCGGCGTGTACTCCAGCCCGCCCCCCATCGACCAGCTGATCCACTCGTTGGAGCACGGGGCCGCCATCGTGTGGTACGCGCGCGAGGCCCCCGACGCGGAGGTGACCCGGATCGAGGACTTCTACGGAAGGTCAGACGCCGGGTCCCGGGTCATCGTGGCCCCGTTCGACTACCCCGACCAGGGGCCGGCCGGCAGCTTGCCGGCCGGCACCGAGATGGCCCTGGTGGCCTGGCACAACGTCGAGTCTTGCTCCCGGGCGAACCTGGCGGCGGCGTTCGGGTTCACGGCCCGCTACGGGGCCCCGCCGTTCGACGACCAGGACTACCTGGGCGAGGCGCCCGAGGCCGGGGCTACCTTCTGATGGCGAAGAAGAAGCGGAAGCAGCGGCACCGGCCGCACCCCGGCCCGGACGAGGCACCGGGAGCAGCGGCCACCCAGACCGCGGAGCGGCCCCCGTCGGCCAAGGCCGAGCGGAAGGACCAGGCCCGACGGGCCCGGGAGTCCGCGCTCCGGAGGGCCCGGCGGACCAGGACGGCGCGGCGCGCCGCGTGGGCCGGGGCGCTCGGCGTGGGGACCTTCGTCGCGCTGTACCTGGTGCTCCGGGTGGACGCTCCCAAGCCGATCCCGGACGCTGCCCTGGCCGCGGCCGAGGCTGCCGGGTGCGGCGCGGTCCAGACCCCCGCCGCCTCAGCCCCGGGCAGCCAGCACCTGGCAAGGGGCGAGGACTACACGTACCCCGATCACCCGGCGACCTCCGGGTTCCACGACCCGTCGCCCCTGCCCCCGGAGCCGAAGGTGTACACGGAGCCCGTCCCGGAGATCCGGGCCGTGCACAACCTCGAGCACGCGTACGTGCTCATCTACTACCGGATCGACGGGCCCGATGCGCTTGCCGAGGACGTGGTGGAGCGCCTGGCGTCGCTCGCCGAGTCGGAGGACAAGGTCCTGATGGCGCCGTACCCCCAGCTCGACGAGGGCACCTCGCTCGCCCTGGCCGCCTGGAACACGTTGTGGGAGTGCCCCGCCGCGGTCACGGCCGGCCAGGCGGTTACGATCGCGTCGGGGTTCGCCGAGGCCTATCGGGGTACGAGCAACGCGCCCGAGCCGAGCGCCGGCTGACCCGGCCGCTCCGCCTCTAGCGGATCCGGCAGCTCCCCGAGGCCGAGCACGTGATCTTGCCGCGTTCGAAGCTCGCGCGGGTCGCGCCGTTCGCCAGCCTGCGCACGTCGCTGGTGGGGAACCCCAGGCGTCCGCTGGGCCCGCCCTTCTTCATGTAGAACTCGAGGACGAAGCCCGACAGCGCGTGCGCGCCGACGCCATCCTTGAAGTAGATGGTGGCCCGCTCGAACTTCTGGCGGGCGCCGTCGGACAGCCGCACCTGCCTCGACGTAGGGAGGCCAGGCCGGCAGTTGATCGCGTCGTACTTCGACCGGATGCTTCCGGTGACCAACCGGTCGGCGTTGATCCACACCCGGTCGTCGGGGAGTTTGAGGGTCGACCGGAGCACCGATCCGCTGATCTCGACGCTTCCCGTCTCGCCCTGGATCAGCGTGGTCACGATGCGGCCGGACACCCCCCGGACCGTGTTCGTGAAAGCGGTGACCCTGCCGATGCCGAGTCTGAGCTTCGTGGTGACCTGTTCGGCGGTCAGCGTCACGTTCCACACGGCGTTGGGGTTGTCTGGCGTGTAGTCCCCGGGGTCGCACACGCCCCGAAGGTACGGGATCGGCGTCCCGCCCCACACGTTCTCGTTGTTCTCGGTGAAGCCACCGCTCGATGACATGTAGAAGGCCTGGATGCTCTGACCCTGGTGCAGCACGACCTGGCCCGTGGTCCCATCGACGGCGGCCACCCACCGGTCGCCGTCCACGCCTGCCTCCTTGTCGTACCCCGCGTACACCTGGTCGAAGGAGCTCGCGTACAGCGCGCAGTTGCACCCGGGCCGATCCTGCCCCGACGCCGCCTTGGTGAACGCGTAGGTGCGGGCCGCGATGGCCTGGGCCTCCAGGGCGGGACTCGGCCAGCTACTCGGCACCTCGGCCAGGCCGTACAGGTACTCCTCCGCGCCGACCACCAGGATCAGCCGTTCCCGGCAGTCCGACTGGCAGTTGTAGATGTTGAACTCGATGAAGCCGCGGCCGTAGGTGTGCCCGGCCTCGGGCACGCGCACGCGCGCGCCGTTCGGCTCGAAGGCCGCGAACAGGTCGGTGTCGGTGCCGCCCACGTCGTCGCCCACTCGCTGTCCAGAGGCGTCGAGGATCCGGTACTTCTGGGCGGCCTCACGCACACTCCAGGTCTCACCGCTCGGGATCGTGGCCACCACGTCGCCGTTCGTCGGGTCGCCCAGGCGGAGGTCCACCGCCCCAGCCTGCGCCTCGAGGCGGACCCCCTCCCTACCCTGCACCAGCCCCACCCGGATCGTGGCCGGCGGCGAGTCATGTGCCGCCACCTTGGTCCCCGAGTAGAAGTGGGTGAGGATCTCGGCCCGGCTCCATCCGGCCTTCGCCAGGCCGTAGGCGCCCCACTGCGACATCCCCAGCCCGTGGCCCCACCCGGAGCCGAAGAAAGTGAACGAGTCCGCGGGACGCGCGGACGCGGGAGGCCACAGGGCCACCGCTGAAACGACGAGGACGAACGCCACCGCTCTTCGCATGTTCCGGAGGATTCCCGAGATGGGCCCGCACCCTAGCACATCGGCCCGGCCCGTTCCCCGGCTTTAGCCCGCGCCTGCCTCCCGACCGGCGGAGATCCGTGCGCCCTCGACCGATGCCGCCCGAGCCACCCGAGCACCTTCGGCCAGGGTTGAGCCGGTCACCGTGGCCCCGGCCCCGACCACGCAGCGCGGCCCGAGGATCGACCCCACCACGCGGGCCCCGGCCTCGACCACCGCCCCCGGGTGCAGGACCGAGTCGTCCACCTGCGCCTCGGGGCCGACCCTCGCGCCGGCTCCGACCACCACCCACCGGCCGAGGTGCGCGCGGAGGTCGATCACGGCGCCGTCGGCCACGAACGGCGCCGGGGAGTGCGGCTCGCCCCGCACCTTCCCCTCCAGGATGTCGAAGTGGGCCCGCAGGTAGGTCTCCGGCGTGCCGAGGTCCAGCCAGTAGGCCTCGGTGAGGAAGCCGTGGACGGGACGACCCGAGGCGATCAGGGCTGGGAAGATCTGCCGCTCGATGGAGATGGTCTCGCCCCGGGCCCAGCCCTCGAGCGCCGAGGGTTCGAGCAGGTAGGTCCCGGCGTTGACGTCGCCCGGCATCGGCTCTTGGGGCTTCTCGCGGAACTCGATGACCCGGCCGTCGGGCTCCGTCAGGACGAGGCCGAATGGGCGCGCGTCCTCCACGTGGTGCATGGCGATGGTTGCCAGGGAGCCCCGGTCCCGGTGGAACCGGACCATGGCAGTGAGGTCGAGGTCCGTGAGGATGTCGCCGTTCAGCCCCAGGAATGGGCCCTCGTCCATGTGCTCGATGGCGCTCACGATGGCGCCGCCGGTCCCGAGCGGTTGCTCCTCCGTGATCCACGTGATCGTCGGGTCGCCGTGACGCGCCTCGATGAACTCGTGGAACGTCGATTCCAGGTACGAAGAGGACAGCACGACTTCGTGCACCCCGTGGCGGGCCAGGTGGTCCAGGACGTGATCGAGGGACGGCCGGTCCATGAGGGGTAGCAGCGGCTTGGCCACGGTCTCGGTGATCGGGCGGAGCCGCGTGCCCTCCCCGCCCACCAGCACCACGGCCTTCATCGGCGCACGCGGTCCTCGTCGCACCCTGTCAGCTGTGCGGCGTCCTCGAGACCAGGAAGATGCCGGTCGCGATGAACGCGACCCCGGCCCACCGGAGCGGGGGCACGGGGTCGTCCAGCACGAAGTGGTCGAACAGGAGGATCAACACGTACGTGAGGGCGGCGAACGGGTAGGCGAACGACAGCGAAGCCCGGGACAGGACCACCAGCCACACGAGCGCCGAGATCCCGAACAAGAGGAGACCGGCGTAGATGGCGGGCGTCACGACCAGGGTCCTGAACGATGCGCCGTCCAACCCGAACGTGGCCGGCGCGAGCTCGTCGCTCACCTCGTTCATCCCGTGCTTCAGGGCGAGCTGGCCCACGGCGGCCACGGTCACCGACAGGAGGATCAGAGCGATCAGCATGGCGGGATGTCCTTTCTTCGCTTCGGGAGGCGCACGGTCGAGTCGGCTCACAGGTCCTCGACCTCGAAGTCTACGGACACGTCCACTCGGTCCTGGACGCGAGGCGCGTCAGCCACCTCGAACTCGTAGCGCTGGGTCTGCACGTGGTACAGGTGCCCGGTCTCCCGGGACGTGAGCCCGATCGTCACCCAGTACTTCCCCGCGGTGTACGGGAAGGATGGGATCCGGAACCGGACCCGTTTCTTCCCGTCGAACCGCCCGATCACGATGCCGCTCGCCGACGTCTTCGCGTCGAGCACGGGGTGGTTCGTCGCGCCGTCGAGGATCTGGAAGTCGACGTCGAGGTCGTCCACGGGCTCGTTCGTCCGCACGTCGACCTGGATTGCCAGGGGGTCGCCGCGGAGCATGGGGCGGTCGCTCGAGCCGGAGGCCCGGATCAGCTCCACGTTCGCGATCTCGGCCTCCCGCGTGCCCTCCTCCGGCACGAACCCGGAGTCGGTCACGCCGAGCAGCACGTACCGCATCTCCCGGACCACGTCGTCGGGCGCGCCCGTCGCGTGGACCGTTCCGTGGTCCAGCATCACGGCCCGGTCGCAGATCTGGCGGACCGTGTCCAGGGCGTGGGTCACCAGCACGATGGTGCGCCCCTCTCGCTGAAACGTTCCGATCCTGTCCAGGCACTTGGCCTGGAAGGCCTCGTCCCCCACGGCGAGGACCTCGTCGATCAGGAGGACCTCGGGGTCGACATGCACCGCGACGGCGAACCCCAGCCGCACCAGCATCCCCGAGGAGTAGAACTTCACCTGGTTGTCCATGAAGTCCTCGAGCTCGGCGAAGACCACGATGGCCTCGTAGGCGCGGTCGGTCTCCTTTCGCGACAGGCCAAGGAACGACGCGTTCAAGTACACGTTCTCCTTGCCGGTGAGCTCGGGGTGGAACCCGGCACCCAGCTCGAGCAGCGCCGCCAGCCGCCCTCGCTGCCGTACGATCCCCGAGGTCGGACGAAGGATCCCGGCCACGATCTTGAGCAACGTGGTCTTGCCGGAGCCGTTGTGGCCGATCAGGCCGAGGGAGCCCCCCTCTGCGACGTCGAACGACACGTCGCGGAGCGCCCAGAAGTCCTCGACCTGCATGCGCGAATGGAGCAGCCGGGCCTTCAGCGAGGTCGGCCTCTCCCGGTACAGTCGGAACTTCTTGCTGACCTCGACGATCTCCAGGGCCGGGACGCTCACGCTACAGCTCCTCGGCAAAGTCCCCGGACAGGCGGAAGTACAGCCCCCAGGCCAGCCGGAGCAGGACCACCGAGCCCACCAGGACGGCGGCGAGGACCCCGGCCATCCACCCCATGCGCGAGTCGACCAGCACCGGCGTCGGAGCGCCGTTCATGGTGGGTACGACCACCCCGTAGAGCGCTCGATGCATCCCCTCGACGATGGCCGCCAGCGGGTTCAGGAAGTACAGGTCGAACAGCTTCACTCCGAGGAGCCCGCGCCCGGCCAGGTCCTCCTGCACCAGGGCTCCGGCGTACACGATCGGCGTCACCCAGAACCACACCAGGAGGCCCACGTTCAGCAGGTGCTGCACGTCGCGATACCGGACGTTCAGCGCCGCCATCCAGAACGTCATCGCCGCGGTGAACACGAGCAGGGTGAGGAACGCGAGCGGGAAGAGCGACAGCTCCGGCACGTGGAGCCCGTACCCCGTCACGATCACGAGCAGCAACAGGACGCCCGTCTGGAGTGCGTAATCGACGAGTGCCACGCCGATGGCGGCGAGGGGAAGGATCTCCCGAGCGAAGGACATCTTCTTCACCAGGTTGGCGTTGTCGATGACCGAGCGGGCCCCGGTCGTGAGCGACACGGAGAACAGATTCCAGGCCAGGAGCCCGGACAGGAGGTACACGGGATAGTCCGGAAGGGGATTCCCGATCACCCTGGTGACGAACGTGAACACGGCCAGGAACACCACTGGGTTGAGGAGCGACCACACGGCCCCCAACACGGAGGCCGTGTACTTCACCTTCAGCTCCTTGCGGACCAGGTTCAGCAGGATCTCGCGGTGCGCGTAGAGGTCGCGCAGACGCTGGCCCATCCGCAGGTGTGGCGGCTCGGAGGTGCGGACGGCGGTCTCAGGGTCGGCGGCCACGGTCCCTCTCATCCGAAAAAGAGGCTGCATGCGGGGGCTGCGGCAAAGTCTACAGGCCGGGTTTGTGCCCGAACTCCTCCAGAGCCCGCGGGTACGACAGGCCGAAACCCTGGTCGAGGTGTCGGTCGGTGACGCCGAGGTCGGCGAGCGCCCCGGCCCACCGGGCCAGGGCTCGCCGCCCCGGGTCGAGGGCCAGCCGGAGTGTCGCGTCGATGGCCTCCTCATAGCCTCGGGCGGTGGCATCTGCCGCGCCCAGCCGGGCGACGTGCGCGCGAGCCCGCTCTCCCATCCCCAGCCGAAGGTCGCGTTCTTCGATCAGGCGACGCAACGCGGCGGCCACTTCGGCCGAGTTCGGTGGGCCGGGAGCCACCCGGAGCGCCAGGTCCTCGGGGATGTCCAGGTAGGTCCCCACCCCGCTCACGATGGACGGCCGTCCCGCTTGCATCGCCCGCATCAGGGACCCGCTCACCTCTCCTCGGTGGGGGTGCCGGAGGTCCACCACGATGTCCGACGCGAACAGCCAGGCCCGGAAGTCGTCGTCGGACACGTCGGCGGCGACCGTGACCTGTTTCCCGATCCCGCTCGCCGCCACCATCCGGTCCACGTCGTACCCGTGGATCCGCCGCCCGACCAGCGCGACGCGAACCCGGGGCCCGGGGTCGAGGCTGCGGATGGCCGTGAGGACCGCGTCCAGCCGCTTGGCCCGGTTCAGGTCGCCGGGGGCCACCACCAGGACGTCGTCGTCCCCGAGGCCGAGCCGTCGACGGAACGAGCGCCCGCGTGGCTCGGCGCGGCGCATGTCGGGTTCGCGCTCGACCACGGGGTGGGGGACGACGAAGACCGGCGTCCGGCACCCGAAGTCGAGGAGATACCGCCGGCAGAACTCCGAGTGCACGATGATGCCTCGGGCGTGCCGGACAACGTGGGCGCACCATGGCCGACGGAGGGAGTCGTTGGCCAGGGCCTCGGGAAGGGACATCCGCGGGGCCAGGGTGACGGCCTCCCGCCTGGCCCGGTGGCCGAGGGGCTCGCCCCGGCCCACGAGGGCCCGGATGAGATCGTCCAACCCCAGGTCGTGCAGGACGACGAGCCCTGGGTTGTACACCGCCAGCCGGTAGATGTCCGCGTGGAAGTCGACGTTGTTGCCGAGGTGGTAGATGCCGATCCGGTAGGCGGGGATCGTGGCGTCGTGGGTGGGCTTGATGGGCCACACGACGTCGATGGGGTACCGGTGCCGGAGCCCGATCCGGTCCATCCCTTCGAGCACGGCCTTCGAATAGGTGGCGATCCCGCTGGGTGCCGGAGGCATCGGCGACAGGTAGGCGACGCGGGGGACGGGCGGTCTCGTGATCGGGCGGACCCGGACCAGCCGGCGGATCAGGCGAGCAGTCGGGCCACGATCTCCGACCACGACGGCACCTCCCGTTCGATCAGAGCCCGGCCGGAGGCGCCGAGGCGTGCGGCCAGGACACGGTCGGCGTACAGCCGGTCGAACGCGCCCGCGATGGCCACGGGATCGGGCGGGGCGACCAGGCCGGTCTCGCCATCCTGGACGAACTCGAGCGGCCCGCCGCTGTCCCCCAGCGTGACCACCGGCCTCCGGGCGGCGAACCCCTCGATCGTGACGTACCCGTAGTCCTCGTCGAACGGACCGTAGTAGACGCCCAGGGCGCCGAGGAGAAGCTGCTCGAGCCGTGCATCGGAGGGCCACACCTCGATCGACACCCGGTCCTCGAGCTTGTGGTCGCTGATCTGGCGGCGGAGCGCGTCCTCCTGCGGACCCTTCCCCACCAGGACCAGGCGCACGTCGGTCCGCACGTGCCGCATCGCGTCGACCGCGAGCGATTGTCGCTTCAGGCTCTCGAATCGGCTGGGGAACACGATCTCGTCGCCGTGCGGCCCAGCTTCCGCAGTCATGAGCACCTCGGAGATGGGCGAGTGATGGTAGAGCGGCTCGGAAGGAAGCCGCAACGACGACCACAACCGCTCGTTTACGTTCTTCGAGTTCGTGAAGACCCGCTTGGCCTCTCCCAGCGCGATCCGGTCGGCGGCATGGATCATCTCGCGAACGAGGATCGCGTCCTCCTGCCGGGCGAGGTCGGCGTACTCGTGGTGGTCCCACAGTTCGTACGCCGTGCGGTGCTGATGGATCAGCCACACGATCTTCCGCTCGTGCTTGATGAGGTACGCCGGGAACTTCAGGGGGATCACGGCGTCGATGGGCAGACCGTTCGATTCCGACAGGTCGAGGCTCCGCCACACAGCCATCTGGTGGACCAGCTCGATCCCCGGGTACCACTTGCCGGCCACGTACACGAGCTCTGCCTCATGGCCGGCGTGCCGAAGAGCCCGGACGAGCTGCTCCGCGTGGGTCTCGGCCCCGCCCTTCACGAACGGCGTCTGTGGGTGGCAGACGGCCACACGCATCAGCCGTCCTCCTCGGGCCGGGCCTCCCGTCCCTCCACGATCTTCCGGAGCCGCTGCACGTCGGCCTCCGCGTCGGCCAGGCGGTCGGCCAGGATCCGGTTCAGTGTCGCGAGGTCCCCGAGCAGCCGGTCGTAGCGGTGCGTGATCGGCCTGAGGAAGTAGTACATCCCGCCCTTGAACTGGCGCCGCCACCGCCTGGCCGAGCCGAGCAGGGGCTCGTCCCGGGGGATGATCGCCCGCTCGTCCGCCCTCATCACGGCGGCGAACTCGTGAAGCGCCACCCGGAGCTCCTGCGTGCTGAGGTTGGTTCGGGGGGTGGCGTCTTCGGCCCAGTACAGCTCGCGCTCCAGGGCGAGGCGGGCGTCGCTGCCCGTCCCCCCGTGATCGGCAGTGTCGGCCATGGGGCGGGCAGCGTACCACCCACTTTGGCCGGCTCGGCGAGAGGTCTAGTCGCCCTGCGCAGCCAGCCGATACGCCGTGACCAATCGGCGCGCGGCCTCGGCCGGCGTCAGGGACCTCACCCGCTCATGACCTGCGCCGATCAAGCCCGCTCGGAAGTCGGCGTCGTCGAGGACACGCAGCATGGCGGCGATCCAACCGTCGATGTCGTCGGGGTCCACCAGGAGACCCGCGTTGCCCACCACTTCGGGAAGGGCAGTGGTGCGCGAGGCGATCACTGGGCACCCCAGGGCCATGGCCTCGGCCACGGGCAGGCCGTACCCCTCGTGGCGAGACGGGAAGGTCAGGGCGACCGCCCGGCCCAGGAGAGCGTCGAGATCGGCACGCGGGACCCGGCCGACCCGGCGCACCCGGCCGCCCAGGCCGAGCCGGCCGATCTCTTCCAGAACCGCCTCCTCCCGTTCCCCCCGCCCCCCGGTGAGAACGAGGCAGACCTTCGGGTGGACCAAGGCCACCCGAGCGAACGCCCGGAGAAGCGTGACGTGGTTCTTGTGGGGATGCGTGATGGCGGGATACACGAAGAACGGGGCCTCGATCCCGGCATCACGCGGCCTGACCTCGTCGCTCGCGATCGATCGGAAGAGGATCGGGGCAGGGACCACAACCACCCGCGCACCGTCGATGCCGAACCGATCGATCAGCAGCTGGCGCACGTAGTCGCTCGGCGTCGCGACCACGCGAGCCTCTCTAGCTGCCGGACCGAGCCGAGTTCGGAGATAGGCGCCCTTGATCCGGCCGAAGTCCTGAGGCCGGACGATCGGCTGGAGATCATGGATCGTCACGACGGCCGGACGGGTACGGACCTGAGGGATGGTGTTGGCAACGTGGTGCACGACGTCCAGGGCGCGGCGGGCCGTCTGGAAGGCGAGCCAGGAGGATTCAACCGCGATCCTGATCGGCGGCAAGTCGCCGACGATCGGCGCCACCACGCTTGGGTAGGCGGCGGCCAGGTCGGGGTGAGCCTCCCGGAACCGACGGTTCACGAACAGGGTGAGCTCGACGTCACGAACCGCCTCGGTCTCGAGCGACCGCAGCAGCCGCCAGATGTACTCCTCGCTGCCACCGACCCGGCCCGGCTTGAGGTAGAGGAGATTGACTCCGACGTGCACTCGCCTCACGGCGTCGAGCCTGCCGCCTCGGCGTACACCGCCCGCATCAGCTTCGCGGTGCGGTCCCACGTGTAGGCGGCGGCCCGGCGCCGGCCGGCTTCCCCCAGCCGCTGGGCCAAGTCCGGATCGGACGCGATCCGCTCGATCGCGCCGGCGATGGCGTCCACGTCCAGGGGGTCGACGAGCAGACCCGCGTCGCCACCCACCTCTTCCGTGGCTGTGCCGGCCGATGTCACCACCGGCGTCCCCTGCGCCATGGCCTCGAGCACCGGCAGTCCGAACCCTTCCCGCAGGCTCGGATAGACCACGACCGTTGCGCCCGCGTAGAGCGGCCCGAGGTCCTTCTGGGGTACGAAGCCGAGCCACCGGGCCCGGTCGCCGAGCCCGTCGAGGAGCGGCCGCACGTCCTCCTTCCACCCTCGGGGTCCGGCCAGCACGAGCTCGAGGTCAGGATGGTCGAGCAGTCGATAGGCGTCGATCACTCGAGGCAGGTTCTTTCGAGGTTCCACCGTGCCGCAGAAGAACACATACGGCCTGGCCAGCCCGTAGCGCTGCCGGGATCGCTCCACGTCCCCGGCGGTCGCCTCCTCGACCCGAACACCCCAGGGCACGAGTCGCAACCGGTCGGCCTCGAACCCGGCGGCCAGGCATTCCTCCAACGTCGCCCGCGAGGGGCAGGTGACCAATTGAGCGTGGTGGCGGGCCAGCTGGAGCGCCCGCCGGAAGAAGCGGTTGCCCCGCAGGGTGAAATGGTCGGGATGTGTGAGGAACGCCAGATCGTGGACGGTCAGCACCAGGGGGGCCCGGCTGGCGGGCACGGCGATGATCGTTCCGTGCACCACGTCGACGGGGCCGGTAGCCAGCTCGACGGGTGGCCACCGCAGCCGGTGCCACATCTCGAACAGCGCCAGGCGCGGCAGCGGGAGGTGGTGCACTACCACGGGCGGCGTCAAGGTCTCCGGCGCGGGCCGACGGTGCAGCGCGGCCACACCGACCGCGTCGAGGTGATGGTCCGCTGCAAGCGCTCTCACCAGTTCGACCGTCGACGTGGCGATCCCACCCGGAACGGCGTGCCACGACTGCTCGAAGGTTATGGCCACACGCAGGCGCGGTGGCCTCCGTCGACCTGACGATCGAGCGGGTTCATCGCGCGCAACCACGGCTGATACTCTAGCCACGCCGAGGCGCGCCCCACATGTCCAGCGTCTCGCAGCGCGGAGGTCCTTATCGTGCGTCTGGCGATCGTCAACCTGTTCTACCCCCCCGACCTGGCGCCATCGGCACACTTCGCCGCCTCCCTCGCGGAACACCGAGCGGGCCTGGGCGACGAGGTAACGGTGATCTGCGGCAGGGGCTCGTACCTGGGAGGCTCGACGGGGAGTGACTCCCGCGGCGGCCGGCGTGAAGCCGCTGCGTCGTCCCCGTCTCCGCGGGTCATCCGGGTGTGGACGCCGGCGCTGGGGAAGGCGAACACCGTGCGGCGATTGGGCGACTACGTCACGTTCCTGGTGAGAGCCGTCTTTCGTCTGGCTGTGCTGCCTCGCCAAGACGTGGTGATCGCCCTGACGACTCCGCCCTACGCCGAGGGCGCCGCGATCCCCCACCGGCTCCTCCACCCCCGAACCCGCATCGTTCTGTGGTCGCACGACGTCTACCCCGACGCCGCCGAGGAGTACGGCACGATCAAGCGAGGCGGAATCGCGTCGCGGGTCTTGCGGGTGACGAAGCGGTGGCTCTTCCGGCACGCGGACCATGTCGTGGCCCTGGACCGGCCGATGCTCGATCGTCTTCTGTCTCAGTACGCACGTAACGGACGCCCCGCCGGGTCGGTGATCCCGAACTGGGAGCCCCTCGCGCTGTTTCCCCCCGGCTCCCAGCCGTCACGGTGGAGCGCCTACGACGAACCGGAGCTGGCTGGACGATTCGTCATGCTCTACCTGGGCAACCTCGGTTACGGCCACCCGACCGACTCGATCGTGGAAGCCGCGGTTCGTTTGCGAGACGAGTCCGTGGCATTCCTCTTCGTCGGCGGTGGCGTTCGCTACCCCGAGCTGAAGCAGATGGCGAAGCGTCAGAACCTCAACAAGGTCCTTCTACGCGACTACGTCCCCAAGGACGAGACGCCGAGCGTCCTCGCCGGCGCCGACGCTGCCCTCATCTCACTCGACGAGGGCTCGCTCGGGATCATGAGCCCGTGCAAGTTGCACGGCAGCTTGGCCATGGGGGTCCCGATCGTGTACATCGGGCCAACGGGCACCAACGTCGATGAGGCGATCACGACATACCGGTGCGGTTTCTCCGTTCGCCAGGGTGACGTCGACGGGCTCGTGGAGTCCCTTCGCCGCCTCCGCGACGACCAGGAGCTTGCGACCGAGATATCGCAGAACGCTCGACGAGCGTTCGAGGAGGCCTACTCCGACGCGCGCACGCTGCCCCAGTTCGACGCGCTGCTGAGCGGCTTCGCGACCGGCGCCTCGACCCCGGCAGCCGAGGCAAGCCGCCGCAGGAAGTAGCGGGCGCGTCCCCTCGGACCCCGATTCAGCAGGCCGGCGGGGATGCCCCACTCTCGGCGCCGGGTCGCTCCGGCTGGAAGGTCGGCGTGATCACGAGCCCGACGTCCGCCTCCCCCAGGAAGCCGTCCGGCACCTCGCGCATCTCGAGGTTTGGGACGAAGCCTTGGACGACCCTGGCCATGTCCTCCGCACCCGGTCGGAACAGCAGGATGGCCTCCTCGACCGCCGGCGCCAGCGCGTCCGCGTCCAGGATCCCCGGCGAGACGTCGAAGCCGCTCCGCTCCACCACGCTGAACACCCGGTTCGCGGTGCCGTTCGATGCGTCATCGTAGACAGCGACGCGGATGTTCGCGGGCGACGGCGGTGTGCTCGGCTGCTCCCTTCCGAGCTCGCCCAGCGCACGCCCCTGGCGGAGGTTCCGGAACAACGCGCGAGCGTCGGGCTGGACCATACGGACGATGCTGGTGAAGACGCCATCCACGTAGAGACTGTCTGGCACGGTCGGCACGACCCGGAAGTCGGCGTCTCCGGTGCTGATGCCCTTCAGTTGCTCGGAAAGGTAGAGGAGCTCCGCGAGGTCGCGCAGCCCGGGGTCGACCCGGATGTTCTCGACCACCGCCTCCAGGGTCGAGGGCAGATGGACCAGCTGACCGGGCGTGAGGATCTTGGCCAGCAACGCCCGAAGGAACTGCTGCTGTCGGGCGATCCGGGCGAAGTCGGGGATGCAGTCGCCGGGGAGGTGGCGGGCTCGCACGTACGCGAGTGCCGTCCGGCCGTCGAACGTGTCGCAGCCCGCCTTCGGGATGTCGAGGCCGGCGAGCTGATCGTAGAGCGGCCGGTCCACGCACATCGGGATCCCCCCGATCGCGTCGATCACCCCCCGGAACCCTTCGAGGTCGACGTACAACACGTGGTTGATCTGGAGGCCGGTCAGGTCCCGGATCGTCCGCGCGACCAGCTGCGGTCCGCCCCCCTCCACACCATCCCCGAACGCGGTGTTGATCCTGCCCGGGCCGCGACCGGGGATCTCGACCCACAGGTCCCGGGGGAAGTGGAGGATGACGGCGCGGCCCTCACGAGGGTCGGTGCGAACGACGATGATCGTGTCGGACCGGTAGACCCCGACCTGCTCATCGACGCCGTACTCCTCCGGCGGCAGTTCCGCCCGCGAGTCGCTGCCCAACAGGAGGTAGTTGCACGGGCGCGTCGTGCACGGGTCGTCGAGGATGTCGGGCGCCAGTGTTGACCCGGGCGACCGAGCGTCGATCGGGATGACGTCGATCTTCTCACGCGCCCAGAAGTACGTCGCCATGCTGAGCGCGCTCACCACCAACACCAGCGATGAGACGGACGCCGTCGCCGCGAGGAAGGCATGCCGAACGTGTGGGTGCCTCTCGCGCCCTTGCTGCAGGTCGTTCCGGTCGGACATACGCTTCGCGGTGGAAGGGTATCGCAGGCCACGGAGCTCGAGAGGACCCCGTCGTGACGATCGTATGGAGACCCTCGCAGGAGTACCTGGAGCGGGCCAACGTCACGCGATTCATGCGGACGCACGGCGTCGCCACCTACGAGGAGCTGGTCACCCGGTCGGTCGGCGACGTCTCGTGGTTCTGGGACGCGGTGGTGAAGGACCTGGGGATCGAGTTCTTCGAACCCTACACGCAGGTCCTCGACAACTCGCGCGGGATCGAGTGGGCCACGTGGTTCGGGGGCGGCTCCGTGAACCTCGCCCACAACTGCGTGGACCGGTGGGCGGAGCGCACGCCCGACGCGGTGGCCGTCATCTGGGAGGGCGAGGAGGGCAAGGTCCGGAGGGTCACCTACCGCGAGCTCCGCGAGCTCTCCGACCGACTGGCGAACGGCCTGGCATTCTTGGGGATCGCCAGGGGCGACGCGGTGGGGATCTTCCTCCCGATGTCGCCAGAGGCCGTCGCCACGGTGATGGCGTGCGCGAAGCTCGGCGCGGTGTGGCTCCCCATCTTCTCCGGCTTCGGGGCCGACGCCGTGGCCCAGCGCCTCCAGGACGCCGGGGCCCGGCTGCTGGTCACCGCCGACGGGTTCCTCCGTCGGGGGAAGACCGTCCGGATGAAGGAGGTCGCCGACCAGGCCGCGGGCGTGTGTCCGTCCGTGGAGCACGTGCTGGTGTGGTCCAGGCTGGGTCGTGAGGACGCCCCGTGGGCCAAGGGCCGCGACGTCCCGTGGGACGAGCTGCTTTCGGGGCAGCCGGATCGGTTCGAGACCGAGCGCCTCGACCCAGAGCACCCGCTGTTCATCGCCTACACCAGCGGCACGACCGGGCGAGCCAAGGGCGCCGTGCACGTGCACGGGGGGTTCCTGGTGAAGATCGCCGAGGAGGTGGCCTACCAGGTGGACCTTCACCCCGGCGAGATCCTGTTCTGGGTCAGCGACCTGGGGTGGATCATGGGCCCGTGGGAGATCGTGGGGGCCACGGCGCTGGGCTCCACGGTGTTCCTGTACGACGGGGCGCCGAACCATCCGGGCCCCGACCGCATCTGGGACATGATGGAGCGCCACCGCATCACGACCCTCGGGGTCTCCCCCACCCTGATCCGCGCCCTGATCCCGGCCGGCGAGGAGGAGGTGCGGAAGCACGACCTGTCGTCGCTTCGCATCCTGGCCTCCACCGGGGAGCCGTGGAACCCCGAGCCGTACCGGTGGTTCTTCGAGACGGTGGGCCACGGCAAGCTGCCGATCATCAACCTGTCCGGCGGGACCGAGGTCGGCGCGTGCTTCCTCTCGCCGCTCCCCATCTGCGACCTCAAGCCGTGCACGCTCCGGGGCCCGGCCCTCGGCATGGACGTCGACGTGTTCGGCCCGGACGGGAAGCCAGTGGCGCGGGGGGAGGTCGGCGAGCTCGTGTGCAAGCAGCCCTGGCCGGCCATGACCCGCGGCGTGTGGGGCGACCCCGAGCGGTACCTCGACACGTACTGGCGGCGCTGGCCGGGCGTGTGGGTCCACGGGGACTGGGCGAGCGTGGACGAGGACGGGTTCTGGTTCCTCCACGGGCGGTCCGACGACACGATGAGCGTGGCCGGCAAGCGGCTCGGTCCGGCGGAGGTGGAGAGCATCCTGGCCGGGCACCCGGCGGTGGCCGAGTCCGCGGTTGTGGGCATCCCCGACCCGATCAAGGGCGAGGCCATCTGGTGCTTCGTCGTGACCAAGCCCGGCGCCGACACCGGCGACTCGCTCGCCGACGAGCTCTCGGGCCTCGTCGCCCAGGACCTCGGGAAGGCGTTCAAGCCGTCGCGGATCGTATTCGTCCCGGAGCTTCCCAAGACGCGCTCGGCGAAGATCCTCCGCCGTGCGATCCGAGCCACCGTCGCCCGCGAGGACCCCGGCGACCTGTCGAGCCTGGAGAACCCCTCGGCCATCGAGGCCATCGCGCGCCAGGTGGGCTGAACGTCGCACCCTTCCGCCTAAGCTATGGCCGATGTCGGAGGGAGTGAGCACCGTCCTGACCGTCCTCGCCCTGGACGCCGACGACGCGCGGGTGAAGCGGGCGCGCGCGGCGCTCGCCGGTTCGGAGGACGTCCGGTTCGCGGTCGAGGCCTCCGACCATCTCGACGGAGGGTTACGCCGCCTGGACGCGGGTGGGGTCGACGTGGTTCTGTTCGCCCTAGACCTCCCGGATGGGAAGGGCTCCGAAACAATCGCCGCGCTGCGGGACCGGCCTCCCCACCTACCGATCGTTGCGGTCGTGCGAACGGACGACGACCGCGGCGCCGATGCCGCCTTGGCCGCGGGCGCTGTGGACTTCGTCACGGAGGCCGACCTCGACGGCGAGGTCCTTCGGCGAACGATCCGGTACGCGCTGGAGCGCCACCGGCTCCAAGCCGAGCTGAGCCGGCGCACCGTGATCGACGAGCTCACGGGCCTGTTCAACGCCCAGGGGTTCGAGCAGCTCGCCACCCGTCACCTCCGGTTGGCGGACCGTACCGGGCAGCCGGTCGTCCTCCTGTTCGTCCGGTTGGAGGACCTGCCCGAGGTGAGCGAGACGCACGGCACGACCGCGGGCTCCCGGCTCCTGGCCGACACCGCCGCGGTGCTCCAAACTGCGGTGCGCGAGGTCGACATCGCGGCTCGGCTCGGCGCCGACACCTTCTGCGTGCTGCTCACCGGGGACGCCTTGGGGGCCGAGGCCCTCGTGCTGTCCAGGCTGGTCGAGGCGGTGGCCACCCACAACGCGAGGAGCGGGCTGCCCTACCGCCTGTCGTTGTCCGTGGGAGCGGCGACGTACGAGCCGAAGAGCCGGTCGGACCTGGCCGAGCTGATCCGGGAGGCGGACGGCCGGATGCGCCAGCGGGCATCGGGGAGCGGCTCGACGTGAGCCGTCCGTGCGCGTCGATCCCCGCTTCGCTGATCCGTCCGTCGTTCCAGGGCGAATCTCAAGGAAGCGATGGGGAGTGTGCTGCTGTTCGAGGAACGGACGGCCGGACCGGGCGGCGGGAGCCCCGTGGCCATTGACCTGACCGAGTCCAGGGACCGGGACCTGGTCCGCCGGGTCGCCGGCGGCGACGACGAGGCCTTCCGGGGCCTGTTCCGCCGGTACGCGCCGAGCGCGATGGCGCTCGCCCGCCGGGTGGTGGGTCAGCAGTTCCTGGCCGAGGAGATCGTCCAGGAGGCGTTCCTGGCTCTCTGGCGCAACCCCGACGGGTACGACGAGGAGCGGGGGTCGGTGAAGGCCTGGCTGATGGGCATGGTCCACCACCGGGCCGTGGACCTGGTCCGCCGGGAGGAGTCCCACCGCCGCCGGGCCGAGGAGACTCCACCGGACGGGACCGTGGTGGTTCCCGAGGACCCGGCCCAGCAGGTGGTGGAGGAGGTCGGGCTGCCGGAGGAGAGGAAGGCGGTGCGGGCTGCGCTGGAGGACCTGCCGCCGGAGCAGCGGGAGATCATCGAGCTCATGTACTTCGACGGGCTGTCGCAGACGAGGATCGCCGAACGGCTGTCGCTGCCGCTCGGCACCGTGAAGTCGCGGACGCTCCTCGGGATGCGGAAGCTCCGGGTGGCGCTGGCGGGGATGGAACGATGATGACCCGGGACCACTCGACCATCGAGGAGCTCCTCGGCGCGCGGGCCCTGGACGGGCTCGACCCGAAGGACCAGGCGGCCCTCATCGCCGAGATGGACGCGCACGGCCCCGACTGCGCGGAATGCCTGAGGCTCCACGACGAGTACGAGGAGGTCGGGGGAAGGCTCGCGTTCGCGCTCGACCCGGCGCCGGTGCGCGAGGGCCTGGAGGAGCAGACGCTCGCCCTGGCCCTGGGGTCGCCGGCGCCCGTGCAGGAGGAGCCACCCTCGGACACATGGGCGTTCAGGCGCCGCGGCCGGACCGAGCGGCTCCGCGAGGACGTGAGCGAGGAGGTCCGAGAGGGGCTCCGGGTCCGGCTTCGACCGCTCGTCGCCGTGGCCGCGGCCGCGGTGCTGTTCGTCGGGGGATGGTTGGCGCACACGGTGACCACGGGCGGAGGGACGCCCGGGCTCGACCCGTCCCGGGCATCGATCGTGTCCTTCGAGGGGGAGGGAGGGAACCTGGCGATGGCTTATCAGCCCGGCGAGCCGGGCGTCTTCCTGTTCGGATCGGAGTTCGAGCCGCTGCCCGTCTCCCAGACGTACGAGGTCTGGATGATCGAGGACGGGACGCCGGTGCCCGCGACGTGCTTCCGGCCGCTGCCCGACGGGTCGGTGTTCACCTTCGTCGAGGCCGAGCTCGGGACCACGCAGACCATGGCGGTCACGGTGGAGGCCGAGACGTGCCCCAACGAGCCCACCACGGAGCCGATCCTCACCGCGGACCTCACCTCCGTGTAGCGCCGCGGGAGGCCCGTTCCGGGTCCGCCCGAAGTGGAGGATGAGGGAAGCGGGACCGCGCTCTGGGCCCAGATCATCTCGGCCTGAGCTCCCCGACTCGGCAATGCGATACTCCGGCCGTGATGCAGGTCGAGGCGTTCCTCGCCCGGTACCCGCCGTTCGACTCCCTTGCCCTCGA
>Ga0209853_1000112_pt1 | contig 21916 bp, 15 predicted proteins | sample GWRWS1_30_40_FD_187224 | JGI IMG/M metagenome (GOLD analysis project Ga0209853, IMG submission 187224) | Riverbed sediment microbial communities from areas with vegetation nearby in Columbia River, Washington, USA - GW-RW S1_30_40 (SPAdes)... | ecosystem: Environmental > Aquatic > Freshwater >...
GCCCATGGAAGCGCCGCGCAGCCTCGCGAACTCGGCGGCGATTCTTCGCTATCCCGACACGCATGCCGACTGGGTCCGTGCCGGAATCATGCTCTACGGGTGCTCGCCGTTCGCCGACGCGCCGGCCGCGGTGCTGGGGCTCAAGCCGGTGATGACGCTCGCCTCCGAGCTGATCGCGGTCCGGACGCTCCAAGCCGGCGACTGCGTCGGCTATGGCGGAGCCTTCGTCGCCGACCGCCCGACGCCGATCGGCGTGGTCGCGTGCGGCTACGCCGACGGCTATCCGCGCCATGCGCCGACCGGCACGCCGGTGCTCGTGGACGGTCGGCGCACCCGCACCATCGGACGGGTCTCCATGGACATGCTCACCGTCGACCTGGCGGATCTGCCGGGGGCCGGCGTGGGAACGCCGGTCACGCTCTGGGGCGAAGGTCTGTCGTGCGACGAGGTGGCAGCCGCCGCCGGCACGGTGAGCTACGAGCTCGTCTGCGGGCTCACCCCGCGCGTGATGCAGATCGAGCGCGGGTGACCATGAGCCCGCCGGGCCGCCCCAAGGGCGAATCCCGAGCGCGCTGCGCGAGGGCAGTCCAATGAGCGCGCGACCGAAGTCGATCTACGTCTGCAGCGACTGCGGGGGGCAGACGACGAAGTGGCAGGGCCAGTGCCCGCAGTGCGGGGCGTGGAATTCGCTCGTCGAAACGGTCGCCGGCCCGCCCGGCCAGCGCCGCAACCGGGCGACGGGGAAGGCGGCGGCGCTCACGCCGCTCTCGCGCATCTCGGCCAGGGAGTCGCCGCGGATGCCGACGGGCGTCGGCGAGCTCGACCGCGCGCTCGGCGGCGGGCTCATCGCGGGACAGGTCGTCCTCATCGGCGGGGATCCGGGCATCGGCAAGTCGACCCTGCTCCTCCAGGCGCTGGCGTGGATGAGCGGCGCGCGGAAGGCGGTCTACGTCACCGGTGAGGAGTCGGGCGAACAGGTCGCGCTCCGGGCGCAGCGGTTGCAGGTCGACACCGCGGAAGTGCAGCTCCTCGCCGAGACTCAGCTCGAGCGCATCGCCGCGACGCTCGCGTCCGAGAAGCCGGAGATCGCGGTGATCGACTCGATCCAGACGCTCTACACCGAGGCGCTCCAGTCCGCGCCGGGGTCGGTCGCGCAGGTGCGGGAGTGCGCTGCGCAGCTCACGCGGCTCGCCAAGCAGCGCGGCATCGCGCTCTTCTTCGTCGGTCACGTGACCAAGGAGGGCGCGCTGGCCGGTCCCCGGGTGCTGGAGCACATCGTCGACAGCGTGCTGTACTTCGAGGGCGATCCGAACTCGAGCTTCCGGCTGGTCCGCGCCGTCAAGAACCGCTTCGGTCCGGTGAACGAGCTCGGCGTGTTCGCGATGACCGAGAAGGGATTGCGCGGCGTCGCCAACCCGTCGGCGCTCTTTCTCTCGCAGCATCGGGAACCGGTGCCGGGGTCGTGCATCCTGGTCACGAGCGAGGGCACGCGGCCGCTGCTCGTGGAGGTTCAGGCGCTCGTCGATCGGACGCAGGCGATGGCGCCGCGCCGCCTCGCGCAAGGCCTCGATCAGAACCGGCTCGCGATGCTGCTCGCGGTGCTTCACCGCCACGCCGGGATCGCGTGCTCGGACCAGGACGTGTTCGTGAACGCGGTGGGCGGCGTGCGCATCACCGAGCCGGCCGCCGATCTCGCGGTCCTGCTCGCGGTCTTCTCGAGCTTTCGCGAGCAGCCGCTGCCCGGGAAGCTGGTCGTGTTCGGGGAGGTCGGGCTCGCCGGCGAGGTGCGTCCGGCACCGCGGGGACAGGACCGGCTGCGCGAGGCGGCGAAGCTCGGCTTCCGGCGCGCGCTCATCCCGAAGGCGAACGCGCCGAAACAGCCGCTCGACGGCATCGCGATCATCGCGGTCGAGCGCCTCGCGGACGCGGTCGCGGCCCTAGGCTAGGGCCAGTCGCGCCGCCGCTCCGCCGCTGCGCACCGCGGCTTCCAGGGTCGCCGGGTAGTCGCTCGCCGTGTAGTCGCCCGCCAGCACCAGGTTCGGGATCGAGGTCGCGTTCGGCGGGCGCTCGAGCCCGACCCGGCAGCTGAAGGTCGCGCGCTTCTCGGCGATGACCCGGGCCCAGCGGGGAGCCGGGAGCCCCGGCAGCGCGTCCGCGAGCTCGGCGTGAAGCGCAGCGGCGAGCTCGTCCTGGGCGAGCGACTCGTGCGCGCCCGCGCCGCTCAGCACGCAAGCGATCAGCCCGCGCTGGCCCGACAAGCTGCCACGGTCGAAGGCCCACTGGGCGAGCCCGCCCTGGAAGCCGAGCATCGGAAAGGGCAGGGCGACCTGTTCGGGGTACTGCAGATAACAAGTGTGGATGGGCTCGTACTCGATTCGGGCGAGGCGAGTCGCGAGCGGCTCGAGCCCGGACAGGGTCGCGAGCAGGGGCCCTGCGTGCTGCGGCGCGCACGCGACGATGACGTGGCTGAAGCGCTCCTCTCCGCTGTCCAGCCGGAAGCCTTGCGGCTCCCGCTCGAGGCGGCGCACGGCGAGGCCGAGGCGAACGACACCGCCCAGTGATTCGACGCGGCGCGCTGCCGGTTCGGGGAAGAGCGCGCTCAGATCGATGCGCGGGAGCAGCAGGTCGCTCGCCCCGCGATCCCCGTCGATCGTGTCGCGCAGGACGTTGAGGAACACCTGTGCGGAGGCGCGCACCGCCGGGGTGTTGAGCGCCGCGGTGCAGAGCGGCGTCCACAACGCATCGCGAACGGTGTCTGGCTGACGGTGGCGCTGGAGCCAGGCCTGCACGCTGTCGTCCCGCGCTAGGCGATAGGCCCGGCGCCGATGCGCGGCGACCAGGCGGACGGTGGCGATCCGATCGCCGAACCCGATCCCTTCGGCGCGCAGCAAGCCGACGAGCAGGTGGAACGGCGGCGGCAGGCTCGCGGCCCGCAGGCGAAAGCCCGACGCGGTCCGCAGCTCGAGCGGCAGGCGGAGGAACGCGCCGGCCGGGTCGACGCCGACGGCGCGGACCAGGCGCAGCGTCTCGGCGTACGCGCCGATGAGGATGTGCTGGCCGTTGTCGAGCTCGAGCCCTTCGATGGTCAACCGTCGGGCCCGCCCGCCGAGGTGGCGCGAAGCCTCGAATACCTCGACCGCGATGCCCTGATCGACGAGCGTGACCGCCGCCGCGAGACCCGCCCAGCCGGCGCCGATGATCGCTACGCGGCGACCCACGTCCGCCAGGCGATCCAGAGCTTGCGCAGCGGCGTGAGCGCGACGCGGTGCGCGAGCACGCGGCAGCCGTCGCGGCGAATCTCGCCGAGCAGCGTGCGGTAGATCGCCGCCATCACCAGCCCGGGCCGCTGCGCCCGGCGATCCTCGTTCGGCAGCAGCGCAAGCGCGCGGTCGTAATAGCCTTGCGCGCGCTGGACCTGGAAGTCCATCAGGCGGCCGAACGCGTCGGTATGGCGACCGGCGAGGATGTCGCCGGGCGCGACCTCGAATCGCTGCAGCTCGTCGAGCGGCAGGTAGATGCGATTCTTGCGGGCGTCTTCCCCGACGTCGCGGATGATGTTGGTCAGCTGGAACGCGGTCCCGAGCGTCTCGGCGTAACGGAGCGTCTGTGCGTTCGCGTACCCGAAGATCCCGACCGCGAGGACACCCACGACCCCCGCGACGTGGTAGCAGTAGCGTTCGAGTGCCCCGAAGTCGGCGTATCGCGCCTGGCGAAGATCCATCTCCATGCCGTCCAGGATCTCGTTCAGGTGGGTCTGCGTGATCCCGAACGGGGCGGCGAGCGGGGCGAGTGCGCGGGTCACCGGGTGGTGCGGTGCTCCGCCGTAGAGCGCGGCGACCTCGGTCCGCCACCAGACGAGCTTCGCCGCCGCGATCGATGGATCGGAGCACTCGTCGACGACGTCGTCGATCTCGCGGCAGAACGCGTACAGCGCGGTGATCGCGCGGCGCTGCGGGGGCGGCAGAAACAGGAACGAGTAGTAGAAGCTCGACCCGCTCGCCGCCGCCTTCTGCTGACAGTACTCGTCTGGGGTCATGGATCAGGAGCGGGCGGCGCGCCAGAGCATGAGCGGCCAATCCGGCGCGCGGAGCATTGGCCGGCGCCGGAACACATCGCCGCGCGCGCGGTCGATCCGCTCCAGGATCCGCAGACCGCCCTGCACGACCAGCCGCAGCTCCCAGCCGATGCGGCCGGGCAACGTCCGGGCGAGCGGCGCGCCGGATTCTAGCAGCGCGCGCGTGCGCGACGTCTGGAACGACATCAGGCGCTGCCATGCTTCGTCGGCCCGCGCCTCCGCCAGGTGCCGCTCGGACACCCCGAAGCGCGCCATCTCGTCCTGGGGCAGGTAGATGCGTCCCTTCCGCCAGTCGAGCGCGACGTCCTGCCAGAAGTTGACGAGCTGCAGGGCGGTGCAGATCGCATCCGACCGGGCCACGTCGGCAGGGTCGGCCGTGCCGAAGAGCTGCAGCATCAGCCGTCCGACCGGATTGGCGGAGCGGCGGCAGTAGTCGAGGACTTCGTCGAACGTTCCGTAGCGCCGCTTCAGGACGTCCTGGCTGAAGGCGTCGAGCAGGTCGCGGAACGGCGCGACCGGGAGGGCGTGGCGGCGGATGACGGCGGCGAGCTCGACGAACCGCGGCGAGCGCGGCGCGAGGCCCGCGTCGATGCGCGCGAGCTCCGTGCGATAGTCGTCCAGCCGGGCGAGACGTTCGGCCGGAAGATCGTCGCCTTCGTCCGCGAAGTCATCCGCCGTACGGGCGAACCAGTAGATGGTGGCGACGGCCGGCCGGAGCCGCTTCGGCAGGAGCCTCGACGCGACCGGGAAGTTCTCGTAGTGGCCAACCGACATTCGCCTGCCTTTTCAATGAGATCGCTTCGTTTCGGCTGACAGTATAGGACCGGTCCGGTAGAATCCCCCCCGGCGCGAAGGTGGCGGAATTGGTAGACGCACCAGATTTAGGTTCTGGCGCCGCATAGGCATGGGGGTTCGAGTCCCTTCCTTCGCACCAGCCTGGCGGACGCCGATCTTCGCGAGAGCGACTAGCTGCATGCCAAACACGATCGAGAACCTGAGCCAGCTCGAGCGCCGCCTGACGATGGCGGTTCCGGCAGTCGACATCGAGCGACAGGTCGACGAGCGCCTGAAAAAGCTCGCGCGCAACGTGCGGATGCCCGGCTTTCGGCCCGGGAAAGTGCCGTTCAAGATCGTCGCGCAGCAGTACGGCCCGCAGGTGCGGTCAGAGGTGATCGGCGATGCGGTGCAGAAGGCGTTCACCGATGCCGTGCGCGACCAGAACCTGCGCATCGCCGGCTATCCGCGGATCGAGCGCAAGGAAGGCGCGCCCGAGGGCGAGTTGCAGTTCAGCGCGACCTTCGAGGTCTATCCCGAGGTCGGGTTGGGCGACCTCGCCGCCGTGACGATCGAGCGCCCGACGCTCGCCGTCGGTGACCCGGAGGTCGAGCAGACCGTCGAGGTGCTGCGCAAGCAGCGCACCCGCTACGACGCGGTCGAGCGCCCCGCCACCGTGGGCGCCCGCGTCACGGTCGACTACCGCGGGACCATCGACGGGGCCGAGTTCCCGGGCGGGAAGGGCGCCGACTTCGCGTTCGTCCTCGGCGAAGGCCGGATGCTGCCGGAGTTCGAGGCCGGCGTGACGGGGCTTTCGGCGGGCGACGAGCGAACGATCGCCGTCACCTTCCCCACGGACTACCCGTCCAAGGACGTTGCCGGCAAGACCGCGAGCTTCGCCCTCGCCCTGAAGAAGGTCGAGGCGGCGAGGCTGCCGGAGGTCGACGCGGATTTCGCGCGATCGCTCGGCGTGGCCGACGGCGACCTCGCGACGATGCGCGCCGAGGTCAAGGCGAACGTCGAGCGCGAGGTCAGGAAGCGGCTCGGGAGTCAGCTGAAGGCGCAGGTGATGCAGGCGCTCATCGACACGACCAGGCTCGACCTGCCGAAGGCGCTGGTCGACCTGGAGCTCGAACGGCTGGTCGCGGGCGCCCGCGCGGATCTGCAGGCGCGCGGTCTCAAGCTGGAGAACGTGCCGGTCGATCCGCAAGCTTTCGAGAGCCAGGCGAAGCGGCGCGTCGCCCTCGGACTGATCGTCACCGAGCTCGTCAAGCGGTCCGACCTCGGCGCGAAGCCGGAGCAGGTCCGTCGCCTCGTGGAGGAGCACGCCGAGAGCTATGAGCAGCCGACCGAGGTGGTAAAATGGTTTTACACGCAACCGGAGCGTCTCGCCGAGTTCGAAGGGCTCGCGGTCGAGGAAAACGTGATCGACTGGGCGCTCAAGCACGCACGGGTCGTCGACAAGCCGGTCGCGTTCGATCAGTTGATGGGTGGTGCAGGATGACGCGGCGAGTTGAGCACGCCGGATCAGTCGAGCCTCAGGGGCTCGGGCTGATCCCGATGGTGATCGAGCAGAGCGGACGCGGCGAGCGAGCGTACGATATCTACTCGCGCCTGCTGAAGGAGCGGGTCGTGTTCCTGGTCGGTCCGGTGAACGAAGTGTCCGCGAACCTCATCGTCGCGCAGCTCCTGTTCCTCGAATCCGAGAACCCCGACAAGGACGTCTCGTTCTACATCAACTCCCCGGGGGGGTCGGTCTCGGCGGGGCTGGCGATCTACGACACGATGCTGTTCATCAAGCCCGACGTGTCGACGCTCTGCGTCGGTCAGGCGGCGAGCATGGGCGCGCTGCTGCTCTGCGCCGGCGCGAAGGGCAAGCGCTGCTGCCTGCCCAACTCGCGGATGATGATCCACCAGCCGATGGGCGGCTTCCAGGGGCAGGCGTCCGACGTCGAGATCCACGCCAAGGAGATCCTGTATCTGCGGGCCAAGCTGAACGAGATCATGGCAAAGCACACGGGTCAGCCGGCCGAGCGGATCGCGCGGGACACCGATCGGGACAATTTCCTATCTGCTGAGGACGCGATGAAGTATGGTCTGGTCGACCGGATCTTGACGTCGCGCGACGAAGCAACGGTGGGCTGAAAGACAACGCATGGCGGGGATGTCCGACAAGAGCGGGAGCGAGAAGCTTCTCTACTGCTCGTTCTGCGGCAAGAGCCAGCACGAGGTCCGGAAGCTGATCGCCGGTCCGTCGGTGTTCATCTGCGACGAGTGCATCGAGCTCTGCAATGACATCATCCGCGAGGAGAGCACCACCGACAAGGCGGGGCGGCCCACCAAGTCGGATCTGCCGACGCCGAAGGAGATCTGCCAGATCCTGGACGAGTACGTCATCGGCCAGGAGCAGGCGAAGAAGATCCTGTCGGTCGCGGTCTACAACCACTACAAGCGGCTCAAGCACCTGTCGAAGAACGACGAGGTCGAGCTCGCGAAGTCGAACATCCTGCTCGTGGGGCCGACCGGCTCCGGGAAGACGCTGCTCGCCCAGACGCTCGCGCGGCTGCTCAACGTCCCGTTCGTGATCGCCGACGCCACGACCCTCACCGAGGCCGGATACGTCGGCGAGGACGTCGAGAACATCATCCAGAAGCTGCTGCAGAACTGCGACTACGACGTCGACAAGGCGAAGCGCGGCATCGTCTACATCGACGAGATCGACAAGATCTCGCGCAAGAGCGACAACCCGTCGATCACCCGCGACGTGTCGGGGGAGGGCGTGCAGCAGGCGTTGCTGAAGCTCGTCGAGGGCACGATCGCCTCGGTGCCGCCGCAAGGCGGCCGGAAGCACCCGAACCAGGATTTCGTCCAGGTCGATACGACCAACATCCTGTTCATCTGCGGCGGCGCGTTCGACGGGCTGGAAAAGATCATCCGGAACCGCTCGGAGAAGACCGGCATCGGGTTCGGCGCCGACGTGAGGAGCCTGAACAACGCGAAGGCGATCAACGAGACGCTCAAGGGTGTCGAGCCGGAGGACCTGATCAAGTACGGGCTGATCCCCGAATTCGTCGGCCGCCTGCCGGTGGTCGCGACGCTCGAGGAGCTCGACGAGAACGCGCTGATCCGAATCCTGACCGAGCCGAAGAACGCGCTCCTGAAGCAGTACCACAGGCTGTTCGGGATGGAAGGGGTCGACCTGGAGGTGCGGCCGCAGGCGCTGACCGCGATCGCGCACCGCGCGCTGGCGCGCAAGACCGGCGCCCGGGGCTTGCGCTCCATCCTGGAGCACGTGCTGCTCGACATCATGTTCGATCTGCCGACGCTCGAGAACGTGAGCAAGGTCGTCGTGGACGAGGCGACGATCGTCGGCGACGGAACGCCCCTGCTCATCTACTCGGACCAGCCGAAGGTTGCCGGGTCCCACTAAGTCCTGCACCGGTGGCTGCGCCGGCACCGGGCCCGGCGCAGGCCCCTTGAAGCCCGGGGGATCGCCCCCCAAGTTCCCGGCACACCCTCGCGAGGGGTAACACCATGTCCGTCACCGAACTCTCAACCCAGCCCGTGCAGTTTCCGCTGCTTCCCCTCAGGGACGTCGTGGTCTTTCCGCACATGGTGATTCCGCTGTTCGTCGGGCGGCCGAAGTCCATCAAGGCGATGGAGATCGCGATGGAGGCGGGCAAGAGCATCCTGCTCGTCGCCCAGAAGTCGGCGGCCAAAGACGAGCCGACGCCCGAGGACATGTACGCGATCGGATGCATCTCGAACATCCTGCAGATGCTGAAGCTTCCCGACGGCACGGTGAAGGTGCTGGTGGAGGGCAGCCAGCGCGCGCGAGTCCACGAGATCGCGGACCAGCGCACGCACTACTCGGCGCTCGCCGCGCCGGTGTCCCCGGACGGCACCGACTCCACCGAGGTCGAGGCGATGCGGCGCGCCCTCGTCGCCCAGTTCGATCAGTACGTGAAGCTGAACAAGAAGATCCCGCCGGAGATCCTCACGTCGCTCGCCGGCATCGAGGAGCCCGGCCGGCTCGCCGATACGGTCGCCGCGCACCTGCCGCTCAAGCTCGAGCAGAAGCAGAAGGTGCTCGAGATGTTCGACGTCAAGGAGCGGCTCGAGCACCTCCTCAGCCAGCTCGAAGCCGAGATCGACATCCTCCAGGTCGAGAAGCGGATTCGCGGGCGGGTGAAGCGCCAGATGGAGAAGAGCCAGCGCGAGTACTACTTGAACGAGCAGGTGAAGGCGATCCAGAAGGAACTCGGCGAGGGCGAGGAAGGCGCGGATCTCGACGAGATGGAGAAAAAGGTCAAGGCGGCGCGCATGCCGAAGGAGGCGCGGCACAAGGCCGAGAACGAACTCAAGAAGCTGCGCCTCATGTCGCCGATGTCGGCCGAGGCGACCGTCGTGCGCAACTACCTGGACACGCTGGTCGGCCTGCCGTGGAAGAAGAGGAGCAAGATCTCGAAGGACATTCCGGCCGCCGAGAAGGTTCTGAATGCGGACCATTGGGGGCTCGAGAAGGTCAAGGAACGGATCCTCGAGTACCTGGCCGTGCAGACTCGTGTCGACCAGATGAAGGCGCCGATCCTGTGCCTCGTCGGCGCGCCGGGTGTCGGAAAGACCTCGGTCGGCCGGTCGATCGCGCGCGCGACCAACCGCAAGTTCATCCGCATGTCGCTCGGCGGCGTCCGCGATGAAGCCGAGATCCGCGGCCACCGACGCACCTACATCGGGTCGATGCCGGGCAAGATCCTGCAGAACATGACCAAGGTCGGGGTGAAGAACCCGCTGTTCCTGCTCGACGAGGTCGACAAGCTCGGCATGGACTTCCGCGGCGATCCGTCCTCCGCGCTGCTCGAGGTCCTCGATCCCGAGCAGAACCACACTTTCGTCGACCATTACGTCGAGGTCGAGTACGACCTCTCGGAGGTGATGTTCGTCGCCACGGCGAACACGCTCAACATCCCGCCGGCGCTGCTCGACCGGATGGAGGTCATCCGCCTCTCCGGCTACACCGAGGAGGAGAAGGTCAACATCGCGACGCGTTATCTGTTGCCGAAGCAGATGAAGAGCAATGGCGTGAAGCGCGACGAGCTGTCGGTCACCGAGAGTGCGATCCGCGACATCGTCCGCTTCTACACGCGCGAAGCCGGGGTTCGCAACCTCGAGCGCGACATCTCGAAGATCTGCCGCAAGACGGTGAAAGACCTGCTGACCAAAGGCGGCAAGAAGCGGGTCACCGTGACCGCGCGGAACCTCGACAAGTTCCTGGGGGTGCGGCGCTTCACGTACGGGATCGCCGAAAAGCAGAACCAGGTCGGCCAGGTCACGGGTCTCGCATGGACCGAGGTCGGGGGCGAGCTCCTGACGATCGAGGTCGCGGTCATGCCGGGGAAGAGCAAGACGATCACCACCGGCAAGCTCGGCGAGGTGATGCAGGAGTCGATCCAGGCGGCGCTCTCGGTGGTGCGCAGCCGCGCCGAGCGGCTCGGCATCGCCGAGGACGTGTTCCAGAAGAGCGACATCCACGTCCACTTGCCTGAAGGTGCGACGCCGAAGGACGGCCCGAGCGCCGGCATCGGTATCTGCGCCGCGATGGTCTCCTCGCTCACCGGTATCCCGGTGCGAGCCGACGTGGCGATGACCGGAGAGATCACCCTGCGCGGCGAGGTGCTCGTGATCGGGGGGCTGAAGGAGAAGCTCCTCGCGGCGCACCGCGGCCTGATCAAGACCGTGCTGATCCCCGAGGAGAACGTGAAGGATCTGGTCGACATTCCCGACAACATCAAGAACCGGCTCGAGATCGTTCCGGTGAAATGGGTGGATCAGGTCCTCGACGTGGCGCTCGAGCGCAGGCCCGAGCCGCTCGCCGAGGGCGCGGCGCAAGCCGCCGTGCCGGCGGTCCCGGAGGAAAAGCCGGGCGCGACCAGCGTCGTGACGCACTGACGCCGTCGCGCCGACGCTGAACGCCGATGGGAGCGGGACCCATCGGCGTTTTTGTTGGACGAGCGAGGGGTGTTCCCGCCCCTCGCCGCTCAGTACGATGTCATTCCGACCTTGACACTGCAGAAGACGCGTTGCTATAAGGCCCTCAGAAGGCGCTACGCCTGAGAAGGTTCTCGGCGCGCGCGTGGGCGCGCGAGTCCGGCGAGCTGTCCAGGTCAACCCGACGTTCCGGCACGCTACGCGCTCGAAGGAGGCTCTCAGTGAACAAGAGCGAGATGATCGATCACATCGCCAAATCCGCGGACATCTCCAAGGCCGCGGCGCAGCGCGCCCTCGACGCCGCAGTGGCGAGCATCAAGCTGGCGTTGAAGAAGGGCAGCATGGTGACGCTGGTCGGGTTCGGAACGTTCTATGTCGGCCGGCGCGAGGCGCGCACCGGCCGCGACCCGCGCACCCAGGCGCCGATCAGGATCCAGGCCGCGCGCGTGCCGAAGTTCCGGCCTGGAAAAGCGCTCAAGGATGCGCTAAACTAGCGCCCCTTCTCGGGGTGCTTAGCTCAGCTGGTAGAGCGTCGCCCTTACAAGGCGAATGTCGGGAGTTCGAGCCTCTCAGCACCCACCAGGGCTCAAGCGCCCGAGCGCCGAATGCAGGACCGTCCGCCGCGCAAGCAACCGTGCGGCGGATCGGAAAGGCGATGTGGAGTGGTAGTTCAGCTGGTTAGAATACCGGCCTGTCACGCCGGGGGTCGCGGGTTCGAGTCCCGTCCACTCCGCCAGGTTTCCTCAAAGGGCGAACCTCGGTTCGCCTTTTCGTTGCGCGGCACCGGGAGCGGTCGGAAGAGAGCGCCCACATGTTCGAGTTCGTAGGCAAGCACAAGCGCCTGCTGCAGATCCTGCTCGCGCTGCTGATCATCCCGCCGTTCGCATTCTTCGGCATCCAGTCCTTCGACTGGGCCGGGTCGGGCGGGACCGATCTCGCCGATGTGAACGGCAGCAGGATCACCGCGCGGGAGTTCGCGCATGCCCAGGAGCAGCGGCGCGATCAGCTCCGGAGCGTGCTCGGGCGCAACTTCGACCCCGCCTACCTCGACACGCCCGAGGCGCGGAAGCAATTGCTCGATGCGCTCGTCGCCCAGCGCGTGCTCGGTCTCTACATGGTGCGGAACCGTGTGGCTGTCACCGACGAGCAGGTCCGCGAGCTGGTCGCCGCGCAGCCGGCCTTCCAGGAGAACGGCAAGTTCTCGCGCAGCAACTACCAGGCGTTCATCCGGGCGCAGAACAAGAGCGAGGAGCAGTTCGAGGCCGAGCTGCGGAGCGACCTCGCGCTGCGGCAGCTCGCGAGCGGCGTCCTCGACTCGACGATCGTTGCGAGGGCGACGGCGCGCCGCCTCGCGACCATTCGCGGGGAGAGCCGCGAGGTGTCGGAGTCGCTCGTCCCGGCGAGCCAGCTCGTCGGTCAGGTCAAGCTCGCGCCGGACGCGGTCGACGCCTACTACCGGTCGCACGCCAAGGAGTTCGAGGTGCCGGGGCAGGTGCGGGCCGAGTACGTTCAGCTCTCCCTGGATGCGATTCTGGCCGAAGAGGCGGTCAGCCCCGACGAAGTCAAGGCCGCCTACGAAGCGAGCCTGGCGCCAAAGCGTGCCGAGTACCTGGAGGGGCGGAAGAAGGCCGAGGCCCTCCTCGCCGAGGTGCGCAAGGACCCGGCCAGGTTCGCGGAGCTCGCCGGGACGAACTCCCAGGATTCCGGCTCGGCCGCCGCGGGCGGCGACCTGGGCTGGTTCGGGCGCGGCGCCATGGTGAAGCCCTTTGAAGACGCGGTCTTCCGGCTGAAGCCGAACGAGATCAGCCCGCTCGTCTCCACCGAGTTCGGCTTCCACATCATCCAGCTCACCGAGACCCGGAAGGCCGAGGGCGGGAAGGGCGAGGAGCGCCGCGCGCGCCACATCCTGATCAACGCTCCGGCGGAAGTGAAGGACTTCGACGCCGCGCGCGCCGGGATCGAGCGCGACCTCAAGCGCCAGAAAGCGCAGAAGAAGTTTCCCGAGTCCGCCGAGGCGCTGAGCAACCTGGCCTACGAGCAACCCGACAGCCTGCAGCCGGTCGCCGAGCGGTTCAAGCTCAAGATCGGGACCACCGGCTGGTTCTCGCGCGCCACCGCACCGGCGCCGCTCGGCAACGCGAAGCTCCTCACGGCGCTCTTTGGCGACGACGCGGTCCGCAACAAGCGCAACACCGAAGCGGTGGAAACCGAGCCCGGCCGCCTCGTCGTGGCGCGCGTGCTCGAGCACAAGCCCGCGACCGTGCGGCCGCTCGACGAGGTGCGGGGCGAGATCGCGAAGAAGCTCACGCTGGAGGAGGCGCTGCGGCTGGCGCGCGAAGCGGGCGCCGCGAGGGTGAAGCAGCTCGAATCCGGTGAGGATGCGGGCGTCGCCTGGGGTCCGCCGAGGACGGTCAGCCGCGAGAGCCCCGGGGGACTCGACCGGCGCGCCCTCGCGCCGGTGTTTCGCGCCGACTCGTCCAAGCTCCCGTCCTATGTCGGCGTCGACTTGTCGCCGGCGGGATACGCGGTCTACCGCGTCTCGAAGGTCATCGAGACGCCGGCCGTCGACGAGGCGAAGCTGCGCGCAAACGAGACGGGTCTCGCCCGGCAGGAGGCGCGTGAGACGTACGACGCGTTGGTCGACGTACTGCGGAGCCGCGCGAAGATCGCGGTCTACGAGGCGAACCTGCAGAAGAAGACGGAGCGATAGCGCAGGAAGGATGAAGGGCTGGCGCCGCAGCGGGCGGCCGGTTCACTCCCGCGGCGATCATCCTTCGTCCTTGCCAGTCTCCATTCCCCCGGCCACGACGTTGAACCCGCAGTCGACGCAGGTGATCTCGCCAGTGACCCCCCCCGCGAGATCTGAGAGCAGGAACGCGGCGACGTTCCCGACGTCGTCGATCGTGACGTTCCGGCGCAGCGGCGCATTGGCCGCGACGTGCTTGAGGATCCTGCCGAATCCGGCGATGCCGCTCGCCGCGAGCGTCTTGATGGGGCCGGCGGAGATCCCGTTGACGCGGATGCCGCGCGGGCCGAGGCTCGCGGCAAGGTAGCGCACCGCGGCCTCGAGGCTCGCTTTTGCGAGGCCCATGGTGTTGTAACCCGGCACGACGCGATTGGCGCCGAGATACGTCATCGTCAGGAGCGCGGCGTTGCGCCCCTGCATCATCGGCAGCGCCGCGCGGGCGAGCGCCGGAAAGCTGTAGCTCGAAACGTCGTGCGCGATCCGGAACGCCTCGCGAGAGACGCCCTCGAGGAAGTCGCCCGCGATTGCTTCGCGGGGCGCGTACGCGATCGCATGCACGAGGCCGTCCAGGCCGTCCCACCGCTCGCGCAGGGCGCGGAACAGCCGCTCGATCTCCTCGTCGCTCGCCACGTCGCACGGCAGGGCGATATCGCTTCCGAACTCGCGCGCCATCTCGCTGACCCGCTCCTGAAACCGGTCGTTCTGGTAGGTGAAGGCGAGCGTTGCGCCTTCGCGGCGGCAGGCGCGCGCGATGCCGTACGCGATCGAGCGGTTGCTGAGCAGGCCGGTGACGAGGATCCGTTTGTTGTCCAGAAGGCCCATGCGAGCATTATATCCAGGCGTCGGCGCTGACACGCCGTGCAGCGTCCGCTACACTCGGTGCCGCCATGCGATTGCTCGCGCTCCTCTTCATCGCCGCGGGGGTCGCCGGTTGCGGCGAGGTGTGGAACGATCCGTACCCGGCCGCCGAGCGCGGCGGGAACATCCTCTACAGCTCGTTCATCGATCGCCCGAAGACCCTCGACCCCGCGCGCTCGTACACCTCGGACGAGTGGGGCTTCATCCAGCAGATCTACGAGCCGCCGCTTCAGTATCACTACCTGAAGCGCCCCTACGAGCTGATTCCCGAGGCGGCGGCCGAGCTGCCGAAACCACGCTTCTTCGACGCGCAGGGCCGCGAGCTTCCCGCCGCCGCGCCCGCCGAGGAGGTCGCCTACAGCGAGTACGAGATCCGCATCCAGCCGGGCATCCGCTATCAGCCGCATCCGGCGTTCGCGCAGGACGCGAACGGCAACGCGCTCTATCTCGACCTTCCCGAGGCCGAGATCCGCGGCAAGTTCACACTCGCCGACTTCCCTCGCACCGGCACCCGCGAGCTCGTCGCCGAGGACTACGTGTACCAGATCAAGCGGCTCGCCCATCCGCGGCTGGTATCGCCCATCCTTGGCCACATGAGCGAGTACATCGTCGGCCTGAAGGAGCTCGCTGCCGCGCTCAAGGCCGAGAACGATCGGCTCGTGAAGGCGCACGAGACGCGCTTCGGCAAGGCCGACAAGGGGCTGCCCTGGATCGATCTGCGGAACTTCGTGCTGCCGGACGTCGAGATCGTCGACCGGCATGCGTACCGCGTCCGGATCAAGGGCAAGTATCCGCAGTTCGCGTACTGGCTGGCGATGCCGTTCTTCGCGCCGCTGCCCGTCGAGGCGGATCGCTTCTACTCGCAGCGCGGCATGAACGACGGACGCAACCTGACGCTCGACTGGTTCCCGGTCGGCACCGGGCCGTACATGCTCGTCGAGAACAACCCGAACGCCCGCATGGTGCTCGCGCGCAACCCGAACTTCCGCGGCGAACGCTACCCGCAGGAAGGGGCGCCAGGGGACGCGGAGTCCGAGTTGCTCGCCGACGCGGGCAAACCGGTGCCGTTTGTCGACCGGATCGTCTTCAGCCGGGAGAAGGAGGGCATCCCGTACTGGAACAAGTTCCTCCAGGGCTACTACGACCAGTCGGGGATTGCTTCCGACAACTTCGACCAGGCGGTTCGCGTCGACCTCGAGGGCGAGGCGAGCCTGACGCCGGAGATGGAAGCGCGGGGAATCCGGCTGCGCACCTCCGTCGGGACGAGCACGTTCTACCTCGCGTTCAACTTCCTCGATCCGGTCGTCGGCGGGCTGTCCGATCGGGGACGGAAGCTGCGCCAGGCGGTGTCGATCGCGATCGACTGGGAGGAATTCATCTCCATCTTCATGAACGGGCGCGGCACCCCCGGCACCGGGCCCATCCCGCCCGGGATCTTCGGCCACCGCGAGGGCCGCGAGGGCATCAATCCGGTGGTCTACGATTGGGTCGACGACAGGGCCGAACGAAAGGCCATCGAGGTCGCGAAGAAGCTGCTCGCCGAAGCCGGCTATCCCGACGGGCGTGACGCGAAGACCGGCCAGCCGCTCGTGCTCTACCTCGACACCGTGCAGCGCGGCCCCGGCGACAAGCCGCGCCTCGACTGGTACCGGCGCCAGTTCGGGAAGCTCGACCTCCAGCTCGAGATCCGCGCCACCGACTGGAACCGCTTCCAGGAGAAGGTCCGCACCGGGAACACGCAGCTCTTCTTCCTCGGCTGGAATGCCGACTACCCCGACCCCGAGAACTTCATGTTCCTGCTGAACGGCCCGCAGTCCCGGGCGAAGACCGGGGGCGAGAACACGGCGAACTACCAGAACCCGGAGTACGACCGGCTGTTCCTGCAGATGAAGAGCATCGACAACGGTCCCGAGCGCCAGGCGATCATCGACCGCATGGTGGCGATCGCCCGCGAGGACGCGCCGTGGGCGTGGGGGTTCCATCCGAAGGACTACGGCCTGGCGCACCTGTGGCTCGCGAACGTCAAGCCGAACCAGATGGCGCGCAACGGCCTGAAGTACTATCGCCTCGATCCGCAGCTCCGCGAGCAGCAGCGTGGCGAGTGGAACCGCCCGGTCGTATGGCCGATCACCCTCGCCGGGCTACTGCTCGCGCTTGCCTGCCTGCCGGCGGTGCTCGGCTACCTCCGCCGGGAGCGCGCGGCCGCGCGCCCGGCCGCATGAGCGCGCCGGGCCGCCCCAAGCGCGAATCCTTGTCGCGCAGCGACAAGGTAGCCCAATGACCGCCTACGTCCTGCGCCGGATTCTGTACGCGATCCCGATCCTCATCGGGGTCAACCTGATCACGTTCCTGCTGTTCTTCGTCGTCAACACGCCGGACGACATGGCGCGCATGCAGCTCGGGGCGAAGCGGGTCACGCCGGAGGCGATCGAGAAATGGAAGGCCGAGCGCGGCTACGACCGGCCGATGCTCTTCAACGCGACCGCCGAGGGCGCAGGGCGGTTCACCGAGACGGTCTTCTTCCAGAAGTCGGTGAAGCTCTTCGCGTTCGACTTCGGCAACGCCGACGACGGCCGGAGCATCGGTCACGAGATCCGCACGCGCATGCTGCCGAGCCTCGCGGTCGCGATCCCGGTGTTCGTGGTCGGCCTGGCGGTGAACGTCACGTTCGCGCTCGCGCTCGTGTTCTTCCGCGCGACCTATCTCGACTTCTGGGGCGTGGTGCTCTGCGTCGCGGCTATGTCGATCTCGATGCTGTTCTACATCATCGGCGGGCAATTCCTCACCAGCAAGCTGTGGCACCTCGTCCCGATCTCGGGTTACGACGGCGGCCTCGATGCGGGACGGTTCGTGATCCTGCCGGTCCTGGTCGGGGTCATCGGCGGCGTCGGCGCAGCCACGCGGTGGTATCGGACGATCTTCCTCGAGGAGGTCAACCGCGACTACGTTCGCACGGCGCGGGCGAAGGGGCTCGCGGAGACGGCGGTCATGTTCCGCCACGTCCTCAAGAACGCCATGATCCCGGTCCTCACCGGCGTGGTGGTGGTGATCCCGCTGCTGTTCATGGGAAGCCTGCTGACCGAGTCGTTTTTCGGGATACCGGGCCTGGGCAGCTACACGATCGACGCGATTCAGGCGCAGGACTTTGCCGTCGTGCGGTCGATGGTGTTTCTCGGCTCGATGTTGTACATCGTCGGGCTCATCCTGACCGACCTGTCGTACACGATCGTGGATCCCCGTGTGAGGTTCGAGTGATGCGAAGTTCCGCGCGGCTTGCCGCAATGCTTCTCGCCGCTGGTGTCGGCGTCCCGGCGCTCATGCACTGGGGGTTCGGCGTCCTGCCGGTGGCATTGTGGACCGACGTGCTCGTCTGGCTGCTGGTTGCGCTGGGCGTCATCTACTTCTGGTACGTCGGGCGGCAGGCCCATCTGCTCGTCCCGTGGCGCCGGGTGCTCCGCAGCGCACCCGGCGTGTGCGCGCTCGTGGTGCTGGCGGTGTTCGTTGTCATCGGCCTGTTCGACTCGATCCACTACCGCCAGCGGCTGGAAGGCAAAGCGGCGGATGGCGCACCGATCCACGGCGTGGAGGTGCTGAGCGCCCTCGACGCGGTGCTTGAGCCGCTGCGCACGCGTGTCGAGCGGACCTACTCCGCGCCCCTCGCGACACGTGCGTACCAGCGCGAGACGACCGAGCTCCCGGGCGGGAAGGTCGTGCGCGAGTTCCCGAGGCTCCGTTACGGCGGTGCGCATCTCAAGGACGAGCGGGATCGGAGCCGCGACGTTGCCGTGACCGTGCTCCAGGGCGTGGCGCTGGCGTTCGCGGCGTGGTGGGCCGTGGTCGGGCTTGCGACCGCGGCGATGGCGAGGCGGCGTGGCAGCACGGTCGCGGCGATGTGGAGTGCAATCCGACGGCGCGAGACCGAAGTGCCGTGGCTCGCGGCTTTCCTCACGCTGCTGGCGCTCGTGGTGCTCGTCGTGCCGACCGTGTTGCTCGCTGCGAAGTATCACGTCCTCGGCACGGAGAAGGTGGGGCAGGACGTGCTCTACCTCGCGCTCAAGAGCATCCGCACCGCGCTCGTCATCGGCACGATCACGACGCTCGTCATGCTGCCGTTCGCGATCCTGCTGGGGATCATGGCCGGATACCTCAAGGGTTGGGTGGACGATGTGGTGCAGTATGTCTACACGACGCTCAACTCGATCCCGGGCGTGCTGCTCATCGCCGCCTTCATCCTGATGATGCAGGTGTACATCGACAAGCACCCTGAACTGTTCCCGACCGCGGCCCACCGCGCGGACCTGCGCCTGCTGCTCCTCTGCATCATCCTCGGCGTCACGAGCTGGACCGGGCTCGCGCGCCTGTTGCGCGGCGAAGCGCTCAAGCTCTCGGAGCTCGAGTACATTCAAGCCGCGCATGCGTTCGGGGTCCGTCACGGCCGCGTCATCACGCGCCACCTCCTGCCGAACGTGATGCACATCGTGCTGATCGCGCTCGTGATGGACTTCTCGGGGCTCGTCCTGGCCGAAGCGGTGCTCTCCTACGTCGGCGTCGGGGTGGATCCGTCGATGACGAGCTTCGGCACGATGATTAACACCGCCCGACTCGAGATGGCGCGCGAGCCGATGGTGTGGTGGACGCTCGCGGCCGCGTTCGCGTTCATGTTCGTGCTGGTGCTCGCGGCGAACCTCTTCGCCGATGCGGTGCGCGATGCGTTCGATCCACGGGTGGCCGTCGGCGCACGGCCGGCGGCGGCGGTGAAGGCGACCCCATGAGCCCGCCGGGCCGTCCCAAGGGCGAATCCCGAGCGCGCGAGCCGCGAGGGTAGTCTGATGAGCGCGGTCCTGGAAGCGAAAGGCCTGAAGACCTGGCTCGACGCGAGCGACGGGCTGGTGCGCGCCCTCGACGGCGTGGATCTCGAGATCGCGCGCGGCGAGACCTTCGCGATCGTCGGGGAGTCGGGGTGCGGCAAGAGCATGACCGCGCTCACGCTGGCACGGCTGCTCCCGGAGAACGGCCGGATCGTGGCGGGAAGCGTCCGGCTCGACGGCATCGAGCTCCTCGAGCTCCCCGAGGCGCGCATGCGCGACGTGCGCGGGCGGCGGATCGCGATGATCTTCCAGGAGCCGGCGACGAGCCTGAACCCGGTGCTCACCGTCGGCCGGCAGATCAGCGAGGTGCTGGAGCGGCACACCGGCTTGCGTGGGCGGGCGGCGCGCGAGCGGACGCTCGAGCTCCTCGACCAGGTCGGAATCGGCGACGGGACCCGCCGTCTCGACGAGTACCCGTTCCAGCTCTCGGGTGGGATGAAGCAGCGCGTGATGATCGCGCTCGCGCTCGCCGCGGAGCCCGACCTGCTCATTGCCGACGAGCCGACCACCGCGCTCGACGTCACGATCCAGGCCCAGGTGCTCGACCTCCTGCGGGCGCTGCAGGCGAGCCGTCGCATGTCGATCCTGCTCATCACCCACGACCTCGGCGTCGTCGCGGGGATGGCGCATCGGGTGGCGGTGATGTACGCCGGCCAGCTGGTCGAGGTCGCCGAGCGCAAGGCGTTCTTCCGTGCGCCGCAGCACCCCTATTCGATCAAGTTGTTCGCGGCGCTGCCCGGCCCCGACAAGCGGGGCGGGGAGCTCGACGTCATCCCCGGGCAAGTGCCGCCGCTGTCGGTGGAGTTCCGGGGGTGCCGCTTCGCGGACCGGTGCGAGCATGCCTTCGACCGCTGCCGGAGCGAAGCGCCGGCCTGGTCGCGAGTCGCCGACGGCCATCTGGTGAGGTGTCACCTTCGCGAGCATGAGCCCGCGCCCGCGATGGTGGACGAAGTGCGCGTCCTCTCGCGGTCACCGCCAGCGCCTGCGCGCTCCGAGCCGCTCCTCGAAGCGCGGGACCTCCAGGTCCACTTCCCGATTCGGCGCGGGATCCTGAAGCGCACGGTGGGTCACGTCCGGGCGGTGGACGGCGTGTCGCTCGCGATCGCGCCCGGTCGCACGCTGGCGCTCGTCGGCGAGTCCGGATGCGGCAAGACCACCGTCGGCAAGAGCGTCCTGCAGCTCATCCGGCCGACCGGCGGTGAAGTGAGGTTCGACGGCGTCGAGCTGACGCGCCTGCGCGGGAACGCCCTCCGGCGACGTCGCGCGGATTTCCAGATCGTGTTCCAGGACCCCTACGCCTCGCTCAATCCCCGGATGCGAGTGCAGGACATACTGATGGAGGGCATGGCCTCGCTCGGCGTGCTCGGGTCCCGGGCGGAGCGGGAACGACGCGTCGGCGAGTTGCTGGCGCAGGTGGGACTCCCCGCAGAAGCGCTCTCCCGCTACCCGCACGAATTCTCGGGCGGGCAGCGCCAGCGCATCGCGATCGCACGCGCGTTGTCGGTGAACCCGAAGCTCGTCGTCTGCGACGAGCCGACGAGCGCGCTCGATGTCTCGGTGCAGGCGCAGATCCTCAACCTGCTGAAGCGGCTGCAGCGGGAGCTTGGCGTCGCGTATCTGTTCATCACCCACAATCTGGGCGTCGTCAGCTACGTCGCCGACGAGGTCGCAGTGATGTACCTCGGACGCATCGTGGAGCACGGGACGGTCGAGGAGGTGCTCGCAGACCCGAAGCACCCCTACACGCAGGCGCTGCTCGACGCGGTGCCCACGCTGGAGGGCGGACACGAGCAGCTCCACGTCAAGGGGGAGCTGCCGTCGCCGGTAGCGCCGCCGTCGGGCTGCCACTTCCATCCGCGCTGCCCGCACGCGACGGTGCAGTGCCGAATGGAATACCCCGCGCCGGTTCCGGTGTCAGCGACGCGCGAAGTGAACTGCTGGCTCTATGGGGCTGGGGCGGCAACCCCCGGGCCGCCGACGCGGCCTCCCTTCCTGCTGGGGGGCAGGCGGGGCTAGGGCGACGGCCGCGCGACCGTGGCCGGCGCGGCCAGGCGAGGCGACGACGATGTCGCGCGCGGACGTGGCGCGCTCGACGCCGGACGCTTCACGGATCTTCGGACCGTCCGCTGCGGCGTGAGCTGGATCACCAGCGACTCGCCGGCGAGGAGTTCGGCGCCATCGTTCCAGCGCCTTAGGTCGTCGACGCGCACTCCGAACGCCGCTGCGATCGTCGCCCAGGTATCGCCCTGCCTCACCAGGTACGCCGCGAAGCGGGCGGGCGACGAGAAAACCGGCGGCAGCGGCTCGGACGCCGCGGCAGTTCCCTTCTGGGGCAGGAGGAGCTGCTGGCCGATGACGACGATGCCCTTCGGCCCGAGGCCGTTGATCGCCTTCAGGCGCTCCACGCTCACGCCGTGCTCCGCGGCAAGCTTCTCGAGCTTGTCGCCGGCCTTGAACGTGTAGGTCTGCCAGGAGGACAGCGGCTCATCGTGGCGCTCCAGGTTCTGCAGGAACGCCTCGGCGCGGTCGCTGGGCAGCACGAGCTGCGGCGCGTGGGCCGCGGCGACCAGCGGGCGGTTGTGCCCAGGATTGAGCGCGACGAACTCT
>Ga0209853_1000113_pt1 | contig 21835 bp, 19 predicted proteins | sample GWRWS1_30_40_FD_187224 | JGI IMG/M metagenome (GOLD analysis project Ga0209853, IMG submission 187224) | Riverbed sediment microbial communities from areas with vegetation nearby in Columbia River, Washington, USA - GW-RW S1_30_40 (SPAdes)... | ecosystem: Environmental > Aquatic > Freshwater >...
GGCGTACGCGTCGATCAGCTCGTCGCCGGCCATGGCTCCTCCCCCAGGACCCTCGAGACGGCTGTCCGGAAGCTCGCCCAGGAACGCCGCTGCTCCTCGAGCGCGGCGCTGCCCCGTCTGGTGATGCGGTAGGTCCGTCGGGCCCGCCCGCCCAGGTCCGACCACACGCTGGAGATGTGGCCCTGCTGCTGCAGCTTATGCAGCACCGGGTAGATCGTTCCTTCCGGAACCTCGAACACCTCGTCGCTCCGTCGCCGGAGCTCTGTGATCACTGCGTACCCATGGAGTGGGCCGTCCGCGAGGATAGCCAGCACCATGAGCTCGAGCTGCCCACGAGGGGATCCGTTTCCCATACCTAGGTATTCTATGCTTAGATTGCCTTCAGGTGAGCCGATCCTACGCAGCGAGGGCCGGAAAGGGGCAGGAGGGAACGTGACCACAGACCGAAGGGCGTCGGTGGCATCCGCCACCGGAGTCGAGCCCTCGTCTCCCGAAACGGCCACCGGGCGCCGCTTCCCCGGACCGGTCGTCCTCCTCGTTGGGCTCCTGGGCGGGCTCTTGTGGGGGATCGATGCTCGGGTCTGGATGAGGTACATCTCCACCGACCCGGAGTTCACGTGGACCGGAACGCTCTTCATCGTTATCGGGTTCGGTATCGCCGGACTGGCCCAGGCCGGCGCCTATCTCGGCCGTCGGGCCGGTCTTCGGCGACCACGGATGACCGTCCTTCGCGTCATGACATTCGCGGGCCTGCTTCCGCTCGGGATGGCGGCGGGAGGCCCCATGTTCCCGACCGTGGTGCTCGCTCCGCTCGCGATCACCCACACCGAGTGGTCGGGCCGGATGCGCCTGTTCGTCGGCGTGATCGCGTTGCTCCCCGTGCTGGCCATCGCGGCGATCCTGTCCGACGATCTGTCCACATTGCGTGCCGGTGCAGGCTTCCTGTGGTTCCTCGTCGTCTACGCGGGCATCGTGTGGGCCGCCCGGTTCTCGCTTGCGCCACACCTCGACGGCTGGCGAGCGCCGCGAGAAGCACGCGTCATCGGTGTGGCCGCCCTCACGGTGGTGACCGTCCTCGAGGCACTGTTCCTCGTCGGACCAAAGGTATGAGGACAGCCGCCCGGGGCTTGCTCCGGCTACGCACGGGTCTCGATTCCACGTGTCGCCTCGAGTCATCCGGCGTCCTGTCCCCGCGTGTGTTGCCCTGTCGTGAGCAAGCTGTGAGCAATGCGCACGCCAAGGTCGCGCTTGACTTCTGGCAGATATCGGTCCATACGGATCTCGAGGCGCGGCCCGCCGCGGCGGGCTGATCCGCGGGAGGAGCTCACCGGCCCCCGTCGGGTGAGCGCGAGCAGGGGGGTGACGTGCGGTACGGCGCGATCGGGGAGAACATGCTCGAGCGTGGAGCCCTCGCATCCGGCATGGCGCCAAGGGCCGTACTCGAGGGGTACGCGCCGGCGTTCGCGCGGGCCGTCGTGCTGGCGACGGAGCACGGCGTCTTCGAGGCGCTCGCGGCGGGCCCAAGTTCCTCGGACGCCGTCGCGGCGACGTGCCACCTCGACCCGCACGCCACCAAGAAGTTGATGGATCTGCTCGTGGCCATGCGGTACCTCAAGACAGGGAGCGGCGTGTACCGGCTGGCTAGACACACTCGGCGCTGGCTCTTGGCGGATCGGCCACGCTCCCTCCGAGACGCTGTCCTGATGGAGCGCGTGGAATGGCACTGGATCGAAGGGCTGGACTCGTTCGTCCGGGACGGCCGCAGCATCGAGGTGCACGATGGCCTGAGTTCCGATGATTGGGCTCGCTATCAGCGAGGGATGCGCGCGCTGGCGGGGATGCTCGCGCCGTTGCTCGTGCGCGCGGTGCCGGTGCCCAAGGGCGCGCGTTCCATGCTGGACGTCGGCGGATCGCATGGGTACTTCTCGGTTTCCCTCTGTCGTCGTCACCCCGATTTGCGCGCCACCGTGTTCGACCTTCCGTCCGCGATCGCGCCCTCCGCCGCGCTGCTGGAGGCAGAGGGGATGGGCGATCGGGTCGTCATGCGGGCAGGCGACGCGCTGACCGACGATCTGGGTAATTCCCTCCACGACCTAGTCTTGCTCTGCAACGTGGTTCACCACTTCGACGACGAGGGGAACCGGACGTTGGCCGAGAAGTCTGCTCGGGCCCTCCGGCCGGGAGGCGTGATGGTCATCGCCGAGTTCTTCAGGCGGGACCGTGGGAGGGCAGATCAGTGGGCGGCGTTCTTCGATCTGTATTTCGCGCTCAGCAATCAGGTCGGGACCTGGACGCTTGGGGAGATAGCGTCGTGGCAGCGCGTGGCCGGCTTGGTGCCCCGAAAGCCGATCCGGCTGCGTCTCGCTCGCGGGTTCGGGCTTCAGGTGGCGGACAAACCCTCCTAGGTCAGCCATCGGCGACCGCCGAGCCGGGCCGGTGCGAGAGGGGGGCGTCGAACCCCCACGCCCTTTTCGCGCGGAGTCTCGCAACCATCGCGTTCGACACGTCGATCCCGTGCACATGCACTCCGCATCCCGCGAGCGGCAGCGCCATCCGACCGGTCCCGATCCCGAACTCGAGGGCGCGTCCGCTCCCGGCGAGCTCCACGAGGAAGTCGACGGCCGGATCGACGACGTCCGCGTCGAACATCTCCCAGCGGACTCGTCGTACCTACCGCGATGCGCTGGTCGAAGTAGCCGTCGTCGCTGTGCACGGCCAGGAACTACTGCACAGGCGATGGGCTCAGCACGCCGACGTGAACGATCGTCCTGCTCCTGAGCCTTGGACTGAGCGTGGCCGGTCTACGCACAAGGAGCTCTGTCCGCGGATCGGAGAGGGTCTGAGTCGGAGAAGGTCACGCTCGCGTGCCCCAGCGTTCACGGATGTTCCTAGAGCCATACGGGCGGAAGGTCAGGCGTGCTGAGGGGGCTGATCCGAGCTGCTGGCCCCGAGCTCCAGGTCCGCACTTGGTACCCACGGCCCGTCCATGATCACCGCCTCGTCGTCGCCCGGCCAGGGCGGCAGGGCCGTGCAGGTGAAGACAAGGGGCACATCCCCGGTGCAGCGATACTGGAAGGCAGTGCCGAGCGGGATATCGATGCACACACCGGGGATGAGCCGGGTGATGCTCTCACGGCCGTCCGTTGCCCTGCGCCAGATTTCTCCCTCGCCCGAGAGGACGAACCAATATTCGTCGATGGTCCGGAAGCGGCAGGCGCGGCCCACCATCCCCGGCGGCACGGTCGAGTGGATCATGTTGCCGTGCGGCCCGTCCATCAGGTAGCGAACAAAAGCCCCCAAGGGCGAGCGGCCGCGCTCCGCGGTTTCGACGGTGGTGGTCTTCACGTAGCACTCCCGTCACGAGACAGGTTACGCTTGCCGGTCTTCGACTGCTGCGTGTCACCGCAGGCTCGGTGTTTCTGCTCCGCGCGGGTCGACGGCGAACCCTGCGGTGCGCGAGCGTTCGCGAATGTACCTTGGACCGTACGAATCAGGGGACGCCGGGACGGCGAGGCGCGTCGACGACCGGCTCGGGCGCGTGCCACACGGCCCTCGACGTTGTTCTGATGCAAGTCGTTGACGAATGCCGCGTAATACCGCTCGGAGTACTGCGTCCAGACCCCGGGCTCGCCGCGGACGGTCGCGCCGTTTGCGACGGCGGCCGCGAAGAATGCATCCACGGCGTCCCGACCCTCGGCGGAGAACGCAACATGCGCCGCTGTGGTCACGGGCTCCCCACGGCAGATCGTGAAGTCGTCCAGTTCCTCGGCCCCGTAGGAGACACAGTCGTCCTGAGGGTAAAGTTCCTCATAGCCGAGTGGGGCGAGGGCGGCTGTATAGAGCCCCCGGCTCGCGTCCAGGTCTGCCACGACGAAGAGCACGTGATCGACGACGACGCGGCGAACCGTCATTGGTTCACGCTATCAACGCCGGGCCTGGGTCGCTACTGTCGGGAAGCCACGCGCCCACTGGACGGCTGCGCGGGCCGAGGTTGCAAGGAAGCATCGAGTGGGGCGACACCTCGCCGTAATGCGCGAGTGTTCAGAAATGTCCCTCGACAGGAGTGCTTGACTACGGATGAGCGCGCGGGCTCTCTTAGGCCGAAGCCATCGATCCCTCTGTAACTTCCCCCTTGTGCGCCGCGAAGGCCGCCAGGACTTCATCTTTCTCACGCGCAGGGACCCCGAAGTGATCGAGCGTGCGTCCCAGCTCAGCCGCGACCTCATCGAACTCTTCGGGGGTGATGTGGAGCTCGCGATGGGCCTCTTCCAGCCCGAGGGGGGTGCTTCCCGGCTTCGTGGCCGTGAACGAGAGGGGTCCACCGGCGACGTTGCAGACCCACAGCGTGCGCATGAACTTCAGCCCTGGCAGCCTGCCCAGCTGGTCGGTATGCCACTCACGAAGCTCAGGGTTCTTCGATGCTTGGCCGACGATGGGGTTCTGGACGACCGCATCGCTGAAGTGGTCGATCACCGCAGCGATGGCGAACACGCCACCCAATCGTTCGTACAGGCTCGGCTCTGCCATGCTCGTCCCCTCCTCTTCGTTCCACATGCCCGTGCGGGCCGCCACGTATCTGGAGAGTCTACGGGCGGCACCTGGGATCGGTTCTTGTTTCGGGCGACCGCGGAGAGGAACGCTCTGCTGCATGAGAGTCCTGTCCCTGGACCGAGTCAGTGTACGCACAAGGAGCTCTGTCCGCGGCTCGAGAGGGTGTCGGAGCTCCCCACTGCGTTCGACCTTCTCCAACAAGGCCGCCCAGCTGCTTGAGGAGCGCATATAGGTTCGAATAGCGTCCCCTCACCTCCACTTTCAAGGCCCTATTCGAACTGAGGCGAGAGAAGAGAGGCTCGAAGACCTCCGAGAACTCCCATGTTCGCCGGACCCATTCGGATCAAGGGGAGGGCAAGCGCCCACAAGAGGGTCTGCCCGACGCTGGGCTATGCTCGCAAGTGTGGACGATGAACTGCTCGAGCGAGCGCGGAAAGCGGTTGCCTCTGGGGTATTTGCTAGGCCAGCCCCGCCCGCGGTTCTCAACCTCAGCGTCGCTCTGTGGCAGGTCGAGACCTGGTGGGCCGGGACCGCACTGCAACACCGCCGACTCAGCGAGGCAACGTCGCCGGCGCACGCCATGGCGGACGTCTCTATGCTCGTGTTGGCGCTCCGAAACCTGCTGCGTGCCGCGTACCTGGCAGAGAAGGCGTGTCCGGATGGGCGAATCCGCGCGGCCATACTCCGTTTCGAGGCCCGGCTCCCGGGTCTCACCGAGATCCGTGATGTGTTGGAACACTTCGACGAGTATGCGGAGGGGAGCGGCCGATTCCAGAAGCGCGAGCCTGACCAACCGCCAGGCAACCTCATCCCTCGCGTCGCATTGCCTCCTGGAGGGTTCCTTCTGAAAGTTGGCCCACATGTGCTTGGTGCAGGTGCGACTGGGCTCGCGTCAGACGACCTAGCTAGGACAGTCATCCAGGCTCTGCGCGAGGCGCTCGCAGGGTCCAAGGGCTGAGCGTTTCCGTCGCCACTACCGGCTCCGCGACGCGGACGTGCCGGATGGTGGCTGACTGTGTCCTAAGGTCCCGGCGACCGCCGGAGCAGCTCAGCCGAACACATGTTCGCTATCATCATCCCGAGATGGCAAGAAGGCGCAAACCAAAGCGGATCACGGGCCAAGCCGGCCGAGAGGCAGGAAGGCAAGCGCGACCTTTCCCAGCGCACGCAATCCTCGCGAAGCACGACGATTTCCGGTCCCGCTACGCCAAACGGGACGATGCCCTGTCTCAGCTTCTGGCGCGCGCCACGGAGACAGAGGCTACCGCCGATGGGCGTGGCCTCATCAAGGGTGTCCTGTCGGAGCAGGACCATCAAGATCTCCGCAGGCTCCTGGGGGAGGGTCGTGAGAAGTACGGGGCCGAGCTTCCGCTACGGGTGGCTGAATTGAGGGAACTCCTTGCCGGGCTCCACCCTTTGGGTGTCTTGGCCAGGTTGATGGCGACCAACATCATCGGCTTCTGGGGCGAGTACTACGAGCCCACTTCAACCGGCTCAGAAGCCAGAGTCGAATTCGTTGCCGGTCTTCTCTCAGGGACGGAACTCTCTGAAAGGGCGGATGATCCCCCACCGGCGGATGCCATCCAGGAGGTCATCGACCTGACAAATGAGATCTTCGAACTCGCCTCGCTCCTGAACCTCTCAAGGGAAGCCACCGAGGGCGGTCCCGAGTCCGAAGTCCGGTATGGGGCTCGTGCTCAATGGCTCCACGTCCGGGGTGCCGCCTATCCGCAGCATGCGCTGGCGCTGGCGCACGCCGTCTTTGACGAGTACTCCGAGCGCATGCGGCAGCGTTTGGGGTTCACCCTGGACGACCTGGTTGCCGTGGAATCCGGGGTCACCGAGCTGGTTGAGACGAGGTACAACGCGCTACTGAAGGTGGCTTTCGAACAAGCACCAGCGACCGCTGCCGCCGTGAAACCGGCCGCCCGTGCGCAGGCGGAGGAAGGAGGCCCCGCCCTTACCGATCTCGAACTTGAGCAGTGGGCCTTCATCCAGCAGTGGGACAAGGAACTCACGCATGCGCTGACATTCCACCCGGATGAGCTGGAAGGCGGTCAGGGTGTGGGCGGAGCCCAAGTTGGACCCTGCCGTCCTCGACGCGTACAGACCCAAGGCTGTAGCGACCCGTGGCTACACCATCGATGACCACCCGCACCTCGCCGCTGGTCCACTGCGCGAAGTCTTCCAGGCCTTCCGCAAACAGGTGCTCGCGCTCGACCCAGCCGTGACCGAGGAGTTTCTGAAGCTATACGTCGCCTACAAGGCAGAGACGAACTTCGTGGACGTGGTGCCGCAGGCAAGACGGCTGCGGCTGTCGCTGAACATGGAGTTTCCCGAGATCAGTGACCCTAAGGGGATCGCCCAGGATGTCACCAATCTCGGCCGCTGGGGAAATGGGGATGTCGCGGTAGGGCTGTCGTCGCTCGACGAGATTCCCTACGTGATGGGGCTGGTCCGCCAGTCGTTCGAGAAGCAGTTCGGCGACGGGGGAGACACGTGAAGTATCCTCTTCTCTGCGCCAACCTCGACAAGGTGAGGAGGGGACCCTCAGGAGCACCCTGATGTTCCTGCCGATAACCACAAAGCGATGAGCAGCAAGACCAACTTGGGCGACGAAGGTTGCTGAGACACTTGCAGGGGAGATCCTATCGTTGGATGCCTCTGCGGGATGCATTGTTGGATCCTTGGGGCTTGGCGACCCGGGAAGACATCTAGTGAACCTGATCCGCGGAGAGCTGTCCCAGGAGCTCGCGCTTGTGGTTGACGACTTCAACCTGTGCCGTCTACGTGAACCCGGCCAGATCGGACAGCTCTGACAGGACGCGGTCGACCTCGTCCGCCGTGTTGTAGTGGCAGAACCCGATCCGCAGCGCCCCGCCGGTCTCCTGAAGGCCCAGGCGCTCCATGAGCTGGAGCGCGTAGTAGTGGCCGTCCCACACGAAGATGCCCCGCTCGCCGAGGATCTTGGCCGTCTCGAACGGGTGCCGGTCGCCCACCCGGACGGCGAACGTGGGCGTGCGCTCGGAAAGGCGCGCCGGGTCTTCGATGCCGTACAGCCGGACCGCGGGGATGCTGGCCACGCCGCCCAGGAACCGGCGCGACAGGTCGGTCTCGTACGCGCCGATGACGTCGAACGCGGCGGCGACGGCGTCGCGGCGCCGCGGCCCGGCCGGGGTCCCGTAGGTTCGCCCCACGTCGGCGACGTACTCGACGGCGGCCACGAACCCCGCGTACCCCTCGTGGTTCTGCGTGCCGGTCTCCCACCGGTACGGCACCTCGTCGCTCGCGGGGCGAACCTTGTACGTGCGGAGCTCCTCGAGCACTTCGCGCCGGCCGAACAGGACGCCGAGGTGCGGCCCGAACGTCTTGTACGGCGAGCAGACGAGCAGGTCGGCCTCGATCGCGCCGACGTCGATCAGCCGGTGCTGGGCGAGGTGCACCCCGTCGCACACGACGACCGCGCCCACGTCGTGAGCCCGCCGGGCCAGCTCGGCTGCGGGCGTGATCGTGCCGACCGCGTTCGAGGCCAGCGTGAACGCGACGATCCTGGTTCGGGAGCCGAGCGCCGCGTCGAACGAGTCCAGGTCCAGCGTGGCGTCGTCGTCTCGGATATCCACCCACCTCACCGTGGCGCCCGAGTCCTCCGCGGCCATGACCCACGGGCGGATGTTGGCGTCGTGGTCCAGCGTGGTGACCACGACCTCGTCGCCGGCGCGGAGGGTCCGGGCCATCGAGCGGGACACGGCGAACAACAGCGTCGTCGCATTCGGGCCGAACACGACCTCACTCGGGTGGCACCCCAGCAGGTCCGCCCCGGCCCGGTGGGCCTCCTCGATCAGGCGGTCGGTCTCGGCGCTCGTGGCGAAGGCCCCGTGGGCGTTCGCGTTGCTGGTCCGAAGGTATGAGGCCATGGCCTCGATCACCGTCTCCGGCACCTGCGAGCCACCCGGGGCGTCGGCGAACACGCAGGGGCGGCCGTCGAGCGTGCGCGCGAGGCCGGGGAACCGGTCGCGGAGCGGCGTGAGGTCGGGAGCCTCCATTGCCGCATACACTCCCGCACCCGACGAGCCGCTGGCAACCAGGACGGAAGGTCCTAGAGCGCGTCCCAGCCGAGCGGGAGCTCGGCGATCGGCCAGGAGGAGTCCGGACGCCAGGTCGTCCAGTCGCGGTCGAACGGCGGCTCGCGGTGGAGGATGCGCCGGACCGCGCGCTCGCCCTCGGCGCGGAACGCGTCCGCCTGCGCGGGCGTGAAACCGCCGCGGGTGAGCGCTTCCTCGAGCTCGTCTTCGTCCTTCCAGCGCCAGGACCCGTCGGGCTCGACGATCGCGTCGAGCACGTGATCGACCGTGTCGAACCCTATCGCGGTGCGCCGCAGCGGATCCTGGAGGTTCACGTACCAGTGACGGACGGACCAGTCGGGATGGAACATCAGCAGGACGGCGTGGGCCACGCTGGGCCAGGCCCACGACAGGATCGGCCCTCGCATCCAGACGCGCGCCGCAAGCTCCCAGTCGCCGCCATCCGGGATACGCAGCAGCTCGCCCCCGCGAGCGGCGGCCCACCACCGCACGCCATCGGGCAGGTAGAAGGTCGATCCGGCGTCGGCGTCTTTCACGACCACCTCAGGGCGGGCCGACCACACGTGGCCCCGCCAGAGTTCCCGCAGGACGACGACGTCGCCGACGCTCCACCGCCGCTCGGTCGGCACCGTCAGGCCAGGCGCGCCGCGAAGGCCTGGTCGGCCGACGTGAGGAGCGCCTCGGACCTGGTTCGCAGGGAGTCGACCTCGGCCCGCATCGCTGCAACGCGCTCGGCGTTCTTCATCCCGCCGGCGTTGATCTCCACGTTGTAGATGGCGCACCGGGCGGCGGCGTAGAGCATCTGCGCGGCGGACACGCCGTCCGAGGCGGCGTTCACGTTGCCGATGTCGGTGGCCTGCCAGGCCAGGTCCATCAGGGCCACGGCCTGCCGAACCACCTCGAGCGGCACCTCCGCAGCGGCCTCGTACCCCCGCTGGATGGCGGCCGCCCGTTCCGCCTTCTGCTGGTCGGTGTCCTTCGGCATCTTGAAGGCCGCCATCACCTGTTCGAAGGCGGTTGCGTCGCGGTCGGCGAGGACCAGGAACGCCGTTCGGGCCTCCCGCGCCTGCGGCGCGATCTCGCGCATCCGGTCCCACGCCTCCTCGTAGTTCTTCTTGTCGATGGTCAGGCTGCACACCATCTCGATGAGGGCCGCCCCGGCCGCCCCGGCCAGGGCCGCCACAACGCCGCCTCCAGGGGTGGGGGAGTCGGAGGCCAGCGCCTGCAGGAACCGGTCGATCCGCTGCCCGCCGATCGGGTCCGCAGCTCCCTCGGCCCGGCTCACCAGCCGCTCCAGGATCTGTTCGTCCGCATCGAATCCCTCCAATCGCAGGTCGGCGATGTCGTCGTCGGAGATGGCGGCCTGCGGGACCAGGCCGACGATCTCGCTCGAGAGCACGTCCATGTCACTCTTCCCCGCCTCCGTCCTCACGGCGTCGAAGGCCGCGCGCAACCCAGTCACCTCGTGGTCGACGAGGTTCATCGAGACCGTGACGCAGCCCCGCTCGGGGACGAAGAACCCGATGGCCCGGACCGCCGGGAGTCCCCCCGAGGACTCCCGCACCGCCTTCGCGATCTCCTTCGCCGCCTCCTCGTCGGTGCCGGACAGGTAGGTGTTGAAGGCGATCAGCGGCATGCGGGCTCCTACGGCGGTCGCGCCGGCCCTGCCGATCTCGTGCGGCCCGAAGTCGGGGAGTCGCTCGCCCCTTGCCACCGCCTCCCTCAGCCCCTCGAGCTCGCCCTTCCGGACCTCGGCCAGACTGTGCCGCTCGGGCACCAGTGCGGCGCGGTCGTACAGGTACACGGGTAGGTTCAGAACGTCGGCGAGCTCCCGGGCGAAGTCGCGAGCGAACTCCACGCACTCGTCCAGGGTGATACCACGCACCGGCACGAACGGGATGACGTCGGCCGCGCCCATCCGGGGGTGGCTTCCGCGGTGCCGGTCCATGTCGATCAGCTCGACCGCCCTGGCGGCGCCGGCCAGGGCGCTTCGGCGGACGGCGTCCGGGGTGCCGATGACCGTGCAGTCCAGCCGGTTGTGGTCAGGGTCCGCCTGGCGGTAGACGAGGTGCGCGCCGAGGACCTCCAGGGCATCGCAGATGGCGTCGATCACGTCTCGGCGCCGGCCCTCGCTGAAGTTGGGGACCACGGCGACCAGGGCTCCGCCCCCGTTCCCGTCCTCGGCCATCTCCCCTCTCCTTGCTCGGGAACGATACCCACTGCCGGCGCCGCACCCCCGCCGGGGCCATTCAATCGGCGTTCATCGCCACTCTGACCTGCGGAACCGTCCGGCCTTGACGGGTGTCAGACCTCGGGAGTACAGTCACCCTCCCCGAACATACGTTCGATTCCGCCGGGGGTGAGATCGAGGCAGGCCGACGTGTCCAAGCGATACCACGAGGAGGTGCGGGTCGAACGGGACGCCGGGATGCCCGCAGCATTCGTGTGGCGGGGCAGACGCTACGAGGTCGCCGACGTGATTGGCCGGTGGCGGATCGAGGGTCGGTGGTGGGCCGACGGCCGCGACCGCGAGTACTGGCGGGTCGAAGCCAGGAGCGGAGCGGTGTGGGACCTGTACCACGACCGGTCCGCCGACCGGTGGCACATGGAGCGCCTGTGGGATTGAATCCGACGCATGACCGGCGGAGGCGTCTTCCCGCTGCACCTCGCCGATGTCCGCATCCCAGAGGGCGATCCGCGCTCGGGCAAGCCGTTCCCGGTCGTTGCGCATGCCGTCGCGCACCGGGACGGGGTGTTCCTGTTCGACACGGGGATCGGTACCGGCAACGCGGAGATCGACGAGGTCTTCGCGCCGCTGTGCACCTCGCTCCAGGACGCGCTCGCGGTGCACGGGATCGCGATGGCCGACGTCACGGCGGTCGCCAACTGCCACCTTCACTTCGACCACAGCGGGCAGAACGCGATCTTCCCTGGCCGGCCGATCTTCGCGCAGGAGCGCGAGTTCCGCATGGTGCACGAGTCGAACTACACGGTGCCCGAGTGGATCGACGTCCCCGGGCTGTCGTACGAGCTTCTCGACGGCGAGGCCGGGATCGCGCCAGGGCTCCGATTGATCCCGACGCCCGGTCACACGCCGGGGCACCAGTCGCTCGTGGTGGAGACGGACGGAGGGACGGTCGTGCTGGCCGGACAAGCCGTGCAGTCGATCGCGGAGTGGGAGGGCGCGACCGATCCCGCCTCCTCGGGCCAGGCCGGCGCGATGGACCGAAACGCCTACCTCCGCTCGGTGGAGCGACTGCGAGGGCTCGACCCCGCACTGGTGCATTTCGCGCACGACCCGGCCGTCTGGAAGCGCGGCGGGTAGGTCGTCGCGACCGGCAACCCGGCCTCGTCCGGTTCGATCCGCTGAAGCTCGGCGGAACCTGACGCTCGACTCAAAATGGCCTCCCCCGGGTTCGTGCACCTTGACGTCCGGTCCTTCTTCTCCCTGAAGGACGGGGCGTTCTCGCCCGAGGACCTGGCCCGGCGGGCCGCAGAGCTCGGGATGCCGGCCGTGGCCCTCACCGACCGGGACGGGCTGTACGGGGCGGCCCGGTTCGTCGCCGCCTGCCAGCGCCACGGCGTCCTCCCGATCCTCGGCGCCACATTGACCGTGCGCGATCCATGGTCGGCGGCGGGTGTCGGCGCGGAGCGGTCTGGGTCGAGGAGCGCCGCGGGAAAGAGGTTCCCAGGATCGGAGATGGGCGGCGCGACGAGGGGACCCAGAGCCCGGAGCGTCGACCCCGCCGCCACCAGCGTGATCCTCATCGCCCAGGACGAGCGGGGGTACGCAAACCTGTGCCGGCTGATCACCGATGCCCACATGACCGGCGAGCGGGGCGACCCGTCGCTCGCTGCCGAGCAGGTCTGCGCGCACTCGGCCGGCCTGGTCTGCCTGCTCGGGCCGGGCTCGCAGCCAGGGTCGCTTGCGGTCGATGGGCGGTTCGACGCCGCGCGGCGGGCCATCGACCCGTTCAAGGATGCGTTCGGGGAGCGGCTGTTCGTCGCGGTCCAGCACCGCCTGGAGCCGAACTCCGCCACCGAGGTTCGCCTGCTCCTTCGCCTGGCCGAGTGGATCGGGGCGAAGGCGGTGGCCACGAACCCGGTCCGCTATCTGGTTCCCGAGGACGCGTTCCTGGCCGACGCCCTGGAGTGCATGCGCGAGATCGTCCCCATCGCCTCGAACCATGTCTCAAGGGTGAACGCCGAAGGCTCCCTGAAGCCGGCCCCCGAGATGCGCGCGCTGTTCGCCGAACGTCCCGATCTCTGCGACCGGACCCTGGATCTCGCCGAGTCGTGCACGTTCGACATCGGCCTTCGCCGGGTCCACTTCCCGGACTTCCCCACGCCGAAGGGCCGCTCGGCCGCGTCGGTCCTGGCCGAGCGGTGCTGGCGCGGCATGGAGCACCGTGGGATGGAGGCGACGCAGGCGGTCCGGGACCGATTGGACCTCGAGCTCGCGCTGATCCAGAAGATGGGTTACGCGGCCTACTTCCTGACCGTCGCCGACATCGTCGCGGACATCAAGGCCATGGGGATCCGCTGCGCGTGCCGGGGCTCGGCCGCCGGGTCGCTGGTCTGCTACCTCACCGGAATCTCCGACGTCGACGCCGTCCGCCACGACCTCCTGTTCGAGCGGTTCCTGAACCCGCTCCGCGACGAGCTCCCCGACATCGACATCGACGTGGAGTCGGCCCGCCGCGAGGACGTCTACGACATGATCCTGTCGCGCTACGGCCAGGACCGATGCGCCTGCGTGACCATGGTCGACACATACCGGGCCCGGGGCGCCGTCCGCGAGGTGGGCAAGGCCCTCGGCTTTCCCGAGGTCGAGATCGACACGGTGGCCAAGGCCTTCCCCCACATCGGCGCGCAGGACATCCGAAGGGCCATCGAGATCCTCCCCGAGCTCGCGGGGTCCAACTTGAATGCCGGGCAGCTCGAGCTGCTGTTCCGGGTGGCCGAGCGCCTGAACGGCTTCCCCCGGCACCTCGCGCTCCACCCTTCGGGCATCGTGCTGTCCGACGACGACCTGGTGAGCCGGGTGCCGCTGGAGCGCTCGTTCCAGGGCTACCGAATGATCCAGGCCGACAAGGACGACGTCGAGCTCCTCGGATACCTGAAGCTCGACATCCTGGGGGTCAGGATGCTCTCGTCGATGCGCCACGCCCTGGACGAGATTGCCCGCACCGAAGCCGTGAAAGTCGACCTCGACGAGATCCCCACGGACGACGAGCCGACCTTCGAGCTGATCCGGGCCTCCGACACGCTCGGCTGCTTCCAGATCGAGTCGCCCGGCCAGCGCGAGCTGCTCCAGAAGCTCCAACCCACAAGGTGGGAGGACCTCATCGTCGACATCTCGCTGTTCCGCCCGGGGCCGGTGAAGTCCGACATGATCCGCCCCTACCTGAACCGCCGGCACGGGATGGGGCGACCGGTCTACGCGCACCCCGCGCTCCGGCCGGGCCTCCACGAGACGTACGGCGTGATCGTCTACCACGAGCAGGTCATGCGGACGCTTGCCGCCATGGCCGGATACGACCTGACCTACGCCGACCACATCCGCCGCCACCTGGACGACGACGCGATGCTCCCATCGCTGCGCGAGGACTTCCTCGAGCGCACGAAGGAACGCGGGATCGCCGGCGACGTCGCCGAGAAGACGTGGGACGACGTCGCGCAGTTCGCTTCGTTCGGGTTCTGCAAGGCCCACGCCGCGGCGTTCGCCGTCCCCACCTACCAGTCGGCGTATCTGAAGGCGCACTGGCCCGCGCACTTCCTGGCCGGCGTGCTGACCCACGACCCCGGCATGTATCCGCGCCGGTTGATCCTGGAGGACGCGCGGGAGCACGGCATCGAGATCCTCCCGCTCGACGTGAACAGGAGCGAACCGGACTACGTGGTCGAGAACCTTGGGAACCGTCGCTACGGCATCAGGTTGGCTCTCAAGGACGTGCACGGGATCTCGGATGCGGAGATCCGGTCGATCCAGCAAGCTCGGGCCGATCGGCCGTTCCGCGACGTCGGCGACTTCCTACGCCGGGCGAACGTGTCGCGGCCGGTGGTCGAGGCCCTCGCGCACGCCGGGGCGTTCGACGCGCTCCCCGCCGGCACGCGCCGCGATCGCCTGTACGAGGCCATGGTCACCGACCCGCAGCGGGAGGGCGACCAGCTCGCGCTGGACCTGTGGTCGGCGACGAGCGAAGCGGCGGGACCGCGGTTCTCGCTTCCCGAGTACAGCGACGCCGAACGGGTGCGCGCGGAGCTCGAGGTGATCGGCCTGGACGCCTCCCGCCACCTCGTCTCGTTCTTCGAGCCGCTCCTCACCGACCTCGGCGTGGTCCGGGCCAGGGACCTCCACAAGGAGCGGGCCGATGCGATGGTCATGGTGGCCGGGGTGAAGGTGGCCTCCCAGACGCCGGCGGTGCGAAGCGGCCGGCGGATCGTGTTCCTCACCCTCGACGACGCGACCGGACCGGTCGAGGTCGTGGTGTTCGAGAAGGTGCAGCCGAAGGTGTTGAAGACGGTGTTCCATTCGTTCGTGCTGGCCGTGCGGGGACGGCTTCGCCGGACCGGGGTGAGGGGCGTGAGTATCATCGCCGAGGACGTCTGGGACCTCACCCGCCTCCAGCAGGCCCGCCGGACCGGCCGGCTGAAGGAGGCGCTCGCGTCCGGCGATCCCTTCCCCGGGCTTCCCCCCAGGAAGCTGTGGCACGCGAGCGGAGGCTCGGCCGGATGGTGAGGGTCGCCGGGCGAAGGGAGGCCATCGGGGAGGCCATGGGGGAGCGAACCGACACGCCCAGGACGGCCGAGCCCATCCTCCACGTCGACCTCGACGCCTTCTACGCCTCGGTGGAGGTCCTGAAGGACCCGTCGCTCGCCGGCAAGCCCGTGGTGGTGGGCGGCGCCGGGACCCGTGGCGTCGTGATGTCGGCCTCCTATGAGGCCAGGGCCTTCGGGATCCGAAACGCCATGCCCGCGGTGCGGGCCCGCCGCCTGTGCCCAGACGCCGTCTTCCTCCCGCCCGACTTCGAGTCCTACAAGGCCCACTCGAACCGGTTCCGCGAGATCCTGCTCTCGGTCACGCCCCTGGTGGAGCCGATCGCCCTGGACGAGGCCTTCCTCGACGTCTCCGGCGCCGTCTTGCTGTTCGGCCCGCCGGAGGACGTCGCGGAACGGGTCCGCCAAAAGGTCCGGTCCGAGGTCGGCGTGACTTGCTCCGTGGGGGTGGCTCCCACCAAGCTGGTGGCCAAGCTGGCCTCCCGGCAGGCCAAGCCGGACGGGCTCGTCGTGGTGCGGCGGGTCGACGCCCCGGCGTTCCTCGACCCGCTGCCGGCCCGGGCCATGTGGGGGGTGGGGGAGAAGACCGTGGAGACGCTGTCGCGCCTGGGGGTGAAGACCGTGGGGGACCTGGCCCGGACTCCGCCGGCGGTGCTGGCCCGGCTCCTCGGCGAGCAACATGCCCGAGACCTCCACGAGCTGGCCCGAGGGATCGACGAACGGGAGGTGGTGCCGTACGAGCCGCCGAAGTCCGTCTCCCATGAGGAGACCTTCCAGTCCGACTTGGACGCCGAGAAGGACCTCCTGCGGGAGGCGCTGGCCCTGTCCCGCCGGGTGGCGTCGCGCCTCCGGGAGGATGGGTACCGAGCCCGGACGGTGGTCCTCAAGATCCGCCTGGCGAACTTCACCACCCTCACTCGGTCCCGGACGCTCCCGGCCCCGAGCGACGTCGCGGCCGACCTGTACGAGGTGGCTTCCGAGCTGTACCGGGGCCTGCCCGGTGACCGGCGCCGGGTCCGCCTCCTGGGAGTGGCGGCCACCGGGCTGATCCCGGCCGGCGCCGAGCAGCTCGCCCTGCTCCGGGGGGAACGATGGCGCGACGTGGAGCGGGCCGTGGACCGGATCGAGCGGCGGTTCGGTCGTGGCGCGGCCCGCCCCGCCGCGCTCCTGGACCGGCGACGGGACCGCTGAGCAGGCGGTACAGGAGGAAATCAGCGGGCGGGGGCTGAAGGACCGCCCACGCACGGCCGATGAAAGCCAGAGGAATGGCCCTTCAACCGAGAAGGTTGTCGTTCCTATAATGATGTCGCCGTCGAATGGGTAGGTGCAGATGCCGCTCTCCGAGCACGAGCAACAGATCCTCGAGGAGATCGAGCGACGACTGGCGGAGGAGGATCCCCGCCTGGTCGAGGCGGTATCGCGCACCTCCCTGTACACCCATCTCGCCCGGCGCATCCGCTGGACCTCGCTGGCGTTCCTGGCCGGCTTCGTCATGCTGATGCTGTTCCCGGTGTCACTCGGGATCGCCATCGCCGGCTTCGGCGTGATGCTCCTGGCGGCCCTGCTGATCTACCGGTACCTCAAGCAGCTAGGGAAGGACCAGGTCCGGGCGATGCAGCAGTCCGGGCGGTTCTCGATCGCGGCCCTCCTGGCCCGTCTCACCGGGCGGATGCGCGGGCCCTCCGATCCTCCGGTTCAGTAGTCCGCCGCCCCCGAACGCCATCGCATTGTTGCCGAACTGACCACGTCACGCCCCGATCGTCCAGCGAGCTTGCACCCACACCGCACATCGTCGTACAACAACCTCTCCTTCCCCCGGGGGCGTGAACCGTCAGATGCAGGTCGAGCATCCCTCTCGACACGGATGACGGACCGCCGGTGTTCGTAGGTGACGGCTCGTCGGAGGGGCGCACGTCCTGTGGAGGGGTTCACCGCGCATCAGGCCACGAAGTTCACGGGTTGCACGTCACGCCAACTCCGGTACTGGGACCAGATCGGGTTGGTGCGGCCGGGCGTTCAGGGCACCGGAGGACGACCGGGGGTCCCCCGCCTCTACTCGTTCCGGGACCTGGTCGCACTGAAGGTCGTGAAGTCCCTCCTCGACGGCGGGATGTCGCTCCAACGGGTCCGACGGGCCTGGGACTACCTGAACAGGAGGGCCGCCCTCGACCGGCACCTGTCGGAGGTCAAGCTGATCACCGACGGCGTCAGCATCTTCAAGGTGGCCAGGCGAAACGGAGAGATCCTCGACGCGCTCAGGGAGGGGCAGCTCGCGTTTTTCGTGGCCATCGACGAGATCGCCTCGGGTGTGGAGGTCAAGGTGGGCCAGTTCCATGAGGACCGAGACCGGTTCATCCGCGCCCTCCGGGAAGCCGCAGCCCACGCCCAAACCGGTAACTAGGACTCAGACGCCGGGCCGGTAGACCCCTAGGATCCGGCGGACCGGCTTCGCGTCCTTTCGGATGTCCCGGATGGCCGTTCGCGCGTCGTGGACCGCGTCCCGGGCCTCGGCCGGAGTGACCGGACGCCGCGAGTACGCCGCCCGGACCGCAGCGTTCGTCAGGCGGTCCAGGTGCCCGTCGGAGAAGCGCACGGTGCCGCACAGCCGCTCGCGATGCTCGGCGAGCGTCTCGCCCTCGGCCCGCCCCAACCCCACATCGGCGGCCTCGCCGTCGAACACGCGGTACGCGGCGAGGACCAGTTCCCGGGGTTCTCTTACCCGACGCACTATCCTTCTTCGCACCACGGCCTTCGCGACCGGCACGGCCACCAGCAGGAGTGCGCCCACTCCGAGCAGCACGAGAAGGAGGAAGCCGTAGGGGACGGCGTAACCCGGGTCGGGCACGGTGAACCCGCCGTCCCGCCCGCGCCGGGCCGGCACCTGGCCCCGGAACGGGCCCTCCACGTTCTGGAGCTTCCCGCTCAGGGTGCCGCCCGTGGTCACGCCGCCGACGGTGGTCTCGCCGCGGGTCTCACATCCGGGGAGGTCGGGTGGGCAACTCCCCACCGTCGCAGGCGAGATGTACGAGCCCGGCTTGGCCAGGGGGTTCTGCCACCCGCCGGGCGTGGGCTCGAACGCCAGCCACCCGTATCCAGGGAACAGCACCTCCACCCAGCTGTGCGCATCCTCCGTGCTCACGGTGAAGACGCCCTGGGATTGCGAGCCGGGGCGGAACCCCACGGCCACCCGGGCCGGGATCCCGAGCTCGCGGACCAGGATGGCCATGGCGGTGGCGAACTGCTGGCAAAACCCCGTCTTCGAGCGGGTCAGGAAGTCGACCAGGGCGTTCGTGTCGGATCGGGGGCTCACGTCGAGCGAGTACCGGAAGGCGCCTGCGGTCTTGAAGTGGTTCTGGATGGCCAGCACCTTGCGGTAGGCGGTCGGGGCGTCGGCCGTCCACGTCTCGGCGATCTGCCTCACCCTCGGCGGAACGCCGTCGGGGACGAAGGTGTATCGGCCCGGGATCGGCGCCTCGATGGTCACCCGGTCCAGCTGCGTCGGGGTCGGGGAGACCACCCGTGAGCTGACCGAGTACTCCAGGCCCTCGGCCAGGCTGTCCAGGGCCAGCGCTGCCGTGAGCTCCGGGTCGAACCGGATCTCGCCGAACGGCAGGTCGATGGTCTCCGGCGGGTAGGCCATGGGCAGCCATCGGTCTCCGAGGTCGGTGAGGATCGTGTATCGCTGGTCCACCGTGGCCGTGCTCGGGGCGAAGGCCACGGCGAGCCGCGCCGGTGTGTCCAGCAGTTGCCCACCCTGGGCTTCGGGGTCCGAGCTGCGCCACGTGGACCCGTCGAACTGATCCAGTGCATACAAGCGCCAGTACGCGGGCGTCGCCGTCCCGCCTTCGTCCACCGAGGCCACCTGGAACAGGTCGATCGGGTCCCTCCGTTCGAGCTGGGCCTTGATGGAAACGAAGGGGTCGATCCGCACGCTGCCGGCCCCCGAGTTCGAGAAGTCCACCAGGGAGGGCGAGCGGAACCCCGGCAGGATGCCAGGCGCGAGGACGGCCACGGCCACCGCCGTGAAGGCCACGCGACGAGCGCCGTGGCCGGCGGTCGAGGCCCTCCTCCCCCGGGCCCCCCACAGCGGGCCCCACTGGTGGATCCGGCGGAGCCCATCGGCGAACACCACGAACAGCACTGCAGAAAGGAGGATCACCGTGTAGCCGGGGCGAGCCCCGTCCTCCATCACGGTGTCGGCGAAGCCCACCAGGGCGACCGGCGGAAGGACGGCGAGCAGCGGGCTCCCGGCCCGCACGGCCAAGGCGTGCGCGGAGAAGGCCGCGGTCCACACAGCCGTGACGGCAGCCAGCATGAGCGGCGGGAGCGGCGCCGTCGGCGCCACCTGCACCCGGGCCTGTTCCCCCACTCGCTCCAGGGCCTCCCGGATGGCGGTCACGGCCTCCCGTCCGGGGAACCCGTACCAGGTGGCGTCGGGGAAGACCAGCAGCCCCACGGCGACCGGCAGGAGGGCGGCGAAGGCGATGGTGGCCACGAGGAGGCTCCGACGCTCCAGGAGCCCGGCCACGGCCACGGAGGCGAGCGCCGCGGCCAGGAGCTTCCACGTCGCGCCGTGTCCCGCGAACACGCGGCCGAACGCGATCCCGGTAGCGGCGGCGAGGAAGCCGACGGCGCCTAGCGCGACGAGGCGGTGAGCGCCGGACGAAGATCTCTGCTCTGTTGCTGCCATGCGTCACGTAGCCTTCCGGTGGGTGGGAGGACCAGCACGTCCCACCCCGACCTGGAGAGCGAGAGCCGGGCGGACGACGCGCGCCCCTCCAGCTGGGATTGGCGGTCGGGAGGGAGCGCGGCCGGATCGGTCGGATAGACGACGATCGCGATCTTCGGACCGAAGACCACACCGGCCCGGATCAACGAGGTGAGCTCGGGTGGCTGCGGCGGCGCCGTCACCACGACGAGCGTCGTATCGCCCGCGGCCACGGATCGAAGGCGGGTCAGGCCGGCGGAGAGCGCCCGCTCGGTGTGGTGGCCCACACCGGCCAGCACCTCCAGGAGGTGCTCCTCGGTTGCCGGCGTGGGTGGGACGTGCGACGTGGCCAGGTGGAGGGAGAAGCCGTACCGGGACAGCAGCACGCCGATCGACGCCGCCGCAGACACGCACTTCTCGAACGAGGGCGAGTGGTTCCTCCCCACCGCCGTCTCCCGAGTGTCGAGGAAGACTACGGCGTTGGAGCGCCTGGTGGACTCGTCCTGCCGGATCATGAGCTGGCCCGATCGGGCCACGCTCGGCCAATGGATGCGACGGAGGTCGTCCCCCTCCTGGTACGGGCGCATCGTGTAGAACTCGTCCCCCGTCCGGAACAGGTGCCTCGCCTTGGACAGCCCGCTCGTGGCGCCGAATGGGGAGGCCGGGCCCACCTCGAGGTGCTCGACCTCTGGGGTCACGACGAGGTCGTCGCGGTGGTCGAACTCGACCTGAAGCTTCAAGAGGGAGAACGGGTCGGACACATCGACGGTGAGCGGCCCCAGCGTGTATCGGCCCCGGGCCTGAGCTACCAGGGAGTAGGTGGCCTGCTGCTTGCCCTTCGGGCGGATGCCGGCCATCACCAGCCGGGCGGCCCGCCCCAGGGCCGCCGGCATCCGGTCCTCGAGCAGCAGGAACGAGGTCCACGCGGGCGACTCGTTCTCGATCTCGAGCTCCACCGTCAGCCGTTGGCCCGGGGCCACCCGCTGGTCGGATAGGCGACGGCGCAGTCGAAGCCGGACCCGGCTCCACCTTGCGAACAGCGCGGCGGCGAACGGCAACACCACGAGCCCCACCGCGATCATGTGGAGGACGGGGGATCCGGCCAGCCGGGCCGCCACCCACAGGCCGATCCCTCCGGCGAAGACGACCACGCCACGGGCGGACGGCACCTCACGCCTTTCCGGTGACCGGTACGGCGACCTCGTGCAATATCTCGCCCAGCACCGCGCCGGGGGCGCGGCCCGTCATCAGCGCGTCCGGCGTGACGATCACCCGGTGGGACAGCACCGGCACGGCCAGCGACTTGACGTCGTCGGGGATGACGTAGTCTCGCTCCTCCGCCGCGGCCATGGCCCGGGCCGCGCGCAGGAGCATGATGGAGGCCCGGGGGCTGGCGCCGAGGTACACGTCGGCGTGGTTCCGGCTGGCCTCGACCAGGTCGACGATGTAGCGGCGGATGGGCGGCGAGACGTGGACCTGCCGAGCCTGCTCGCACATCTCGCGGACCCCCAGCGCGTCGGTCACGGGCCCGATGTCGTCCAGCGTGGACCGCACGCCGTGGGTGGCCAAGATCTCAACCTCGACCTCGGGCGACGGGTAGCCGATCCCGATCCGCATCATGAACCGGTCCAGCTGGGCCTCGGGGAGCGGGTACGTGCCCTCGTGCTCGATGGGGTTCTGGGTGGCGATCACGATAAAGGGTTGGCCGAGCTGG
>Ga0209853_1000114_pt1 | contig 21702 bp, 23 predicted proteins | sample GWRWS1_30_40_FD_187224 | JGI IMG/M metagenome (GOLD analysis project Ga0209853, IMG submission 187224) | Riverbed sediment microbial communities from areas with vegetation nearby in Columbia River, Washington, USA - GW-RW S1_30_40 (SPAdes)... | ecosystem: Environmental > Aquatic > Freshwater >...
ATGGCCGGTGAGGAGAAGGACCCCGAGATGGCCGCGTTCCTCCGGCGAGAGGCCGAGGCCGCCGAGGCCAGGGTGATGTCGCTTCGTGCCCGGCTCGAGCAGCTCCTCGTCCCCAAGGACCCCAACGACGAGCGGGACGTCATCGTGGAGATCCGGGCCGGCGCCGGCGGCCAGGAGGCCGCGCTTTGGGCGGGAGAGCTGTTCGAGCTGTACCGCCGGTTCGCCGAGCGGCACAGGTGGAAGACCGACGTGCTCTCGGCCTCGCCTTCGGACCTCGGCGGCTTCAAGGAGGTGGTCCTGGAGGTCAGGGGCAAGGGCGCGTACTCGAGGCTGAAGCACGAATCGGGCGTCCACCGCGTGCAGCGCGTGCCGGTCACGGAGTCCAGTGGCCGCATCCACACGTCCACCGCCACCGTCGCCGTGCTTCCGGTGGCCGAGGAGGTGGACGTGGAGATCAAGCCCGAGGACCTGAGGATCGAGGTGTTCCGCTCCTCGGGCCCGGGCGGGCAGTCCGTCAACACCACCGACTCCGCCGTCCGCGTCGTGCACCTTCCGACCGGCATCAGGGTCGAGTGTCAGGAGGAGCGCTCCCAGTTGCAGAACCGGGAGAAGGCGATGCGCTATCTGCGGGCCCGGCTGCTGCAGAAGGCGCAGGAGGAGGCGGCGGCCAAGGAGGCCGCGGCCCGGCGCTCCCAGGTCGGCACGGGGGAGCGGGCCGAGAAGATCCGGACCTACAACTTCCCGGAGAACCGCGTGACCGACCACCGGGTCAAGCTCACCGTCCACCAACTCCAGCGCGTGCTGGAGGGCGACATCGACGAGTTCGTCGACGCGCTTCTCGCGGCGGAGCGGGCCGAGCAGCTCGCCGGCGACGGCCAGGGGTGAGAGGCGAACCGTGCGTCCCTCCGACGTGCTCCGCCGGGCTACGGGCTACCTGGAGCGCCACGGCGTCGAGAGCCCCCGCGAGACCGCCGAGGTCCTGATGATGACGGTGCTTCGGACCGATCGGGCGGGGCTCTACTCTCGATCCGCCGGCCTCTCTTCTGCGGAGGCACGCGTGTTCGGCCGGGGCCTGTGCCAGCGGTGCGCGGGAACGCCCCTCCAGCACCTCACGGGGGAGCAGCCGTTCCGCCGGATCTCGGTGCGCGTGCAGCCCGGGGTGTTTATCCCGCGGCCCGAGACCGAGGCCCTGGTTGGCGAGGCCCTGCACGAGCTGGGCGACGTCGACGACCCGGTGGTCGTCGACGTCGGCACCGGGACCGGGGCCGTCGCGCTCGCCATCAAGGACGAGCGGCCGGGAGCCAAGGTCTTCGCCACCGATCTCTCACCGGAGGCCGTCGAGCTGGCCCGGGCGAACGCCGCCCACCTGTCGCTCCAGGTGACGGTGGTGGAAGGCGACCTGTTGGACCCCCTGCCGGAGGAGCTCCGAGGGTGGGTGGACCTGGTCGTGAGCAACCCGCCGTACGTGACGGAGGAGGAGCTCCAGGACCTCCCGGCCGAGGTCCGGGCCGAGCCCCACCTGGCCCTAGTCGGCGTGACCCAGCTGTACGAGCGCCTGGCCGACCAGGCCCTGTGGTGGTTGCGGGATGGCGGCGTCCTGGCGGCGGAGATCGGAGGATCGCCGGGCGCCGACGTGGCCAAGATCCTGGAGGGCTCCTACACGGACGTGCGGACGCTGCCCGACCTGGCCGGCCGGGACCGGATCGTCGTGGCCCGCCGCCCGTGACCGATCCAATCCAGGACGCCGCGGCCGCCGCCCTGGCCGGCGAGCTCATCGTGATGCCGACCGACACCGTGTACGGCATCGGGACGCGACCGGACGACCCCGCCGCCACGGCGCGGCTGTTCGAGGCGAAGGGAAGGCCGCGCGAGCTCGAGCTGCCCGTGCTGGTTCCGTCGACCGGTGCGGCGAGGGACGTCGCGGCGCTCGACGAACGGGCCGAGGTGCTCGTCGGACGGCTGTGGCCCGGGCCGCTCACGATCGTGCTGCCCCGAACGGATGCGAGCCGCCCCTGGGACCTGGGTGGCGATCCGGCGACCGTCGGCGTTCGGATGCCCCACCACCCGCTAGCCCTGGCCGTGCTTGCCCGGGCCGGTCCGCTCGCCGTCAGCAGCGCGAACCGAAGCGGAGGGCCGACGCCAGCGGAGTGCGAGGGTTTGGAGCGCACGTTCGGGGACGTCGTGGCGGTGTTCCTGTGCCAGGACGAGCCGCTCGCGGGGCGGCCCTCGACGGTGATCGACCTCTCGCGCGGCGAGCCCCGGATCCTCCGGGCCGGGGCCCTGGCGGAAGGCGACGTCCTCGCGGCACTCGCCCCGGTGTGAAGACTCGTCGGCGCGCTCGCGGGTGCGACCGTTCCCTCGCGCGCGCCTCGGAGCGCGGGCCCGGGTGCGCGCGAAGGCCGATGCTAGACTCCGGCTTCGGTCCCATGGCCCACGCCCTCCTCGTCTGCACCGGGAACATCTGCCGCTCGCCCATGGCGGAGGCCTTCCTGCGATCCGCCTTCGAGCGGCGCCTCGGTGGCGATGCGCCGCTCGTGGCCTCCGCCGGGCTCATCGCCCGCGACGGAGCTTCCGCGACGCCGGAGGCGGTGCACGCGGCGGCGGAGCTGGGCGTGGAGGTCGCGGGCCACACGGCCCAGCGCCTTCTGGCCGACCACACCCGGGCCGCCGACGCGGTGGTCGGGATGGCCACCGAGCACCGCGACGAGATCGTTCAGGCGATCCCCGGGGCCGCCTCGAAGACGTTCACCCTGAAGGAGCTGGTGCGGCTGCTGGAGGGCGCGCCGGAACCGCCCACCCCGGGCGCGCCGGCGGAGAGGCTCGTCGCGCGGGTCGCCGGGGCCGACCGGTTGCGCCGGGCCGGTTTCGGGGGCGACCCGCTCGATGAGGACGTTGTCGACCCACTCGGCCTGCCCCTCGATGCCTATCGTCGCATCGCCCTTGAGCTCGACGCGTGGTGCGAGCGGCTTGCCGCCGCCCTGTTCGATCGCAGCCCCGTCGCCGCGGGCCGGGAGGGATGAGGATGCGGATCGCCATCGGCTCCGACCACGCCGGCTTCCCGCTGAAGGAGCAGCTGAAGCAATACCTGAAGGACGAGGGGCACGAGGTCGCCGACCTCGGCACCGATTCCGAGGAGCCTGTGGACTACCCGGTCCACTGCGTGAAGGTGGCCCGGGCCGTCGCGGACGGCAGCGCCGACCGGGGGATCGTCCTCGGCGGCTCCGGCCAGGGGGAGCAGATCACCGCGAACAAGGTGCACGGGATCCGCGCGGCGCTCTGCAACGACCTGTACACGGCCCGGCTGTCGCGACAGCACAACGACGCAAACGTCCTGGCCTTGGGGGCCCGGATCATCGCGCCGACCCTGGCCAGGGAGATCCTCGAGGTGTGGCTGGCCACACCCTTCGAGGGTGGTCGCCACGAACGGCGTCTCGAGCAGATCGCGATGATCGAGCGGGGGGAGCTGTGAGCCAGGAGTACGCTGCCGACTGGGAAGCCTTGCGGCGCAACGATCCAGAGGTGGCGGAGGCCATGACCGGCGAGCTCCACCGGGAGCGGACCACCCTTCGCCTGATCGCCTCCGAGAACTACGCGAGCCCGGCGGTGCTCGCCGCTCTGGGCTCCACCATGAACAACAAGTACGCCGAGGGCTACCCGGGCCGTCGGTACTACGGGGGGTGCCGATTCGTGGACGTGACGGAACAGCTGGCCATCGACAGGGCCAAGGAGCTGTTCGGAGCCGACCACGCCAACGTGCAGCCCCACGCCGGGGCCCAGGCCAACCTGGCGGTGATGGGCGCGTTCCTCCGGCCGTTCTCCGAGCAGAAGGTGCTCGGCATGGTGCTGGCCCACGGCGGGCACCTCACGCACGGCTCGCCGGTGAACGTGTCCGGGATGTGGTTCAACTTCGTGGGCTACGAGGTGGACCGTGACACCGAACGGCTGGACATGGACCGGGTGAGGGATCTGGCGAAGGAGCACCGGCCGGACATCGTCCTGGCCGGCTTCACCGCCTACCCGCGGGTCATCGACTTCGCCGCGTTCCGGCAGATCGCCGACGAGGTCGGCGCGCTCCTGTGGGTGGACGCCTCCCACTTCATCGGGCTGGTGGCCGGGGGCGCGTACCCCAGCCCGGTGCCCCACGCCGACGTGGTCACCTTCACCACCCACAAGACGCTTCGGGGCCCTAGGGGCGCGGTCATCGTGTGCCGGCAGGAGCACGCGAAGGCCATCGACAAGGCCGTGTTCCCGATGATGCAGGGCGGCCCCCTGGAGCACGTCATCGCCGCCAAGGCGGTCGCCCTCCGCGAGGCCATGGGCCCCGACTTCGCCGATTATGCCGCCCGGACCGTCCGCTCGGCGCGAGCCCTGGCCGAGGGCCTGGCCGACGAGGGACTCCGGATCGTCTCCGGGGGAACGGATTCTCACCTCGTGCTGGCCGACCTCCGACCCCTTGGGATCGGCGGCAAGGACGCGGAGGCCCTGTGCGACGAGGTCGGCATCGCGGTGAACAAGAACGGGATCCCCTTCGATCCCATGCCCCCGCTGAACCCGTCCGGCATCCGGGTGGGGACGCCCGGGCCGGCGACCCTTGGGATGGACGAGCCGGAGATGAAGGAGATCGCCGGCGTCATCGGCGAGGTGCTCCGCAACCCGGCCGATGCCGGCGTCAAGGCGGCCTGCCGGGCCCGAGTGCAGGACCTGGTGGGCCGGTTCCCCGTCTACCCCGGCTGAGGCCCGCTCGGTGATCTGGCCGGCCGGAGTACCATCACGGCGACGTGATCCCGTACCTCGTGGTGTTCGCCGCCAGCGCCGTCGCGTCGTTCGTGGCAACACCGCCGGTTCGCCTGCTCTCGCTCCGACTGGGGTGGATCGACCATCCGTCCGACCGGAAGGTGCATCCCCGGCCCACGCCCTCGGCTGGTGGCCTGGCCATCTTCCTGGGCATCGCGGTGGGCCTCGGCGTGTCGCGGCTGTTCCCGTTCCTGTCACGGCTTTTCAAGACCACGTCCGATCCCGACGCCGCGCTCGTGGCGGGGCTCGTGATCCTGGTCCTCGGCGTGATGGACGACACCCGAGGCGTTTCGGCCCTGGGCAAGCTGGCCGGACAGGTGCTCGCGGCCGGCATGCTGGTGCTGTTCGGCGTCCAGCTCCTGTACTTCTACTTCCCCGGCCAGGGAATCCTCGTGCTGTCCCCCGACCTCGCCGTGCCGCTCACGGTGCTGTGGGTCGTGGCCATGGTGAACGCGGTGAACCTGATCGACGGACTTGACGGCCTGGCCGCCGGGATGGTCGCCATCGGGGCCATCGCCTTCTTCGCGTACATGTACCGGGCGCCCGGCGGGGGAGCCGACCCTTCCACGGCGGCGCTGCTGTCCGCCGTGGTGGCCGGCTCCGCCCTGGGGTTCCTCCCGTGGAACTTCCACCCGGCCAAGATCTTCATGGGGGACTCGGGCGCGATGCTGCTCGGCCTGATGATGGGCGTGGCCACCATCTCCGGGGTGGTAGGGACCTCCGTGACCGGGCCGAGCGGCGGCGATTTCGCGGCGGTCGCGATCCCCATCGCCGTGCCCTTGCTCGTGCTGGCCGTGCCGTTCATCGACGTGCTTCTTGCGATCGTGCGTCGGATGCGAAAGGGCCTCGGCATCACTCACGCCGACAAACAGCACATCCACCACCGGCTCCTGGACATCGGGCACTCCCACCGGGAGGCGGTGCTGCTCATGTACCTGTGGAGCGCGTTGATCTCCGTCTGCGCGCTCGCTGTGGCGTTCATCAACGGCCGGATCCTGGTTGGGGCGATCGTTATGGTGGCGGTCACGGTCGCCGCTGTGCTCCCCAAGCTCATCCGGGACCGGGCACCGCGGGGGAGCGACCGGAGAGCGACCGCCCGGGGGAACGGACCGCCGGGCCCGGCGGCCCTCCGCGGAGTCGCAGACACGAAGGCCGACCGCGCCGAGGTCAAGGGCAACCCCTGATGCGGGTCCACCGCCCGGGCGAACCCCCTTACGGGCGGGGTGGGACGTTCGCGGACTTGCCCCTGGTGCTCGACCCCGCCGAGCTCGCCGGAGCGGACGTGGCCATCCTGGGTGCCCCCACCGACGAGCTGGTCACGAACCGCCCGGGGGCCCGGTTCGGCCCGAGGGCCATCCGCAACGCGGACTACCTGTGGGAGACTTCTCGCCCCAACATGGACGTGGGGCTGGACCCCTTCGAGGTCCTGGCCATCGTGGACCACGGGGACGTGGAGATCGTGCCCGGGTACGCGGAGCTCACCCACCGGGCCCTTCGCCAGGCGGTCTCGAGCATCGCGGCCGCCGGGGCCCTGCCGCTCGTCCTGGGCGGGGATCACTCGATCGCCCATCCCGACGTGGGGGCCGTCGCCGACCACCTGAAGCCGGAGCCGCTCGGGCTCATCCACTTCGACGCCCACGCCGACGACGCCTACGAGGAGCCCCGGCTGAACCACGGGACCCCGCTCCGCCTTCTGGTGGAGGAGGGCTCGCTCCGGGGCGAGCACGTGGTCCAGGTCGGGCTTCGCGGGTACTGGCCGCCACCCTCGGACTTCGAATGGGCTCGCTCCCAAGGGTTCCGGTGGTATCTGATGGACGACGTCTACGTCCGGGGGATCGACGAGGTGATCGACGACGTGCTCCGAGACGTGGAGGGACTGCTCCACGTCTTCCTGTCGGTGGACATCGACGTGTGCGACCCGGCGTTCGCGCCCGGCACCGGGACCCCGGAGCCGGGAGGCCTCCAGGCCCGCGAGCTGCTCCGGGCGGTCCGGCGGATCGCGGCCGCCGTCCCCCTGGCCGGGATGGAGGTGGTGGAGGTCTCGCCGCCGTTCGACCAGGCCGAGATCACGGCGCTCCTGGCACACCGCGTCGTTCTCGAAGCCCTGTCCGGCATGGCGCTTCGCCGGCTGGGCCGAAGCCCCGAGCCGGAGCGGAGCCGGTCGTTGGGTGATGGTCGCGCCCCCGGTGGGGCATAATCAGGCCTCCTGAAGCCGGACGAGGGGATGACGTGCCGGAAGTCGACGTTCGCCTGGACCGGGTGACCAAGGACTTCGGCGAAACGGTCGCCGTGGACGACCTCTCGCTCGACATCGACGAGGGCGAGTTCTTCTCCCTGCTCGGCCCCTCCGGGTGCGGCAAGACGACCACCCTTCGGATGATCGGCGGCTTCGAGGAGCCCACCTACGGCACCGTCTACCTGGGCGGGCGCGACGTCACCGATCTCCCGCCCTACAAGCGCGACGTGAACACGGTCTTCCAGTCCTACGCGCTGTTCCCGCACCTCGACGTCTTCGAGAACGTGGCGTTCGGTCTCCGACGCAAGAAGGTCGCTAAGGAGGAGATCGAGAAGCGGGTGAAGGGGGCCCTGCGGCTCGTGGACCTGGTCGGCTTCGACAAGCGCAAGCCCACTCAGATGTCCGGCGGCCAGCAGCAGCGGGTGGCGCTGGCCCGGGCCCTGGTCAACCACCCGAAGGTGCTCCTGCTCGACGAGCCGCTCGGCGCCCTTGATCTGAAGCTCCGAAAGCAGATGCAGCTGGAGCTGAAGCGGATCCAGCAGGAGGTCGGGATCACCTTCATCTACGTGACCCACGACCAGGAGGAGGCCATGACGATGTCGAACCGGTTCGCCGTCATGCGCCACGGCCGGGTCGAGCAGATCGGAGCGCCGGAAGACGTGTACGAGAACCCCGCCACGGAGTTCGTGGCGGGGTTCCTGGGTGCGTCGAACCTGCTTGACGGGCAGATCAGGGAGTCGGACGACGGGCTCACGGCGATCTCGCTCGCCGAGGGCGGCGTGGTCCGCGCGAGGAGCGACCGGATCCCGCCCGGCGCCGGCCCGGCGGTGAAGATCGGCGTCCGTCCAGAGAAGATCAGCATCGTGCCCGCCCGTGGCGAGGCGCCGAGCGATCGGAACCACGTGACCGGCCTGCTCAGGATGACCACGTACATCGGGGTGAACTACCAGCACAAGATCGAGGGCCCGGGGGAAACGACCCTCACGGTCTACGTCCAGAACCTTGGCGCCGCCGGCTCGAACCCTCAGCCGGGGCAGCAGGTGAGGCTGGAGTGGCTTGCGGAGCACACCTTCGTGGTGGAGCCGTCGGAGCCGCTCTCCGAGGAGGAGGAAGTGGAATGACCGACCGAAAGGACAGGCTCATCACCGACCCCGCGCTGCTGCGCGGGCTCGCCATGCGGCGGATGTCCCGTCGCGACCTGTTCCGCTACGCCGGCGTGGGGGCCGGCTCGGTCAGCTTGGCGGCGATCCTCGCCGCCTGCGGCGGCCAGCCCGGCCAGACGACACCGACCGGGACCGACACTGGCTCCAGCATCTTCGCCGGCCAGCCGAACGGGACGGTCAACTTCGGCAACTGGCCGCTCTACATCGACAAGGAGAAGCGCGCGGACGGGATCCACTTCCCCTCCCTCGAGCTGTTCACGAAGGAGACGGGGATCGAGATCAACTACACGACTCCCATCAACGACAACGCGGAGTTCTTCGGGAAGATTCAGCCGGTACTCGCCGCGGGGCAGTACACGGGCTACGACATCATCGCCATCACGAACGGCGACACGCTGAACCAGCTGCTCCGGCTGGACTGGCTTGTGGAGCTCCCGGCCGACATGAGGCCGAACTTCGACCAGTACGCGAGCGTGGCGGTCAGGGACCCCGCGTACGACCCGGGGAACCGGTTCACCATGGCGTGGCAGTCGGGCATCACCGGCATCGGGTGGGACCCGAAGCTGGTTGCCGAGCTCCGGCCGGACAAGCCGGAGATCACCAGCGTCAACGACCTGTTCGATCCCGCCTTCAAGGGAAAGGTCGGCATGTTCGGCGACACGGGCGACACGCCGAACCTCACGATGGTCGGGCTCGGGATCGAGCCCGAGACGTCCACCCCCGACCAGTGGCGGCAGGCTGCCCAGGTGCTGGAGCAGCAGAGGGACGACGGGGTCGTCCGCGCTTACTACAACCAGAACTACACGAACGCGTTGTCGAACGGTGACGTTGCGCTCACCATGGCGTGGTCGGGCGACATCTATCAGCTGAACGCCGAGGGCGACGTGGAGGGACTCCAGTTCTCGATCCCCGAGGAGGGCGCCATCATCTGGACCGACAACATGTGCATCCCGATCGGCGTGGAGAACCCGGTGGACGCCATCACGTACATGGACTTCGTCTACCGACCGGACGTCCAGGCGCTGATCGCCGACTGGGTGAACTACATCTCGCCGGTTCCTGCGGCGCGGGACATCATCCTGAACGAGCTGAACGACCCCACCGTGGCGAACAGCCCGCTCGTCTTCCCGGACGAAGAAGACCTGGCCAACCTACACAGCTACTACGTCTTCAAGACACCGGAGGAGCAGCAGGAGTGGAACGGGCTGTTCCAGCCGATCTACCAGGGCTGATCCACAAGGGCTGATCCAAGGGGGAGGGAGGGGCCCGAGGGGGTGAGCACCCCGACGGTCGACGAGCTCGTCAAAGCCGGGGTGCCGGTCTTCGAGCGGCGCAAGCCCAGGCTGCGGCGAACGGCGACGCCGTACGGCCTGATGGCGCCGGCGGCCCTGTACCTCGCGCTCTTCTTCCTGGTCCCAATCGGGTACATGCTGTACACGTCGCTGTGGTCGGGGTTCCTCGGCGACTTCCGCTTCACCTGGAACTTCGGGAACTACTCCTTCGGGATCGAGCAGTACGGCGACATCTATCTGCGCTCCCTGTGGTACGCCTCGATCGTCACGCTCCTCGCGCTCGTGCTCGCCTACCCGGTCGCCTACTGGATCGCCTTCTACGGCGGTAAGCGTAAGTCGATGTACCTGTTCTTGCTGCTGCTCCCGTTCTTCGTCTCGTTCATCATCCGCACGGTCCAATGGCAGTTCCTCCTGGCCGACAACGGCATCATCCTCGGGACACTGAAGGACCTCGGGGTGCTTCGGAACGACTTCAGGGTCCTCGCCACGACCACCGCCGTGGTCTCGGGGATCACGTACAACTTCCTCCCGTTCACGGCCCTGCCGCTGTACGTCTCGCTCGAGCGGATCGACAAGCACCTGGTGGAGGCGGGCAAGGATCTGTACGCGAGCAGGGTGACGACGTTCCGGAAGGTCGTATGGCCGCTGTCGCTCCCAGGGGTGTTCGCCGCGTTCCTGCTGACATTTGTGCCAGCGGTGGGCGACTACGTGAACGCCGAGATTCTGGGAGGGCCGGGGAACTTCATGATCGGCAACGTGATCCAGGACCAGTTCCTCACGAACTTCAACTACCCGGTCGCGGCCGCGCTATCGTTCACGCTCATGGCCGCGCTCCTCGTGGGCGGCTCGATCTACGCCAAGGTCCTGGGCACCGAGGATGTCACGACGGGGGCGGCGGTGCGGGCGTGAGCGCGACGACGGCCGAGCGGAGCGTGGCTGAGGCGGAGAGGATGCCCCCCAAGCCGAGGTCGCGGAAGCGGTGGACGCGCTTCATCTTGCCGTCCTACACGGCGCTCTTCATCGCGTACCTGATCGTCCCGATCGCCGTGATGATCGTCTTCAGCTTCAACACGCCGCCGGGGCGCTTCAACATCAGGTGGGAGACCGCCTCGCTGGACGCCTGGCGCAACCTCTTCGACGAGCCGGGCCTCACCGAGGCGCTGATCCTCTCGCTCGAGGTCGCGTTCTCCGCCACCATCATCGCTACGGTCCTGGGGACCTTCCTCGGCCTCGCGCTCGGGCGGTACCGGTTCCGGGGCCAGGGCGCGATGAGCTTCGTGATGTTCCTCGCCATCGCATCGCCGGAGATCGTGCTGGGCTCGTCGCTGCTCACGATGTTCGTCAACGCGCGGATCCCACAAGGGTTCGTGTCACTGCTGCTGGCCCACGTGATGTTCACCGTCTCGTTCGTGGCGATCACGGTCCGAGCCCGCGTGTCCGGCATGGACGGCTCGCTCGAGGAGGCGGCCGGTGACCTCGGGGCCGACCCCAGGACCACGTTCCTCAAGGTGACCCTTCCGCTGATCATGCCCGGCGTGATCTCAGGGGCGCTCCTCGCGTTCGCCCTGTCGATCGACGACTTCGTGATCTCCAACTTCGTGGCCGGCCCGAAGACGCCGTTCCCGCTGTGGGTCTTCGGCGCCACTCGCCAAGGGCTGCCGCCGCAGGTGAACGTGATGGGAACCCTGCTGTTCGCCTTCGGGATCATGATCGTGATCGCCCAGGTCGTGGGGGGCCGGGTCCAGGTGCGGCGTGCGGTGCGGCGCCTGGTCCCTCCCGGCGCATCGGCGTAGGCCCGTCCGGCCGCCGTCGTGTCGACGCCGCCGAAGGGCGGTGGATATACTTCGGTCGCCCATGGCGGGAGCAGGGTGGGGAAGCGCGTGGACCGGCATGGGGACGGGATGGGCGATCACCTCGACGCTCGTCGCGGGGATCCTCGTCTGGTGGGGGCTCGGGTATCTGGTCGACTGGCTGGTCGGTACCGACCGCGTCTTCCAGGCGGTGGGGATCATCGCCGGGGCCGGATTGGGCATCTACCTCGTGTACCTGAGATACGGCAAGGGAGATCGTGGACAGGGTTGAGCCCGAGCGCGAGCTGATCCGTCGGGCCCTGCCCTTCGGTCTTCCCGCCGTCGTCCTCGCCCTGTTGGCCGGCGCCGCGCTCGGTGGATGGGACGCCGGGGCCTCCGCCGCCATCGGCGTCGCGATCGTGTTCGTGAACTTCGTCGTCCACGGATGGTCGCTCTCCCGCGCAGCCCGCATCTCGCTCACGGCTCTATACGCGGTGGGGCTCGGGGGGTTCGTGGTGCGGTTGGCGGCGATCGCCGGGATCATGCTCGCGCTCGACCGCCTGGCGTTCTTCTCGCCGCTCGCCTTCGGCCTTGCCGTCGTCCCCGCCACCGTGGGGCTGCTCGTCCTGGAGCTGCGGCAGCTCCACGGCCGGATGCAGGTCGAGCTGTGGGACTTCCGGGCGCAGGAGCCGGCTGGTCGGTGAGTCCACTGATCCCGGCCGTCCTGGCGAAGTTCGAGCCTCCCACCACCAAGGACTTCGTGTGGCCGTGCTGGGGCGGCTCGGTGGACATCGGTGGCCTGTCGTTCTGCATGAACTTCATCTATTTCCTGCTGCTCCTGTCGTTCGTCGCGTTCATCGTGCTGTTCACCCTGGCCTTCAGGGCGCCGAGCATCGTTCCCCGCAGGCTTCAAAGCGTCATGGAGGTGGGGATCCAGTTCGTTCGCGAGAACGTCGCGATCCCCATGATCGGGCACGAGGGCGACCGGTTCATGCCGCTCCTCACCACGCTCTTCTTCTTCATCTTCCTGGGGAACATCCTCGAGGTCGTCCCGGGGATCAACTTCTCCCACAACAGCCGTGTGGCGTTCCCGATCTCGATGGCGGCCGTGTCGTGGGTCACCTTCAACGTGGTGGGGATCCGCAAGCATGGGTTCGTCGGCTATGCCAAGCACGTGCTGTTCCCGCCCGGAGCCCCCCTGTGGCTGTACCCGCTCCTCGTGCCGATCGAGTTCGTCACGCAGATCGTGGTCCGGCCGATCACGTTGTCGGTCCGACTCGCCGCCAACTTCCTGGCCGGACACTTCCTGCTCGCCGTGTTCTTCCTGGGCACGATCGCGCTCCTTCAGGGCGGGATCCTCGCCATCGTGGGGCCGTTCGCGTTCGCCATCGCGATCGCCCTGGTCGGCTTCGAGATCTTCGTGTCGATCCTTCAAGCGTTCATCTTCGCCATCCTCACCGCCTCGTACATCGGCGGCGCGATGGCCGAGGAGCACTAGCCAAGGAGGCGTGTGATGTTGGGATTGCTGGCGCAGGTCACCGGGGACCTCAGCGCGATCGAGACCGTGGGCAGGGGGCTGGTCATCGGGCTTGCCGCTATCGGACCCGGCATCGGGCTCGGGGTCCTGATCGGCAAGTCGGTCGAGGCGATGGCCAGACAGCCCGAGTATGCCGGCCAGGTCCGAGCCACCATGTTCATCGGCATCGGCCTGATCGAGGCGCTGGCGCTGTTCGGCATCGCGTTCTCGTTCATCATCTGAGGGGAGCGGAGCCGTGCGCGCGCTGATCGAAACGATCCTGCACCAGGCGGCCGAGACTGCCGAAGAGAACGCGCCGGAGGACCTCTACCCCCATTGGGAGGAGCTCCTCGTCGGAGCCATCGCGTTCTTCATCCTGTTCTTCTTCATGGCGAGGTGGGTCCTCCCGCGCGTCAACCGGCTGCTCGAGGAGCGCCGGGACAAGATCCAGGGCGACCTGGAGCGGGCCGAACAGACCCGACGTGAGGCCGAGGCCGAGCTCTCGCGGTACCGGGAGCAGCTGGCCGGAGCTCGGGGGGAGGCGAACCGGATCATCGAGGAAGCCCGGAAGACGGCCGAGGAGCTCCGCAAGGATCTCCAGGCCAGGGCGGAGCAGGAGGCCCAAGCCACGGTGGCCAGGGCTTCGGAGGAGATCCGAACCGAGCGGGACCGGGTCTTCCAGGAGCTCCGGACCCAGGTCGGGGCGATCGCCGTCGACCTCGCCGGCAAGGTGGTGGGCCAGTCCCTGGACAAGAAGGCCCACCAGAAGCTGATAGAGGACTACATCGATCAGGTAGCCCGGTCCGGGAACGGATCGAGGGGCTGATGGCCGAGAAGGACGCCGTCGTGCAGGGATACGCAGAGGCCTTACTCAGCGTGGCCGAGGCGGAGGGCGTCCTGGAGACCGTCGAGGACGAGCTGTTCCGGTTCGCGAAGGTCGTGGAGAAGCAGGGAAAGCTCCGAGACGCGCTCACCGACCCGGGCCTTCCGTTCGAGCGGAAGCGCGCCGTCCTCCAGGACCTGCTTGGGGAGCGAGCCAGCCCGCACACGCTGAACCTGCTGGGGTTCCTGATCGAGCAGGGCCGGGCCCGGGAGCTCGGCCGGATCATCCAGGGCGTGGCGGAGGAGGCGGCCAGGCGACGGGAACGGGCCCTGGCCGAGGTCCGGACCGCCGTGCCACTCACGGCCACCCAACGCAACCGCCTCCGGGAGGCGCTCTCCAAGGCATCCGGCCGTGACGTGGAGCTGAAGGTCCTGGTGGACCCGTCCGTGGTCGGCGGCGTCGAGGCCCGCGTGGGGGAGCAGGTCTTCGACGGCACCGTGAGGAGCCGCCTGCGGGCGGCGAAAGAGCGACTCGGGAGCATGTGAGCCATGGCAGAGCCGGAACCGATCAACCCGGAGGAGATCGCGGAGGCGCTCCTCAGGCACGTCGAGAGCTTTCGCCCGTCGGTCGAACGTGAGGAGGTCGGCCGCGTGACGGAGGCCGGGGACGGCATCGCCTTCGTCCAGGGGCTCCCCCGCGCGATGGCGAACGAGTTGCTCGAGTTCCCCGGGGGGAAGCTCGCCCTCGCCTTCAACCTGGACGTGGACAGGATCGGCTGCGTGATCCTCGACCAGGAGTTCGCGGACATCGAGGAGGGCGATCCGGTCAAGCAGACCGGCCGGATCCTGTCCGTGCCGGTAGGCGACGGGCTGCTCGGCCGGGTGGTGGATCCCCTGGGCCGGCCCATGGACGACGCGGGTCCCGTGGCCTCCGAGGAGACCCGGCCCCTCGAGGTGCAGGCGCCCTCGGTCGTGTCTCGCCAGCCCGTGAAGGAGCCCCTCCAGACCGGCATCAAGGCCATCGACGCCATGACTCCCATCGGCCGGGGCCAGCGGGAGCTGATCATCGGCGACCGCCAGACCGGCAAGTCGGCCATCGTGATCGACGCCATCATCAACCAGCGCGAGCTGTGGGGAACCGACAAGCAGGTCAAGTGCATCTACGTTGCCGTCGGACAGAAGGCGTCGACGGTGTCGGAGGTCGTGGAGGCGCTCCAAGAGAACGGCGCGATGGCCTACACGGTCGTGATCTATGCCCCGGCCGGGTTCCCAGCCCCGTTCAAGTACATCGCACCCTACGCAGGTTCCGCCATCGGCCAGGCATGGATGTACAAGGGCGAGCACGCCTTGGTCGTGTTCGACGACCTATCCAAGCAGGCAGAGGCATATCGGCAGCTGTCCCAGCTCCTGCGGCGCCCGGCCGGTCGGGAGGCCTACCCGGGCGACGTCTTCTACCTGCACTCCAGGCTCCTGGAGCGGTGCGCCAAGCTCTCCGACGAGCTGGGGGGCGGGTCGCTGACCGGCCTCCCCATCGTGGAGACCAAGGGCGGCGACGTGTCCGGCTACATCCCGACCAACGTCATCTCCATCACCGACGGACAGATCTACCTCGAGACCGACCTGTTCTACGGCGGCGTTCGGCCGGCCATGAACGTGGGGATCTCCGTGTCGCGCGTCGGCGGGAACGCGCAGATCAAGGGCATGAAGCAGATCGCCGGCCGCCTCCGCCTGGACCTCGCCCAGTACCGGGAGCTCGAGGCCTTCGCGGAGTTCGGGTCCGAGTTGGACAAGGCGTCCCAGCAGCAGCTCGCCCGGGGGGCGAGGGTGGTGGAGATCCTGAAGCAGCCTCAATACCAGCCCATGCCGGTCGAGCGTCAGGTGATCTCCATCTACGCGGTGACCGGCGGGTTCCTGGACGACGTCCCCCTCGAGGACTGCAAGCGGTTCGAGGGCGAGCTCCTCGACTTCCTCTTCACCCGTCACCCGGAGATCGGGGAACACATCAAGACGAAGGGTGACTTCCCCGAGGAGATCCAGACGAAGCTGAAGGAGGCCATCCTCGGCTTCAAGGAGATCTTCGTCCCCTCCGCCGGTGGGCCGGGGAGCGCCGCGGGCATCGGGGCGCCCACCCCGCCCGACCAGGTCAAGCCCGACGTGGGATGGGACCGGATGTCATCGGTCGACGAGGACGAGGACGAGGGCGGCGCGGGACCCGCGCCGGCCGGGAGCTGAGGCGTGGGCGCGAAGCTCCGCGTGATTCGCCGGCGGATCCGGTCCGTCCAATCCACCATGAAGATCACCCGGGCCATGGAGCTGATCGCCGCGTCGCGCATCCTCAAGGCGCAGCAGCGCGTCGAGGCGGCCCGGCCCTACGCGGAGCTGCTGACCCGAGCCATGGAGGACGTCGCGAGGCAGACCGGCGCCCTCGTGCATCCGCTCCTCGAGGAGCGCCCGGAGCCGCAGCGCTCCGGCGTGCTCGTCGTGACGTCCGACCGGGGACTGGCCGGCGCCTACAACGCGAACGTCCTGAAGCGGGCCGAGGGGCTGATGGGACGCCTGCGCCGTCGCGGGGTGGAGCCGGTTCTGTACGTGTCGGGGCGGAAGGGCCTTGGGTACTTCCGGTTCCGGGGATTCGCCATCGAGGACAGCTGGACCGGCCACAGCGAGGTTCCGTCGTACGAGGTCGCCGAACGGATCGGCGCGGCGCTCATCGAAGCGTTCTCCGACCACCGGATCGACGAGGTGCACGCGGCCTACACCGACTTCCGGTCGGCGTTCACGACCCGGGCCACGGACCGGCGCTTCCTCCCCATCGCCGCCGAGGAGGTGGTCCGCCGGGAGCTCGGGCTCCCGTATCCCGAATACATCTTCGAGCCCGAGCCATCGGCCATCCTGCACGAGCTCCTGCCACAGTACGTCATGACGAAGGTGTACGCGGCGCTGCTCGAGTCGGCCGCCTCGGAGAACGCGGCGCGGCGCCGAGCCATGAAGGCGGCGACGGAGAACGCGGAGGACCTGATCAAGGTGCTGACTCGGGTGGCCAACCAGGCCCGCCAGGCCGAGATCACCACGGAGATCATGGACATCGTGGGCGGAGCGGAGGCCCTGAGCAAGGCGGCGGGAGAGTAGCCATGTCAGCAGCGAAGGCGAGGAAGGACACGAGCGAATCGAACGGTGAGGCCACCGGACGGGTGGTGCGGGTGATCGGCCCGGTCGTGGACATCGAGTTCCCGCTGGAGAATCTCCCCGAGGTGAACACGGCCGTTCGCGTGGAGCGGACGCTCGAGGGCGAGACCGACGTGATCACCTGCGAGGTGGCCCAGCACATCGGCGATTCGGTGGTCCGAACGATCGCCCTCAAGCCGACCGACGGGCTGGTCCGGGGAACCCCGGTCGAGAACACCGGCCAGCCCATCACGGTCCCGGTGGGCCCCGGCACCCTCGGTCACGTCTACAACGTGCTGGGGGAGCCGCTCGATACGACGCCCGACCAGATCACCTACGACGAGCGGTGGCCGATCCACCGCGAGCCGCCCTCGTTCGAGGAGCTCGAGCCCCGGACCCAGATGTTCGAGACCGGCATCAAGGTCATCGACCTGCTGGAGCCCTACGTGCAGGGCGGGAAGATCGGGATGTTCGGCGGGGCCGGCGTCGGCAAGACCGTCATCATCCAGGAGATGATCTATCGCGTCGCCGAGCAGCACGGCGGCGTGTCGGTCTTCGCCGGCGTGGGAGAGCGCACCCGCGAGGGCAACGACCTGTTCATCGAGATGAAGGAGACCGGCGTCATCAACAAGACGGCGCTCGTGTTCGGACAGATGGACGAGCCGCCGGGCGTCCGCCTCCGGGTAGGCCTGGCCGCCCTGACGATGGCGGAGTACTTCCGCGACGTGCAGCGCCAAGACGTCTTGCTGTTCATCGACAACATCTTCCGGTTCACCCAGGCCGGTTCGGAGGTCTCGACGCTCCTCGGCCGGATGCCCTCGGCGGTCGGGTACCAGCCGACCCTGGCCGACGAGATGGGCGAGCTCCAGGAGCGGATCACCTCCACCAGGGGACGGTCGATCACGTCGCTCCAAGCGATCTACGTGCCGGCCGACGACATCACCGACCCCGCCCCCCACACCACGTTCGCCCACCTCGACGCCACGACCGTCCTCTCGCGGGCCATCGTGGAGAAGGGGATCTACCCGGCCGTGGACCCGCTCGACTCCACGTCGCGGATCCTGGACGCCAGGTACGTTGGCGAGGAGCACTACGGCGTGGCCCGGCGAGTGCAGGAGACCCTCCAGCGGTACCGGAACCTCCAGGACATCATCGCCATCCTGGGCGTCGACGAGCTGTCCGAGGAGGACAAGGTCATCGTGGCTCGGGCCCGCAAGATCGAGCGGTTCCTCTCCCAGCCGTTCTTCGTGGCCGAGCAGTTCACGGGGATCCAGGGTAAGTACGTCCCGGTGGAGGAGACCATCGCCTCGTTCAAGGCGCTGGTGGACGGCGAGTACGACCACCTGCCCGAACAGGCCTTCTACATGGTCGGCGGCATCGAGGAGGCCGAGGCGCAGGCGAAGCAACTCGCCGGGACGGGGGCCTAGGGACCGTGTCGCTCGAGGTCCACGTCGTCACGCCGGAGCGCGAGGTCTGGTCGGGCCAGGCCACGATGGTCATCGCCCGGGGCGTCGAGGGCGAGGTCGGCATCCTCTCGGGGCACGCGCCGCTCCTGATCCGCTTGGCGGTCGGCGTGCTTCGCATCCGTCAGGACGGCACGCAAGAGTCGGCGGTGGTGGACGGGGGGTTCCTCCACGTGACGAGCCAGGAAGGCGCGACCCGGGTGGACGTGCTGGCCTCGCGGGCCGAGATGGCGAGCGAGATCGACCTGCGGGCGGCGGCGCATCGGGTGGAAGAGCTCCGCCGGCGGCTCGGGCAGAAAGAGGACGCCGGGGCCAGGGCGGAGCTGGCCAAGGCCATGGCCAGGGTGCAGCTGGCGCGCTGACCGGCGCCGGGGAACACCCGGGGCGGTTCGGCGTCGATTCCGGGGACCATGACCGAGAACCCACCTACAATCCCTGCCGTGGACCGGCTCCTGGTGACGGGGGGAGCTCGACTCTCCGGCTCGTTTCGCGTGGCCGGGGCGAAGAACTCCGCGCTGAAGCTGATGGCGGCGTCCCTGCTCGCGCCGGGCCACACGGTCCTTCGCAACGTGCCCCGCATCCAGGACTGCCTCACCATGGTGGACGTCCTGCAGCATATGGGGGCGGGGGTGGTGTGGGAGGACGGCGTCCTCCACATCGACGCCGGCGATGTGCGCTCGGTGGAGACCCCGTACGAGCTGGTGAGCCGGATGCGGGCCTCGATCCTGGTGCTGGGGCCGCTGCTGGCCCGGTTCGGACGGGCCCGGGTGGCGATGCCGGGTGGCTGCAACATCGGGTCCCGCAAGATCGACCTCCACGTCCGGGGCCTCGCCAACATGGGCGCCCGGTTCTCCTCGGAGCACGGGTTCCTGGAGGCGTCGTCGCAGGGCCTTCGGGGCGCCATCATCACCCTGGACTTCCCGAGCGTGGGCGCCACCGAGAACGTGATGATGGCCGCCGTGGCGGCCCGGGGGACGACGGTGATCGAGAACGCCGCCCGCGAGCCAGAGCTGGCCGACCTCGCCGACTTCCTCGCCGGGATGGGGGCCCGGATCGAGGGGGTGGGCACGCCGACCATCGAGATCGAGGGAACGGAAGACCTCCGCCCGGTCCACCACACCGTGATCCCCGACCGCATCGAGGCCGGCACGATCGCCATCGCGGCCTGCGCCACCGGAGGAAGCATCGTGCTGGAGCAAGCCAGGGCCGACCACATGGACCTCGTCCTGTCCAAGCTGGCCGACCTCGGGGCCGACGTGTTGATCATGGATCGGGGGATCGCCGTCTCGCTCGATGGTCGGGCCAAGGCTGTCGATTTCGTGACGCTTCCGTATCCGGGGTTCCCCACCGATCTCCAACCGCAGATGATGGCCCTGCTGTCCGTGGCGGAGGGAACGAGCATCGTCACGGAGAACGTCTTCGAGAGCCGGTTCATGTTCGTGGACGAGCTGCACCGGATGGGCGCCGACATCCGCACCGAGGGGCACCACGCGGTGATCCGGGGGGTGGAGCGACTGTCGGCGGCGCCCGTCCGGGCCCTCGACATCCGGGCCGGAGCGGCCATGGTGATCGCCGCGCTCGCGGCCGACGGGGTCACCGCGATCGAGAACATGTACCACGTGGACCGGGGCTACCAGGACTTCGAGGCCAAGCTCACCGGGCTCGGAGCCGAGGTTCACCGGGAACGGGAGCTCACCCCGGTCGTCTGGTGACCGCCGCCCGCGGTCGGTTCCCGCTCATTCTCCTCCTCGTCGGTCTCGCGCTTGCCGCCCCGATGGCCGGAGCTGCACCCGCGGTCGCGGGCTCCCAGGGGCCCCGGGAAGCCTTCGTCTTCCTTGTTGAGGGCGTGTCGTTCCCCGACCTCTTGCCGCTCGCGGACGGTGTGGCGCTCCTCAGCGGAGGCGGGTCGCTCCACGACCAGCTACGGGAGAGTCTGCCCGGCGACGCTCCGGTCAGGGTTGTGGACCTCGGTTCTCTCGAGGCCTCGCTGCTGCCGGAGCATCCCGAGGAGCCCGTCGTCGACGGCGACGCCCTGCTGGCGGCGTGGGATCGGATTCGGGCGGAGCTGCGAGGGTCGTCGGCGAACGAGGTGCTCGCCGTGATCGCGACCACGGCGCCGCCCGCCACCCAGCCGTCCAACCTGACGCCGATCGCGCTCGGCCATGGCGACCCCGCGGCGCTACTCCCGGCAGGACCCGGCCCCGTCCTGATCCCCGGGAGGCGTCTCCGGGCGCTCACGTCAGACTCGACCCGCAGGGTTGGCGTGGTGACATCCGCGGACGTCGTCGTCACCGTGCTGACGTTCGTCGGGGAACCCGTCCCCGCCGACGTACCGGGAAGCACGATCCGAACGACGCGAGATCCGCCGCCGTTCGAGCTGCACGAGCGGTACCTGGCCATGCGCCGGATGACGGTTCCGGTCCAGAGCGCGGCCGAGATCTTCTTCGTGCTCGGAGGATTGTTCGGGGTCGGGCTGCTCGTCCTGCGCCGGCGCGTACCCGCCCGCGTCGCGCGCGTGGGCGCGTGGATCGCAATGTCCGTGCCAGCGCTCGCGGTCGCGCTTCTCGCCGCAGGCCATCTGCCCACGCTGTCGTACGCGACGGTGGTGCCGTTCGTCATCGTGGCGACGGTGGCCGGGACTGTGGCGATCGCGCCGCTCGCCCGGCGGGACGTTCTGCTCCCTCCCGTCGCCATCGGGGCGGCGGTCCTCGCGTACTTCGTCGTGGAGGCGGTGCTTGGGTGGACGGCGGCCCAGACGCCGTTCCTGGGAGGCTCCGAGCTCGACGGCGGGAGGTTCTACGGTCTCCCCAACGTCTTCATCGGGCTCCTGATCGGCACGTCGCTCTACATCGCTGCCCGCCTCCGTCCCGTCGCCGGGTTCGCCCTCGTGGTGGCCGTGGCGCTGTTCGCCGGGCTCCCCTTCGCCGGCGCGAACCTCGGCGCCGCGGTCTCGCTGTTCGCCGCGGCCGGGCTGTGGCTCCCCCTCCGAGCCCGGGGGAAGCTGGGGTGGCGTGAGCTCGGAGTGGCGGCGGCGGTCGTCGTCGCCGGCACCGCGGTGGTGCTCCTGGCCCACCGGTTCCTCACGGCCACGCCTACCCACGTCACGCGGTTCGAGGAGGGCGCCGGGCTGGGGGAGGCCTGGAGCACCCTCACCGGCCGGCTGGCCGTGGGGTGGCGCCTCATCGAACGGAACCCGTTCGCCATCGTGCCCGTCGTGGGTCTCCCGGCAACCCTGATCGCGGTGCTCCGCCCGCCGGCGCCGGTGGGGGAGGCCCTGGTCCGCCACCCCGAGTGGCGCGACGCGCTGCTCGTCACCCTCCTGGCCGGCCTGGTGGCCTACGTGGCGAACGACACCGGGGCGGCCGCCTCTGGGCTGGCCTTCGGGCTGGGCCTCGGGGGGCTCTTGTACGTGTCCTTGATCGAAGGAACGTGGAAGATGGAGAGAGCATGACCGACACCAT
>Ga0209853_1000115_pt1 | contig 21692 bp, 23 predicted proteins | sample GWRWS1_30_40_FD_187224 | JGI IMG/M metagenome (GOLD analysis project Ga0209853, IMG submission 187224) | Riverbed sediment microbial communities from areas with vegetation nearby in Columbia River, Washington, USA - GW-RW S1_30_40 (SPAdes)... | ecosystem: Environmental > Aquatic > Freshwater >...
GGTCAGGTGCCGATGCGAAGCGTCGCGCCGAGGTCTCTCAACAACGCGATCGTCGACAGGTAGGAGAGCTTGCCGGTGCGCGGGTTCTCCGACGGGACGTTCTCGATCTCGAGCGAGAGTCGGCCGAACTCGCCCTCCACGGTGATGCGGTGTCGATTCAGCTCCGCTTCTGGCGAGGCGTAAATGCGGATCCGCGTCTTCTCGGGGCCGATTCCGGCCAGCGAGAGCGCGGCGAGGGCAGCCATGGGGAGCAGCATGATCGGCGGCGATTCATGGGGATGGGCGTCGGAGGCGCCCGGGGTGCCGAGGAACGTGAGGATCGCGGCGCGCGTCATGTACACGGCCGTGACGAACGCCGTCAGCAGGCCCAATACGTAGGGGATGTAGTTCCCGGTCTGGAGGCCAAGGACAAACGCGTGCTCGAGGATCAGGTCCTTGCTGAAGAATCCTGCGAACGGCGGAATGCCCGCGATGGCCAGCGCGCCGATCACGAAGCCGCCGAACGTCCAGCGTAGCGGCCGGGCCAGGCCGCCGAGGCGCCGCATGTCGATCACATCGTGCATTGCATGCATGACGCTGCCCGCCGCGAGGAACAGCAGCGCCTTGAAGAAGGCGTGCGTGACAAGGTGGAAGATGCCGGCGACCGGAGCCAGGGCGCCCATCGCGACGAACATGTAGCCGAGCTGGCTGATCGTCGAGTACGCCAGGACCCGTTTGAGATCGAACTGGCGGAGCGCCACGGTTGCCGCGTAGAATGCCGTCAGCGCCCCCACGATGGCGACGATGAACAGCGCGGCCGGTGCGCTGAGAAAGAGCCGGTCGAGCCGGGCGATGAGAAACACGCCGGCGGTCACCATGGTCGCGGCGTGAATGAGCGCCGACACCGGCGTTGGTCCTTCCATGGCGTCAGGCAGCCAGACGTGCAGCGGTAACTGCGCGGACTTCCCGGTCGCGCCCGCGAACAGCAGCAGGGCCGTCACGAGGTTCAGCACCTGGTTGAGGAACGTGGCGTACATCTCGCGGAACTCGGCCTGGTCCTGGACCTCGATGTTCGGGTACGGCTCGAGCGCATCCTCGAGGTCCGATCGCACCGCCGCCACGCTCGCTCCCTCCCCCGCCTTGACCAGCACGAACAGGTCGAGCTCCTGGGCGACGTTCGCGTCGTAGGTGTCGAGCGACGTCGCCCAGTCGCCGATCAGTCCGTTCTCCGCGTAGATCACGGCGATCTCCAGGTCGCCCCGTCCGGTGCTGGGCCACTCGACGTCGATCGTGTCGCCGATGCCCCACCCCTCGGTCGCCGCTATGTCCTCGTGGATCGCGATCGTGTCTTGCGCCCCCAGGTCGGCGACCGACCCCTCGACGACGCCGAGCTCGGAGACGTCATCGAACGTCGCCGGGTCGAGCCCCGTCACGAACACGGTCCCCCCCTCGACCTTGGCCTCCGCCTGCCGGACCTGCGATACGGTCTCGACGCCTGGCACGGCTCGCACGTCCTCGGCCGCGGAGGTGCTGAACCCACTGAATGTCGGCGATGTCAAGATGAAGTCGGCCTTGAGCGTGCGCTCGAGGACCACCGTGGTCGATGCCTTGGCCGACGCTCCGAACACCGCGACGAACACGACGAGGCCGAGTCCGATCATCAACGCCGAGGCCGTCGCTGCGGTCCGTCGCGGGTTCCGCATCGAGTTCTCTCGGCCGAGCTTGCCGGGCACGCCGGTTCGGCGGATCGGCAGCCCGATGCCCGCGGCGACCGGACGGGCGATCAGCGGGGTGAGCATCGCCACGCCGATGAACGTGAGGGCGACCCCGATCCCGACGAACTGGAGCGCATCCGCGGGCCTGCCGAACAGCCCATAGGCGAGCGGCGCGACGCCGAGCGCGAGGACGATGGCGCCGCTCACCAGTCGGAATCGAAGCGAGCGCCCCGGCCGGTCGGGACTCCCCGGGAACAATCGGTACGCGGACAGCCCCAACCAGAGCTGCCTCAGCAGCCCCGCGACGCCCCGGGCCCGCTCCTCATCTCCAGACACGACCACCTCGATGGGACGACCTGCCCCTCCTTCGGCGTTATCGACCGGCGGTTCGTCCGGCCTAAGCCGAGGGGTCCTCGAGGGGCGGTCGGAGCGCCTACCCCCGACCGGGGGACAGCAGGGCGGTCCTGGGGATCAACGGAACCCGCCGAACCGCGGCTCGACGCCGCGCGCCATCGCCGCGGCCATCAGCGCGTTGCCGACCAGCCAGACGTCCGTGATGGGCCCGACGCCGCCCGGGACCGGCGTGATCGCCTCGGCCTTCGCCGCAACGCTGTCGAAGTCGAGGTCGCCGGTCATCCTGATCTTGCCGGTGGCCTCGTCCTTGATCGCGTGGATGCCGACGTCGACGGCCACCACGCCTTCGCTCACCATGTCTCCCGTCACGAGCCCCCGGACCCCGGCGGCGACGATCAGGATGTCGGCCAGGCGGGTGAACTCGGCGAGCCGGCCCGCAGCGTGGGTCCGGCTGTGGCATGCGATGACCGTCGCGTCGCGCTCGAGCCCGAGCCACTGGGCCGGCTTGCCCACGCTGTTCGACCGACCCACGACCACGATCGTCTTCCCCGAGTAGTACGTCGCCGGGTCATGGCCCGACTCCCGGACGTAGGAGTCGAGCAGGTAGTAGACGGAGGCCGGCGTGGAAGGGAGAAACCGGGGCCGCCCCTGCGCGAGCAATCCCGTGTTGTGCGGGTGCACGGCCTCGATGTCCTTCGAAGGGTCGATCGCGCTGTTCACCACCGCTTCCGGGATATGGGCTGGCAGCGGACGAAGGAAGAGGATCCCGGTGATCCGCGGATCGGCGTTCAGCTTGCCGATCGTCGCGGTGACCTCGGCCAGCTCCACGTCGGCCGGCAGGGACTCGCTCTCGTACCGGTACTCCAGCGCCTCGGACAGCCGGCGCACATGGCGCTCGTACGCCTGCGCGGCGTAGTCCTCCCCCACCATCACCGTCGCGAGTCCGGGCTTCACCTCCGACATGCGAAGGACCTTCAGCTCCTCCTCGATACTCCGGCGGAGGTGCTTCGCGATCGTGTTCCCGTCGATCACGTGGGCCACGTCTACCCTCCCCTGCCGCCGGCGGCCTCAGACCCGCCCGAGCCGCTTCAAGAACCCGCCCTCGTCGACGATCTCGACACCGAGCTGCTCGGCCTTCGCTGCCTTCGAGCCGGGGTTGTCCCCCGCCACCACGAAGTCGGTTTTCTTCGACACGCTGGACGCCACGCGCGCGCCGGCTGCGAGCGCTGCCTGCGTGGCCTCGTCCCGGGACATCGCCGACAGCCCGCCGGTCAGCACGATGGTCTTCCCGGCGAGCGGTCCTTTCCCCGCCCCCTTCACCTTCTCGTCGGCCATCTGTACGCCGGCCTTCCGGAGCTTCTCGAGCAGCTTGCGGTTCTGGCGGTCCTGGAACCACTCGTAGACGCTCCGCGCGATCTCCGGGCCGATCTCCTCGACGTCGTCGATCTCGTCGACGCTGGCTTCAGCGAGCTTGTCGCTCGAGCCGAACGCCCGGGCCAGGACCTGCGCCACGTGCGACCCGACGTGCGGGATGTTCAGGGCGACCAACAGCCGCCACAGCGGCCGGTCCTTGGATCGCTCGATTGCCGAGAGCAGGTTCCGGATCTTCTTGTCCTTGAACCCCGGAAGCTGGGCGAGCTTCTCCTCGGTGATCGCGTAGACGTCGCTTGGGTCCCTCACCCAGCCCATCTCGATCAGGAGGATTCCTGTCTTGTAGCCCAGGCCCTCGATGTCCATGGCCCCCCGCGATGCGAATGCGAACAGCCACTCCACGTTCTGCGAGGGGCAGCCCCGCTTGTTCGGACACCGCCAGTACGCCTCGCCCTCCTTGCGCACGAGCGGCGTCCCGCAGGAAGGGCACGCCTTGGGGAACTTCCACGGCCTCGAGCTCTTGGGCCGTTTCGGCAGGACCGGGGCCACCACCTCCGGGATGACGTCGCCCGCCCGGCGCACGATCACCGTGTCCTTCTCCCGGACGTCCTTGCGCCGAACCTCGTCCTCGTTGTGCAGGGTCGCCCTCGAGATCGTGACCCCGCCCACGGAGACCGGCTCGAGTATGGCGAAGGGCGTCACGATGCCGGTTCGTCCCGTGTTGACGGCGATCTCGTGCAGGAGCGTCGTCCGCTCCTCGGGCGGGAACTTATACGCCACGGCCCACCGCGGCGCGTGGCTGGTCGCACCGAGCTCTTCCTGCAACGCGATCTGGTCCACCTTCACCACCACACCGTCGATCTCCCAGTCGACGCTGTGCCGGTGCTCCTCCCACTTGTGGACGTAGGCGATCACGCCGTCCAGGTCGTCGTGGACCTCGCCGGTCGGTGCCACCGGCAGCCCCGCGTCGCGGCACCATGCGAGGAACCCCGAGTGCGAGTCGAACCGGACCCGCTCGGCGTAACCGAAGCTGTGGACCCAAAGCGACAGCGGCCGGCCGGCGCTGATCTTCGGATCCTTCTGGCGGAGGCTGCCGGCGGCGGCGTTGCGAGGGTTGGCGAAGGGACGCTGTCCGGCCGCCGTGAGCTCCTCGTTCAGCTTCTCGAACGCCTTCACCGGGAGGTAGACCTCGCCCCGGACCTCGAGGGCGGTGGGCGGCTCCTTCACCAGCAGTCGCTGCGGCACGGAGCGGACGGTGCGCACGTTCGACGTGATGTCCTCGCCGACCCTTCCATCGCCCCGCGTCGCGCCCTTCACCAGCATGCCGTTCTCGTACGCGAGCGCCACGGCGACGCCGTCGATCTTCAGCTCGCACGAGTAGCGGACGCCGGTGCCCACGCCGCGCTCCACGCGGGTCGCCCACGCCTTCAGCTCTCCCTCGGAGAACGCGTTGTCGAGCGAGAGCATCACGGCCCGGTGCTCGACCGGAGTGAATAGTTCGGCCGGCGTCACCCCTACCCGTTGGGTTGGGCTGTCGGGGGTCACGAACTCCGGATATCGCTCCTCCAGCTCGCGGAGCTCCCCCATGAGCTCGTCGAACTCGGTGTCGGACAGTTCCGGCTCGTCCAGCACGTAGTAGCGGTAGTTGTGGTAGTTGATCTGCTCCCGGAGTTCCTCCACCCGTAGCTTGGCCGCAGCCCGGTCGCGATCCGCGTTCGCCATGTCAGCCGCTCTGCGCTCCGCTGCTTCGCTCTACGCGGCGATCTCCACGCCGCCGGTCATCCCGATGTGCTCGCCGATGATCACGACCCCGCCGGAGACCCCGGGGACCTTCTTCAGGTACTCGAGGGCGAGGTGGAGCCCGTCCCGCTTCGACAGGAGGGCCTGCACGCCGGCGGCGGCCGCGTCGGCCAGCATGCACGAAGAGGCCAGCACGGCGAGCCCGTCCACGTGGGCCCGCCCCCGTCCGAGGTTCGTCGAGACCCCGATGCCCTCACGCCGAGGCTGCACCACCACCGAGATCGGCCCGTTCGGGTTGCGAAGGATGGTGAGCTTCTGCCGCTTCCTGGCCACGATGAAGTAGTCGCCGCCGCACGCCACCGTGAGCTCCGATGCCGAACGAGCCAGGAACCGGCCCACGTGGTCGGCCAGCGCCCCCTGGAACGAGTACATCGGCCCCACCCCGGCCGTTCGTGCCGCCTGCACGATCTCGCGAACGATGTCCGGCGCGTCGGCCGGGACCCGGATGGGCCGCTTGCTGGTTCGGACGCTGGGGTTGCGAAGGGCGTAGGCCTGGAGCTGCTCCCAGAACGACAGGGCCGCCGCCCGCGACTCCTCGTCGAGGTCGGTCCGGGCGGTGATGTTCAGCACCACGTCCTGGACCTGGATGTCGAACGTGCGGGGCTTCCTCCTCAGCAGCCTCAAGCGGACCTCCACGGGGACGTGGGAAACCCCGAAAGCCGATGATAACGAAGCCCCGCGGCCCATCGGCCGCGGGGTTCGGGAGCGACCTCGTCCCGTTCAGGCCGGGAGAGGCTACGACCAGAACGCGTCAGCCTTCGCCTGGTCCTCGGCCGTCCCCCAGAACTCGACGACCTTCCCGTCGCGCACGTGGAAGACCTGCGCGACCGGCATCTCGAGGGTCCGGCCATCCGGGCGGCTGCCCGAGACCCGGACCAGGGCGACCACGTGCTCGTCGTTTCCGACGACGTCGTGGACGTCCAACTTGAAGCTCCCGCCGCTCAGCTCGCCGAGCCTGGCGAAGAAGCCGAACACCTCGTCCTTGCCCTTGTAGGTGCCGCTCAGAGGGTTGTTCCCGGGGACGTGCCACACGATGTCGTCGGCAAACAGCTGCCCGACGGTCCCCATGTCCCGGTTCGCGAACGCCTTCAGCCCCTTCCGGACCAGCTCGGCATTGGGATGGTCTGCCATCGGTCCCTCCCTTCCACTCAGACTCGGCTCGACCCTATCGCCAGGGGGGAACGAACCGCAAGGCGCGGGTCAGCGGATCGCCTCGACGATGCGCGCGCCCCCCAGGAGCTCGTCGCCGTGGTAGACCACGACGCTCTGCCCGGGCGCGACGCCCCGCTGCGGGGTCCGGAACTCCACGCGGAGCCGCTCGCCGTCCGCTTCAACCGCGGCCGGTACGTCCTCGCCCCGGTACCGGAGCCGGACCTCGGCCTCGAACGGGCCACGGGCCGGCGGTGTTCCCGCGACCCACGAGGCGCGGTCCGCCACAAGGCCTCGCCGAGCCAGCAGCTCCCCCGGCCCAACCACGACCCGGTTGGAGTTCGCTTCGATGTCGACCACGTAGGTCCGCTCGTCGGTCGACATGCCGAGGCCTCGCCGCTGCCCCACGGTGAACCGGAACGCGCCCCGGTGACGACCGATCACGTTCCCCTCGGCGTCGACGATGTCGCCCTCGCGCACCAGCCGCGGCGCGTGCTCCTCGACGAACGCGGCGTGGTCGGCGCGGGGGACGAAGCAGACCTCCTGCGAGTCGGGCTTCGCCGCCACCGGCAGGCCGAGGCGATGGGCGATGGCGCGGGTCTCGGACTTCGCCATCCCGCCCACCGGGAACACCGCCCGGGCGAGCTCGCGCTGCCCCATGGTGTGCAGCATGTACGACTGGTCCTTGCCCCGGTCGGCCCCCCGCAGCAGGCGCCACCCTCCGGACTCGTCGCGCGCGGTCCGGACGTAGTGTCCGGTGGCCACGAAGTCGATGCCGAGCCGGTTCGCCCGCTCCAGGAACGCCCCGAACTTGATGTGCTCGTTGCACCGCACGCACGGATTCGGCGTGCGGCCCGCTTCGTGTTCGGCGAAGAAGTCGGCTAGAACCGTCTCCTCGAACGGCCGGGACATGTCGACGACCTCGAAGGCGAACCCGGCGATCCGGGCCACGGCCCCGGCATCGGTCCGGGCCTGGGGGCCGCAGCAGCCGTGATCCATTCCGTCGGCCAGGTGCACGAGCTTCATGTGCGAGCCGAGCACCTCGTAGCCCTGCTCGGCCAGCAGGCACGCGGCGACGGAAGAGTCAACGCCGCCCGACATCGCGACCAGCACGGACCCCTTCGAACCCATGGTGATCCCGAGTGTACCGACGGGGCGTCGGTCCTCCCGGTATCCTCCCCCTGGCCCAGACCCGAGGATCGGATTGCGGTGAACGTCGTCGTCCTGGTGAAGTACGTGCCCGAACCCCAGGGCACGCCCCAGCTCGGCGAGGACCTCCTTCTGAGGCGGGAAGGGGTGGAGGGAGCCCTCGACCCGGGCGATGAGTACGCGCTGGAGGCCGGCCTCCACGTGGCCGAACAGCTCGGGGGGGAGGTCTCTGTGGTGTCGATGGGGCCCGAGGTGGCCATGGCCGCCATCCGAAAGGGACTGTCGATGGGGGCCCACCGTGGCGTGCTGGTGACCGATCCCGCACTTCGCGGCGCCGACGTCCTCGTCACGGCTCGTGTGCTCGCGGCGGCCGTCGGCCGCTCCGCGTTCGACCTGGTGCTCGGGGGGGTCGAGTCCACCGACGGGTACACCGGGACCATGGCCGTGACCGTGGCGGAGCTCCTTTCGATCCCGAGCGCGACGTTCGCCCGAAACGTGGAGGTGGTGGACGGCGCGCTCCGCATCGAGCGGCAGACCGAAGGCGGCTACGACGTCGTGGAGTGCCCGCTCCCCGCCCTCGCCACCGTGACCGGCAGCGCCGCTGAACCCCGGTACCCCACGCTGAAGGGCATCATGCAGGCCAAGCAGAAGCCGGTGGAGCAGCTCGCCCTGGCCAACCTGGGCCTCACTGCCGAGGACGCCGCGCCCACGCAGCGGGTCGTGTCGGTCCAGGCCGCGAAGGAGAAGGGCCCCGGGGAGGTCATCGAGGCGGGCGCCGACGCCGCGGCCCGGATCGCCGCGATCCTAGCTGAAGCGAAGGTGATCTGACGTGCCGAAGGTGTGGGTGTACGCGGAGGTGGGCCCGGGCGGGGTGCACGGGTCGGCGTTCGAACTGCTCACCAAGGCGCGGTCGCTGGCCGATGCCGTCGAGGCCGTGGCCCTGGGGCCCGGCGCGTCCGATGCCGCCGCCGCGCTCGGCGAGTACGGCGCCCGGACCGTGTTCGCGGGCGACGACCCCGCGTACGACGAGTGTCTGGCCCAACCCTCCGCCCATGCCCTCGTCCGGCTGATCGAGGAGCATCGGCCGGACATGGTGCTGTTCGCCACGACGTACGACTCGCGGGACGTGGCGGGACGGGTTCAGGCCCGGACCGGCTCGACGCTCATGAGCAACGTCACCGACCTCCTCGCCCTCGACCGCGCCCAGACCCAGATCTTCGGCGGGAGCACGCTGGTCGACGTCGAGCTGGCCGGCCCCGCCCCCAAGCTCGTCCTGGTCCGCCCCAAGTCGTTCCCCGCCGAGCCCTCGGGCGGCACGGCGGAGGTGGTGCCGGTCGAGGTGGAGATCCCCGACGACCTCACGCGAGCCCGCCGGGTGGAGCGACATGAGGAGGCGGCCTCCGGCCCCAAGCTGGAGGAGGCCAAGGTAGTGATCGCAGGGGGGCGAGGCCTCCAGGATCCGGCCAACTTCGCGCTCCTCGACGAGCTGGCCGCGGCCATCGGGGGCGCCGCCGTAGGGGCAACTCGAGCCGTGGTCGACGCGGGATGGGTCCCGTACAGCCACCAGGTGGGGCAGACCGGCAAGACCGTGAAGCCCGATGTCTACATCGCCGTCGGCATCAGCGGGGCCACCCAGCACATCGTGGGGATGAAGGGCGCGAAGCGCATCGTCGCCATCAACAAGGACCCCGACGCCCCCATCTTCAAGCTGGCCGACCTCGGCGTGGTGGGCGATGCCCTGATGGTGCTCCCGCAGCTGATCGAGGAGCTCAAGGCCCGGAGGAGCTGAGGGGCCAGCTATGATCGAGGCTCGGTTCGACGACCTCCTGCCCGGGCGGGAACGCTCGTTCCGGTTCATCGGGCCCGTCGGCGTGATCGAGGCCCGCGCGCCCGGCGAGGTCGGGCCGGCCCTGGACGCCGTTGAGGCGGCCGCGGCTCGCGGCCTGTGGGCGGCGGGGTTCGTCGCGTACGAGGCTGCGCCGGGCATTGATCCCTCGCTCCTCGTCCGGACCCGAACCGTGGACGACCCGTACGCCGGGCTCCCGCTGCTGTGGTTCGCCATGTTCGAGGGGCGGGAGGAGGTCCCGCCGTTCCAGCCGGTGGGCCAACCCCCGCCCGACCGGGACGGATCCCCGTGGCGGCCGTCCATCGACCGGACCGCGTTCGACGGCTCCGTGGCCCGGATCCGCGAGCACATCGCGGCCGGCGACACGTACCAGGTGAACTTCACGATCCGCCTCCGGGCCCGGATCGAGGGCGACGAGCGGGACTTCTACCGCGACCTGTGCCTGGCCCAGCGGGGAGGGTATGGCGCGTACCTCTCCGCCAAGAGGTATCGCGTGCTCTCGGCATCCCCGGAGTTGTTCTTCCGGATCGAGGGGGAGCGGATCGTCACCCGGCCCATGAAAGGGACGGCGCCCCGAGGCCGATGGACCGAGGAGGACGATGACGCCGGAGCGCGACTGGCCGCGTCCCCCAAGGACCGGGCGGAGAACGCCATGATCGTCGACCTCCTCCGAAGCGACCTCGGCCGGATCTCGAAGACCGGCAGCGTTCGCGTGGAGCGGCTGTTCGAGGCGGAGCGATACGAGACCGTGTGGCAGCTCACCTCGACCATCGGGTCCGACCTTCGGCCGGGTACCAACCTGGCCGGGGTGTTCCACGCGCTGTTCCCGAGCGGGTCGGTGACCGGGGCCCCAAAGGTGGCCACCATGCGCCTCGTCGCCGGCCTTGAGGACTCGCCTCGCGGCGTGTACTGCGGGGCCGTGGGCTACCTGGCGCCGTCTGGGAGCGGCGAGCCTCGGGCCAACTTCAACGTGGCCATCCGCACCGTGGTCTTCGACGCCGAGACCCATCTCGCCGAGTACGGGGTGGGCGGCGGCATCACCCATGACTCGTCGGCGGCCGGCGAGTTCGACGAGGTCCTGGCCAAGGCCAGAGTGCTCAGCGCCCGCCGGCCGTCCTTCGACCTGTTCGAGACCCTCCGCCACGAGGGGGGAGGCGGGTTCCGCCACCTCGGCGAGCACCTGGCCAGATTGGAGGGATCGGCTCGCTACTTCGGGTTCCGGTTCGACCCCAGAGCCGCCGACGAGGCCCTGGAGAAGGCCGTGGCAGACCTGGGCGGCAGCGACGGCCGGGTGCGGTTGTCGCTGTCCCGAGACGGCTCCCTCTCCGCGGAGGCCTCGTCCGTGCCTCCGGAGACCGACGTGCCGGCTCGCCTGGCCCTGCACCCCGATCCGGTGGACCCTTCGGACGTGTGGCTGTTCCACAAGACCACCCGCCGCGACGAGTACGAGCGGCGCCGGGCGGCCCGGCCCGACGTCGACGACGTCCTGCTCGTGAACGTCCGAGGAGAGGTGACCGAGTCCACCGTCGCGAACCTCGCCGTAAGGCTCTCCGGCGAGTGGGTCACGCCGCCGCTGGACTGCGGGCTGCTGCCCGGGACCTTCCGCACAGTGCTGCTGCGGGAGGGACGGCTCAGGGAGCGTCCCGTCCGGGCCGACGAGCTCGGGGCGGCCGAGCAACTTGCCCTGGTGAGCTCGGTCCGGGGGTGGCGGCGCGCGGTGCTGGTGCCGTGAGCAGGTCCAGGCGGCGCCCCACCGACCCGAACGTCATCACGGTTCACCTCGGCCAGTTCACCCGGAAGCACGCGAACGCCATCGCCGAGGAGCTGGAGCGGGCGGGCATCGTGTGGTGGTTCAAGGAGCCCGGGTTCCTCAGCCAGGTCTGGGAGTTCGGGGTTCGGCTGTTCGTGGACCGCGAGCGCCTCGATGAGGCGAAAGAGATCGCGGCCAGGGTCGGGGGCCTCAAGTAGCGAAGCGGTAGGCCCCGGATCTGACGACCCCCCCTAGGGCTCGCCGCCAGCCGAAGAGGGCTGCTCGCCCGGCCACGCGTGGGGGCGCATCCGGTCCTCGTCGAGGGGGCAGGCGCACAGGGGGCACCGGGGCGGCTCCTCGTACACGAGGACCACGCGCTCGCAGAAGGGGCACTCGGCCTCCCGCATGAGGGGAGGTCCCTCGGTGGCTGCAGGCATCCGGTTGACCGCTTGGTTGGGGGAGCGGTCCCGCCTTTGATTGTCGGTATCGGGTGGGGCGCTCTTTACCGGGGTTCGGGTAACCCGCGGGCTGGGCGGCTCGGGCTACGCGGCCTCTCGGCGCGACTTTCGCTTGCCGCGCGAGATGTACTCGTGCACCGGCTCGTGGTGCCAGCAGTGATCCCACCGGTTGTACACCGACAGCTTGGTGGTGCATCCGGGGGTCGCGCACACCCGATCCTTCTCGTACGTTCGGTTCGCTCTGGGGAGCTCGCGGATGCGGGCTCCGCGGTAGGAGTCCTGTGCCAAGTTCACCCCTCGGGTCGGGCCCGGCCCCCGTCCATGATTCGGGGGCCACCAGGTATTCGAACCGTTTGGGCGGCCGGTTCGTTCCCGGCCGGGACGGGATGCCGGGCGCCGGCTCACCCCAGGGGGGTGGAATTGGCCGAGCCTCAGTCCTTGTTTAGCTGCTGGAGCAGGGCCTTCGTGCCCTGGGTGAGCTGCACGACCCGGGGGGTGAACCCCATCCCCTCCCAGAAGGCCATGGCGCCCTGGTTGGGTGCGAAGGTCTTGAGCTCGATCCACTCCACACCGATCTCCTTGGCGAACCGGGCGGCCTCCTTGACCAGGGCCTGGCCCACCCCCCTTCCCCGGTATCCGGCCCGGACCACCACACCCGAGAGCTCCATGGCCCGCTCGTCGGAGAATCGGGAGGGGACTCGGACCTCTCCGTAGGCCATGCCCACCACCTCGCCGTCGTCCTCGGCCACCAGGACCACCGCGTTCTCTGTGTTCATGGCCTCCCGGTACTTCGCCCCGACCTCGTCGTAGAACCCCGGGCGGGGCGTGAACACCCGCCAGTCGCTCTGCATCCGGTCGAGCTCCTGGAACAGGGCCACCAGGGCCGGGACGTCGTCCAGGGTCGCCTGCCGCACTTTCACTCGGGATCGCCTCCTATTTGCCCTTGAACTCCGGCTCGCGCTTCTCGAGGAAGGCCTTCATGCCCTCCTTCTGGTCCTCGGTGGCGAACAGACCGACGAACACGTCCCGCTCGACCCCCAGACCCCTTCGGATATCGCCGAGGGCCGCAGCGTTCATAGCCTTCTTGGCCGCGGCGAGCGCGCGGGTGGGCCCCCTCGCGTAGCGGCCGGCGACCTCGGCGGCGACTTGATGTGCCCCGTTGGGAGGCGTGACGGCATCGACCAGGCCGATCCGAAGGGCCTCGTCGGCACCCACCCGGCGCCCCGAGTAGACCAGCTCCCTGGCTCGAGCGTGGCCGACCAGCCGAGGTAGGCGCTGGGTCCCCCCCGCTCCGGGGATGATCCCGAGCGCGATCTCGGGCTGCCCGAGCTCCGCGTCCTGGGCCGCGAACCGGAAGTCGCAAGCCAGCGCCAGCTCGCACCCGCCTCCCAGGCAGTAGCCCTCGATGGCGGCGATCGTGAGCTTCGGGACCTCCTCCAGCACCACCAGGGCATCACCGAGCGCCGACACCACCGGCCGGACCTCCTCGGGCCCCCAGCCCACCATGTCCTTGATATCCGCCCCGGCCGCGAAGATCTTCGGGCCCCCCCACACGACCATCGCCCGGACGTCGTCGCGCTCGCCGGCCTCCAGGACGGCGTCACGGAGCTCGTCCGAGACCTGCCGGCTGATGGCGTTGGCCGGGGGGCGGTCGAGCCTGATCGTGGCGACCGCCCCGTCGACGTCCAGCCGGACGAACTCACCCATGTTTCTGATCCCTTCGCGTCGTGCCCTATCTTTCCACGGAAGACGCGGCGCCCCACCCTCCTTCGTGCGCCGACCGGCCGGCACCACGAACCTCGGGGGGCCCCGCTGAGACGGGGACTTGCAGATGCAAGGTACTGCTACAATCGGCCCGTGATCGAGCGACCCGGCCAGGACGCCATCGGGATCCTGCGAGGGCGGGGCCTTCGGATGACCCCCCAGCGCCGGGCCATCGTGGCCGAGATCATGCGGACCCGGGGACACATCTCCCCGACCGCGCTGGCCCGCAAGGTGCAGGAAGAGATGCCGGGCGTCAACGCCTCCACGATCTATCGAACCCTGTCGCTCCTGGAGGAGATCGGGGTCCTGTCCCACGCGCACCTGGAAGGCGGGGCCGAGTACCACCGGGCCGAGGAAGCCGGCCACGTCCACCTCACGTGTTCGCGGTGCGGCGCGGAGGACGACCTCTCCGTGGCCGAGGCCGAGGAGCTCCAGCAGCTCGTCATGCGCCGGCACGACTTCCTGCCCGACCTGACGCACTTCGCCATCTCGGGCCTGTGCGGCGACTGCCGCCGGAAGGACTCGAAGCTTCCCGCGACGGTCAGGACGTAGCGGGCGCAGCCCACACGCCGTGCGGCCCGGCACCCACTCGGATCCGCCCCACCCGCCGCCGCCTCTCGGCGTTGTAGATGATGAGCCGGCCGTTCGCGTGGTCGGCCACCACGACCCACTTCCCGTCGGCCGTCACCGCGACGTGGTGCGGCTCTCCTGGGAAGGGCCTCGACGTCACGACGTTCCGGGTCCGGACCCTGACCACGAACACCCGGTCCGCGCCGTGGTCGGTGATCCACGCCAGCCGGCCGTCTGGAGTGAAAGCGAGGTGATGGGCCTCGATCCCCAGGGGGACCGTCTCCAGCAGCTTGCCCCGAGGCACCGAGAACACGTGGAGGTCCCCGCCCCAGTCGGTGACCCAGAGCGTCCCGTCCGGCGCGAACAGGACGTCGTGCGGGCTCCGGCCCGTGGGCACGTATCGGACCGGCCTTCGGCGGATGAGGTTCACCACGGCCAGCTCATCGCGACCCTCGAGCGTCACCCACGCCCGGCGCTGCTCCGGATCGACCGCCAGGTCGTGGGGGTCGGCCACCAGCTTGATGCGCCGCTTGAACGTGCCGTCGAGTTTCACGAGCTGCACCCGCGCCGATCCCTGGTTCGCCACCACGACCATGTTGCGGGCGATCTTCACGTCGTGGGGAGCCCCGCCGAGATCCACGAACGTCACGTCCCCGTCCCGGATGATGGCGATGCGGTCCGATCCCCACAGCGCCGTGACCACCGTCCCGTCGGGCGCCACCGTGATGTTGTGGGGGCCGCCGGGCGTGTCGAATCGGCGGAGCACGCGGCGGCCGGCCACGTCCACCTTGGCGACCTTGCCCGCGTCCTCCAACGAGACCCACACGACGGCCCCGGACGATGAGGCCGGCGCGAGGGCTTCGCCCGGCTGAGCATGGAGGATGCCCGCGGGCCAGGGGAGGGCGGCGAACGCGAACAGCGCCGCGCGGAGCGGGTGGCGTCTCATGCGGAGAGAAACTGCCATTGTAGCCTACCGGTTCGCGCCGTCTCAGCCCCCGAGCAGCGCCGGCAGCAGCGTTGCCTGGCCGAAGATGAACATCGTGCCGATCACGAGGCTGAACGACGCGGTGAGCACCGCGATCGTGACGTAGATCGCCCAGTTGCTCGATGCCCTCATGAATCCGTAGGCCGACCCCAGCGTGATCAGCGAGTTCGACATGAGCAGACCCACCAGGAACGTGGCGAGGAGCACCTCGCCCACGAAGGCGCCGCCGGCGCCGGCCGCCGTGAGGAAGATGAGGAGCTGGGTCGGCGTCTCTGCGCCAACCCCGTGGATCATGCCGACCAGGAATGCCGTCCGGCGACCGTAGTTCATGAAGGGGTCGTCGGACGGCTCTGGGTGCTTGTGATGGTGGTGTCCCGGGCGTCCGTGGTGCCCGTGGTGCCACTCCGAGACGGAGATGTCGTCGGCCACGGCGACGGCCACCAACTCGCTCGCCCCCGGATGCACGTGCACGGGCTCCCGCTCGTGCTCGTGGGCCCGCACGTTGCCGCGAGCCTTCCGGTACAGGGTCCGGGCGCCGCTGAAGATCAGCATCCAACGGCTCCGCATCCGAAACTCCCGACCGTGGCGGACGAGGGCCACGAACACGTACACACCGAGCACCACCAGCGTGATCCCCACGATCCGCTCCATGACGTCGTCGACGCCAGGGGGGAGTTGCTCCCCGATCAGGATGGCCGCCGTCCCGATCAGAAACACCACCAGGGCGTGCCCCAGCGCGTAGAGCGTGCCGAACAGCAGCGAGTCGCGCCGCGCTTCCTGGGAGCTCGTGATGTCGGCGATGGCCGCGATGTGGTCCCAGTCGATGCCGTGACGGAACCCGAACAGGAACGCCGACACGATGAGGCCGATGCCGAATGCCTGGCCGACCTCAGCGAGCATGGGGGTCCTTTTCCTCCGGGCGTGCGTATACGTCCCCACATCCAACCACATGAGCGCAGCAGCTGGCAAGTGCCACTCAATGCAGGACGCCATTCCGGCGCTCGCGGTACGGGTGGTGAGGAGCGCGACGGGCGCGGGTGTTCGAGGAGCGCGTTCAGAACCGGGGGGTCTCGGTGAACTCGCCAAAGACCTCCCGGAGGGCCCCCACGATCTCGCCCTCGGTGCACAGGGCCCGGGCGCAGTCGATCAGGAGAGGCATGAGGTTCTGCTCGGTCCCAGCCGCCGCGGTGAGGCCCTCCAGCGCCGCTCGCGCCACCGCCTCGTGGCGACGCTCCCGGACCTCCTTAACCCGCCGGACCTGGTCCGCCTCCACGCGGTGGGGGATCTGGAGGATCTCGATCGGCTCCCCCTCGTGCTCCACGAAATCGGTCACCCCCACCTTGGCCAGCAGGCCCTTCTCGTATCGCTCCTGTTCCCGGTAGGCGGACTCGGCGATCTCCTGCTGGAAGTACCCGCGCTCGATCCCGGCGAGCACGCCCTCGAGCATCGAGCCAGCGCCCATCGACTCGATCCGGACGACCTCCTCCTCGGCCAGCTCCTCCATCCGCTTCGTCAGCGACTCCAGGAAGTAGGAGCCTCCGAGGGGGTCGATCACGTCCGCTACGCCGGTCTCGTAGGCGATGATCTGCTGGGTCCGGAGCGCGAGCTTGGCAGCGTCCTCGGTCGGAAGCGCCAGCACCTCGTCGAGCGCGTTCGTGTGCAGGGACTGGGTCCCACCGAGCACCGCCGCCAGAGCCTCCAGAGCCGTCCGCACCACGTTGTTCATGGGCTGCTGCGCGGTGAGGGACACGCCGGCGGTCTGCGTGTGGAACCGCAGGCGCATCGACGCCTCGTCGTTCGCCCCGTACCGCTCCTTTAGCCACCTGGCCCAGATCCGGCGGGCGGCGCGGTACTTGGCGATCTCCTCGAAGAAGTCGATGTGGGCGTTGAAGAAGAAGGAGAGTCCCTGGGCGAAGGCGTCCACATCCATCCCCCGCGAGCGGCCCAGCTCCACGTAGGCGAAGCCGTCGGCCAGCGTGTAGGCGAGCTCCTGCCACGCGTTTGCCCCGGCCTCCCGGATGTGGTAGCCCGAGACGCTGATTGGATGCCACTTCGGCACGTGCTTCGCGCAGAACTCCATGAGGTCGCCCATCAGCCGGAGGTGGGGCCGGGGCGGGAAGATCCACTCCTTCTGCGCGATGTACTCCTTCAGGATGTCGGTCTGGAGCGTCCCTCCGAGCCGGTCCCACGGCACGCCCTGTTCCTCCGCCGCGGCCAGGAAGAACGAGAAGATCACCACGGCCGGGCCGCTGATCGTCATCGACGTGCTGATGTCGCCGAGCGGGATGCCGTCGAAGAGCTGCTCGAAGTCGGCCACCGAGTCGGTCCCCACGCCGCACCGTCCGACCTCTCCCTCGGACCGGGGATCGTCGGAGTCCCGGCCCATCAGCGTGGGCATGTCGAACGCCACCGACAGGCCGGTCTGGCCCTGGGCAAGGAGGAACTTGTACCGGGCGTTGGTCTCGGCCGGCGTCCCGTACCCGGCGAACTGACGCATCGTCCACAGCCGGCCCCGGTACATCGTGGGATACACACCGCGGACGAACGGGTAGCGCCCGGGGAACCCGAGGTCCCGGTCGTGGTCGAAGCCCGCCAGGTCCTCGGGCGTGAAGACCGGCTTCAGTGGCTCGCCGGACAGAGTCTCGAAGTCGGCGTCGCGCTCGCCGGACGCTCGGTACTCCTCCTCCCAGCGCTCGCCCTCGTCCGCCATCCCCGCGTTCTCGCTCCCTATCCCCCTCCGTGCGACCCCGACACCCGTTCCTTCAGGATAGCCGCGGCCCGGTACGGATCGATCTTCCGCCCCGCCAGTTGCTCGGCGAGCGCCGGGTCGATTCGGAGCAGCTCGTGGATCCGGCCGCGCACGCGCTCGCTCGCCAGGCTCTCCACCTCGCGGAGCAGTCGCTCCCGGCGGTTCGCCTCGAGGGCCCCGCTCTCCTCGAGGTGCGCGCGGTGGGCGGCGATCGCTTCCCACAGCTCGCCGGTCCCTTCGGACGATTGCGCCGACGCCCGGATCACCGGTGGGGTCCAGTCGAGCGGCGATCCCATCCGGATCATCTGCTCCAGGTCGCGGACGGCGGCGCTTGCCCCCTCCCGGTCGGCCTTGTTCACCACGAACACGTCCGCGATCTCCAGGATGCCGGCCTTGGCCACCTGCACGGCATCGCCCCACCCCGGCGTGACCACCACGAGCGTCGTGTCGGTGGCCGCCGCCACGTCCACCTCGGCCTGGCCCACGCCCACCGTCTCCACGATCACGACGTCCTTTCCACAAGCGTCGAGGATCCGAACGGCTTCCGGGGCCGCCAGGGCCATGCCCCCCAGGTGCCCCCGGGTGGCCATGGACCGGATGAACACGCCGGGGTCGGTGGCGTGCTCCTGCATCCGGAGCCGGTCCCCGAGGAGCGCGCCCCCCGTGAACGGCGAGGTGGGATCGATGGCCAGGACGGCCGCGGTCCGGTCTTGCTCCCGAGCGACGCGAACCAGCTCCCCGGCCAAGGTGGACTTCCCGACGCCCGGCGCCCCGGTGAGGCCGATGGTGTAGGCCCGGCCCGTGTGGGGGAACAGGGCCGAGGACAGCTCCTCCAGCCCTTCGGCCCCGTCCTCGACCATGGAGATGGCCCGGGCCACGGCCCGCCGGTCGCCCGCGAGGACGCCCTCACCCAGGTCCACCAGGCAAGCGTACCGGCCGGTCCGCCGGGACCGCCCATGCGGAACCGGCTCGTTCCGGCTAGCGTCGTGTAGACGGGGAAGCGAAGGGGGACCGTCGGTGACGCGAGCGAGGCTTCTCGCGGCGATCCTGGCGCTGTCGGTCGCCGGCCCGGCATGCGGGCCCGGTCCGCTGGCCGAGGAGAACCTGCCCGACCCGTCGCGCCGGGAGGCCCGCACCGCCTCGTACCAGATCTGCCTGACGGCCGCCGAGGAGTACGGCTTCGAGCGAATGGCGGAGTACCTCGACGCCCGAAGCGCGAGCCCCCAGGCCATCACCCGGGCGTTCGTCCGAGAGGCGATCCGGGCCACGGATGGCTGGGAGGACCACCGGGACGCGGGGCGCCGGGGTTGCCTGGCCGGCCTCAAAGCCGCGGACCTGTAAGGCCCGACCGGAACCCCGGCCGCCGGTGAAGGACGCGTCCACTCGACCATGGCCTGGGTGGGTCCGTCACGCCACGGACAGCAGCTTGGACAGGCGGGCCAGCCGCCGCGGGTGCAGGAACAGCCCGGAGATCCGGGTCCGACCCCGCAGTACGTCACCCAGGACCCGGCGACCCTCCCGGGTGAACGGATCCGGCAGGCCGAACCGCAGTGGGACGGTGGAGAGCGACAGAAGTGCGTCCGATCGGGCCCGGACCCGAACGTGGGGACGACGGCCGCGCGCCGAGCCGTTCGAGACGACGACGCGATCCGGGGAAAGTTCGACGGTGACCGATACACGCGCGTCGGGCGCCGTGAGCTCGATCACCGCCGGAGCGAGAAGCGAGCGGCGGTCCGGCTGCCGCTCCAGGTTGGCCTCGATGAGCCCACCGAGCACGGCGGCCAGGCCATTCGGCTCCGGGTTCGAGTACTCCACCCTCACGGCTGGAGCAGCACCTTGGTGGCCTGACGGGAGTCGAACAGCTCATACCCCCTGGGCGCCTCCTCCAGGGACAGCCGGTGGGAGATGATGGGCAGCGGATCGATCCGGCCGGCCCGCACGTCTGCCATGGCCTCCTCCCACCACGCGTGCACCGGGCAGATGCCGGCGAACCTGACCTGGATGGCCCGGGTCCACCACACCCCCATGGGGATCTCCACGGACTCGGTCGTGTACATGCCCACCACGGCCACCGTCCCGCCCCGGCGGACCACGTCGACTGCGGTCTCGAACGCCTTGGGATTGCCGACGGCCTCGATCACCACATCGGCCCCCCTTCCACCGGTCCGCTCGGCCACGGCGGTCTGGGGGTGCCGTTCGGTCACGTCCACCGGATGTGCCCCCACCTTCCGGGCCAGGGCCAGACGGTCGGGCAGCATGTCGATCGCGATCACCTCGCCCGCGCCGCGAGCATGTGCGGCCTGCACGCAGAAGAACCCCACGGGCCCCACGCCGACCACGGCCACCGTGTCGCCCGGGGCGATCCCGGCCATGGCCGCCCCGTAGCAACCGGTGGTGAGGACGTCGCCCACCAGGATGGCCCGCTCGTCCTCGACGTCATCCGGCACGGCGAGCAGGTTCACGTCGGCCACCGGGACCCGGACCCTCTCGGCCTGGGCGCCCCCCAGCCGGCCGCCGAAGATCCCGCCCCCCAACATCCGCCACTCCTCGCAGAGGTGGGTCTGGCCGTTCCGGCAGAACCAGCACTCCCCGCAGGCGATGTTGAAGGCCACGACCACCCGGTAGCCCGGCCCGAAGCGCGAGACCCCCGGGCCGACGGCCTCCACCACGCCGACAGCCTCGTGCCCGATGGGCTCCCCCCGGTCCAGCGGAGCCTTGCCGTGCACGAAGTGCAGGTCGGAAGCGCAGATCGCCGAGAGGGTCACTCGCACGATGGCGTCGCGGGGGTCCTCGATCGCCGGCTCGGGGGCGTCGACCACCGCGACCTTGCCGATCTCCTCGAACACGACGGCCCGCACGCCGCTCCCCCGCCGCGCCACCCGCTACGGCGAGCCGCGGCCCGCCGGCAGCTCGTCCATGAACTCGGTGGGAACGGTCATCGTGAGATGGACGAGCTCGTTCGCGGCGCGAACGTACCGGATGATCGTGGGCAGGTCCCCCTGGAGCTTCAGCTTGCCCTGCATCATCCCTTTCACCGGGTCGAGCTCACCGGCCAGGACCTCTTTCCACCGCGAGTAGGGGGCCCGGATGATGAACCGCGCCTTCTGCCCCTCCTCGGGCGTCACGATCCGGCCGGCCCGGCACTCACCGTGCCACAGGTCGAGCCAGCCCCAGATGTCGGCGGGGACGTTCCGGTCCGGCTCGGCCTCGAACACGAACGATACGTCCCCCTCCCAGTCCGCGGCCGCCTCCCGGTACTCCTCCGACGAGTTGATACGTTCGACGTAGAGGGCCAGCCAATCCTCGCTGGGGAACAGTGCCATCTCATCTCCCTCCCATCCGATCCCAGCACTTCCGCGCTCACCGGAGCGCGAAGATGAAGGACAGTCCGATCACGTTGAACGTGGCGTGGGCCACGACGCTCGCCACGATGGTGCCCCGTCGTTCGTACAGATAGGCCAGGGCGAACCCGGTCATCACCATCACGCTGATCAGCAACACGCTGGAGTACCACGGGCCCGGAACGTAATGGATCAGCCCGAAGGCCGCCCCCGAGCCCACCGCCCCGATCCCGAACCCGTACCGGTCCCGGAGCGACCGGAACAGGATGCCCCGGAAGAACAGCTCCTCGTGGATCGGCGCGATGACCACGGCGTACACGATCGAGACGGCGACGCTTACGGCCGACAGGTGGGCCGGGATCTGCCTGGGCGCGCTGACGTCCTCCACCGTGAGCGCCTCCAGCAACGCGGTCACGATGATACCGACCCCGAACACGATCCCCGGATACAGCAGGAGCCCGAAACCGATCCCCGCTCGTACCTCCGGCCACACCCGCCGTGGGAACCCGATGATCCGTCTCCACATGGGATGGAACCGGTGGAGCCAAAGGACGAGCAACCCCACGTTGGCCACGGCGATGACGGCCGACGTCGTGAGCTCGGCCAGGCCCCTCGATCGGATCAGCCGGAGCAACGGGAGCGCCACGAGGGCGCCGAAGAAGATCGCGATGACGACGTAGACCAGGATGGCCTCCCACCAACGCCATGTGGC
>Ga0209853_1000116_pt1 | contig 21619 bp, 22 predicted proteins | sample GWRWS1_30_40_FD_187224 | JGI IMG/M metagenome (GOLD analysis project Ga0209853, IMG submission 187224) | Riverbed sediment microbial communities from areas with vegetation nearby in Columbia River, Washington, USA - GW-RW S1_30_40 (SPAdes)... | ecosystem: Environmental > Aquatic > Freshwater >...
AGCCCTGGCCCCCGGCGCGCCCCTGGTTCACGAGGAGTTCGGCACCAACCGGTGCTACACGTGGACGAACACGAACGGAGACATCGACAAGGTCTTCACCGAGGCACCGGTCGTGGTCAAGGAGCGCTACCGCGTGCAGCGGCAGATCCCCAACGCGATGGAGCCGCGCTCGGTCCTGGTCGAGCCGAACCCCGCCACCGGGCAGTTCACGATGTGGACGTCGAGCCAGATCCCCCACGTCGTGCGAACAGCCATGGCGCTGACCACCGGGATCCCAGAGTCGAAGCTGCGGATCATCGCCCCCCGGGTAGGAGGTGGGTTCGGCTCCAAGCTCCAGGTGTATCCGGAGGAGGCCCTCGCACTTGAGCTGGCCAGAAGGCTCGGCCGTCCGATCAAGTGGACGGAGACGAGGTCAGAGGGGTACCTGGCGACCCACCACGGACGCGATCAGGTCCAGGAGATGGAGCTGGCCGCCGATGAGGACGGGAAGATCCGCGGCTACCGGGCCCGGGTCCTCGCCAACATGGGGGCCTACCTCCGGATCATCGCGCCCGGCACCCCGATCCTCGGCGCCTTCCTCTACTGCGGAGCCTACGGGGGCGAGGCCTACCACATCGAGATAACGGGGGTCTTCACCAACACCACCCCTGTCGACGCCTACCGGGGGGCGGGACGGCCCGAGGCAACCAACGCGATCGAGCGGGCGATCGACGCCCTCGCCCGACGGGTCGGCAAGGACCCGGCGGAGATCAGGCGGATGAACTTCATGCCCCCGTTTACCGAGCCCACGCCCTCGATCGGGGGTCTCACGATCGACTCGGGCAACTACCCCGCCACCCTGGACAAGGCCTTGGACCTCTTCGACTACGAGCAGCTCCGGAAGGAGCAGCAGGCTCGCCGGGAGAGCGGGGACGTGAAGCAGATCGGGATCGGGTTCTCCACGTACCTGGAGAACTGCGGATGGGGGCCCTCGAAGGTCATCGGGGGCGTCCTCAAGTACGCGGGTGGAGGATGGGAGGCCGCGACGGTCCGATGCCACCCGACAGGGAAGGTCGTGGTCGTCGTCGGGACGACGCCTCATGGCCAAGGCAACGAGACGACCTTCGCCCAGGTCGTAGCCGACGAGCTCGGCGTCCCCATCGACGACGTCGAGATCCTCTTCGGCGACACCGACATCGCTCCGAGCGGGTGGGATACCTACGGGAGCCGGAGCGCGGCGGTGGGCACCCCGGCCGTCCACCGGGCGGCCAGGAAGATCATCGACAAGGCGCGGAAGATCGCCGCCCACGAGCTGGAGACGGCCGCGAGTGATCTCGAGTACGAAGGCGGGAAGTTCTTCGTGAGGGGCGCCCCGGACGTGGAGAGGACGATCCCCGCGCTGGCCTTCTCGGCGTGGACAGCCCACGACCTCCCCGAAGGGCTCGAGCCCGGGCTCGAGGAGTCGGCCTTCTTCGATCCCCAGAACCTGGTGTTCCCCTACGGGGCCCACATCTGCGCGGTCGAGGTCGACACCGAGACCGGGGACGTCGAGGTCATGAAGTACGTCGCCGTCGACGACGTGGGTCCGATCGTCAACCCGCAGATCGTGGAAGGCCAGGTCATCGGGGGAGTCATCCAGGGGATCGCCGAGGCCCTGTACGAGGAGGCCGTCTACGACGAGAACGGACAGCTCCTCACCTCGACCATGACCAACTACGCGGTCCCGGCGGCCTCCGAGGTTCCTTCGATCGTCACCGGAAACCACGTCACGCCATCCACGACGAACGAGCTCGGGATCAAGGGAGTGGGCGAGACGGGCACGATCGCCTCACCCCCGGCGGTGCTGAACGCCGTCGTCGACGCCCTGGCTCCCCTCGGCGTCACGCAGATCGAGCGACCGGCGTCGCCCGAGAACGTGTGGAGAGCCATCCGGCAGGCCAAAGGAGGTGCGTCATGATCCCGGCGCCCTTCGAGTACGCGCGGGCCGAGTCCGTGAACCAGGCGATCGACCTCCTCTCGAAGCACGAGGACGCGAAGATCATCGCCGGCGGCCACTCGCTGCTGCCGCTCATGCGGTTGCGCCTGGCCCGCCCGGCCATGCTGGTCGACATCTCCCGGATCGGTGACCTGGGCTACATCCGCGAGGACGGTGACCGGATCGCGATCGGCGCGCTGGCCCGCCACCACGACGTGGCGAACAGCGAGGTGCTTCAGCAGTCCTGCCCCATCGTCTCCTACGCGGCGAGCCTGATCGGCGATCCCCAGGTCCGCCACGTCGGCACGATCGGCGGCTCGTGCGCCCACGCCGACCCGGCCTCGGACATGCCGACCGTTCTGCTCGCCCTGGGGGCCGAGCTGGTGATCCAGGGGCCGCAGGGGAAGCGGCGGACGGTGAAGGCGGCCGACTTCTTCGAGGGCCTGTTCGAGCCGGATCTCGCGGCGAACGAGGTTCTGACGGAGATCCGGGTGCCCAAGACGGCCGGCAGGGGATGGAGCTACATCAAGTTCCACCGCCGGGCGCAGGACTGGGCGATCGTCGGAGTGGCGGCCCTGGCCGGGAACGGCACCGGGCCCGCGGTGGCCCTCACGAACATGGGAGAGAAGCCCCTCCGGGCCACGGGCGTGGAGGAGGCCCTGGCCGGCGGAGCGGACCCGGCAACCGCGGCGACGCGGGCCGACGAGGGGACCAGCCCTCCCTCGGACACGTTCGGCAGCGCCGAGTACCGCAAGGAGCTCTCCAAGGTGCTCGTGCGCCGGGCCCTCGAGGAGGCCATGTCCAGGTAGGCGAAGCGAGGTTTGGTGCCCGCAGGAGGGGAGGCCGATGTATGCGAGATTGGCAGTTGTAACTGGCCCGGTCGAGCGGGCGAAGGAGGCCCGGCAGATGATCGCCGACCAGGTCGTGCCCAGGGCAAGGGACATCCCCGGCTTGAAGAACGCCTACTGGATGGCGGACGAGGCCGCCGGCAAGGTCGTGGCGGTCATCCTTTTCGAGACCGAGGCCGACCTGGTGGCCAGCCGGGAAGCTGCGACCAAGATCCGCGAGGAGGCGGTCAAGAGCCTGGGCGGCACGGTCCAGTCGGTCGAGGAGTTCGAGGTCATCGCCCAGATCTGAGGGCCTGCCCCATCTCAGACGGGAGGGGGCCGGAGCATCCGGCCCATCCTCTGTCGCGACCTCTTTGACGCTCGGGCCCTTGTCTGCGTAGATGGGGGCATGCTGTCGCAGGTGAGGCCGCTCACCCTCCAGCGGTGGTTCGACGAGAGCGGCTGGACGGTCATCACCATCCTCGTCGTCGCGGTCGTCGTCACGATCGTGACCCGGCTGCTGGTCCGGCGGTTCCGCCGCAGGCTGGAGGGCTCGCCCAGCCTGACCCAGGAGCTGAACCTCCAGCGGGCGGCCACCATCACCCACGCCCTGTCCACGGCCGTGGTCGTGCTTATCTGGACGATCGCCTTCCTGCTCCTGCTAGGCACGCTCGACGTGAACCTGGCTCCCTTCCTGGCCAGCGCGGGCGTGGCCGGCGTGGCCCTGGGGTTCGGAGCCCAAAGCGTCGTCCGCGATACCCTCTCCGGCTTCTTCATCCTGCTGGAGAACCAGTTCGGGGTGGGCGACGTGATCGACGTTCAGACGACGGCCGCCCCGGTGGGCGGGAAGGTGGAGTCGCTCACGCTTCGCGTGACCACGCTTCGGGCGTTCGACGGGACCCTCCATGTCGTGCCGAACGGGAACATCCAGGTGGTCTCGAACAAGTCCCGCGGGTGGGCCCGGGCCATCGTGGACGTGCGGGTGGCCTACGGCGAGGACGTGGACGCGGTCCGGGTGATCCTCGAGGAGCTGTTCGAGGAGATCCGGCAGGATCCGGTGCTCGCCGATTGGATCATGGAGGGGCCGAGCATCCTCGGCGTGGAGAGTCTGGCCGACTACGCGCTCGTGGTTCGCCTGGTGGCGGACGTCCGGCCCTCCAAGCGATGGGACGCCGAGCGCCGACTGCGGGAGCGGATCACCCGGCGCTTGACCGAGCGCGGCGTCCGCGTCCCGCTCCCGCCGACGATGGCGACCCAGCCGGGCGAGACCCAAGGCCCGCTCCGCTAGCCCGGCCCCGTCCCGATCCGGGAGCCGGTACGCTGGAGCCGCCATGAGCCGGCTGCCCTACGACTCGGTGGAAGAGCTCCAGGAGGAGCTGCGCGGCGAGCACTACCTGGCCGACCGTGGCCTGGCCACCGCCATCTACCTCGCGGTGTCCCTCGACAAGCCGCTCCTGCTGGAGGGAGAGGCCGGCGTGGGCAAGACCGAGGTGGGAAAGGTGCTCGCGTCGCTCCTCGGCCGGGAGCTCATCCGTCTCCAGTGCTACGAGGGCATCGATGCTTCCCAGGCCCTGTACGAATGGAACTACTCGCGCCAGCTGATCGCCGTCCGGGCCATGCAGGACGTCACGGCCGAGACCCACGTGGAGGACCTGTTCGGGCCGGAGTACCTGGTGGAGCGGCCCCTCCTCGCCGCGATCCGATCCGGGTCGAAGGCTGTGCTCCTGGTCGACGAGTTGGACCGAGCCGACGACGAGTTCGAAGCGTTCCTCCTCGAGGTCTTTTCGGAGTTCGCGGTCACGATCCCCGAGATCGGGCGGATCGGCGCCGATGAGCCTCCGGCCGTGGTCGTCACGTCGAACCGGACGCGCGAGCTGCACGACGCCCTCAAGCGTCGGTGCCTGTACCACTGGATCGACCACCCTTCGCTGGAACGGGAGGTCGAGATCGTGCGCACCCGGGCCCCCGAGGTCTCCGAGACCATCGCCCGGGACGTCGCCGGCGCGGTGGCCCGCCTGCGCTCGCTCGACGTCGCGAAACGCCCGGGGGTCGCGGAGACCATCGACTGGGCGAACGCCCTCTCGTTCCTGGGCGTGGAGCGCCTGGACGAGGACACGGCGAAGGCGACGCTCGGCGCCGTGCTGAAGGACCACGAGGATCAGGAGCTCGCCGTGTCCAACATCGCCGAGGTGGTCGGCGACGCCGACGGCTGAGGACGGCGGGCTCGAGCGCCTGATCGGCTTCGGGCGCGAGCTCCGGCGGCGCGGTCTGCCGGTGGGCACGGGGCGGATCGTGACGTTCTGTCGCGGGGCCGCCGCGCTTAGCCCCTTGGACCGCGATGACCTGTACTGGGTCGCCCGAGCGTCGCTGATCTCCCGCCCCGAGGACGTTGAGGCGTTCGACCTCGCCTTCGGCCAGTACTTCCGGACGGGTGTGGGGTTTCCGCCCATCGCGCAGATGGTCCTGCCGAAGGCGCCGGTCCCGGCCGCCGGGGCCGAGCCGCCGGGAGAGGTCGTGGTTGAGGAGGGGTTGGTTGCCGCGCGATGGCACGCCGCCGGTGAGGACGAGGAGCCGGAGGGCGAGGCCGCCATCCGCATCGTGGCCAGCGCCGTTGAAGTCCTCCGCGACAAGTCATTCGCCGACCTCTCGGAGGACGAGCGGCTTCGGGTGGCGCACCTGATCCGCCGGCTCGCCGTGACGGTGCCTGTCCGCAGGACCCGGCGGCTCCGGATCGCCACGGCCGGACCCCGGTTGGACGTCCGACGAACGCTCCGGAAGTCGCTTCGGACGGAGGGCGAGCCGTTCCACCGGGCTTGGCGAGCCCGGCGCAGCCGGGCCCGGCCGCTCGTCTTGATCCTCGACGTTTCTGGCTCCATGGCTCCGTACGCGCGGGCGCTGATGCAGTTCGCGTTCGCGGCGATGGCCGCCGGGCGAAGGGTCGAGGTGTTCTGTTTCGGCACGCGGCTCACCAGGGTCACGCGGACGCTGCGCTCGAAGGATCCTGACCGCGCGCTGCACGAGGTGGGGAAGCGGGTGGCCGATTGGGAGGGCGGGACCAGGATCGGCGCGTCGCTGAAGGACCTGCTCGATGAGTGGAGCCAGCGCGCGGCGCTCCGTGGCTCGGTGGTGGTCATCTGCTCGGACGGACTGGAACGGGGGGAGCCGGAGCTGCTTCGCCACCAGATGGCACGGCTCCGCCGGCTCGCGCACAAGGTCGTGTGGGTGAACCCACTGAAGGGGAGCCCGCGCTACGAGCCGCTGGCGCGAGGGATGGCGGCGGCGCTCCCGTCGATCGACGTGTTCCTCCCGGGCCACAACCTGGAGAGCCTGGAGGAGCTCAGCCGCGTCCTCGGCGGCTGAGTTCCTCGACGATCAACCCCGGCGTCGCGTCAGCCGAGGGCCTCGCAGATCCCGTCGAACCCGCTCTCCTCGAAGTCATGGGGGCCCGCCTCGAACACGAGATTCCCGTCCCCGTCGAAGACGAGCCGCCCCGCGTCGAGGAACACCAGTCCCTCTCCGCGGCGGTGGTAGATGAAGCCAAGCTGTGAGACGGAAGTCACCCCGGTCGTGAGGTCGAGCTCGACGTGACCGGCGGCGTGGTCCCGGAATGTCTCACCGGTCTTCGAGTTGGTGAACCGTCCCGTGATCTGGAACGTGTCGATGACCCGAACAGGCTCCCCCGCCTCGTCGAAGTACGTGATCTCCGTCACATGCTCGTCGAGCACGGAGTAGAGGAGCTTGTACCCCATGCAGTTGAGGTCCGGGAGACCGAAGAAGCCCTGGTCCTCGAATGTGACGACCTGCGGCTGTGTTCCTCCAGCGGCGGCCCCTGCGCTGACGATGGTTCCGAGGAGCCCGACTAAGACCAGCGTCGTTAGCGTGATGATCCTTTTCATGGCGGTTCCCTCCCGTTCCAGGATGGGCGTGTCGGATGTGATGCGGGGGGGAGGACCGCGTGACTTGAGGGAGTCGGCCATGGGGAAAGGATGTAAAACGTTCCCTTCTAGCACCGACGACAGCCGGGCGCAACCGGCCGTGCCCCTCCGAAGGATAGCGGCACACCTGGGCCGTTTGACGGTCCCGGCTCGCGCCGCCTACCGTCGGCGACGTGAGGGACGCGGAGCAGCATGGGCGGGTTCGGCGGATGGGGCGGCTCACGGAGCCAACCGAGGAAGGGCTCCTCACCTACGGCGACTACCTGAAGGTCCCTGAGCTCCTGTCGCTCCAGGAGCTCCGCTCGGACCCACCGGTCCACGACGAGCACCTATTCATAGTGGTCCACCAGGCGTACGAGCTGTGGTTCAAGCAGCTGCTGGTCGAGCTGGATTCGATCCGTGACCGGATGCTCGCGAACGACCCCGAGCGGGCCAGGCACTATCTCACGCGGGTTCACGCGATCGAGCGGGTGCTGATCGAGCACATCGAGGTGCTCCAGACCATGACCCCCCAGGACTTCCTGGAGTTCCGGACGCTCCTTGCGCCGGCGTCCGGGTTTCAGTCGGCCCAGTTCCGGGAGGTCGAGTTCGTCTCCGGCCTGAAGGACCGGCGGTACCTGGACGACCTGGCTGCCTCGCCGGAGGAGCGGGCCCGGCTGGAGCGGCGCCTCGCCGAGCCCACCCTGTGGGACGCGTTCTGCGCGATGCTCGAGGCGAACGGCTTGTCCATGCCGGCCGGCGACGACGAGGCCCGCCGGGACAGCTTGCGGCGCACGGCCCGCGAGCCAACGCGCGCCGCGTTGTTCGCCGTGTCCGAGGGGCTGCTCGACCACGACGAGGCCGTCGCCATCTGGCGGAACAACCACGTCCTCATGGTCGAGCGGGAGATCGGGAGCAAACGGGGGACCGGAGGGTCGAGCGGCGTCTCGTATCTCCGGACGACCCTGGGCAAGCGGTTCTTCCCGGAGCTCTGGGACCTCCGGAGCCACCTCTAGGCCGGCTGCACGTCTCGCGCAGGGAAGGAGTACGGTTCGGCCGTCTCGCATGTGCGAGAGGAGGCGACGGATGGTCTTCCGGAGCTCGTATCCCGACGTCGAGATCCCGGACGTCTCGCTCCCCGCCTTCGTCCTCGAACGGACGGCGGACCTCGGCGACAAGCCCGCGCTGATCGACGGCCCCACCGGCCGCACGATCACCTACGCGCAGCTCGCCGGCGGCGTGCGCCGCGCCGCGGCGGGGCTCGCGGCCCGTGGCCTGGCGAAGGGCGACGTCGTTGGCATCTTCGCGCCCAACGTCCCTGAGTGGGCCGTCGTCTTCCACGGTGTGATCACCGCCGGGGGGGTCAACACCACGATCAACTCGCTCGCCACGGAAGAGGACGTCGCGAACCAGCTCCACGACTCGGGGGCCCGGTTCCTGGTCACGGCCCCGCCGTTCCTCGACCGGGCGCTGCCAGCCGCCCAGAAGGTGGGCGTCGAGGAGGTCTTCGTGCTCGGCGAGGCGGAAGGGGCCACGCCGTTCAGCGAACTGCTGAGGACCGATGCCGAGCCGCCGGACGTCCGGATCGACCCGGCCGAGGACCTCGCGGCCCTGCCCTACTCGAGCGGAACGACCGGCCTGCCGAAGGGCGTGATGCTCACGCACCACAACCTCGTGGCGAACCTGTGCCAGACGGTCGTGCTCCAGCACGTCCGGGAGGACGAGGCGCTGATCGGCGTCCTGCCGCTCTTCCACAGCTACGGGATGACCGTGGTGATGAACCTCTCGCTCCGGCAAGGCGCGACGGTCGTGACGATGCCGAAGTTCGATCTTGAGCCGTTCCTGAGGCTGCTCCAGGACCACCGGGTGACCCGAGCCTATCTGGTGCCGCCGATCATCCTGGCTCTGGCCAAACACCTCGCGGTGGACGGCTACGACCTGTCCGCTCTGGAGGTCATCCTGTCCGGCGCCGCGCCACTCGACGCCGACCTGGCGGAGTCATGTGCGAAGCGACTGGGCTGCAAGGTGATCCAGGGCTACGGACTCACCGAGACCAGCCCGGTGACGCACGTGACCAACGACGAGGGGACCGGCAAGCCGGGCTCCGTCGGCGAGGTGCTTCCGAACACGGAGTGCAAGGTGGTGGACTGGGCGACCGGCGAAGAGGTGGGGGCCGGGCAGGACGGCGAGATCCTGGTCCGCGGGCCCCAGGTGATGAAGGGCTACCTGAACAACCCCACGGCCACGGCGAACGCGATCGACGAGGACGGGTGGCTGCACACCGGCGACATCGGCCATGCCGACGAGGACGGGTTCTTCTTCGTCGTCGACCGCCTGAAGGAGCTCATCAAGTACAAGGGCTACCAGGTGCCGCCGGCCGAGCTGGAGGCCGTCCTGGTCGGGCACCCCGCCGTGGCCGACGCGGCCGTGATTCCCAGCCCCGACGAGGAGGGCGGAGAGGTCCCCAAGGCCTTCGTCGTGCTGAAGGGCAAGGCCACGCCCGACGAGCTCATGGCCTACGTGGCCGAGCGGGTGGCTCCGTACAAGCGGATCCGAAAGCTCGAGTTCATCGAGGAGATCCCCAAGTCGCTCTCGGGGAAGATCCTCCGGCGGGTGCTGGTGGAACGGGAGCGCGCTTCCTCGTAGCCGGCCGACCGTGGCCCGGCCCGGGGATTGACCCGACCGCCCGAGGAGGAGTAGACCGCTGCCATACACGGAAGGGAGGTGGTCCATGGCCAAGGACCTCACGATCAGCTTGGAGGACCGGCCGGGGACGCTGGCGGACCTCGGTGAGGCGCTGGGGAAGGCCGGCGTCAACATCGAGGGCATCTGTGGGATCGGCGTGGAGGGCCGCGGCATCACCCACGTCCTGGTGGAGGACGCCGCGAGGGCCCGCCAGGCCCTCGAGGGAGCCGGGATCAAGGTCGAGGGCGAGTCCGACCCGCTCGTCTCCGACATGTCGAAGGACGCGGACCGGCCGGGGGCCCTCGGCAAGGCCGCCCGGGCGCTTGCCGACGCCGGGGTCAACATCCAGGTCCTGTACCTGGCGACCCACGACCGCGGCGTGATCGTGACGAGCGACAACGCGAAGGCCCGCCAGGCGCTCGGCATGTAGCGGCCGGTCCTCGACGGATAGCGAAGACGGCCCTCCGGGGCCGCCTTCGCTATCCGTCCCCGTCCTGGGACGAGTACGCCCGGTCCACGATCTCGACCGGGTGCAGCACCTCGACCTCCTTGCCGAGGGCCCGGAGTCCGGCCGCGATCTGCATCGTGCAGCCCGGATTGGCCGATGCCACGACGGCCGCGCCGGTGGACACGACGGCCTCGGCCTTCTGCCGCATCAACTCGTCTGACATCCTGGGCTCCAGCACGTTGTAGAGGCCGGCCGCCCCGCAGCACCGGTCCCCGTTCGGGATCTCGACGATCGTCAGGTTCGGGACCTGCCGCAGTACGGCCCGGGGCTGCTCTCGGATCCGCTGGGCCCGGAGCGCGTGGCACGGGTCGTGGTACGCCACCCCGACCCGGGCCCCATGGGCCGGACCGTGGGCTGGCGCTTCGATGCCGTGCTCCGCCAGGAACTCCATCAGATCGCGGACCCTGGCTGAGAAGGCCTCGGCCTCCTCGCTTCCCAGCAGATCGCTGTACTCCTTCATGTGCGCGCCGCATCCCGCGGCGTTCACGACGATCCAGTCGGCCCGCCCGAGCGCTCGGAGGTTCTTTTGGGCGAGCTTCCGCGCCGTCTCGAGTCGCCCATTGTGGGCCTGGAGTGCGCCGCAGCATCGCTGCCGGCGAGGGGCCACGACGCGCCAGCCGTTCCAGGCCAGCACGCGTGCGGTGGCGCGGTTCGCCGAGCGATACCACTGGTCCTGCACGCAGCCGATGAGGATGGCCACCGTCCCCTTCGCCTCTCCTTCTGGCTCAAGGACCCTGGGGACGCGGGGCCCTGGCGCGCCGTACGGGATGAACCGGCGGACCCGCCGGCGGAGGAACGGACGCGCGAAGGGCGTGAGGAGCCGGGCCGTCGAGAGCAGCCACCGCCGCCGGAGGGCCACGCTCAGGCCGAACCACCGGACGAACCGGGCGCCGCGGCCGCGGAGCGGCTCGATCTGGACCCTGGCCCGTTCCATCATCCGGCCGAACGGCACGTGCGAAGGACACACGTCCTCGCACGCGCGGCACTCCAGACAGAGATCCATGAACCGGGCGAAGGTCTGATCCACCTCCGCCCGGCCTTCGGCCACCGCGCGCATCGCGGCGATGCGGCCTCGGGGGGATGCCGATTCCTCGCCGGTGAGCCGGTACGTCGGGCAGTGGGGGAGGCACAGGCCGCAGGCGACGCACGTGGCGAGGTCGTCGTCGGAAGGCGCGTCACCGGGCCGCCAGTTCGGCGCCAGCCCGATGGGCCCGATGAACCGAGCTCCCTCCGGCATCTCCGCGCCGAGCGGGAGTGCGCTCTGCTCGTTCGGATGGACCGCCATCAGATCCCACCCCAGAACCGGCCGGGGGCCAGCACGCCGGCCGGATCGAAGGAGGCCTTCAGGCGGCGGTGGATGTCGAGCCCGGGCGGCGAGTCGTCCCCCAGCCCGCCGGCGCCTCTGATCACGGGGGCGATGCCGCCCAGCACCCCCGCCCGCGCCCTCAGCCGGTCCAACTCGCCGTCGGGCGAGACCTCCGGGGAGCCCAGGCCGATCCACGCGAGGCCCACCCCGACCAGCGCGCCCCACCGGTCCAGGGGCGGCCCCAGCAGCTCCCGAAGGCGCGATGGAGCGACCGCGGCCTCCACCACGACGGGGCGCTCCTCCCACGGTCTGGCCACCGGGAACGGCCCGTCGTCGGTAACGTCCAGGGTCGCGGCCACGCTTCGGGCCGCCTCGGTCTGCCCGTCCACCTCCTCGGGCCACCCCTCCAGGCGAAGCTCCACTACCTGGGGCGTGGCCAGGACGGCGGAGGGGTTGGGCACGGCCTCCAGCACCCGCAGGGCGGCCTCCAGCCCGCCGGGGATGCGAACGGTCCGGCGGGCCGGCGGGCGGGGACGGACCTTCAGCGCGACCTGCACGATGACCCCGAGGGTTCCCAGCGAGCCGGTCATGAGCTTGTGGACGTCGTAGCCGGTCACGCTTTTCACCGTTCGGGCCCCGCTCTTCACCAGCCGCCCGTCGCCGGTCACGACCTCCATCTCGATCACGGTATCGCGGACCGGCCCGACCTTGAGCCGCCGAGGCGAGTTGGCCGCCGCGGCGATCACCCCGCCCACCGTGGCCTCCGGCGGCGCGTCGCTCGGCCACTCCTGCCCGCCCTCGGCCAGGATCCGGTCGAGCTCGCCGACCCGCATCCCGGCCTCGGCCACCGCGATCATCTCGGCCGGCTCGTAGGACACCAGGCCGTCGAGCTGCGTCGTCCAAAGCTCGGCGTCCACGTCGCACGGGTTGCCCTTATCCCCGTGGGTCCGGCCGCCCACCACGAGGATCCGGCGGCGGTCCGCCGTGGCCATGGCCAGGACGTCGGCGACCTCGAACTTGTCCATGGGGTGGGTCAGATCCACGATCCCTCCGGGAGGTTCGCCGCGGCCTCGGCCGCGTCCGTGCCCCGGGCCACGGCGAAGTCGCCGCACCGCGCGCCCGCGGGAAGCACCTTGTGCGGGTTCATCAGGCCCTCGGGGTCGAACGCCGCGCGGACGCAGGCCTGCACGGCGAGATCCTCCTCCGAGAACACCAGCGGCATGAAGTCCCGCTTTTCCAGGCCGATGCCGTGCTCGCCGGTGAGCGAGCCGCCGGCCTCCACGCACAGCCGCACGATCTCCTCACTCGCCGCCAGTACCCGTTCCAGCGTTCCCGGGATACGCCGGTCGAACGAGAGCAGCGGGTGAAGGTTCCCGTCGCCGGCGTGGAAGACGTTCGTGACGACGAGTTCGTGTCGCTTCGCGATGTCGTACACGCCGGCCAGCACCTCGACCAGCTTGGAGCGAGGCACCACGCAGTCGTGGAGGTGGTAGTGGGGCGCGATCTGGGCCACGGCCCCGAACGCGCTCTTCCGTCCCTTCCACAGCAATGCCCGTTCGGCGTCGTCCTTCGCCACCCGGATCGAGCGGACGTTGTTCTTGCTCGCGGCGTCCTCCACGGCTCGGGCCTGGGCCTCGACGGCGGCTGGCACGCCGTCCACCTCGACGATGAGGATGGCGGCGGCGTCGGTGGGGTAGCCGGCGTGGGCGAAGCTCTCGGCGGCCACGATGATGCCGTGATCCATCATCTCTACGGCGGCCGGGACGACGCCGGAGGCGATGATGGCAGAAACCGTTGCGGCGCAGTCCTCGACGGTCTCGAAGTCGAGGAGCATCGTCCGCACCGCTGGCGGGAGCGGCGTGATGCGCACGCACGCCCGCGCCACGATGCCGAGCGTCCCCTCGGAGCCGACGACGATGCTTCGGAGGTCGTAGCCGGTCGTCTCGGGCGCCTCGGAGCCAAACTGCACCACGGCCCCGTCGGGGAGGACGATATCCACCGCCAGCACGTGGTTCGACGTCACGCCGTAGGCCAGGCAATGAGGCCCGCCCGCGTTGGTGTTCACGTTGCCCCCGATCGAGCAGGTCTGCTCCGAGGAGGGGTCGGGAGCGTAGGTGAACCCCATCGGCGCCAGGGCATTCGTGAGGTCCAGGTTGAGCACGCCCGGCTCAACCCACGCGAGACGGTCCTCCGGACGGACCTCCAGGATCCGGTTCATCTTGGCCGTCACGACGACCAGCGCGTCGCCGATCGGCGTGCTTCCGCCGGCCAGGCCGGTGCCGGATCCCCGGGGCACGACGGGCAGGCCGTGGTCGTGGGCGATCCGCATGCACGCCACGATGTCCTGGAGGGAGTGGGGGAAGACCACAAGCGCACAGCCGCCCTCCACCATGGATGCATCGCGCGCGTACAGGATGAGGGCGAGTGGATCGGACAGGACCTCGGTGGGGCCGAGGGCGTCCTCAAGCGAGCGACGGGCGCCGTCGACGTCGGCCATGGCGTCCCCGTCAGGCTAGCGCGATGAAGGGGTCGCTGCGAGGATGTGTCAGGCGACCCGGCCGGGCTGGCCCTCCGGCGTGGTGAAGGGAAGGCCCTCCCGCTCCCATAGCTCCATGCCGCCTTCGAGGTTGTGGGCCTGGAATCCCCGGGCCTGGAGCATGAGGGCGGCGAGCTCGCTCCGGTTCCCGGAGCGGCACACCACCACCACGGGCTTTCCCGGGTCGAGATCCCCGGTCACCCCCGCCATGATCGAGTTGAGGGGGATATGAACGGCGCGGTCGATGCGCCCGGCGTTCCACTCGTAGAGCTCGCGGCAGTCCACCAGTTGGATCTCGTCCAGCCGCTCGTGGACGCCCCGCGGTGTGGTCAGTTCCGCCCTCACCTCGCTCATGGCACCTGCAAATCCTATCAGCGAGGTCGAGATCCGGTTAGGGTCAGCCCGCCTCGGCCAGCGCCCTGGCGAACGCGTCGTGGGCGTCCGGACCGAACAGCACGAACCGGACCTCCTCGACGTTCGTGTCGGCGCCCCTCACGGCCGCGATCGCGACCGGCGCGGCGAGCTCGAGCGGGTATCCGTAGACCCCGGTGGAGATCGCCGGAAACGCCACGGTTCGCGCCCCCAGGTCGTCGGCAACCTTCACCGACTCCGCGTGGCAGCTCGCCAGGAGCGCCGAGCGGTCTTCGGACTTCGCGAATACCGGCCCCACGGTGTGGATCACCCACTTCGCCGGGAGGTTGCCGGCCGTGGTCGCCACCGCCTGGCCGGTGGGGAGGCCTTGCGGGTACGTGGTCCGGCGGATCTCCCTGCACTCCTCCAGGATGGCCGGGCCGCCCCTGCGGTGGATCGCACCATCGACGCCGCCCCCGCCCATCAGCGAGGAGTTCGCGGCGTTCACGATCGCGTCGACGTGCTGCTCCGTGATGTCGCCTTGCACGAGAACGATCCGCGGCACGGCCCCCATCGTAGATCGCCTCCCGTCCGGCCGGATGGGCGCTCATCCCGGTTCGATCCGCACGATCACCCCTTCCAGGGGGCCGAGCCCGAGGGGGCGGAGCGAGACTTGCCCCGGAGCTCGCGCCGGGTCGGTCGACGACTCGAGCACCCCGTGGGAGGGGAGCGGGTCCGCCGAGACGGCGTTGCTCCGCTCGGAGAAGTTGAGGGCCACGAAGAGCCGTTCGTCCTGGGATTTGCGTTCGTAGGCGAAGACGTCCCGCCCCGCGTCTCGGGGGCGGAAGCTCCCCCACCGAAGGGCGGAGGAGCGCCTGCGGAGCCAGATGAGCGAGCGGTACAGCGAGAGCATCGAGGAGGGATCGGCTCGCTGGGCCTCGACGTTCCCCTCAGCCGGGTCGCCCACCGGGAGCCAGGGCTCCCCGGTGGTGAACCCGGCGGTTCGTCCCGGCTCCCACCGCATCGGCGTCCGGCACGGGTCGCGCCCTCCCGGATCCTGCCACCGCTCGGGCGGCACGGGGACGTCGGCCATCCCGATCTCCTCGCCGTAGTACAGGAATGGCGTGCCGCGTATCGTGAGCAGCCTCATCGCCGCGACCCGGGCCCGGGGCGAGCCCGGCCGGCCCCGGTCGTACCTGGTCACAGCCCGGGGATGGTCGTGGTTCGAGAGCGTGTAGTCGGGCCACGCTCCGGGGGGCAGCAGTAACTCGAACCGCTCCGCCGCGTTTCGGAAGGCCCGAGCCCTCCAGGGCTGACGGAGGAACGAGAAGTTGAAAACCAGGTGGAACCCGTCGCCCCGGTCGCCGTAGTAGCGGATCCACCGCTCGAGATTCAGCAGGTAGACCTCGCCCACCGCCATCTTCGCCTCGTAGGAGTCGAGCACCCGTCGGAACTCCCGCACGACCTCGCGCGCCACGTCGAGATCCTCGTCACGCCGGGGCTCACCGTCGACGTTGTCGCGGAGGTCCGGATCGTGGCCGATGCGCTGCACGGCGTCGATCCGGAAGCCGTCGACGCCCCGGTCGAGCCAGAATCGGAGGACGTCCGTCATGGCCCGGCGCACCTCAGGGTTCAGCCAGTTGAGATCGGGCTGCTGGGGCAGGAACGAGTGCAAGTAGAACTGCCCGGTGGCCTGGTCGAACGTCCAGGCCGGCACGGGACTTCCCTCGAGCGGGAACTCGCTCAGCCCGGACCTGGATCTCGTCGGCACGTACCTGGGCGTGTGGCTGGCCCATACCGGCTTCGGATTGCCCTTGGCCACGTACCTGCTCCGGAACTACATCGGATCGCTGCCGTCGTCGATCATCGAGTCCGCCAAGATCGACGGTGCCGACCACTTCACGATCTTCTGGCGCCTCATCGTCCCGCTTTCGGTCCCGGCCCTCGCCGCGTTCGCGATCTTCCAGTTCCTGTGGGTGTGGAACGACCTCCTGGTTGCCCTGGTGTTCCTGGGGGGGACACGGGAGGTCCGGGTGCTCACAGTGGCGCTGCGGGAGCTGGTCGGGGCGCGCGGTGAGAACTGGCACCTGCTGACCGCGGCGGCGTTCGTGTCGATGGCGCTTCCGCTCGCGGTGTTCTTCTCGCTTCAGCGGTACTTCGTGCGAGGGCTCACCGCGGGTTCGGTCAAGGGCTGAGATGGCAGTGGCAAGGGCGCGACGGTCCGCCCCGACGGGCACCGAGCCGCTCCCGCCCCGTCGCAGGTGGCGAGCGATCACCCTCGCCACCCTCCTGCTCGTGCCCTCCTATCTGTCAATGCTGGTGGGGCTAGTCTCCGCGGCCTCCGACCGGCAGGACCGCCCGAACGCCGGTCCCTACATCGCCTTCGGTCTCGCGCTCCTGCCGTTCGTGTTCATCGTCCTCGCCTTCCTGTCCGAGCATCCGCGGGCGCCGGGAGCCGTGATCAAGGCGATGGTCCTGGCGATCGTGGTGGGCATCCCCATCTCGGCGCTCGCCCAGGACGCGGTGACCGGCTTCGTCGCCGCCCTGGGTGCGGGCGGGACCGCGGCACTTCGCCCCGAGCCTGCCTCGGACTGGAAGACCCGCTGGATCGCGGTCCTGACCGCCACCGTGGGTAGCTTCCTGCTCGTCCGGATCGCCGGGGAGGTCGCGCTCCTCCTCGCTCCGATCCTCCCGTTCACGAGCCTCGGGGTCGCCGATCACCTCGCCGAGGGCCGGAGCCAGCGCCGCGCGGTCTGAGTCCCGGGGCCCTACCCGGTGTCGGTTCGCCGGAGGATCCACAGACCCGAGTTCATGTCGCTGGCGAAGATGAGCCCGGTGGCTTCGTCGACCACCACCCCCCAGACCTCGGGGCTGTGCGGTAGGACGAACCGCTGTGGCGGCTCGACCGGGTTCGGCGCCGAGGGCGGGACGAAGAAGGCCACCTCCCTCGGCGCCCGGGGGTTGCTGGCGTCCAGGACGCGGACGCCGTCCGAGTACCACGACGTGTACACGTCGGTTCCCACCACCAGCGCGTTGTGGATGGAGAAGTCGCCGGCGGACCGATCGCCCGGCCCCACCGAGTTCGGCGTGCGGTACTCGCCGATCTGCACGGGCCTCTCGAGGTCTGAGTAGTCGTACACGCGGAGATAGCCCCAGCTCTTTTCGATCCCCGGTCCCGAGTTCGGGCAGAAGTCCTCGTCGGCCGTGAACAGCAGATGCCGTTCGTCGTCGAAGGAGGCCGAGTGTCCGTCCCCGTCGGCGTCGGCCGGGTAAACGGTCCGACCGCGAAACGCCGGGTGGGCCGGGTCGGTCACGTCCAGCGCGACGAAGCCGCTGTCCCAGTACGACACGAACACCAGCCTGCCGTCTTCGGAGGGCTCGGCGCCGTGACCGAAGATGGGGTCGGGGTCGCAGCCCTGCCCGGCGGAGAATGGCCCGCCGACGTCCTCGATCCCCCAGTCGGAGACCTGCACCGGGTTGGCGGGGTCGGTGATGTCGATCAGTCGGAAGTCGCCATCGCCGTTGACGTCGCGGAAGCCGCTCGGGATGTTCGAATCCGGGTAGCGGCTCGCAGGGACGGTCGCGTAGGCGAATGTCCGGCCGAGATCGTCTCGGTGCTCCACCTCGAACTCGTGCAGACCCCGGGCGCAGCACCCTGTGCTGACGAAACCGAGCCGGACGGGCGCTGCCGGGCTCGTGACGTCCCACAGCATGAGCCCGCGGGGGATGTTCGCGTCGTACCGGGATCCCCCGCACACCTGGATGCCGGCGGCGGCGATGTCGTGGCCGGCCAGCGGGCCGTGCCGGGCAGTGAACACCACGACGTCCTCGGCCGAGGTGCCGTTGGGGTTCTGCAGGCGGGACAGCATGACCGGGTTCCCCGGGTCCCGGGCGTCCACCACGGCTACACCGTTGTTCGGCGGGTCGGGGCAGAAGCGGGTCTTGGCCCCGCTCGACCAGTCGGTGAAGCCCCAGTGGCCGATGTAGGCGAAGCCCTCGTGGGTCCAGACGTCCGCGTTGAACCCCCGGCCTCCCAGGTCGTGATGGCCCACGACCTCGATGTTCATGGCCGAGCCGGATTCACCGCCAGGCCCTGAAGTCCGGGACGAGCCGGTCCCCGGGGTGATAAGCAGGATGACCGCACCGAGGATGATGATGGCGCGCGTCCTTGGCATAGCTCCCTCCCATTCCTGCGTCGTGAGAGCCCGCATCATATTCGGTGGGCTCCCCCGGGACGCAAGCCCGGACAGCGACCGGTGGCCTGACGGCGTCTCCTATACTCGGGACGTGCCTCGGGCGGACCGCCTCTCCGTGCGGGTGGGCCACGTCCGCCCATCGTTCGCGATCCACGGCCTGTTCATCCTGTTCGGCGTGGTCATCGCGGCCTTCTTTCCCTTCTTCACGCTGTTCCTGAAGGAGCGGGGCATGACGCCCGAACAGATCGGGTTCGTCATCGCCGCCATGGCGTTCGCGCGGATCGTGATGAACCCGGTATGGGGACACCTGGCCGACACGCGCTTCGGACGCCGCGCGGTGCTCCAGTTCGGGACCGTGGCGGCGGCCGTTTCGGCGCTGGTGCTGTTCGCCGCGGGGGAGGAAGTCGTGGCGCTCGTCGCGACGAGCGCGCTGTTCGCAGCGGTGGGCGGCGCCATTGGCCCGAACATCGACGCCATGGCCTTGGTCCACCTGGGCGACTCCGAGATGCACGCCTACGGTGGGATCCGGGCCTGGGAGAGCCTGAGCTACGCGGTCGCCACGCTGCTCCTCGGGTTCGCCCTCACCGAGACCGGTGTCGAATGGACGCTGCCCATCTACGCCGCCGCCAGTCTCACCGTGCTCGCGTGGAGCTTCACGCTGGACCGGGACCCCCCGCAGCCCTCGGCCGGCCACGGCCGGATGGGCGCGGCGGGCGCGGTCCTTCGCTCATCGTCCCGGTTCCGGAAATACCTCGCCAGCATGTTCTTCGTGTGGGTGGCGTTCTCGGCGGCGTGGAACTTCATCGCGCTTCGGATCGCGGACCAGGGCGGCAACCCCCGACTGGTCGGCCTGGGCCTCGCGCTCGGCGGCACGGCGGAGGTGCCGATGATGCTGCTCTTCTCGCGGGCCGCCCGCCGGTTCGGCCTGCGCGCCGTGTACGTGGCCGGGGCCTGCGTGTACGCCGCGGGCTTCCTGATCTGGGGGCTGATCTCGAGCCCGCTCCTGATCTCTCTCGCATCCGTGTTCGAGGGGCTGGGGTTCGGGCTGCTGTTCGCGAGCGGCGTGGTGATCGTGGGCAAGCTCGTGCCGATGTCGCTGTATTCCTCGGGCCAGGCCATCGCGGGGACGGTCGCCTTCGGGATCGCGCCGATCGTCGGCGGCCAGCTCGGGGGCTACCTGTACGGGGCCTTCGGCTCGGTGACGCTCTACGTCGTCGCATCCGGGCTCGCCTTCGCCGGCGGGCTGTTCGCCTACCGCTCGCTCGCCACGCCCTCACTCACGCGCCCGGCGCCGGTGCCGGAGGTCGAGCCGACCATCGAACCCCAGCCCGGGGTCGTCCCCTGAGACAGCCATCGCTCGGACCGGTCCACAGCCGGCGCGAGCGGTTCGCGCGACCTCCGTTCCTTCGCGTACGATACCGCCGAGCCATCCGGACGAGGGGGTCCCCGTGGTCAGCGCGTACATCCTGATCCAGACCGAAGTGGGCAAGGCCAGCCACGTCACCCGGGAGATCGGGCAGATCAAGGGCATCTCCGCGGTCGACGGGGTGACGGGGCCGTACGACGTCATCGCCCGAGGCGAGGCGGCCGACCTCGACGAGCTCGCCAAGTCCATCGTCATGCCGATCCAGGCGGTCGAGGGCGTCACCCGCACCCTCACCTGCCCCGTGCTCCAGCTGTAAGACCGGGCTTCAGCGCCCGCTCGGCCGTGCCGAATGAACCGGCGGAGGCCGGACCGACCCCCGGCACGGACCGATGGCTGCACGGAGCGCACGAGGCGCAGCCAGCCTGTGGATGATCTTGGGCGTGGCCATGGTGGGGGGCATGATCGTCACAATCCCGTTCGTGCTCGCGGGGCGCCAGGAGGCCGAGCGTGGTGGGCTCGTCGTGTCGCAGATCGGGAAGGCGAACGACCTCGGCGCGCAGGCCACCATGCGGACCGCCATCCGGACGGCGAGCGTCTACTTCGCCGAGCACGGCTCCTACGAAGGGTTCGGCCCCCAGGCCGCCTCGCAGTACGACCCATCGGTGAGGTTCACGACCGGACCGGCCGTCCCCGGCGTGGTGAGCCTCCGGGGCGTCACGCCGATCAGCGTAGTCATGGTGACGTCGACCGGCTCCGGGTTCGTATGCGCGGCGGCCACCGGCGACCTCGTCACCTTCGGACGGGTGGACGCGCAGAGCGCAGCGGACTGTACCGGCGGCTGGTAGGGGGGGAATGGCTGTCCCCGCGCCCGTGTTTGCACCGGGCGATACCATCCGAGCGGGAACCGCGATGGTCCAGATCCGGCGGGACGCCGAGATTTACGCGAAGGACGGCAGCTGGTTCAGCGCACGGTGGCACTTCTCGTTCGACGAGTACTTCGACCCGGCGAACATGGGATTCGGCACGCTTCGGGTCTTCAACGACGACCGGCTGATCCCCGGCGCGGTCTGGCCGCTCCACCCCCACCGCGACATCGAGGGGCTCACCTACGTCGTGGAGGGGACGTTCCGGCACGAGGACGACGTGGGCGGGCCGCCGGGGATGCTCCCGGCGGGGTCGGTCCAGCGGATGACGCTCGGCTCGGGCGCCTGGCACTCCGAGCAGAACGGTTCCGATACCGAGCCGCTCCGGTTCATCCAGATGTGGATCATGCCAGCCCAGCGCGGCCTGCCACCGGAGGTGGAACAGAACGTGTTCACCAGGGAGGACCGCACCGACCGGCTGCTGAAGGCGATCTCGGGTGAGGGCGGCGACGCGGTGCTCGTTCACCAGGATGCCGCGGTCTACGTGTCGTCGATGAACGCCGGGACGAAGCTCGAGCACGCCTTCGACGCCGGTCACGGTGCCTACCTGTACGTGATCGAGGGTGTGCTCCGCGTGAACGACGAGAAGCTCGGGACCGGCGACGCGGTGAAGATCCACGATGAACCGGCGATCACGCTGGAGGCCGAGGCTGCCACCGAGCTGCTGATGGTCGAGGTGCACCTGGGCTAGGCGGGTGGCGGCGTAGGCTTTGGCCATGGCCGCGCCGTCCCGCTCCTCCGACCGGGCCCCAGCGCCGCTTTCCCAACGGACGCTCCTCGAGGAGGTCCTCGTCGTCCTGTCGCTCTCGCTCCTGGCGAGCGCGGTGTACGCGATCATCAGCCTGACCGCTGCCCCGTTGAAGGGCGCGACGGTCTACGTCGTCCCTCGGGTCGGGTTCCCCACGCAGATCGCGAACATCGTGTTCGGCCTGGCGCCGGTGTGGCTGGTCCTGTACCTGGTGCGGCGCAACGGGGAAGGGCCCGCGGCCATCGGGATGGCGTGGGACCGGCCCCGCAGGGACATCGCGTCCGGTGCGGTCCTGTTCGCGGTGG
>Ga0209853_1000118_pt1 | contig 21425 bp, 21 predicted proteins | sample GWRWS1_30_40_FD_187224 | JGI IMG/M metagenome (GOLD analysis project Ga0209853, IMG submission 187224) | Riverbed sediment microbial communities from areas with vegetation nearby in Columbia River, Washington, USA - GW-RW S1_30_40 (SPAdes)... | ecosystem: Environmental > Aquatic > Freshwater >...
GCTCTCGGGATTCCCCGCCATCAAGGCCTGCACGGCCTACCTCGCGGACGGCGAGACCTATGAGGACTTCCCTCCTCACCAGTCGCTGTTCCACCGGGCGGAGCCCGCCTACGAGGAGCTCGAGGGGTGGGACGAGCCGCTCGGCGAGGCGGGGTCCTTCGGGGACCTGCCGCCGGCGGCCCGTAAGTACGTCGACCGGCTTCAGGACCTGGTGGGCGTTCGGATCGGTGTGGTCTCCGTCGGTCCGGCTCGCGAGCAGAGCCTGCCGGTCCCATGAGGATCCTGGTCGTGGGCGGGGGAGGGCGCGAGCACGCCCTGGTGTGGCGGCTGGCGCAGAACCCCACCGTGGACCGGCTGTACGCCGCGCCGGGCAACGCCGGCATCGCCGCCGACGCCACCTGCGTGCCGATCGCCCCGGAGGAGGTGCCCGACATCGTGGAGCTGGTGGAGCGGGAGTCGATCGACCTCACCGTGGTCGGGCCCGAGGGGCCGCTTGTGGCCGGCCTCGTCGACGAGCTGGAGGCGGGGGGGCGCGGGGTGTTCGGTCCTACCAAGGACGCGGCCCGCATCGAGGGCTCGAAGGCGTGGGCCAAGGAGTTGTGCGAGCGATACGGCATCCCGGCCGGGCGGTCCCGGGCGTTCACCGAGCTCGCCCCGGCCATCGCGTACGTGGACGAGCTCGAGCCGCCCTACGTGATCAAGGCGGATGGTCTGGCCGCCGGGAAGGGCGTGATCATCGCCGGGGACCGGACCAGCGCGATCGCTGCGCTGGAGGCCTGCCTGGTGGAGCGGGCGTTCGGCGACGCCGGCGCCACGGTCTTGGTCGAGGAGCACCTCAGTGGGCGGGAGGTCTCGGCCTTCGCCCTCACCGACGGCCGCGAGGTCCTGCCGCTCGCTCTGGCCCAGGACTTCAAACGGGTGGGGGACGGTGACACCGGTCCCAACACCGGCGGCATGGGCGCCTACTCGCCCGTCCCATGGGTGGACGACGCCACCGAACGGCGGATCTGGAACGGCGTGCTGGGTCCCGCCGTGCGGGCCATGGAGGCCGAGGGCGTCCGGTACCGGGGCGCGCTGTACGCCGGGCTGATGCTGACCGATGACGGCCCCAAGCTCCTGGAGTTCAATTGCCGGTTCGGAGACCCCGAGACCCAGGCCCTTGTGCCCCGCTTGCGCTCGGATCTCGGCGAGCTCCTGCTGGCCTGCGTGGAGGGCAACCTCGGCAATTACAAGGCCATCTGGACGCCGGACGTCTGCGTGACGGTCGTGGCCGCCGCGGGTGGCTATCCGGGCCGGTACGAGACCGGCTTCGAGGTGCAAGGGCTGAAGGAGGCGGAGGAGGTCGAGGGCGTCACGGTGTTCCACGCCGGCACGGCCGAGCGACGGGGTAAAGTGGTCACGTCGGGGGGACGGGTCCTGGCGGTGAGCGCGCTGGGCGGCACGGCAACGGAGGCCAGGGACCGCGCGTACGAGGCCTGTTCCCGCATCTCGTTCCGGGGGATGCACTACCGGCGAGACATCGCGGCGAAGGTGGCGGAGGAGGAGACGTGAACGGGAACGCGCCCGCGATCGGCGTGCTCGTGGCATCTCCCGCCGAGCTCTCCGTGATGCAGCAGGCGACGGCGATCCTGGAGAAGCTCGAGCTCCCCCACGAGATCCGGGTGATGTCCGCGGCCCGGAACCCCGACCTCGTTGACGAGTACGCGCGAACGGCCTTCGACCGAGGACTGAAGGTGGTGATCTGCACGACCGGCATCTCCGGCCACCTCGCCTCGGCCGTCGCCGCCAGGACGGTGCTTCCCGTGGTCGGCGTCCCGGTCGGCACGGACCAGATGCGAGGCGAGCAGGCCCTGTACGTGACGGCCCAGATGCCGAGCGGCGTTCCGGTGGCCACCGTGGGGGTGGACGCGGCCGTGAACGCGGCGATCCTCGCTGCCGAGATCGTGGGGGTCGGGGATCCCGAGATCCAGGCCCGCCTGTGGAAGTTCAAGGACGACCTCGCGGAGGGCCTCAGGCTGTGACCCGCCGTCCCGCGCCGCCGCGAGGTGGCCGGTGATCCCGCGCTACACGCTGCCGGAGATGGCAGCGGTGTGGTCCGACGAAGCCCGGTTCGGCCATTGGCTGGAGATCGAGGTCCTGGCTGTGGAGGCGTGGGCTCGCCTGGGGAAGGTCCCGGTGGAGGAGGCGAGGGCGGTCCGGCACCAGGCCTCGTTCACCGTGGAGCGGGTCGAGGAGCTCGAACGGGTCACGGGGCACGACGTCGCGGCCTTCGTGCGATCCGTCGCGGAGTCCGTGGGCCCGGCCGGGCGATGGATCCACTTCGGGATGACCTCCTCCGACGTGCTCGATTCGGGGCTGGCGCTGCAGCTCGGGGCTGCGGCCGACCTGCTCCTGGCTCGCCTCGAGAGGCTCCTCGCGGTGGTGAAGCGGACGGCCCTGGAGCACCGGGAGACGGTGATGGTCGGGCGCACCCACGGCGTGCACGCCGAGCCGACCACCTTCGGGCACAAGCTGGCGCTGTGGGCGTTCGAGCTGGACCGGGACCGCGACCGGCTCCACCGGGCGAAGGACGCCGTCTCCGTGGGGAAGATCTCCGGCGCCGTCGGCACGTATGCGCAGCTCGATCCGAGGGTGGAGGAGCACGTGTGCGGCGAGCTCGGGTTGCGGCCGGCCGAGGCCAGCAGCCAGATCGTCTCGCGCGACCGCCACGCCGAGTACATGGCGGCCCTCGCGGTGCTGGCGTCCTCCCTCGACGCGTTCGCCACCGAGATCCGGCTTCTCTCCCGCACCGAGGTCCGCGAGGTGCAGGAGCCGTTCGCGGAAGGCCAGACGGGCTCGTCGGCCATGCCCCACAAGCGGAACCCGGTGCGCTGCGAGCGGATCACCGGCCTTGCCCGGGTGGTCCGGGCGAACCTCCAGGTCGCACTGGAGAACGTGGTCCTGTGGCACGAGCGCGACATCTCTCACTCGTCGGCCGAACGGGTCATCTTCCCCGACTCCACCATCGCCCTCGACTTCATGCTGGCCGAGCTCACGGAGGTCCTGGAGGGGCTCCGGGTGCACCCCGAGCGGATGCGGGCCAACCTGGACGCCGGCGGGGGGCTCGTGTACTCGCAGGGCGTGCTCCTGGCCCTGGTGGAAGGGGGGCTGTCTCGCGACGACGCGTACCGGCTGGTGCAGGCCGCCGCGGCGGAAGCGTGGGACCGGGGGAAAGACTTCCGAGCGGAGCTCGAGGCGAACCCGGACGTCGCCCGGGTCCTTCCGCCGGACGACCTCGACGCGCTGTTCGACCCGGCTCGCTACGTCGGGAACCTCGACGTGGTCTTCGACCGGCTGGCCAAGCTATCCGTGAGCGAGGATCCGTGAGCCAGACCGCGAAGCTGCGCGCTCAGGGCAAGGTGCGCGACATCTACGAGGTCGGTGACGACCGGCTCGTGCTGGTCGCCACCGACCGCATCTCGGCGTTCGACGTGGTGTTGCCGAACCCCATCCCGGACAAGGGACGGGTCCTTTCGGGCATGTCGCTGTTCTGGTTCGAGCGGACCGCCGACGTCGTCGGCAACCACGTGCTCTCCGCGGAGCGCCGGGACTTCCCCCACCCGTTCCGGAGCGAGCCATCGCTCGCCGGCCGGGCCATGCTCGTGCGGAAGGCCGAGGTCATCCCGGTGGAGTGCGTGGCCCGCGGGTACCTCACAGGCTCCGGGCTGAAGCAGTACCGGGCCGAGGGGCACGTGTGCGGAGTCCCGCTCCCGGCAGGCCTGGTCGAATCGAGCCGGCTGCCGGAGCCGATCTTCACACCGACCACCAAGGCCGCAGAGGGCCACGACCTCCCCCTCACCTTCGAGGAGACCGTGGACCTGGTGGGCAGGGGACTGGCCGAGCGGATCCGCGAGCTCACGATCGCGGTGTACGAGCGAGGGGCGGAGGTCGCCCTGGAGCGCGGGATCATCGTGGCCGACACGAAGTTCGAGTTCGGGTTCGCCGGCGGGGAGCTGATCCTGGTGGACGAGGTGCTGACCCCCGATTCGTCGCGGTTCTGGCCGGCCGACGGGTACGCGCCGGGGAGGGTCCAACCTTCCTTCGACAAGCAGTACGTGCGGGACTGGCTGGACGCGAGCGGATGGGACCACGAGCCGCCCCCGCCGGAGCTTCCCCCCGAGGTCGTCTCGAGGACCGCGTCGAAGTACTGGGAGGCGTACGAACGCATCACCGGCGAGAGTTTCGACTGGTACCGTCAGCGCATGCGGGTGCCGCCGGAGTCGAACTGGGAGTCGTGCCAGGTCGATCTGGAGCGACTGCGCCGGGAGCACGGATGAGACATCGGTTCGAGGTCCTGGTCCAGCTGAAGCCGGGCCTGCTCGACCCCCAGGGCAAGGCCGTGGAGGGCTCGCTACCCGCGATGGGGTGGACGAACGTGGCGAACGTCCGAGTAGGAAAGTACATCGAGCTCACCGTGGACGCCGTATCGGAGGGGGACGCGCGAGCCCAGGTCGAGGAGATGGCCCGGCGATTGCTGTCGAACCCGGTTATCGAGGACTTCCACATCCTCAACGCGGAGCAGGTGGGGCGGTGAAAGGGGGCAGACCCAGGGTGGGAGTCATCACGTTCCCCGGCTCACTCGACGACCGCGACGCGATCCGCGCGGTGAACCTCATGGGCGGGGAGGCGGTGCCGCTGTGGCACGGCCACCGGGACCTGGCCGGCGTGAACGCCGTGATCCTCCCCGGCGGGTTCTCCTACGGCGACTATCTGCGGACGGGGGCGATCGCGAGATTCGCCCCGGTCATGAACGAGGTCCGGGCCTTCGGCGAAGCGGGTGCCCCGGTCGTTGGCATCTGCAACGGGTTCCAGATCCTCTGCGAGGCCGGGCTGCTTCCGGGCGCGCTGATCCGCAACCGCCAGCTCCGGTTCGTGTGTCGGTTCGTGGACGTTCGTGTGGAGACCTCGCTCTCGCCGCTCACGGAAGGCCTGGTTCCCGGCGAGACGCTCCAGGTGCCGGTGAAGCACGGCGAGGGCCAGTTCGTGGCGAGCCGGGAGGACGTGGCGCGCATCGAGGGGGAGGGGCTGGTGGCGTTCCGGTACTGCGGGCCCGACGGGTCCGTCGACGACGAGCACAACGTGAACGGCAGCACGGGGTCGATCGCAGGGGTACGGAACCGGGAGGGGAACGTGGTGGGGCTGATGCCGCATCCCGAGCACGCCGTGGACCCCGACGTCGGACCCACCGGTGGGCAGCCTATGTTCGCCTCGCTGCTGTCCTTCGCGCTGGCCAGGGTGTGAGGTGAAGGTCGAGCAGCCCCTGCACCGGGCTCTCGGCCTCACCGACGACGAGCTCGACCGGATCCGGACCACGCTCGGTCGCGACCCGAACCCGAACGAGCTCGCGATGTACGCGGCCATGTGGTCCGAGCACTGCTCGTACAAGTCCAGCAAAGTGCACCTCCGCACGCTGCCCACCGAGGGACCGCAGGTGTTGGTGGGGCCGGGGGAGGACGCCGGGGCCGTGGACGTGGGCGATGGGCTCGCGGTGGTCTTCAAGATGGAGTCGCACTCGCACCCCAGCGCCATCGAGCCCTACCAGGGCGCCGCCACCGGTGTGGGGGGCATCGTCCGGGACGTCGTCGCCATGGGGGCCCGGCCCGTCGCGCTGCTCGACACACTCCGGTTCGGCCCACTCACCGAGGAACGTAACCGGTACCTGTTCGCCAGGGTGGTCGCGGGGATCGGCGGCTACGGGAACTGCATCGGCGTGCCCACCGTGGGCGGCGAGATCCGCTTCGCCGAGCCGCACTCGGCGAACCCCACCGTGAACGCGATGTGCGTCGGTATCGCGCCGGCCGACCGGCTGGTGACGGCGGCCCGCGATGCGCACGAGGGCTCGCTCATGGTGCTGATCGGCGCGGCCACCGGCCGGGACGGCATCGGGGGAGTTTCGGTGCTGGCGTCTCGGACCATCGAGGAGGACGCCGCCGAGAGCCGGCCCAGCGTGCAGATCGGCGATCCGTTCGCGGAGAAGCTGCTGATCGAGACGTGCCTCGAGCTCGTGGCGAAGGACCTGCTGGAGGGGCTCCGGGACCTTGGGGGCGCCGGGCTGACCTGTGCCGCAAGCGAATCGGCGGCCCGAGCCGGGTTGGGCGCCGAGCTCGACCTGGACGCCGTTCCCGCCCGCGAACCCGGCCTGGAGGCATTCGAGATCCTCACCAGCGAGTCCCAGGAGCGGATGCTCGCGGTCGTCCACCCCTCGAGGCTCGACGAGGTTCGAGGGGTCTGCGCCAGATGGGGCGTGGCCTCCGCCGTGGTGGGCCGGCTCGCGGTCGGCAGGGCGCTCACCGTTCGGATAGGCGGGGAGGTCGTGGCCGAGGTGCCGGCCCGGTCGCTGACGGACGAGGGGCCGGCGCACCGACGGCCCATGGACCCACCGCCGGGCTTCGAGGAATCGCTGGACGACGACCCGACGTTCGCCACCGTGGAGGCCGGCGCGTGGGACGCCTTCTTCGCCGTGCTGTCGTCGCCGAACGTGGCGTCGAAGCGATGGGCGTGGGAGCAGTACGACTCCCTGGTCCAGGGGGGAACCGTGGCCGGGCCCGGAGCCGACGCGGCGATCGTCCGCGTTGAGGGAACGCTGAAGGCCTTGGCCCTCTCCTCGGACGGCAACGGACGGTTCGGCCACCTCGACCCGTACCTCGGGGCCGCCCATGCCGTGGCGGAGTCGGCCCGAAACGTGGCGGTCATGGGCGCGACACCTCTCGGCATCACGAACTGCATGAACTTCGGGAACCCCGAGCGACCCGAGGTCATGTGGCAGTTCGCGCAGTCGATCCAGGGGATGTCCGACGCGTGCCGCGCGTTCGGCACCCCGGTGACCGGCGGGAACGTGAGCTTTTACAACGAGTCGGGCCACTCGGCGATCTGGCCCACCCCGATCGTGGGGATGCTCGGGCTGATCGAGGACTACCGTCTCTTGGTCCGGCCCGACTTCCCCGGTCCAGGTCTCCTTGTCTACCTGCTCGGTGAGACCTTCCCCGAGCTCGGCGGCTCCGAGTTCGCCGAGGTCGTGCTGGGCAAGGTCTCGGGGCGGCCGCCGGCGCTCGACTTCGCCCGCGAGGCCGCGCTCCACCGCGCCCTGATCGGTGGGGCGAGTGGGGACGTCCTGGCGTCGGCGCACGACTGTTCCGACGGCGGGCTGGCCGTCGCCCTGGCGGAGTCGGCCATGGCCGGCGCCACCGGTTTCGCGGTGTCGCTCCCCGGCGACGTGCCCTGGTACGTCACCTTGTTCTCCGAGTCGGCGTCGCGCGCCGTGGTGTCGGTGACCGCGGACAGAGCCGAGGTGCTGGAGGAGCTGGCGGCCGCGCATGACGTGCCCTGCTCGCGGCTCGGCGAGACCGGCGGCCCCCGGATGGTGTTCGACACGCTGTTCGAGACCACCGTGGAGGAAGCCCGCGCCGCGTACGAGGGCGCGATCCCCACGCTCCTAGCCGGATAGGCCCTGGCGGAGCGGATCCTAGACTTCCATCGCGGAGCCCTGAAGGAGGTCCCATGGACGTCATCGAGCCGGCCATCAGTCGAGAGGAGCTCCAGCTCGCCGCGCGCAACCACGGCATGCCGCTGGAGGCGCTGCGCTATCCCATCACCCCGGCGGGCCTGCACTACCTGCTGGTCCACTATGACATCCCTGCCGTCGACCCGGCGGCCTGGCGCCTGGAGGTCGGTGGCAACGTCCGCACGCCACTCGCGCTGTCCCCGGACGACGTTCGGGCGCGGCCGCGGGTCTCGCTCGCCGTCACCCTGGAGTGCGCCGGCAACGGCCGGGCCCTCCTCGAGCCCCGGCCCATCAGCCAGCCCTGGCTGGTCGAGGCGGTTGGGAACGCCGAGTGGACGGGAACACCGCTCCGAGGCGTGCTGGAGGGAGCCGGTGTCGGGGACAAGTCGGTGGAGGTCCTGTTCACCGGCTTGGATCGCGGGCTGGAGGGCGACGTCGAACAGGACTTCGAGCGCAGCCTGCCGCTCGACGAGGCGATGCGCGAGGAGGTCCTTCTCGCCTACGAGATGAACGGGCAACCGCTGCTCCCTCAGCACGGGTTCCCGCTGCGGCTGATCGTGCCGGGCTGGTACGGCATGACCAACGTGAAGTGGCTGAAGCGGATCACGGTGCTGACGCAGCCGTTCGACGGTTACCAACAGGCCCGCTCGTACCGACGGCGGCGGCACGAGGAGGAACCGGGGGAGCCCGTCACCAGGATGGCGCCGAGGAGCCTCATGGTTCCGCCCGGCATCCCGGACTTCCTCACCCGCAAGCGGTTCCTCGAGTCGGGGCCGTGCGTCCTGTCGGGTCGGGCGTGGTCGGGCGGCGGCGAGGTCGTCCGGGTCGAAGTGAGTCCGGATGGCGGGCGGACATGGAGCGATGCGGCGCTTGAGCAACCGCTTTCTCCGTTCGCCTGGCGTGGCTGGAACTTCGGATGGGACGCCCAACCCGGCGAGCACGAACTGTCCTCCCGAGCCACCGACGCCACCGGTGCGAGCCAGCCTCTCGAGCCCGCCTGGAACCTCGGCGGCTACGCGAACAACGCCGTCCAACGCATCTCTGTCGTCGTGCGATGAATGCCCGGGGGCGGGTGCTACCATCCCGCCAGGTGGGAGCAGAGAGCCCGAAGGAGGAGTGCGGCCTCTTCGGCGTATGGGCGCCGGGTGAGGAGGTCGCCAGGCTCACCTACTTCGGCCTCTTCGCCCAGCAACACCGGGGCCAGGAGTCGGCCGGGATGGCCGTCTCGGACGGCCAGCACCTCCTCGTCTACAAGGAGCTCGGGCTGGTCTCCCAGGTGTTCAACGAGGCGACGCTGGCCACGCTCCAGGGCGATCTGGGGATCGGCCACACCCGCTACTCGACGACCGGATCTACCACGTGGGAGAACGCGCAGCCCGCCTTCAAGACCGACGGCCACCGTTCACTGGCCCTCGGCCACAACGGGAATCTGGTGAACACGGCCGAACTGGCCGAGGGGGCGGCCCGGACCGGACCGGCCACCACCGACTCCGACCTGGTGGCCACCATCCTGGCCGGGCGCCTGGACGCCGGCTTGTGGGAGGCCTCCATGGAGGTCCTGCCCACGCTGGAGGGCGCGTTTTGCTTCGTGCTGATGGACGAGCGGAGCGTCTACGCGGCCCGCGACCCGTACGGCCTACGGCCGCTATCGATCGGGCGGCTCCCGAACGGGTTCTGCGTCGCCTCGGAGACCTGCGCACTCGACATCGTGGGCGCGACGTTCCTCCGAGACGTGGAGCCGGGCGAGCTGATCCGGATCGACGACCGCGGCCTGCGATCGGAGCGGTTCGCCGGAGGCCGCCGGAGCGCGCTCTGCATCTTCGAGTTCGTGTACCTGGCCCGGGCGGACTCCCGGATCCGCGCCACGACGGTCTACGAGGTCCGCCGGGAGCTGGGCCGTCGCCTGGCCAGGGAAGCCCCGGCTGACGCCGACCTGGTGATCCCCGTTCCCGACACCGGGCACTCCGCGGCGCAGGGCTACTCGGAGGTGTCGGGCATCCCGTACGGCGAGGGGCTCATGAAGAACCGCTACGTGGGCCGGACCTTCATCGAGCCGTCGCCGTCGCTCCGAGAGCGCGGCGTGAAGCTGAAGCTGAACCCCGTGCCGGACGCCATCCGGGGCAAGCGGCTGGTAGTGATCGACGACTCGATCGTGCGGGGCACGACGACCCGGCAGATCGTCCAGGCCCTCCGGGAGGCCGGGGCCAGCGAGGTGCATACCCGCATCACGTGCCCCCCGATCAGGTGGCCGTGCTTCTACGGGATCGACATGTCCACCCGCGGAGAGCTCGTGGCCGCCGACCTGTCGGTGGGGGAGATCCGCCAGTTCGTGGGGGCGGATTCGCTCGGCTACCTCTCGCTGGAGGGCATGGTCGATGCCACCGGCTCGCCGAAGGAGGACTTCTGCCGCGCGTGCTTCGACGGCGAGTACCCCATCCCCATCCCCGAGGGCGCCGGCAAGTTCCTGCTGGAGCAGCCCACGAAGTCGTGACCGACGCTTACCGCCGGGCCGGCGTGGACGTGGAAGCCGGCGCCCGGGCCGTCGATCTCATCCGGGAGCTGGCCGCGGGCGCCACCCGGGCCGAGGTTGTCGAGGGGATCGGCGGGTTCGCCGGGCTGTTCCGGATCGGGGCGGGGCGGTACCTGGCCGCCGCCGCCGACGGCGTGGGGACGAAGCTGGAGGTGGCCCGAATGGCGGGGCGACTCTCGACCGTGGGCATCGACCTGGTGGCCATGTGCGCCGACGACGTCGTGTGCACGGGGGCGGAGCCGCTGTTCTTCCTGGACTACCTGGCGGTGGCTCGTGTCGTCCCGGAGGAGGTGGCGGCCATCGTCGAGGGGATCGCCGAGGGCTGCCGTCGGGTGGGCTGCGCCCTCCTTGGCGGGGAGACCGCTGAGCACCCCGGCGTGATGGCGGAGGGTCGGTTCGACCTGGCCGGGTTCTGTGTGGGCGTAGTCGACGAGGACACGCTCCTCGGGCCGCACCGGGTCCGGGAGGGGGACGTGCTCGTGAGCCTGGCGTCGAGCGGTCTGCATTCGAACGGGTTCAGCATGGTTCGAGCGGCTCTGCTCGCCGACGGGGCCCACGTCCTTCGAGCCGTGCCGGAGGGCTTCGAGCGCCCCCTCGCCGACGAGTTGCTCGAGCCGACGGCGATCTACGCGCCGCTCGTCCTGTCGCTCGCCGGCGACGGGCTGGTGAGCTCGGCCGCGCACGTCACCGGGGGCGGGCTCCTCGAGAACGTCGCCCGGGGGCTGCCGGAGGGCCTGGCCGCCGAGATCGAACGGGGAACGTGGCCGGTGCCACCGATCTTCGAGCTGGTCCGGGAGGCGGCCGGCGCGAAGGAGGACGACATGTTCGCCACCTTCAACATGGGGATCGGGATGGCGCTCATGGTGCCGGCCGACCGGGTGGCCGACGTCATCGGACGCGCTACGAGCGCAGGGACCTCCGCTCACGCGATTGGCCGCGTGGTGCCTGGTGCCGGGGTCTCGTTTCGAGGCTGACCGCTAGCCAGGAATGACTAGTATCACCGATCCGGGGGTTACTTCGAGCGGTACGAAGAAACGGCAGAGCGGCCGATTCCAGGCCTCTGGGGCTTCGGCATACGCTTGTGGCCGGGTATGGACACCGAGGGTCAGACCAGCGTGCTGGTCGTCGACGACGAGCCACAGGTCGTCTGGATGCTCCAGTTCAGCCTGGAGGCCGAGGGCTTCCAGACGTTCGCCGCGCGCGATGGGCGCGCCGCCCTCGACGGGCTCAAAGAGCACCGTCCCAAGCTCGTGCTCCTCGACATCATGATGCCGGTCATGGACGGCTGGACCGTCCTGGAGCAGATCCAGGACCTCCCCGACGAGGATCGACCCCGGGTGGTGGTCGTCTCGGCCCGAGCCAGCCTTCGGGACCAGGTCAAGGCTGCCGAGCTTGGGGCCGACGCGTTCGTGACCAAGCCGTTCAACGTGGACGACCTGCTGGGCCTCCTCCACCGGCTGGAGGAAGCGAGCTAGCCGGTCGCGCGCCTCAGTGCGTGAAGCGCTGATGGTCCTTCGGCACCACCGTCGTGCCCACCGCCCGGCATGTAAGGACGGGCTCGTGGAGGAACTCGGCCGCGGACTCCGAGACGTCCGGGCGGGCGCCGCCCACCTTCCACACCTCGAACTCGCACTTTCGTGACGTGTTCCCCACCGAAACGATCCTCCCCCTGGCCTCGACCCAGTCGCCCGCGTACAGGGGGTGCAGGAACTCAACGGACTCGTACGCCCGGAACAGGCCCTCGTCGCCGTCGTGCTTCATGGCGAGCTCGGTGATCAGGTCGCCGATGATTTCCAGCTGCTTCGCGCCGGCCACTAGGTTGCCGCCGTAGTGCGCGTCCTCGCCGCCGAGCCGGCGGCGGATGAACGCGGTGGGCAGCTCCTCGGCCATGCGGAACCTTCCCCTACGCGGGCACGACCTTGCCGAACCGGACGCCGCGGCTGGGGACCCGGGCCATCTCGCCGTCCTTGGTGCGGACCAGGTAGGTCTCGGCCGCCTGGTCGTAGGCCTCGAGGAGGCCCACGGCCTCCCCAATGTAGCCGTTGGGCAGCTCGAACTGGAACGAGACGCGCTTGCCGATGTCGTCCGGCGTGACGAGGTTCTCGCCCTTCACGCCGCGGAGGATACCGAAGTTCCGCTATCGCTCGACCCGGGACACGGTGCCCGTGGGCGGCTCGGGGAAGGCATGGGGGTGGACGGCCCACGCCAGGATCTCCAGCCCGTCCACGATCCGAGGTCCGGGGCGGGAGAAGTAGGAGGTCGCGTCCACGGCGAACACCGTGCCCTCGCGGGCGGCCGGCGTCTCGGCGAACTCGGCGTTCTGGTAGAGGAGCGGGGCCTCCTGTTCGGCCTCCTCCAGGTAGTAGCCGCACGGCATGAACACCACTGCCTCGGGGTTCGCGTCGCGGATCTCGCGCCAGGTCACGACGCGAGAGGGCCGCTCCTTTTCGTTCAGCAGGTTCACGCCGCCCACGATCTCCACCATGTCCGGCACCCAGTGGCCGGCCACGAAGGGCGGGTCGAACCATTCGAGGCACAACACGCGGATCGAGGGGAGGCGGAGGGCCCTGGCCCGGACGGCCTCGATGCGGGCACGCATCGAGGCGACCAGGTCGTCCGCGCGTTCCTCTGCCCCGAGCAGCTTGCCAACGGCGCCGATGCCATCCAGGACCTCGGCCAGCGAGTGGGGGTCGAGCGAGAGGACCTTCGACCCGGTCGCGCCGATCTCCTCGAGTGCCCGCCGGACCTGGCCGCTCGGCACGGCGCACACCCGGCACAGGTCCTGCGTGAGGATCACGTCGGGCCGGACCTGTTGGATGAGCTCCTTGTCAAGGGCGTAGATCGGTTCCTTGCGGTCCATCCGCTCCCGCACGGCGTCGTCGATCTCGCGAGAGGACAGGGGCCGGCCTTGCGGCAGCGCGCTCCGCACGACTACCGGCTTGGAGGTGGCCTCCGGCGGGTAGTCGCACTCGTAGGTCACGCCGACCAGGTCGTCGCCCAAGCCGAGCGCGTAGACGATCTCGGTGGCCGAGGGAAGCAGCGAGAGGATGTTCACGTGGGAAGCGCCTCCAGTTGATCCCGCGACTCGAGGAGCGAGACGAGGTCGCCGAAGGCCCTCCCCGCGGTGGCGCCGTCGAGCAGACGGTGGTCGAAGGCGAGCGAGAGCGTGCAGGCTGGACGGGCCACCACCTGCCCGTCGATCACCAGGGCCCGCGGCTCGATCACCCCGAGCCCGAGGATCGCGCTCTGGGGCGGGTTGATGATGGGCGTGCCGAACTCCGAGCCGTAGCTCCCGGTGTTCGTGACGGTGATCGTGCCTCCGTTCAGCTCCTGGATCCGGATCGAGCCGTCCCGGGCCGCGGCCGCCAGCCGCTCGATCTCCGCGGCGATGTGGCCGATGGTGCCCTCGGCTGCGTCGCGCACCACGGGAACCAGGAGGCCACGCTCGGTGTCGGTGGCGATGCCGACGTGGACCCGCCGGTGCAGCCAGATCTGGCCCCGATCCCCCATATAGGAGGCGTTCAGCGCGCGATGCTCCTTGCAGATCTCGGCGAGGGCCCGCACCACGATAGGGAGCGGGCTCACGCCGAGCTCTCTTCGGAAGGCCTCAAGCGCCGTGCAGTCGAGGGTGCGGAACGCGGTGACGTGGGGGATCTGGCGAACGGCCCGCGTGAGGTTCTCCGCGATGGTCCGCCTGATCATCGAGATGGGAGCGACCTCGACGGCCTCGGGCCCGCCCTTCGCGGCTCGCTCAACGTCCTCCCGAGTGATGCGATCCCCGGGGCCGGTCCCCCCGACAGAATCCAGGTCGACCCCGAAGTCCCTGGCGAGCTTCCGCACGGCGGGCGTCGCGAGCGGGGCGGCGACGGTGGAGGCGCCGGATGATGCGGCCATGTACTGTGCCGCGCTTGCCGGTGACGGCTGCGACGGTGTGTCGTCAGTCCGAGTAGCTGCTTCCGGCGCCCCCGAGGGCGCCGCCTCACGCGGGGGCTCTTCGATCTCGAACGTCACGAGGGGAGCCCCGACCTTGAGCGTCTCGCCCTCGTCGGCATGGAGCTTCACAATGGTCCCGGCGAACGGAGAGGGCACCTCGACCGTGGCCTTCGCCGTCTCGACCTCCACCAGCGGCTGGTTGAGGGCGACGACGTCGCCCTCGCTCACCAGCCAGTGGCCGATCTCCGCTTCCTCGAGGCCCTCACCGAGGTCCGGGAGGAGGAATTCACGGGCCGGCATCAGTAGCTCACCGCCCTGCGGACGGCGGCGGAGATCCGTTCGACGCTCGGCAGGTAGCGCTGCTCCAGCGCGGCGGGCGGGTACGGCACGTCGTAGCCGGTGACCCGGATCACCGGCGCTTCCAAGTAGTCGAAGGCCTCCTCCATGATCCGGGCCGCGATCTCCGCCCCCATGCCGAGCGTCCGCGGCGCCTCGTGGACCACCACCACCCGTCCGGTTCGCCGAACCGACTCGCCCAGCGTCTCCAGGTCGAGCGGAACCAGCGAGCGAAGGTCCACCACCCGGCACTGGATGCCTTCGCCGACCAGGCCGTCGGCGGCCTCCAGGCACCGGGAGACCATCGCCCCGTACGCGACCACCGAGCACGATCCACCCTCGCGTCGGACCCAGGCGCGTCCGATCCGCGGTCCGTCGATGGCGAGGTCGCCCTGCTCCTTGGCCCAGTACCGGCTCTTGGGCTCGAGGAAGATCACGGGGTCGGGGTCGGCGATCGCGAGTGACAGCAGCCGGTACGCGTCGAGCGCGCCGGAGGGCACGACGACCTTCAGCCCGGCGGTGTGGACGTAGTAGGTCTCGGGGCTCTCGCCGTGGTGCTCCTTGCCCCGGATGCCCCCGAACGACGGGATGCGGATCACGATCGGCATCTCCGCGTGTCCCCGGGTTCGGTACCGGTACTTGGCGATGTGGCTGATCACCTGGTCGAGCGCGGGATAGGAGAATCCGTCGAACTGCATCTCGGCGATGGGCCGCCACCCCGCGAGGCAGAGTCCGACGCAGATCCCGGCGATCCCGGCCTCGGCGATCGGGGTGTTGAACACGCGGTCCCGGCCGAAGTCCCGCTGAAGGCCGTCGGTCACGCGGAACACGCCGCCCAGCTCCCCGACGTCCTCGCCGAAGACGAGCGCGCGGGGGTCGTTCGCCATGGCTTCTCGGAGGGCGGCGTTCAGGGCCGCCACCATGGTGTACTCAGCCATCGCCGCTCTCCTCGACCGAGCGGCGGTCACGCTCCAGTGCCTCCGGCGGGTCGGCGTACGCGAACGCGAACAGCTCGTCGGCCGGCGGTGGGCCGACCGACGTGATCGCGGTCCGGATGTCGGCCACCCACTCCTTGGCCTCGTCCTCGCAGTCCGCCACGAAGGCTTCTTCCGCCACGCCCGCGGCCAGCAGGTACGTGAGGTACCGGTCGATGGGGTCGCGTTTCCGCCAGGCGTTCACCTCGTCCGAGCTCCGGTACCGGGTGGCGTCGTCTGCCGTCGAGTGAGGCCCCATGCGGTAGGTCATGGCCTCGATCAGGGTCGGCCCGTCCCCGGCCCGGGCACGGTCCGCCGCGGCCTTCGTCACCGCATACACGGCGAGCACGTCGTTCCCGTCCACGCGGACCCCCGGGAACCCGTAGCCCTCCGCGCGCTTGAAGATGGGCCCAGCGGTCTGTTCCTCGAGTCGGACCGAGATGGCCCATGCGTTGTTCTGGCAGAACAGGACGGCGGGCGCCCGGAACACCCCCGCCAGGTTGGCCGCCTCGTGGAAGTCGCCCTCGGATGCCGACCCGTCGCCGAAGTACGCGAGCGAGCACGCGCGCAGACCGTCGAGCTTGGCGCCCATGGCCCACCCCACGGCGTGAACGATCTGGGTGGCCACCGGCACGCAGATCGGCGCGAACCGGTTCGCGAGCGGCTCGTACGCCCCCCCGTGCCAGATCCCCCGGTGGTACTGGAGGTACTTGACCACGTCAACCCCGCGCACGACCCCCGCCGCGAGCTCCCGGAACGACGGGAACACGAAGTCCTCGGGCTCGAGGGCGTAGGCGCTCCCGACCTGGGCCGCCTCCTGCCCCTCGAACGGCGGGTACACCGTGAGCTCGCCCTGCCGCTGGAGCGCCATGCATTCCCGGTCCAGGCGGCGGGCCAGGATCATCATCCGGAGCAGGTCGCGGAGCTCGTCGGGCTTCAGGCCCACGTCCGTGTCGCCGGCCGGGGTTCCATCGGGCGCGATGAGCTGCACAAGGGCGTGGTCCTGCGGGTTCTCGTGCGTGCTCATGGGCATCGACCTCGAACGCGGCGGGTGCGGGAGAGCATATATGCTGGTTGCCGAGGTGGTCCCCTGCGCGTACCTCCGCGTGTTCCAACCCTTGGAGGCGTTCCCGCCAGATGAGCAGGCCCGGTGGGAGCGGTACATCGTCGGGGGCGGCGTGGTGCGTCCGCGACGGCCCCGGTATCGGCAACGCGTCACCGCGAAGCTCCTCGGGATCCTGGCCGCGTCCGAGGCCGACGGGGCCGACGTCCGGCTGGTGAACGGGGCCTACTACGTCTGTCCGTGGCAGACGCGCCTTCGGGTGCTGGCCGGCCTCCTCGCCTTCCGAGAGGCGGCGCCGTTCGAGGGCAGCGACGCCTTCGTCCCCGATTCGGAGGCCCGCCGCGCCGCCAAGGAGCTCGCGAGGATGCGGCGGCGGAATCCCCGGTCCATCTCGTTCATCATGCAGAGCCCTTGGCACGTCCCGGTCCGGTGGTTCGCGCTCTTTCGGGACGAGGAGCGACGGCTGGTCGAGGAGGACGGCCGACACCGGCTGCGCTACGTGACCACGGTTCGAAGGGCCATGCGCCGGGCCGAGCGGGCCGTTCCCGGGCTGCGCAGAGCGGACCTCGGACCGGTGGCGGACATGATCGTGGAGCTTTACGAGTGGCTCTCGGCGTTCGACCACCGCTCGATCGTGGAGCTGGACTACGGGGGACTCTGCGACTTCCTCACCTGGGACGAGCTCGACGACGACCACTCGGCGCGCGACATCCTAGACGCCCTGAAGGCCCTGTCGTCCGAAGAGTTCCCTCGCTCGGCCGAGCTGTACCAGGCGGTCATCACGCGGTGGGCCGAGGTCCGGGGCCACGAGAGCCTGAACTGACGAGCTCGGGCGCCCGGCGAAGGGTGGCCAGGGGCAGAATCGAACTGCCGACACCGCGGTTTTCAGCCGCGTGCTCTGCCAACTGAGCTACCTGGCCCCGGCCGGCCTGCTGGCCGGACGGCGTGGTCCGGCCTTTCGGCCGCCTGGCGCGGGTGACGGGATTTGAACCCGCGATTACCGCCTTGACAGGGCGGTGAGGACGGCCAGGCTCCTCCACACCCGCGAGTCTTCGGTTGTCGCGTGCCCCCAACGGGATTCGAACCCGTGTCGCCGCCTTGAAAGGGCGAAATCCTAGGCCGCTAGACGATGGGGGCCCCGGACGCCGAGGCGCCCGACCCGCCCCCGGCCTGGGGGCAGCGCCGGAAGTATAGCCCCGGCCGGGGCCGGCCTGAACCAGTCATGGTTCCGCCCACCCCATCCCCCTTCCGGGTCTCGCGCGAGTGGGCTACAGAACGAGCCGGGGGGCGCCGATGGACAGGTATGCGAGCGCTGCTGGAGCTCCTGGGGGTCATCCGGCCCGATCCGGGCCGGCGGGAACCGGTGGCGCTCCCCGCCTGGGCCCGGCGGATCGTCCCGCTGCTCGTGATGGTCCTGACCCTCGCGTCCACTGCCATGTACGCGCTGGTGCGGGCCATCACCTCCTAGTTCGGCCCGTCAGATCCTCCTCTTGCCTCAGTCGGTCTCCAACATGCAGGTCGGCATCAGCCGCGCACTCCAGCACGTGGCGGACGTCGGCCCGAGGAAGGAGCAGCCGCCCCGGAAGGAGCGTCTTGATGCCGGCCACTCGGAGCCCCTCGTCGAGCAGGACGGCGAGCACCGCGAATCGAATCCCGAACGTGTGGACCGAGCGGCTCCGAAGGAGCAGCAGGCCGTGATGCGGCTCCAGCCGGTCCCGCCCGATGAGCCCCCGCATCCGCTCGCGGCGGAGGGTGGGCACCTCGACCCTCCACCGCACGCCCCGGGGATCCCGAAGCACGATCTCCCGCATCGGGCGAGACGGTAGCCCTCGCCTCGGACACGACTCCCATCCGCCGGTGGTGGGCCGGCTTGGACGAAGTCCGAACCTGCTCCGACGTGCACAAACGGTTACAAACCCTTGCCGAACAAGCTTGCTAGGCGGGCCTCTCGCCCTTCTCGACAGGCTGAATGGGTAAAGAGCCATAGCCTCGCTGTCGCCGTCGACAATCAGATCGGCGAGGCGTCGCGCATCGAGGTTCATGAAGACTCGTTGCCCCGACGAGTCAACCTTCGAGAGCTGGAGACCTTCCCTCCAGGTGCTCTTCGCCAAGCCGTGCCCTGTTTGCGGTGCGGAAGCCCCGGAAGCGAAGATACTGCTCATGGAGTTCGATGAGATCAAGGGCGTCCCCGCCCGGTGGCACCTCTACCGGGTGACGGGCTGATGGACATCCCCGAGATCCGCTTCGCGAAGAGCGGCGACGTCCACATCGCCTATCAGGTAGTGGGCGACGGTCCGGTGGATCTTGTGCGTATCCATGACTGGCTCTCGAACATCGAGCTCCAGTGGGAGCTGCCTGCCAACGCCCGGTTCCTGAACCGACTCGCCTCGTTCTCGCGTCTGCTCCTGTTCGACAAGAGAGGAAGTGGGCTCTCGGATCGCACTGTCGACCTGGATCTCTTCACGCTCGAGGTGCGCCTGGACGACGTCCGGGCCGTTATGGATGCAACGGGTTCTCGAGAGGCGGTCATCTTCGGCGACGGGGACGATGGTGCCTCGCTGGCTGCGGCGTTTGCGGCCACATACCCCGATCGGACACGAGGTCTGATCCTGTTCGAAGGGCGGGCACGCGGGGTCAGGACCGAGGACTATCCCTACGGATACGACCCGAACGAGATGTTCGCATTCAGGCAAGAGACGGAGAACTTCTGGGCGACCGATGCCTATGCACGTCGGTGGCTCGGAGCCCTCGCTCCGTCGCTCGCTCACGACGAGCAGGTGGTCCGCTGGTATTCGCGACTCCTCCGCCAGAGCGCAAGCCCCGGCACGGAGAGGGCGTTCGAGGACGTCGTCGGTGCGCTTGATCTCCGCAGCATGCTCTCGGCGATCCACGTCCCGACGCTCGTGCTACATCGAACAGGTGACACCGACATCCCAGTGGAGGCCGGCCGCGACCTCGCCGACAGGATCACCGGGTCGCGATTCGTGGAGCTGCCCGGGATCGACGGGTACCCGTGGGCCGGGGACCAGGACTCGATCTTGGACGAGGTCGAGACGTTCGTCCGTGGCTCCCGGGCTGCCGCTGACACCGACCGCATGCTCGCCACGGTCCTGCTTACCGATATCGTCGGCTCCACGGCGAAGGCGGCGGAGCTGGGCGACGCCCGGTGGAAGGAACTGCTCGCCACACACGACGAGCGCGCGAAGAGGGAGATCGGACGTCACCGAGGTCGCTATGTGGATTCAACGGGTGACGGACTACTCGCGACATTCGACGGCCCGGCGCGCGCGGTTCGATGTGCCCAGGCCATCGGCGCATCGGTCCGTGACCTCGGGGTGCAGATTCGCGCAGGCGTGCACACGGGTGAGGTGGAACTTGACGGCGACCACGTGCGGGGCATCGCGGTGCACATCGCGGCGAGGGTCGCCACGCTTGGAGGTCCATCCGAAGTGCTGGTGTCGCAGACGGTCAAGGATCTCACTGCTGGCAGCGGACTCGCCTTCGAGGACATGGGCGAACACGAGTTGAAGGACGTGCCGGATCGTCTGCACCTCCATCGTGTTGCGGGCAATTAAGCCTGGACGAGACGGACAACGAGGGAACAGGTCGCGATAGCGACTGCCCACGCCTCCTCAGGAGGACCACCAAGCTGTCCGGTGTCTACTGCCTCTGGCCCAGACGGAAGCTACCGACTCGCGCCACCCAGGCGCTTGCCGCCCGAAGGTCCATCTGTTGGCGTGGGGCCCCGGCCCTCTGCTGAGAAGGTTGCTTCGCCCTCGTTGCTTCGCTGAGGAAGGCAAAGTAGGCGGGCTAACGCATCGTTTCTCCCTTCTCTTTGAGCTTGGTTCGAACTCATGTGGGAGGTGGGCCGGACAGGATTCGAACCCGCGACACGAGGGTTAAAGCTCCCTGCAAGGGGTTCTGCTGAGCTGCAGGCCTGGATCGAAAAGGCCGCCCACCTGCGGTTTCGCATACTCGCCGCTGCTCGCCGCTTCGCGTCGTTTCTCGTTCTCTTGCGGCCTGGATGCGGCCTGGATATTTGGACAGGAGCCGAAGGATTCAAATCACTTTGGGGGTCCCGGCGAACGCCAGGATCCCCCTGGGACTGGGCCCGCAAAACTCACCCCAGGTGGGGCCGCCACAACGAGGAGCCGGGCCGAGCCCGTTGGCCCGCGGGAGCGTGCGGATCTTCGTGGCGGAGACCCTGACGCCGAGCTTGGCGAGCTCGCCCTGAATCCTGGGGCAGCCCCACCTGGGGTTCTCCCTACCCATCCGCAGGATGAGCTCTCGAACCTCATCGGCGATCGGCGGCCTGCCGCCAGAGGAGGTCTGCCGGAAGCTCCCCTTCCGCCGAACCAGCTCCCGGTGCCAGCGAAGGAGCGTCTGCGGGCTGACCACGAACGACGACCACGGAGCTCGGGGAAGGGCCCTGCTGATCGCGGCCATGAACACACGGTCGCGACGGCGAAGACGCGGTCTGCCCGCCTGCCGCTTGAGGACCATCAGCTGGTGACGAAGGACCACTGTTTTCGATGTCCCTAACGTCCAACGCCCCTATCCGTAGGGCTCGTACTTGAACTCCCGTTTGGTGCGCAGGAACGGATGGGAAATCCCGGAAGGCCGGTTCGGAACCTGAGCACGCGGTCGCTCAACTTCACGAGGCCCTTCGCGCCGACCACTCTCTCATGCCCGGACTTGTCGCGAGCGAACGACGCAACTTCCTCGAAGCCGCCGCTCATGACCGCTCGAAACAGCGCCTCAAGGAACTCCAGGAATCGCACCGGCTGGCCCGTGCTATGCGGGGGACATGAGCGAGGTTCCAGGCGCGTCCATCGAGCAGGTCCGGGCCGCCCTACCAGCCGCCGGGACCAGCGGGCGGCCGTTCTCAAGGCCGCCGGGGCGGCCGGCGGGCCCTCACCGCCGCCCCCTCTCCCGTGGTTCGGGTGCCCGGCCGCCGGAGACAGGAGCCGCGCGGGATCCTGGTCCGGTGGGCCGAGGCCACGGTGTGGCGCCCGGACGGTCGAGGCGGGCTCTGTCGACGGTCCTCCC
>Ga0209853_1000119_pt1 | contig 21391 bp, 19 predicted proteins | sample GWRWS1_30_40_FD_187224 | JGI IMG/M metagenome (GOLD analysis project Ga0209853, IMG submission 187224) | Riverbed sediment microbial communities from areas with vegetation nearby in Columbia River, Washington, USA - GW-RW S1_30_40 (SPAdes)... | ecosystem: Environmental > Aquatic > Freshwater >...
AGACGTCTCCCGCGCCGATCGCGCGCGCTGCCTCGACATAGGCCTTTTCTTTCTCGGCGAGCGTCACCGCCCTCACGACCCGCGCATATTGCGTCCAGAACACCAGGACGAGCGCCGCGATCACGCTCGTGATACCGGCCCCGAGCGCCGCGACGAGCGCGAGCGCCAGCAGGATCGCCGGAAATGCCAGGAACACATCGACCAGCCGCATGATCGTGCCGTCCGCCCACCGCCCATAGTAGCCTGCCAGCAGCCCCAGGAGCACGCCGATCGCCACCGCTCCACCCACGGATGCCACGGCCACGAGCAGTGAGACGCGCGCGCCATATACAAGACGGCTCAGCAGGTCGCGTCCGATGTGGTCGGTCCCGATGGGATGGCCCGCCGAAGGCGGTGAGAGGCGTGCCATGATGTCCAGCTCATCCGGATTCACGCGTGTAAACAGGACCGGGACCGCCGCGGCCAGGATGATCACGAATAGCACCGCCATCCCTGCCTTCGCCGAGGGCGTAAGGCGGCGAAGCATCATGAGGCGCTTACCCGTACCGAATGCGCGGGTCGATGAACGCATATGTCAGGTCGACCAGAACATTGAACAGTGAGAACAGAAGCGCCAGCACCAGGACCGCGCCCTGTACAACCGGGAAGTCGCGCTGCCCGATCGCCTGGACGACGAGCCGCCCCATCCCCGGCCAGCCGAAGATGGTCTCGGTCACGACAGCGCCGCCGAGGGCGTTGCCGAACTGCAGTCCGACGATCGTCACGATCGGCAGCAGCGCATTGCGCAAGGCATGCCGGTAGAGCACGATGCGCTCGCGCTGACCCTTCGCCCGCGCCGTCCGCACATAATCTTCTTCCAGAACCTCAAGAAGCGCCCAGCGCGTCAGGCGGCTGAGCAGGGCGAGGTTGAAGAATGCCAGGGTGAAGCCCGGCAGGATGAGATGGCGCAGGCTGTCCATGATCAGGCCGGCGTTGCCGGAAACGAGGGCGGCCACGAGCGGCGCGCCGCGGCCGAACGACGGCAGCCAGTTTAGCTTGACGGCGAACAGCAGAATCAGGAGGACGCCGAGCCAGAACACCGGCATCGAGACCCCTAATTGCGCCAGCAGCATCGTGGTCGTGTCGACCGCCGTGCCTCGCCGGCGGGCCGCCAGCAGCCCCAGCGGGATCCCCCCTACCACGGCCAGGGTGATCGAGAAGATAGCGAGCTCCAGTGTTGCGGGAAGCGTGGAGAGAATCAGCCGCAGCACGGGAGCGTCGAGCGTAATGGAACGACCGAAGTCGCCGCGCGCCATCCGCCAGAGGTACAGTCCCAACTGGATCGGCACGGGCCGGTCGAGTCCCAGCAGGTTGCGAAAACGCGCGATCTCGGGACCGGATGCCTCCTGTCCCAGCAGCGCGATCGCAGGATCTCCCGGCAGGAGCAGCAGCAAGACGAACGTGATGACTGCCGCGCCGAGCGCGACGGGAACCAGAAGCAGCAGGCGGCGAGTGGTGTAGCGAACCATCCGCGGGAGGGGCAGCGGGCTCACCCGCGCCTGGCGCTGCCCCCATACCCTAGATCAGGGAACGCTCGTCGTCCACAAAGAACGAAAACTCCCGCTCGGGTTCGGCACGAACCCCTGCACGCGCCGGTTGACCCCCACGATATAGCCCTGATAAGTCAGCACGTAATAGGGCAGATCCGTGGCGATGACCCGGGCGACGTCGCGGTAAATGCGCGCACGCTCGGTAGGATCGGCTTTCTGCCGCCCCTCGTCGAGCAGCGCGTCGATACGGGGATTGTTGTACTTCTCCCAATTCTGAGTGCCCTTGCTGTGGAACTGGTTGAACATACCCCGGTCGGGGTCGACCAGACCCAGCCAGCCCACCAGCACGACCTGGTAGTTGCCCGCGAGCAAGGCGCCTACCAGTGCGGGGAACTCGGTAATCTCCGCTCGCGCCTCGATCCCGGATGAGCGGAGGATGCTGATCAGTAATTCGACCACCTGAATGCGATTCGGATCCTCGCTGTGCGTGCGGATGGTCAGCGCAAGCCGCTGCCCGTCTTTGTCCAGCACGCCGTCCCGGTTGCTATCCGTCCAGCCCGCCTCCGCCAGCAGCGCTTTCGCGCGGGCGATGTCGTGCCCCGGCTGCACAATCTCATCCGTGAAGACCCCGGACCATGCCGGCAGGAGGACGGAGGTCGCCGGCCGGTCCATCTCGCGGTAGATCTGCCGTACGATCGTCGTCTGAGGGATGAGGTGGGCGATGGCGCGGCGGATCCGCACGTCGCGCACGATCGGGTCCATCATGTTCATGTTCAGATACGTAATCCCCAGGCCGGTCATCTGCGTGATCGTGACACGCGGGGAGCCTCTGAGGCGCGCGACGTCCTGCGGGGACAGCGGGGAATGGATGAGGTCCACGTCCCCGGATTCCAGAGCCGCGGCGCGCGTCGTGTTGTCGGGAATGATGTTGAAGATCACCTGGTTCAGTTTCGGGCGCCCCCTCCAGGAATCGGGGTTCGCCTCCAGAACGATCCGGCTGTTGCGCTGCCAGGAGACGAACTTGTACGCACCCGTGCCGACGGGGCGGCTGGCGTACTCGGCCCCGAGGCGCTCGACGGCGGCGCGCGAGACAATGGCCATGTCGGCATATTTGAGCAGCGGGGCGTATGGGGCACTCAGGGTAAACCGCACCGTCTCGTTGTCGACGGCCTCGACCCGGGTGATCGGAAGGTACAAGCCGCGCAACGGCGCCCGCAGGGCAGGATCGAGGATGGTCGTGTACGTGAACACGACGTCCGCGGCGGTCAGCGGGGTGCCGTCATGGAACCGGACGTTCCGGCGCAGTTTGAAGACCCAGCTGGTGGGGGACGCCTGAGTCCACGATTCGGCCAGAGCAGGACGAGGTCTCAGTTGCGCGTCCAGCTCCAGCAGACCGTCATAAACTTGCTCGATGACACGCCGCGCCGTGGTGTCGTTTGCCAGCCGCGGATCGAGCGTGCCGGCATCGACGTCGATACCGATCCGAAGTACACCGGCCGCAGGGGCGGCCGGTGCGGTCCGTGTCGTGCCAATCGCCAGAACCAGCATGAGTACAACGACAGGCAGACGTACGTGCAGCATTCTCACGAAGACTGGCCTCCCCGGTGGTGAGACTGTGGAAATTGAGTTCTTATGTTTCGGGTAGGCGCAAGCATCTCCCTGCTGGAGCCTCTTCCGCCACGCCCGCGCGACTACTTTGGGGAAGCGTTACGGCGAGGACCAGCATGAGCACGAGGAAGAATTATTGCTGATATGAACGACGGCGGAGAGATCGCCCGGCGCATTCGGTCCGGGGACACATCCCCCACGGCCGTGGTCGAGGCAGCTCTCGCGCGGGCGGAGGGCCTCGAGCCCCGGCTGCGGGCGTGGCTACATCTCGACTCTGACGGAGCGCGTCAGGCTGCCGGGGTCCTCGCGAAAGAGTCGAAGTCCGGGCGTGTACGCGGACCACTGCACGGCGTCCCGATGGCGGTGAAGGACATCTTCGACGTCGCCGGGATGGTCACGACCTCGGGGGCGGCACCGTTTGCCCATCGGAGAAACGTGACCGACGCGCCCAGCATCGCCAGGCTGCGCCAGGCAGGGGCTGTGATCCTCGGCAAAACGGCTACAACACAGTTCGCGTTTGCCGATCCCGCCGAGACGCGGAACCCGTGGAATCTCGATCATTCGCCGGGAGGCTCATCCAGCGGTTCGGCAGCCGCCGTTGCGGCGCGAATTGTCCCCGCGGCGCTCGGATCACAGACAATCGGTTCCACACTGCGGCCCGCGTCCTACTGCGGCATCGTCGGTCTCAAGCCGACCTATGGGGCGATCAGTACCGAGGGTGTGACGCCGCTATCGTGGAGCCTGGACCACGTGGGGATCTTTGCGCGGACCGTTGAGGATGCGGCTCTCCTCTTCAGCGTCCTGACGGGGAGAGGACCTGGATCTCCGTCACCGCATGCCACGAGACCCCCGGCGCTGGGGATCCCTCGCGCCTTCGTCGAGGCGGTATCCACGCGGGAAGTCAAAGACAACCTGACGGTCGCGGCGGACGTTCTTGCCGGCGCTGGAGCCCGGATCGAGGATATCGCACTTCCCACGAGCGCCGACCAGATCGGCGAGGTCGGGCGGATTGTGTTGCGCGCCGAAGCCGCCGCATACCACAGCACCTGGTTCTCTACCCACGCCGCTCAGTACGCGCCGAGGATCCGGGAACTCGTCGACACCGGTCTGAAGGTCAGCGCGGTGGACTTCGTGCGCGCGGACCAGGCCCGCCTTCGGTTCAGGGAGGACATGGCGCCGATCTTCAAGCGCTATGACGCCTTGCTCATGCCCGCGGCCCCGGCAACCGCGCCTCCCCTCAGCCTGGGTACCACGGGCGATCCGGTTCTATGTGCTCCCTGGTCATTCGGGGGGTTCCCTGCCATCGCCATCCCGAGCGGCCTCTCTGCCGCAAGGCTTCCTTTTGGCATCCAGCTCGTTGCCGGCACTCACGGGGAACAGCGGCTCCTGGAAGTGGCAGAGTGGTGTGAGGATCTGCTGAAGTTCACGGCCGAACCGAAGCTCTGAGACGAAACCGGGGTGAGTCAGCTACCCCGGCGTCTGCTGGCCCTGCCCTACGGGAATGCTCTCCGTGCCCCCACTTCGGGGGCAACCTGAAATCCGGAGGATCATAGATGCGAATCATCCCAGGGCTCATCGCGGGCCTCGTTGTCGCGCTGCTTGCGGCAGCGGTGCTTCCCGTACCCGCGCTCGGCGATAATGACGACGATGCTGAAGTGACGGGAGTCGTTGTGTCGGTCAACGGCGGTGACGGCTCGTTCCAGTTCCGCGAATTCTCGAGCAATCTCATCTGGTCGGCCATCCTTCGGCGGGACGCGAAGATTCAGCTCAAGGGCGGCAAGGACCGGGATGAGAAGCGGTACCGCCTGACGGCCGGCGACATCGTGGAAGTCGAAGGCCGGGTACTCTCCAGCCGCACCGTTCTTGTGAAAAAGGTCAAGGTCCTGGCCCATACTACGGCGCAGCCCTCAGGGATCGTCCTCCCGCAGCCGGGCCAGCCTGCGGGCGCCGGGCCTGCACCCGGATTGACGGTCCCGGCCATTGTGAAAACCATCGGGATCGGCGCCGCGGTCAAGGCCTTTGCACCGGCGCTCAACACGTTCGTCAACAAGCTGCTGCAGGCAAAAGATGCGCAGACCCAGCAGACGACCAAAGTTGTGCCTATCCTCAGCATCACTCTCGGCGTTAATACGCCGGGCCAGGCGGCCGTCGGCGCCGCCCAGGTCTCCGGGCCAAAGGCCTCTGTGGACAAGGTTCAGGCTGTGGCCGTGATCGACGCGAACTACCAGGGCTCGTTCTCGATTCGAGCGCTCGTCCCGGTGGACAGTTTGGAGCCGTGGAAGCGGCTGGTTCGAGTCCCCAGCGTGGGGGTGTCGGCGATCATTGACCTGAAACTCTAGAGGCAGGCGCGATCTTGTGTAGACTCACGTAACGGAGGCGGATTCAACACCGCCTCCGTTTAGCTTTGCGAAATGCGGGTTAACTCGGTCCAGACCGAGTTGCGATCAAATGCAACGAATGACTCAAACGAGCTATTGACACGTTTCCACATGGTCAATGTCCACTTGTAAAGGCCGGTCTCAGAAGGCTCTCACGAAGGCGCTGGAGCGGCTGAGAGTCACATTTGCACGAAGCGCAGCGCTGCGAAAGCATGAGCGGTCATGCAGCCTCTTCGACGCCTTCCTCTGGGCTCAAGAATCGTGGTGGTATACATAGACCATGAACACAAACGTCATGAACACCAATGTCTTCACTCTTGTTGATCAGCTCTCCGATCATCAACTTGTCGCGCACGTGAAGCTGCTGGCCCAAGGTGAGCGCGATGCGACCGCGTCCCTCATCGCCCACCTCGCCGTCCTCGACGAGCGAGGCCTGTATCGTGCCGAAGGCTGTTCCTCCACGTTCACCTACTGTCTGCAGGTGCTGCGTCTTTCGGAGCATGCCGCCTATGGTCGTATCGAGGCCGCCCGGGCCGCGCGGAGGTATCCGATCATCCTGGAGTTGCTCGCCAATGGATCGGTGAATCTCACGACGGTGACGTTGTTGGCACCGCACCTCACGCCTGAGAATCATGTCACCCTTTTCGAGGCGGCCAGACATCAGAGGAAGCGGCAGGTCGAGGAACTCGTAGCACGGCTGCGACCCCGGCCCGCGGTTCCATCATCGATCCGCAAGCTCCCGGCGCCAAACCGGGCTCCAGCATCAGCACCGGAACCTGAGTCTGAGACCCTGCGGCTCGATTCAGGCGGTGACTTGCCGGCGCTGACGCTGGAGGCACCAGTCCGGCCGGCGGTTATTGCGCCGCTCGCACCCGAACGTTACAAAGTCCAGTTCACGGCCAGCGCAGAGATGAATGAGAAGCTGCGATTGGCGCAAGAGTTGTTGCGGCACCAGATCCCTGACGGGGACATTGCACAAGTCATCGATCGTGCCTTATCAGCCCTTCTCAAAGATCTCAAAAGGCAGAAATTTGCTACTACCGACCAACCGAGTGGGCGCACCAGTGGTCGAGTGCCCGGAGATCGCGGCGCGGCCAGCCGCACACGCCACATCCCGGCCGAAGTCAGGCGAAAGGTTTGGGCCCGAGACGGCGGTCGGTGTGCTTTCGTCGCTCGGAATGGCCACCGTTGCACGGAGCGGGGGCTCCTTGAATTTCATCACATTGTGCCGTACAGCGCAGGTGGGGAAGCGACGGCAGATAATATCCAGCTTCGTTGTCGCGCACACAATGGATTCGAAGCCGAGCTTTTCTTCGGCCATCACAACGACGGAGTGCGGCTCTCAACTCGGTCTGGACCGAGTCGGTTTGGAGCGAGTGGGAGAATTCATCCCAGCAATGTGCGTGCACCCACAAGCTTCATCTGACAAATTCTCGCAGGATTCCCTCGTAGCATTGTAACCAGGCCCCATGACTCCGAAAGCTGTAGCGCGGAGCATCCTGACCTCAGCTGCAATATGATAGGGTCGAGAGATCCGTATGAGTTTGCTAGCCGCTCTGATCACGATGTTGCTTCTCTTGGGAATGCAACAACAGCAGAATCCGCGCGAGATTCCACCAGTTGGAACGAGCGAAGGACGACTTATCACCGGCCTCCAGCCCGTACCACCGCCTCGTGAACCAGACCTTGGCGAGCAGACCGAGATAAAGTCGAACGACCTCATCGTGCGAGCGGACAAGCTCGCTTATCGCTTGGGAGAGGCCATACGGGTAGAAGTCGCTAACGGCTTTCCCTTTACGATCTACTCCTCTACGCACCAAACGAATTGCTCGTTTGTGACCCTTGAGTGGTGGTCAGGGCCACGCTGGGTTAGGCTTTCGGGCTGTATGATAGGAGCTCCGACAACGCCGGTGCCGATCGGAACGGGACGACGCCGTGCGGCTCTAGTCAGCACCGATGTGAAGAACCTAAACACGAGCCTTGCCCTCGCGAAAGCAGGCCTCCGAGAATTTCCCCAGGGCGACTTTCGAATTTTGTTTTCGTTTCGTCTCGATGCGCGACTTGATGCGCGTCCCTTCTTCGTTACCTTCTCCCGAATGTTTAGGGTCTCCGCCCACGAGTAGAAGTCATGAGAAACAACTAGATCCGAGACGCCTTCCAATCCCGCAGGATTTCCCTTGCCGCGTTGTATCCGGGCGCCCCCATGACCCCACCGCCCGGGTGCGCACCCGAGCCACACAGGTACAGGCCGCGGACCGGCGTGCGGTAGTCCGCCCAACCTGGAACCGGACGCATAAAGAACAGCCGGTCGAGCGTCATCTCACCGTGGAAGATGTCGCCTCCCGTGAGACCGAAGTCGCGCTCAAGGTCCAGGGGGCTGAGCACCTGCCGGTGCCGGATGATCTCCTGCATGTTCGGGGCGTATTGGGCAAGGGTGTCGATGACGCGATCGGCGTAGGCCTCTTTGATCTGGTCCCAATTCCCCTCACCCAGCCTGTACGGTGCGTACTGCACAAAGATGTTCATCACGTGCTTGCCCGTCGGAGCGAGCGACGGGTCGTACGTCGTGGGGATCGTGACCTCCAGGAATGGTTCGCGCGAGGGCAGACCGGTCTGCGCATCCTGCCAGGCGCGGTCGATGTACTCCATCGTCGGTCCTATGTGGATCGTCGCGCGGTGCTGCGGACCCATCCCCCGTCCGGGCACGGCCGTGAAGTCGGGCAGGCCGTCCAGGGCCAGGTTGATCTTCATCGCGACGCCCTCGGCGCGGATACCCTCGATCTCGCGCCTGAACTCGCCATCGACCGATGACAACAGCCTCAAGAACGTGACTTTGGGATCGGCGCAGCTCGCCACGACGGGGGCGCGGATCTCATCCCCCTTATGAAGCGCAACCCCGGTCGCGCGGCCGTCCTGGGTCAGGATCCTCCCCACTTCAGAATTCGTGCGAATCTCGGCTCCCAGGCGCTGCGCGGAAGCGGCGAGCGCCTGCGTAACGCCTCCCATGCCGCCTCGCACGAACCCCCAGAGTCCTCGCTTCCCGGCCGCCTGACCCATGCAGTGATGAAACAGCACGTATGCCGTGCCGGGCGTGCTCGGTCCTCCCCTCGCGCCGATCACGCCGTCGGTAGCGAGCGACGCCTTGAGCTCTGCCGATTCGAACCAGCCATCGAGGAAGTCCCGCGCGCTCTGCGTGGCAATTCGCACCGCGGGCGCGAAGTCGCGGGGCGGGAACCGGAGAACACGGAGGCCGAGTTTTGCGAGACCGAGCAGATCGCCCAAGCGCCGGCGAACCGGATCAGGGGGAGTGGCCAGGAGCCACGGGTCCACGAACGCTGCCAGCCGCTCCAGGAAGGCCTCGTACTGGGGGTAGCGCTCCGCATCCCGGCGGGAGAATTTCGAAATCTCCTCCGCCGTCTTGCGATCGTCGCGCCACACAAAGAGTGCCCGTCCGTCCGGGAAGGGGCTGAAGAACGCGGGATCCTTCGGAAGGATCTCGTATCCGAAACGCTTGAGCTCCAGGTCGGCAATGACCCTGGGGACGAGGAGACCGCACAAGTACGCGGCAGTAGAGATCTTGTACCCCGGCCAGACCTCTTCCGTCACGCAGGCGCCGCCGACGACATTCCGGCGCTCCAGCACGAGCACGCGCAGTCCCGCTCTGGCCAGGTAGGCAGCGGTAACGAGCCCGTTATGTCCCGCTCCAACGATGATCGCGTCGTAGGCCGTCACGGCTTCGGGTGGGCGGCAAAGAATTCCCAGATCACACGGGTGGCATCGATGTCGCGGCAGACTCGGCCGATGATCCCGCGCGGGAGATACTGCGAACCGCCGGGCCACGTGTGGCCGCCGCCTTCGATGGCGTACAGCGCAACTTCGGCGCGACCGGCGCACCCAGTGTAGGTCGTTTTCCTGACCCGTGTTCCATCCGCGGGATCATTGTCGGGCAGCACGACCGTCATCCCGGGAGGGGGGCAACGGTTGTGCTGCACCCAGATTCGAATGATCTCGTCGGTATCCATCGTCTCACCGCGGTCTCGCAGCACCCGGCCTCCATGGTAGGGGACGAGGGGGTCTCTCGTCCCGTTCATGACCAGCACCGAGACAGGCCCCTTCGGCGGAAAGCGGGCGGCGAGGGCCGGGGCCATGCCGGAGGCGACGGGCGCGATCGCGGCGATGCGCTCCGAGAGGTCGACCGCCAGCCGCTGCGACATGAATCCACCGTTGCTGATGCCGGTGGCGAAGATGCGCCGGCGGTCAATTCGCATCTCGCGCGACAGCACATCGATCAGGGTGGCGATGAAGCCCACATCATCCACGGCTTCGCGCTGAGATCGGATATTCGCTGCGTTGCGTCCGTCATTCCAGTTTCGGTCTACGGCATCAGGATAGATGACGACGAAACCGAAGCGGTCCGCGAGCGCATTGAAGCTGACAGAGCGTTCCATTTGCCGGGCCGTGCCACCGCCGCCATGCAGGACGAACACGAGCGGTGCTGGAGACGCCACAACGGCAGGCATATAAGTCCGAAAGGCACGCCGCAGGCCGCCCGCCTGGAGCGAGCGCTCCGAGGTCGCGGCTGCGGTGGCGACGGGCGACGGGAAAGCAAGAAGCATCAAGATAAGACGTAAGAACAGCCCGCGCAGGATGTTCATCCCCCTCTTCATGACGCGCCCTCCTTCCAGGAGTTCAGTTCGCTGCCCAGGCGCCGGATTCTTGAATCCGTCCCAGAGGAGGATAGTGACAGTTGTATTTCATCGTCACGCTAAAATGAACAGGATTACACAACCTCATGCCGAAGAGGGGCGGGCAGGGGTCGGCGGGGCCCCGGGCCGGGTGCTCCAAATCCTCGAGGAGGGATATCATGCGGAGGCTGGTTATTGCCATTCTCATGGCGCTCTTGATGGCCGCCTTTGGGTCGGCCGCACTGGCCGGTGACATTCTGCCGGGAGGCTCCATTTACACGCAACTCGCGGGAGATATTCTCCCGGGAGGCTAGTTAGTCCCTAAGCGAGGTTCCCCGTAAAGATCCGAAAGCAGCCGGCGGGCCCCCACCCCGCTGGACGCCGGCTGCCCCCCCATAAGTTTAGGCACGCTTATTGCTATCTGATTCCCTCTGGGAAGCCTGGGATAATCGACTAACACTAACAGGCCGGGGCAGGATCCAGGTATCCACCTGGGGGTGAAGGTATGGGGTTGGGGCAGCGTGTCCGCGAGCTGCGGCAAACGCGCGGCATGACGCAGGAGCAGCTTGCCGGCGAAGAGTTGACGAAAAGTTTCATCAGTCTTCTGGAGCAGGATAAGAGCTCTCCTTCCATCGAGACCGCAGCACTTATCGCGCAGCGGCTGGGTACCTCTGTGGACGCGCTGCTGGGATCCCAGGGACACCTGCCGGACCAGGTGCTGTCCGGGCTGCTCGCTTTGAGCGCCGATGCGGCCCGGCACCGGAATCTATCCCATGCTGCGGAGTTACTCAAGGCGGCGGAAATCCTCGTCAACCTGTTCCCGCTTGCTGACGCCGGGCGAGAGCTCAAACTGCAACAGGCACAGATGGCTCTCGAAGGGCGTGAGTTTGCCCGGGCCAGGGAATTAGCGACCGAGGCGGGCGCACAGGCTGATGACGGCAAAGATCTGTGGCGCTCCGCACGGGCCCTGACCATTCTGGGGCAGATTGGCCTGAAAGAACGCAAGATCCCGGAAGCCATCCAGTCGTTGAAGCAAGCCTTGACGTTGTTGACCCAGGCAAGGGCGAGCCGCGATCCCGTGCGAGTAGAGGCGCTCATCTTCCTGGGGAGCGCACTCGTCTACCAGGGCCAATACGACGATGCCATCCGGCGTTACAATGAGGCGGCGCAGTCGCAGGTTGCGAGTTATCACCCAATCCTACGCGGGCGCGCGCTGTGGGGCGCCGGCGCAGCTTTCCGCCACCGCGGAGATCTGGCCGCCGCATTTGAAGCACTTGAGGCCGCGCGTGACATCTTCGAGAAGTCGGAGGAGCTGCCGGATCTTGTAAGCGTACTTCACAACCTCGGCCAAGTGGCCCTCGAAGATGGACGGCCGAAGGATGCCCTTCCCTACCTTCACCACGCCCTACGCGTTCTGGACCGTTTGCCCATGACGGCCGAGCGGGCGTCCAACCGCACGGAGATCGCGCGCGTAAACCTCATGCTAGGGAACATCGAGGATGCCACGGCGTTCGCGACGCAGGCACTGGAGGGAGCACGTTTGGCCGGCGATCCGGTCGAGGTCGCGGAGGCGCAGGCGGTGCTCGCGCGGGTTGCGTTTGCCCGCGGCGACTCAGCGGAAGGCACGCGGTTGATGAGGGCGGCCGCCGCCGGATTCGCGGCGCGTGGCATGGAGCACCGCATCCGCGACCTTGCGCGAGATACAGGATTTGCACTGCTCGAGCACGCGTGAGCGCTCACGTGACAGTTGCAGAGATTTCTTCCGATCAGATGCAGCGTGCGTTCGAGCACGCGCCGATCGGGGTGGCCGTGCTCGATCTGAGCGGCCGGCCGGTTTACGTCAACACCACCCTGCAGCGAATCCTCGGGTACACTGCCGAAGAGCTCCGCCGGATGATGTGGATGGAGTGCGTCCACCCCGACGACCTGAACGGGGAACATGCCCTCGTCCAGGAGATCGTCTCCGGCCGCCATGATGACTACCAGATTGAGAAGCGATACGTGCGCAAGGACGGCGGCATTGTCTGGGGGAGAATGAGCTTCTCGTTGGTCCGTGATGCGGAGGGCCGTCCTCATTCGGTGCTCACCGTGTTTCAGGACATCTCCGACTGGAAGCGCGACCAGGCCCACCTGCAGCGGCAGCTCGACCGGCTGAGCGCCCTGCGTGTGATCGACCAGGCGATCAGCGGCAGTCTGGACCTTTCGCTCATCCTCAATGTGCTGCTCGACCAGACGGTGGCTCAGCTAAGGGTGAATGCGGCCGCGATCCTCCTGGCCGAGGGAAGCGTCCTCACCTACGGCGCCCGCCGTGGCTTCCAGACTGAAGCGCTCAAGTACACCCGGCTTCACTTCGGGGAGGGATATGCGGGACACTCCGCCATGTCGCGGCAGCGGGTGCTTGTCGCGGACCTGCGCCTCCAACCGGGCGCTCTGGTTCGCTCGAAGGAACTGCCCCGCGAAGGCTTCGCCGGCTATGCCGCCGTGCCGCTCATTGCAAAAGCGCAGGTGAAAGGCGTCCTCGAGGTGTTTTGCCGCGAGCCGCTGGTCGCTCAACCGGATTGGCTCGACTTTCTCGACGCGCTGGCCAGCCAGGCGGCGATCGCCATCGACAACGCCGGCATGCTGGCGAGCCTGCAGGTCAAGAACACCGATCTGACCTTGGCGTACGACGCCACGCTCGAAGCGTGGTCGAGACTGATGGACCTCAAGGATGCCGAGATGGAGGGACACAGCCAGCGGGTCACGGACGTGACGGTCCAGCTGGCTCGCGAGTTCCGGATGGCGGGAACCGAACTGCCGGATGTCCGGCGCGGCGCCCTGCTGCACGATATCGGGAAGATTGCCATCCCCGACGCCATCCTTCGCAAGCCGGGTCCGCTGACCGAAGAGGAGTGGGCGGTCATGCGCCTGCATCCGGTGTACGGGCACCGCTTTGTGTCGCAGATCCCATTTCTGCAGCGCGCAGCGGACATTCCATATTGCCATCATGAACGGTGGGACGGCGCCGGCTACCCGAGGGGGCTGCGCGGCGAAGCCATCCCGCTGGCTGCGCGGGTGTTTGCAGTTGCGGATGTCTGGGACGCCCTGCGTTCGGACCGCCCGTACCGTGCGGCATGGGATGACGCCCGGGCAGCCGCATACATCGACGAGATGGCCGGCACCCACTTCGACCCGGACGTCGTCGCCGCGTTCCGGCGTCTCATCGCGTAACCGCAGGAGCCCTTCCGCTCGAGTTGAAGCCACCAGGCGGCCATGCTCAGCCGCCGGCTCATCCTTTCCCTGGCGTCAAGCCCCGCATTGCGCCGGTTCGTGCGGCGCTATGGGATGCGCCTGGGCGCCGCCCGCTTCGTCGCCGGAGAGACGCTGGACGAGTCCGTGAGGGTGCTGCGCCGGCTCAACGAGGCCGGGCTCATGACAAACACCACGCTGCTCGGTGAGAGCGTGCGCGACGCCGAGATGACGCGGGAGGTCGTCGAGACCTACATCACCGTACTGGACCGGATCGCACGGGAGCGCCTGATCACGAACCTGGCGGTGAAGCTCACTCACCTGGGGCTGGACATCAACGAAGAATTGGCCTTCGCCAACGTGCGACGGCTCGTCGACCACGCTCACCGGGTATACAATTTCGTGCGGATCGACATGGAAGATTCACCCAAGGTCGATGCCACGCTGCGCGTCTACCGGGGGCTTCGCGCGGACGGTTTCGCAAACGTCGGCACCGTGCTGCAATCTTACCTCTACCGCAGCGAGGCGGACCTGCGCGCACTGCTGCCCCTCCGCCCGAACCTGCGGATCGTGAAGGGCGCATATCTTGAACCGCCCGAGATCGCCTATCCGCGCAAGGCCGACGTGGATCGGAATTTCATCCGGCTGATGGAAGTCATGCTCACGGAAGGTGGCCACACCGCCATTGCCACACACGATGAGCGGATCATCGCGTACGCCGTCGGCTTCATCAAAGCCCGCGCCGTCCCGGCGGACCGGTTTGAGTTTCAGATGCTCTACGGCATCCGGCCGCGGCTGCAGCTGAGCCTGATGCAACAGGGCTACAGAGTGCGCGTGGCCACGCCGTACGGTCCCGACTGGTACCCATATCTGATGCGGCGCCTCGCGGAACGGCCGGCGAACGTCTTTTTCATGCTCCGCAACCTGGTGCGCGCCTGAGACCGAAAAGTGGATTAAAGCGCTCGCGCCCGAGCAAAAATGTGCTCGGGTGATACCTCATGAATGACGTATTCCGGAAGTTCGCCTACTGGGTTGCAGAGACGATGGGCACTCCCTGGGCGTTCAGCTTCGCCGTCCTGGCTGTCGTCCTCTGGCTGCTTGCCGGGCCCGTCCTGGGTTTCTCGCAGGAATGGCAGCTCATGATTAATACCGGCACCACCATCATGACGTTCCTCATGGTCTTCCTCTTGCAGAACACGCAGAATCGGGATAACCGGGCGATTCAGATCAAGCTGGACGAACTGCTCAGGGGCGTCAAGGGCGCTCGGACGAGCCTCGTGAACCTCGAGGAGATGTCAGACGATGAGCTCAAGCGGCTCCACGAAGAATTCCACCGCCTGCGCGAGCGCCTCGCGCAGAAGACCGATCAGAACAGTTAGCGGATTTTCCCTCTTCGAGGAGCCCCACGACGAGGTACGTCTAACGCCGGAGCGCAGCGGCGGCCTGGCGAACGCGCTCAATGCGCTCCGCGTCGCGTGGATGCGTGGTGCCGCCGCCGTCAGTACCCCAGTGGGCGAAGATCGCCGTCAGCCCGTCCACCGGATCGTAGCCTGCGCGAATGGCCCGCCGCGCCGCCCACTGGTCCGCGTCGAATTCAAGCGCCCACCGGATGTCCTCTTGCGAGTCAAGAGGCATCAAGCCTGCGCTTCTTATCCCAGCAGGCAGCAGATGGCCCAGCCGCGCATGACCCACTTCATGCAGGTACAGGAACGAGATGATGTCGGCGTTCTCGTAGTGCATCAGGAAGGCGGGCATATGGATGATGATGCGGCCGTCCGGCTCGAGCACGATCGCCGCCAGGGCCTGCGTGTTGTAGAGGCGGATGGGGTACGGTGTGCCGAGCCGCTCGAGGATCAGCGGCAGGCCCGCCGATCCCGCAAATGCACACAGTACCACGATGAGTCCGATTGCCCCGAATCGGATCAGCATGATTCACGTACCTCGCGGTGCCGGGATGTGTTCGACGTCTACTGGTTTGTACCTCGGAGCAGCGCGCTCAAGACGCCGGCTCGACTACTCTTCCACGAACCGGGGAATGCGAGGGACATGAGACTACTACGTGTTGCCGCCGTCTTGCTCGTCCTGATCTTCACGATCTCCGGGAGTGTGGTCGCCGGGCCGTCCAAGTCGAAACCGGCAAAGCCCGCGAAAATCAAAGTCCACGCCCAGGGCGAAGTGTTCTGTCCCGCCGCGGCGCTCGTCATTGGCGCCACCGTGATCGCGCCCCGCCGCTGTTACCTCGTCTACGTGGTACGGGACAACGGGGGGACGTTCCTGGCGTTCGCAGATCCCGCCGCGAAAATCCCACCGGGACAGCTGGTACGATTGGGGACACCGGCCGGGGCGAAACTGCGGGGGCGTATCTTCTACGTGGTGCCGATCCGAACGACTGCCGCGATCGTCCCGGTCAACTCAATGACGCTTGTGGCATTCAGGGCGGAAGATTACGGCCCGCGCCTGACGCTGGTCCTGACGAGCGTGCGTACGCCGAACCTCTCGGTGACCTTCGCGGTCAGGCTCTGACTCAGGGGATCTTGTAGCTGACGAGCTGGCTGGAGCCCTCACGCTGCAGCTGGCCGCGCTGTTCCTCGCGCTCAATCTTTACGATCCCTACACCCGGCGCATACCAGGTGAAGAGCGTCACGGTCACGTCGGCGCGTTTCGTGACGCTTCTCACCTTCCACGCTTTGAATGTGCCGGCCGCGACCTTCACCGATTCCTCGCGCATCCATTCCTCGGTGATCGTGGCCCGAACCTGAGCGTCCTTTGGTGTCCAGGACCATGTTCTCCCGGCGTGAGGCGGCAGCAGCAGCACCGTGCGGGGCGGGTCGACGACGATGAAACGGCCCGCAACTTCAGTTTCGATGGCGCGGACCTGGGTGGCCGTGGCCTGATAGCACACTCGGGTCACCCGCGCACGGCCGTCGCGAACCGTCTTCGTCTCGATGACCGTGCAGCGGACCGACCCCGCAAATTTCTGCCTCGTCACCGCCGCCCTGATCTCCCCGCCGTCGTCGGCCTTCCGCACCCAGACCGCACCGGGAACGAGAGGAAAGTAAGACGCGTACGGGGCGGCCGGGACAGCAGACGGAGAGAGTGCGGCAACCAGGAGTGACAGTCCAAGCACCCGCAGGGCGTTCACGATACTTTCACTCGTTCCATGAGCGCTTCCATGAGCCGCTGAGGGGTGACCGGGAGCGTGGTCAAGCGGACCCCCGTCGCATCGGCGATCGCAGCCGCAAGGGCGGCGCCGCCGGGAATCACGGGAGGTTCACCCACGCCTTTTGCGCCATAAGGACCGAACTCAGAGGGAACCTGAACCATCACCAGGTCCATCGGGGGGACGTCGCTGGCGCGCGGAATAGGATACTCAGTGAATCCCCAGGTGAGCAGCGTGCCTTGCTCGTCGTAGACCATTGACTCGAGCAGCCCCCACCCAATGCCCTGCACGGCCCCGCCGCGCATTTGGCCTTCCACTCCGGCGGGGTTGATCGCGAACCCCACGTCCTGGATGACCAGGTAATCCAGCAGCCGTATCTGTCCCGTATCACGGTCCACCTCCACTTTTGCAAGGTGGGCGGCAAACCCGGGCGAGGCTTTGGGCGAAGGGAGGGAGCTATTGCCGAATATGGGAGGATACTTCGCTCCGAAGCTCATGCTCTTTTTGGCGATCTCGGCGAGCAGGATCGATTTCTGCGGCGTACCCTTGACGCGGACACTGCCTTCTTCGATCTCGAGGTCGTCCGCCCGCGCTTCCAATTCCGCGGAGGCGATCGCGAGGATCTGCTTCCTCGCGTCCTCCGCCGCGGCTTTCACGGCAGGCCCGACGGTGTACGTGGTCTTGCTGCCGGCGGACATCCCGGCATATGGGGCATGGTCCGTGTCCGCTGTGACTACCCGGACCTGCGCGGGAGGAACGCCCAGCGCGTCCGCGGCGATCAGCGTCATCGTGGTGGCGGTGCCGGTGAGGTCCACGGCACCCATCACAACGTGGAACGTCCCGTCAGTGTTCGCTCGAATGCATGCGGCCGCCGACTCGACGCCGCCCGGCCACCCGCCGACCGCAACACCATAGCCGACGCTGTCCCGGCGCTCGCGCGTTTTGTACTTGGGGTGGTCGCGCAGGGCTTCGAGCACCTGCCGGAGCCCTATCCGCGCCCACGGCCGGCCGTTGGGCATCGGGTCGCCCTGCTGGGAACAGTTCCGGAGCCGGAACTCCACCGGGTCGAGCCCCAGTTTCTCGGCCATGATGCTCATCTGCGACTCAATCGCAAACGATGCCTGGGGTGCGCCGGGCGCCCGGTAGGCGCCGTTTGGCGGCTTGTTTGTCAGCACCTCGAGCGATTCAATCTGCAGGTGAGGCGTCTTGTAGTACCCGCCGAGGAGAATTGCCGCGATCGAAGCCGGCGCGCCCGGCGACGAGCCCGCGTCGAAGACGAGCCGGGCCTGAAGAGCTACGAGGGAACCGTCCCGTTTTGCCCCGGTCTTGATCCAGATCTCTGTCTCCGGCCCCGGGGTGCCTATCAAGAAGTCTTCACGCCGTGTCAGCACCACCCGCACAGGCCGCTCCACCGCCACGGCCAGGGCGGCCACGAGCGGCTCGAGCAGGAGGATCTTGCCCCCAAACCCGCCGCCAACCGTCATCGGCACGACCTTGACCTGCTGCTCGGAGACACCCAGCGCCTTCGCGGTGTGCGCGCGCACGTAGAACTGCCCCTGCGTGCCGGTGTAGACGGTGACAAGTCGGGTGGGTGGATCGTAAGAGGCGAGGGTGGCGTGGGGTTCCAGGTAGGATTGATGCAGCCGGCCGGTCAGGTAGGTGTTCTCGACGATGAGGTCCGCCTCGCGGAATCCGGCTTCGATGTCCCCGCGCTTGAAGTTGTAGCGATTGGCGACATTGCTCGGCTTCGCCTCTTTGACTTCGCCGGCGGTCACCGTCGCGTGCGCCTGCGCCTCTTCGTCTTCCTCAGCGTCGGCGGCCACGAGAGGCGCGCCGTCACGCATCGCCTCATGGGGATCGAGCGCGGCCGGAAGGACTTCGTACTCAACCTCCGCAGCCAGACGGTCGAGCCCATCGGCCGCGGCCCCTTCGGACTCGGCCAGGATAACCGCCACCGGCTGGCCGGTGTAAATGGCTTCACCCTCCTCCGCCAGCATCGCGCTGGAGACACCCTCGGGCAGATCCTCCTCAGTCAGCACGGCCGTGACCCCGGGCACCTCGAGCGCAGCCTTCTTCGGAAGCCGCGTCAGGCGGGCGTGGGGATGCGGGCTGAGTAACAGCCTGGCGTACAGCATGCCAGGAAGGTGAAGATCCTCGGAGAATCGAGCGCTTCCGGTGATCTTCTCCATCCCTTCGACTCGCTTAGTAGGTTTGCCGACAACAGTCACCGACTCACCCCTTTACACGGGACTCTTATTCGGACGGGCTACCTCCGAATCCGAATTCGTGCGTTTCAAACAGCCGGCTGTACAGGTCCAGCGCGTACCGATCCGTCATCCCGGAGATATAGTCGCACACCACCCGGTGGACGCTCGCGCCGTCCAGCCGCTCCTGCGTCACGCGCGGGAGCAGCCGCGGTTCCTTGATGTACGCCTCAAAGAGCGCCCGCAGGATGCGGCGCGCCTTCTGCTCCATGAGCAGCTTTTCAGGATGGTAGTAAACTACGTCCCGAAGATAGAACGCCAACTGCCTCAGCTGACCTTCCCGTAAATCGCTCTGGCGGACCAGCCGCCGGGCGTGCTGCATCGCCGCGTCCGGCGAATCGACGCGCGCGCCGCGGATCGCCGCTTCTGACGTGTGGATGACATCTTCGATCAGCCGCCCGATCATCCAGCGGATCGCTTCGCGAACCCGCACGTCCTGCCGCTTGCGCGATCCCGGAGGGAGGAAATGCAGCGGCACTTCCCCGCGCACCTCCTCCAGCGTCAATTCCACCTGGGTCTCGGCGGCATCGCGCCTGGCCACGAGCTGGTCGGCGAAGCGGGCGGCTTCCACCCACAGCTCGACGCCCTTTGCTTTGAGGTCGGGCTCCTCGGCCAGCCCGATCCGCAGCGCGTCGTCGAGATCGTGAGTGCTGTAGGCGATCATGTCGGCGAGATCGACGATTTGCCCCTCCAGCGACGACCTCTTGTATTTCGCAAACTCCTGGGGAGGCACCGGCTTGTCATAGATCGTGGCGTGCGTACCAATCCCCTGCCGCACGTGCCAGGAGAGGTTCAGTCCCGGGTACATCGCATAGCGGATCTCCAGCTCGTCAATGACCCGCAGCGACTGGATGTTGTGCTCGAACCCGCCGTAGTCGTGCATCAGCGCGTGCAGTTCCTGCTCCCCGGCATGGCCGAACGGCGGATGGCCAAGGTCGTGCGCGAGGGCGACGGCCTCCACCAGATCCACGTTGAGGCCCAGCGCGGCCGCGATACTGCGCGCGACCTGGCTGACCTCGAGGGTGTGGGTCAGCCGCGTCCGGTAGAAGTCGCCCTCGGTGACGACGAAGACCTGCGTCTTGTGCTGCAGCCGGCGAAATGCGGTGGAGTGAAGGATGCGGTCGCGATCGCGCTGGAACTCGGTGCGGTATGAGTCGGGATGCTCGTGATAGCGCCGTCGCGTTTGCGCGCTGCGCACAGCGTACGGAGCCAGGGTCTGCGACTCAACCGCTTCTCGCGCGGCGCGATCGGGTGCCATGCGGATCGGGGAAACCTCGTGCAAATTTCCCTCCATCGGATGCCTTCTCCTGTCATGCTATACTGGTACCACCCTGACGCAAATTACGCAGCAAGCGGCAGGACTCACGCAACGGCGAGCGGGCACTTCCTGATGGCGAGACAGACGTTCACCGAGATCGAAATCCGGCTGTTTGACGAACCAGGCAAGTTCGTCGTGCGTGGCCGCTCGACGAAAGCGGTGGTCGCGGCGCTGGTGCGCGGCGCCCCCGCGCATGGATCGTGGCTGCGTCAGGTCGCGCGGTGGGTCGAAGGTCTCGTTGAGGACGGCTGGCAGTACCGCGGGTACACCGGCGACCGGCTCCTCTTCCGCAACAGCAAACCCCTCGCCCGTAACGACGCGGAAGCCTACGTGCAGCGCCGTTTCGGCCGTGACGCCCTCGCGCGCGTGTCGGTGCGGGATCGCGCGGAAGAACGCGACTTCACCAAACCCCCGAAGCTTCCCAAGGCGGACGATGAGCTGACCCGCGAACTGCGCCGGCTCATCGCCCCCGAGGCGCACAAGGAGGAGCTGTACCTCGGCCACCCCACGGAGGAGCTCAGTGAGCTGCTGCTCGATATGAGTTTTCTCTCCCAGGAAGCGCTCGAGGATCCCGAGATCTCGGGGTTGATCGAAGAATTGCGGGACGAACACGAGCACGACGCGCAGTACCGCGACCTCCATACACGATACCTCACGCTCATGGAGCGCATCGGGCCGAGCGATCCCGCAGCCGAAGAAGCATACTGGGATCTGTTCTCGTACATGTCGCGCAAGTTGAGCAAGATGGTCCCCGCACTGCGCAGCTTCCTCGAACGGCGAGGGTTCACGGACCTCTGCGAGCACGAGGCGACGGCGTTTCTTACCGCCGCCCTCTCGCAGGCGCTGTCCATCATTGAAGATCGCGACGACGAGTAAAGCCGTTCTGATCGCCGGCGCCGCCGCGGTCGCCGCTGCCGCGTTGTGGTGGGATCGCGCCACTGCCGCCTCGCTCACGGCAAACCAGGTCCTGGCGAGACTCCCCACGGGCAGCTCCGTGCATAGTCTCGTGCGGCTGGACATGGACGGCCGGGGGCCGGCGGAGACCGCGGTCGTCGCCCGGGTCCCGGCCTATCCCGGTTCTCGTGATATCGCGTATGCCGCGTTCGTGTTCCGCTACGATCGGTGGCAGCGAGCCTTCATCCAGATTTACCACTCCCCGACTCCCGGCACGGTGCCGTTTTCCGCGGACGCGGCACGCCTGCTGCATGGCCGCGACGTCGC
>Ga0209853_1000121_pt1 | contig 21311 bp, 25 predicted proteins | sample GWRWS1_30_40_FD_187224 | JGI IMG/M metagenome (GOLD analysis project Ga0209853, IMG submission 187224) | Riverbed sediment microbial communities from areas with vegetation nearby in Columbia River, Washington, USA - GW-RW S1_30_40 (SPAdes)... | ecosystem: Environmental > Aquatic > Freshwater >...
GGCCCGAGCACGGTCTGGACGGCGCGGCGCGGGCGATCCTCCACGGAGCCTCCCAGGACGGAGCGGGGACGCCGCATGGTACCGTCGCCGGCTACATGGTCACGGCGACGCGATGGTCGTGGGCGGGGCCGTGGACGGGACACGGCCCGGACGGCCAGGGGCACAGGATCGAGTGCTGCGACGCCGTCGCGCGGTACAGGCGGTAGGGAGCGGGCTGCCGGACCTCCTCCCGGGTCATGGCACGGGCCCCACGCTCGGCGGGGCCCGGGTAGACCTCCAGGCCCCTGTCCAGGTCGTCGCCGGTCAGCTCCTCGGCCACCCCGGACATGTACACGGCCTGCCCCGTGTAGGCGGGCACCCGCGAGTCGAAGATCACGACGCTGACGTGCGGACGCTGGGCGAGGTTGCGTGAGTGCCGCACCTCGGGCGAGGAGATCCAGTAGAACCGGGTGTAGTCCGCCGTCGCGTAGTACACCGGCGACACCCAGGGTCGGCCGTCCTCGTCGACGGTTCCCAGCACCATGTACAGGTTGGTGTCGACGACGGCCCTGGCGATCGCTCCGAGATCCTCTTGGATGTTCATCGCTCCTCCTGCGCGAGCAGCAGCTCCAGGGCGTGGAGCTGCGCGTCGGGTTTGGTACCCACCATCGACCAGAAGACCTGGTCGGCGCCGAGCGAGCGCAGCTCGGCCAGGTCCTCGGCCACCTCCTCGACCGACCCGGTCAGTGGCGCGCGCTCGTCGAGGTATGCGGTGGTGACCGGCCCGTTCACCTGGACCGCGACCGGCAGCGAGCCGGGATCGTGGCCCGCGGCCTCGGCCGCCGGCGGAATAGCTCGACGGTGTCTCGCGGCATGTCCCAGGAGAACATCACCACGACCAGCCCGAGGCCCATGCGCGCGGCCCGCCCGCCCGCACCGCCTTGGGTGAACTCCTGCGCCATTCACCCCTGGCCCAGGCCGACCAGCAGCCGGCCACCGCTGAGACGGTCCAGCGTGGCGAGCCGCCGGGCCAGGACGACCGGGCTGTGGAACAGCGTGTCGAGCACGCTGGTGCCGCTCCCAGGCTGATGCGCTCGGCGCACTCGGCGACCCGGCCGATGGCCTCCCGGCGACGCCGTGGGCCCGGAGGTGGGCAGTCCCACACCTAGCTCCATCGTGCGCTCCTTCGCTCGTCGAGAACCCGGAACCCGACCAGGCATTCCCCTCCGTCGCCCAGGCCGTGCCCGGCGCGGTTGCTGGGTGCGGTGACGAAGCCGTCCAGCGACATCGTGATGTCCACGAACACGTTGCCCATGCGGCCTCCTGGTGATCTCCCGTGCCACGGTATCACCGCGGTATCATCTCGGTTATGGCGATGACACTCAGGCTCACCGACGAAGAGACCGCGCTGCTGCGCCGCCAAGCCGAGCGCGAGGGGCGCTCCATGCACGAGGTGGTGCGGCTGGCCATCCAGGAGCGCATCACCCGTCAGGACCACACCGAGCGGGTGCGGCTGGCGGCTCGTCGCGTGGCGACGCAGCACAGCGAGATCCTTGATCGGCTCAAGGACGCCTGACGGTTCCTGATGGAGTACCTGACGGTCGAGGATCTGCTGAGCATCGCGGAGGAGATTCTCGGCGTCCCGGCGGTCAGGGACGTCGGCCTGCTCGACGCGGCGGCGCACCGGCCGCAGGCCAGCGCCTTCGGCCAGGACGCGTACTCGACCATCCACGAGAAGGCGGCGGCACTGTTGGAAGCGGTCGTCGGTAACCACGCGCTGGTGGACGGCAACAAGCGTCTTGGCTGGGCGGCGGTGGTGGTGTTCTACGACCTGAATGGCCTCGACCTGGATCCCCCCTCGGTCGACGAGGCAGTCGAGCTGATGGTCGCGGTCGCCGCCGGCCAGATTCTGCTGGGCAAGCTCGCTGAGCGCCTGGCGCGCTGGACACACGAGCGAGGAACACCCCATCCAGCATCGCCTCGGTCAGGCGACCTGTGATCGATGCGGTGCACGACCCAGTGGTCCACCGATCATCGCGACCGCATGTGCTCGGCCGAGTGGCTACATGGGGCGGAGCGCCATCCACACGGCCCGGGCCTTCTGGCGCCCGGGATTTCGCCAACGGTGCGGACGGTCGGTGCGGAAGTGCAGCGAGTCGCCGGGCGAAAGGCGGAAGGTCTCGCCGTCGACCTCGAACTCGAGTGCGCCATCCAGCAAGTGGACGAGCTCCTCACCAGGATGCTCCATGGCCTTCTCGCCGCTATGCGCGAACGGCTCGATCCTGGCCGACGCCCCGGCCATGAAGAACCTTCCGTACGGGCCGGTGATGCTGTTCAGCTCCAGCCCCTCTTTGGAGGTGAACACGGGCCTCCGCTCGTCGGCGCGGATGAAGACGACCGGGCTGTCCACGATGGTGTCCTCATCGACGAAGTACGAGAGGGGTCGGTTGAGGGCGACGGCCAGCTTCATCAGGGTCGTGATGGTCGGAACCATCCCGTTGCGCTCGATCTTGTGGATGGCGGCGGCCGAGATGTCGGAACGCTCGCCGAGTTGCTGGAGTGAGAGGCCCTTCAGCTGACGGAGCCGGCGGATCTTCGGCCCGATCGACTGGACGATCTGGCCGAGGTCGTCCCGCCTGACGGGTGTAGCCTCCGGCTCGCGCGCCCCCCGCACACTTGCCTTGGGTCTCGCCAACTGCGCCGGCCTCCCTAACGTGCCGCGCCAGTCAAACCGGCCCGGCTTGACGGTCAGCATACGCCTAGTAGTATAAGCGATGGCGCGTTCATCATCGTAAACCCTACTGGCCGACCTCCGACCCAGGGGGCAGGATGCCACCACGGATCGTCGTCGTCGGGGGCGGCGCCGCAGGGATCGGAGCCGCCGGGAGCGCGAGGCAAGTCGACCCGGGGGCGCGCGTAACCGTCTACACCGAGTACGAGGACGCTGCCTACAGCCCCTGTGGGATCCCCTACGTCCATGGCCGCGAGATCCCCGACTTCCAGTCCTTGTTCCTGCAGGCAAAGGAGGTCTACCAGCAGGCGGGCATCGACATCCACTACGAGACGCGCGTGACCGAGGTCGACCTCGGGCGCCGTCAGGTCGAGGTCGAGGGCGAGGGCAGCGTCCCCTTTGACTGCCTGGTGGTGGCCAGCGGCTTCGACTACGCGGACCCGGGCGTACCCGGCGCCGATCTCGACGGCCTGTACTACGTCAAGAACATCCGCCGGGCGATGGAGTGGGACAGGGTCCTCGACGACGTGCGGGTCGCGGTCGTGCTCGACGCGTCGCCCCTTGGCCTGGAGATGGTCACCGCCCTCGCCCATCGGGGCATCGAGACGCACCTGGTCGACTCCCACCCTTGGCCGCTCGCCGAGATCGCCGACCCCGACATCATGCAGCCGGTCGAGGAGTCGTGGGCTGAGCTCGGCGTGAAGACGCACTTCAACACCCGTGTCGAGGCGCTCGTCGGCGACCGGAAGGTGCGGGCGGTCCGCACCTCCGAGGGCGAGCTGCCGGCCGGCATCGTGGTCGTATGCACCCACAAGCAGCCCAACACCAGCCTCGCTCGTCGTGCGGGCCTCGCGATTGGCTCCACCGGCGGGATCGTCGTCGACGAGCGCATGGCGACGTCGGTCGCCGGTGTCTACGCGGCGGGCGACTGCGTGGAGCTACCCCATGGCGTCACCAACATCCCCGTACAGGGCCTTTCCGGCAGCCATGCCTACGCGCAGGGCAAGGTGGCTGGCGCGAACGCCGCGGGCGGCGACCGTACCTATCGTCCGGTCTACGTCCCGTGGGGGATGGTGGCCGGGAGATGGATGATCGGCGGCGCCTCGTTCGGGGAGACGCTGGCCACGGCGCTCGGCATCCCGTTCGTGATGGGTGTCGCCGAGGGCATCTCCCGCGCGCGCTACTACCCGGGCGTCAAGAAGGTACGAGTGAAGCTTCTGGCAGAGCCAGGCAGCCTGCGGCTGATCGGTGCCCAGATGGTTGGGCAGGAGGGGATCAAGGAGCGGGCCGACTTCCTCGCCATGGCCATCATGACCGGGGTGACGCTCGAGGACCTGGCCTGGATGGAGAACGTCTACTCGCCGCCCATCGGGGCGCTGAACGAGCCGATCGCCGTGGCCGCCCAGAACGGCATGGCCTCGGTCAGGGGGTGATGGTGACCTTTTCGCAGTGGCTCCGCGGCAACTCCGAGCGCTACCTGCTGGAGCGCGCGCAGGCCGAGATGGCCAAGCGTTATCTGGACCGCCCTGGTCCGCCGGCGGAACCGGGTCTGGGCCCGCTCTTCTGGCGGCGCGTGTTCGTGCCGATCTACCGCCGGCTTCCATGGGGGCTGCGCCGCGGCGTCATCCAGGCGATCCCTGGAAGCCATCGCCGCCACTGGCAGACCCGGAGGCCGATTCGTCGCCCACCCGTCGTCTAGCGATCCGAGGACTCAAGACGGAGGAAGGAACACGATGCCCGAGAAGACCATCGAGACGCCGCCGGCCGAGGAGGGAGCGTACCTCTACAACACCGACGAGAAGGTGTTCGAGGACATCAAGGCGAAGCCCGGCGAACAGGCCTTCGTCTTCCTGCACACCGTCCCTTACGAGGGCTCCGTCGGGCTGGTGAACCTCCTCACCGCCACCCGGCTCGTCCGTAAGGGGTTCGACGTCCACGTCGTCCTGTACGGTCCCGGCGTGCTGATGGCGTCGGGTACCCGGGGCTATCCGTCGGTCGGCAAGGAAGGCTTCCCCGGTAACCTGGCGATCAACAACCAGATCAAGACCCTCCTGAAGGAGGGTGCCCACGTCTACGCCTGCCGCTTCGCCATGGGGGCGCTGTACGGCTTCCGGGAGGACGACCTCATCGAAGGGGTCAAGGCCTTCAACCCGCTCGACGTGCTGGACTCAGCCCTGCTCGCGTGGCGTGCCGGGGCGTTCCAGCTCAACACCTGGACGGTCTGAAGCCCAAGCGGAGGTCGGCGCCGTGGCGGGCGCCGACCCCTGCTCATCTGAGGTGCTCGTCCAAAGCCACGAGCGCCTGCTGGAAGCAGGCCAGCGGTGCCTCCGCGACCCCGGCGCCGACCTGCCCGGTGCCGGCGCTGGCGTGGAGGATGCCGGTATTGATCGACGGGGTGAGCTCGAGTTCCACCACGCGGCGCGCATCGACCCCTACCGGTGTTCCGCGGAAGTCGAGCAATGGCAGCTTGAAGCGGCTGCTTCGGCCCGCGCAGATGCGGGCCATCGCCTCGGTGGTCGCCACCGCATCCGCCATCGTGCCGCCGAGGAAGGCGGCCACCACCGGGGACGCCGCGGCCGCGGGACCGCCGAGCCCGATCAGTTCGAGGACCGCGCTGTCACCGATATCGGGGGCGCTCACCTCGGGTCCGAATCCTGGGTGGTAGAGCGCCCGCCCGACCGGTGGGGCCGGGGCGACGAACCACGCATCACCGGTGCCCGCGAGCCGGATCCCGAAGGTGGTGCCGTTGCGGGCCATGCCGACCAGCACGCTCGAGCCTGGGACCGCGGCGGCTGAGTCGGTGACCGCTTTGGCTGCGGCCATCGCCAGGTTGAGAAAGAAGAGATGGTTGCCGGAGAGGAAGCGGGCCACATCCGCCAGACCGGGGGCGCCGACGGTGACCAGCGCCGGGAGGAGGTGGCGGAGGAACAGATTTGTTGCGGCCTGTGTCCGCATGTGCACGTCGTCACCCATCTGCAGCCCTTGGACGACGAACGGGAGCAGCTCGACCGGCCCGGTCGCGGCCAGGGTGGCGTGCAGCACCGGGACGGCGACGTCGCGCAGCCAGACCAGCCGGTCGACCGCTTCCGGGGTGTCCTGCCCGAACCAGGCCGTCGCCCCCGGCCCCTGGTTGATTCCCGAGTAGGCGCGGTTCCCACCGTGCGGGTTCTCGACCACGAATACCGGGGCGGATGGGCCGACCGTGGTCGCCATCGGCACGACTGCGGCGTGGTGGTTGGCCGGCTCCAGGCGCACCCGGCCGGCCGCGACGAGCCGCTCCGCCTCGTCCGGTGAGGCGGCCCAGCCCTCGGCCAGGATCGAGGCTCGGGCGGAGCGGCGCAGCGGATCGCAGAAGTCCTCCCAGGCGAGCGGAGGGCCGCAGTGCAGGACGGTCCGGTCGTCCATCCCGGGCACCACTTGGACGGCGGGGGCGACGCCGAGGAGCACTGGCGCCCCTTCGTCGAGCCGGCGCACGACCTCGCGGTTTGCCGCATCCACCCGCTCGGACACTGGCCCGTACAGCCGCTGCAGGGCGGCGACCAGCTCCGGGCGGCCGCTGGCGGGGATCCGCCAGTCCACCTCGACGGCCGCAGCCCCCTGGGCACGGACCGCGTCGCCGAACAGCGGCAGGCCGACGTTGACGACGCGCACCTCACCGGGGAGCGGGACTGGAGTGCGGCCGCCGCCAGCGTTAGCGTTCATTGGCGTGGAAGCCACGGCGCGCTGGGAAGGGGCGTACCGATGCCGGGTCTCGGTGCGGCAGTTCGAGCTGCGCGTGGACGAGCCGCCGGCGCACAGCGGCGGCACCGACAGCGGGCCGCAGCCGACCGAGCTGCTGCTCGCGTCCGTGGCGTCCTGCTTCGCTCTGGCGGTCGCCCACGTGGCCGGAAAGCGCCGGATCGTACTGCCCGACCTGGCGGTTACCGCCACCGGCGAGTACGACGGGCTGCGGTTCGGCGCGATCCGGATCGAGGTCCGCTCGAGCCATCCGCCTACGGAGCTCGCGTTCCTCGTGGAGCGTGCCAAGCCGTTCTGCTACGTCTCGAACACACTGCTCGGGCAGCCGGTGCTGGAGTACGTCGTCGCCGGGCCGTCTAGCCACGGACCACCTCCCTCGCCTGGTTGAGCAGGTCGCCCTCGGCCTCACGGAAGGCCTGTGCGTGCCGGGCCGCCGTGGCTCGCAGCTCGCCGGCCGCCTGGGTGCAGGTGCGGGCCATGTGCTGGACCACGGCCGGCGCGGCGCCTCCGGGAGCGACCCGCGTCAGCACGATCGCGCGCGGGTCGAGCACGTCAGTGAGGTCGCGCTCGGCCAGCCCGAGCGGCCGGCCGAGGACCTCCTGCGCGGCCTCGTCGAGCATCGCGCCGGTGAGGTCGAGCCCGCGGAGGCCGCGGCGTCCGGCCAGGCGCACCGCCCTGCCGACCACGACGTAGGCCGTGCGGTAGTCCACGCCGCAGGTCTGCATGACGAACTCGGCCAGGTCGGTGGCCTGGGAGAACCCCTGCAGCAGGCTCTCGCGCATCCGCTCGGCACGCACGTCGAGGGTGGCGACTACTCCCGCCATGAGCCGGGTGACCTTGCGGGCGAGCTGGAGGGCGCGTGGGACCTCGCCGTAGGCGAAGATCAGGTTGTCGCTGCGCGCCGAGGGGCTCTTCACCACGGCCAGGAAGCCGGACAGGCGGCCGATGAGGACCCCCGCCGCACCTCTGGTGATGGCGAGCGCGTACGGGTTGCGCTTCTGTGGCATGAGCACGCTTGCGCGCGTGTAGGGGCCCGCCAGGTCGACGAAGTCGAACTCTTGGCTGTCCCAGATCTCGAGGTCCTCGGCGAGCTTGCTCTGGTTGCTGACGAGGCTGACCGCGGTGGCCAGCAGGTCGATCAGTCCGTCGGTCTGCCACATGGCGTCGCGCGTGTGCTCGATGACTCCCGGAAAGCCGAGCAGGCCAGCGACCCGGGCCCGGTCGTCGACCAGTCGGCTACCGTTGACGCAGCCGGCCCCGCCAGGGCTGCGGTTCACCCAGTCGAGCCCGTGCAGTAGCCGCTCCCCGTCGCGCAGGGCCGGGTACGCGAAGGCCAGCACGTAGTGCCCGAAGGTGGACGGCTGGGCCTGCTGGAGGTAGGTCTGGTCGGGCATGAGGGTCTCGGTGTGCGCCGCGGCCTGCGCGGCCACGGCGTCGGCGAAGGCGGCCGTCTCCGCCACCAGTTCGACGACGAGGCCGCGCAGCAGCAGCCGGAGTGCGACCCGGCCGGCCTCGCGGCGAGGGCGGCCGGCGTGCAGCCAGCCGGCGTCGTCGCCGAGGCGCTCGGCGAAGAACCGCTCCCGGCAGTTGTAGGGATCGCCGTGGACCGGGTCGTAGGGGAACTGGTCTGCCGATGTCTGGCACACCGTGAGCAGGAGACCGAGCAGGCGGCGGGCCGGCTCCTCTGGGAGCACCCCGCGGGCGCGCAAGTCGAGGGTATGCGCGATGTCGGCCAGGTTCAGCCCGTGATGGAGCAGCGGCGCGTCGGCCACCTCGAGGGCGAAGCCAGCCTCGACAAGCTCGGGTGCCGGCGTCGCGTCCGACGGCCCGGGCGCAGGCCTCACGGATCGCCCCATGGCCCACCCCCTGTGAGCTGCGCAAGCGCGGCGGGGATCCCGCCGGTGTGCCAGAACACGACCGGGCCGCGGACGCCCTCCTCGACGAGGAGGGCCAGCAGGGCCAGCGCCTTGGCCGTGAAGACCGGGTCAAGAAGGAGCCCTTCGCTGCCGGCGGCCAGGCGAGCAGCGCGCTCGCCTGCGGCCGAGGGGATCCCGTAGCCAGGCCCACGGGTGTCGCGGACCTCGACGTGATGCGCCGCCGCCTCGGGCTGGTCGAGGAGGGCAGCGGCCGCGCGGGCGAGCGTCAGGACCCGCGCGGCGCACTCTTCTGCGGGCCGGCTGACCGACGCGCCGACCACCCGCCACGGGTGCCCCCCGGCCAGCGTGCCGGCGACCAGGCCGGCCTGCGTGCCGCCGGAGCCGGTTGCGACGAGCAGGAGCTCGGGCGCCACCTGCTCGGCGTCCAGCTGGGCGGCGAGCTCGGCGACAGCGAGCGCATAGCCGACCGTCCCGGTGGCGGTCGCCCCGCCCCGTGGCAAGAGGTATGACCGGCATCCTAAGGCATCCAGCTCGGCAGCGGCTACGTCGAGCGCGGGTTCGACGGACTCGCGCTCGGGATGGCCGGTGAAGCGGATCTCGGCACCGAAGGCGCGAGCGAGCGCGAGGTTCGGCGGGGGCGGCGACGGCTCGCGGCCATACAGGACGAGGACGCAGCGAAGGCCCGCTATCCGGGCGGCGGCCGCTGCCGCCTGGCAGAAGTTCGACCCCGGCCCGCCCCCGGTCACGAGCGCGTCGCAGCCGCGCCGGATTGCCTCCCCGACGAGGAACTCGAGCTGGCGGGCCTTGTTACCGGCGAGCGCGAATCCCGTGAGGTCGTCGCGCTTCATGTACAAGGGCGGCGCGCCGAACGCACGCTCCAGGCGCTCGGCCCGCATGAGCGGGGTCGGCAGGGCGGCGAGCGGGAAGCGAGCGGGTCGGCTCACCGGCGAGACCCCTCGGCCGACGGCCACGCGCCCGCCTCCTGCTCGGCGGCAGACCGACTGCGGAGCCGGCGGACGACGCCGTCGACCATGGCGCCGGCGGAGCCGGTTCCGGGCGTGCCGAGCAGCGACCGCAGCCGGACGGCGTCCAGATGAGGCCGCAGGTCCGGGCTGGCCAGCAGGGCGTCCTCGAGCGTCTGGCCTCGGGCGGCGCCCGCCCGCAGAACCTCGTGGAGGAGCGCCTGTGCGCGGTGCTTGCCGAGCGCGGGCGCGAGGGCGGCCAGGACCTGCTCGGAGGCGACGTAGCCGCGGCTGGCGGTGAGGTTGCGAGCCATGGCCTCGGCGTCCACCTCCAGGCCGGCGAGCAGCCGCTCGGCGAGCGCGAGGGCCGCGCCGGTGAGCAGGCAGGCCTCCGGGAACGCGGCCCACTCCGCCTTCCAGGCGCGCCCGTCGCGCTCGTGCTCGGCGACCATCCCCTCGAGGAGCACGCCAGCCTGCGCCCGCACGAGCCGGCCGAGCGTCACCAGGTGCTCGGCTCCTTCCGGGTTCCGCTTGTGGGGCATGGTGATGCTGCCGATTGCGTCCGCCTCGGCGGGCTCGCGCAGCTCACCGATCTCCAGTCGCTGCAGCTCGTAGACCTCGGTTCCGATCCGCGCAAGGGTCGCCGCGACCATCGCCAGGACGTGGCCGAACTCGGCGACACGGTCGCGGGAGGTGAGCCAGGAGATGCCCGGGTCGGCGAGGCCGAGGCGGGCGCAGAACCGGGCGCGCAGCTCCGGTCCGTCGTCCCCGAAGAACGCGAGCGTGCCCACCGCGCCCCCGAGTTGCCCGATCAGCCATCGTGGAGCGCCTTCGCGCAGGCGGGTGAGGTGCCGGTCGACCTCGTCGGCCCAGGAGGCGACCTTGAGACCGAAGGTGATGGGTGACCCCGGCTGCCCATGGGTGCGTCCGGCCATGACCGTGTCCCGATGCCGCTCGGCCAGCTCGACGAGGCATGCCTGAATCCGGTGGAGGTCACGCCACACGACCTCCCCGACGCTGCGCATGGCCAGCGCCGTCCACGTGTCGGTGACGTCCTGGACGGTGGCCCCGAAGTAGACGTGCTCGCGTGCCTCGGGCGGGAGCGCCCGCTGCAGGCCGCGGATGAGGCCCAGGGTGGAATGGGACGTGCGTCGGGTCTCGGCGGCGACGAAGGCCAGATCGAGCCGGTCGATCGAAGCGGTCGAAGCGATCGCCGCGGCCGCGTCGGGCGGGATGATCCCGAGCTCCGCCTGCGCCTCGGCCAGGGCGACGAGGATGTCGAGCCACGACTGCAGCCGGCGCCGCTCCTCGAAGACCGCTCGGAGCTCCTCGGTCCCCCAGAGGTGCGCGTACAGCTGGGAGTCGGTCAGGCGGGCGACCATGCCGGCTCCGCGATCGCCGCGACGCGTCCAAGCCCTGCCCGCACCAACTCCAGTGAAGCGCCCCAGGGAACCGTCACGGTGGTCCCGTCGTGCTCGAGGTGCTCCTCCAGCAGGCAGCACTTGGTAAGGACGGGCAGGACCTCCCCGCCGCCCGGGCGACCGGCAACTCGCCGTGGGCAGAGGTCGACCGCCTCGGTGTCCTCCCGGTAGAACCAGCGGTGGAGCTCGCGGGAGCGGGCGCAGCCGAGCAGCACCCAGTCCTCCTTCTCGGGCCTCTCGTCCAGAAAACGCACCTCTGCTCCGTTGAGGCGGATGCCCGAGCCCCGGCAGGGCAGCAGGTAGCGCGGCGCGCGGCGCTGCCGGGCCAGCTCGTCAAGGTCGACCAGCGCGGGCACGAGCTCGATGGGAGGGAGGTCCTCGGCGACGTCGAGGACCCGCCGGGCCTGGTCGAGGAGCTTTGGCGGTTCGGGTGGCACGACCTCGACCACGCGCACCCGGATCGGGGCGGGGTCCAGGATGAAGCTGACGTGCCGATAGCGCCCTTGTACGATCACACAGCGGGCACCCGGCGCCAGCTCGCGCGCGGCGCGGGCGAGCTGCGTGGGGATGCCGGTGTCGATCTCGGGCGCGTCCACCATCGCGCACGCACCGGGCAGGGCGAGGATGCGGACGCCGACGATCGGCGAGAACAGCGGACCGTCCTCCGCTTTCATGACCTCGACCAGCGCACCCTCGGAACCGCGGCGAGCCACCACATAGCGGGTGTGGCGGTAGGCCTCGCGGCCGAGGAAATGCCGCTCGAGGCCCTCAGCGGTAAGGCTGCCAGGCACGCTGGCCACCGCCACCGTCCGGTAGCGGGCGGGGACGACGTTCGTCACGACCCGACCCACCGGGGCACCCCTACGGGGTTCCCCGGACCCCTCCGGGTCCCGGTCATGGCCGGCCCGCGCGAGCGAGCCAACCCGATCGTGTCGGCCCGCAGTCCGAGCCGAAGCGCCTCAAGGCCAAGCACCTCCGCAGGCGCGACGTTGCCGAGGCTCGCGTCGGCGCCAAAGCGTCGAATGAACCAGGCCTGCTGATGCTTGCCAGGAGCCTCGAAGACGACCAGCTGCTGACCGACGGTGCTGGCCACCGTCTCCACGACCTCCTCGCGGACCGAGCCGTCAGGTGCGTACAGACCGACCGTGCCGCTCTCGCGGCCCTCTGCCACCACCCACGAGGCGCCCGCCTCCAGATCACCGGCCATCTCCGCCGCCCAGGCCGACGCCGAGACTGGGACGCGCGGATCCTTGGCGCCGACCTCGGCAAGAACCGTGAAGCGACGAGCGGAGTCGGCGATCAGCCGCCGCTTGGAGGCGATGGGCATGCCGACCGCGCCGTTGGACACCTCCACGCACGGGAACCCCAGTTCGCCGGCCCACTCCAGGCAGGCAGCGGCCTTGCCCTGCGCCCAGGCGACCTCGAGAAGGGTCCCGCCGACGCAAGCGAGGATCTCGTAGCTGGCGAGCAGGGCGATCTTCTCGCCGACCGTCTGGTCCAGGTAGGCCGTGCCCCAGCCGAGCTTCCACACGTCGACGTGCCGGGCGACGATGTCCAGCAGCGGCTCCAGCTCAGCGACAGGGACGCCCTTGTCGAGCACATGGGTGAGCCCCACCCGCCGGGGTTTGGAGCTCCGCGGCGGAAGGCCGAGGAAGCCGCTACCAGCCATCATTTCGTATAGTAAACGGGCATGCGACCTTGCTCAAGGCGAACGAGGAGGGAGGATGGCCGAGGCAACGCTTCTCCAGGAGGTCGTCGACCAGGCCCGGCGTCACCCCGGCCTGCGCGGCAAGGCGCCGATCGGCCTGGTCGCAGAGGCGCTCGGCCCCACCGACTGGCTGTCGGGTCCGGGGGATGACGGCGCCGTTGTCGCCGACGGGCAGGGGTCACTGATCGTCGGGGGCGAGGCGATGCTGCCGCGCTTCGTGGAGGCGGACCCCTTCGCCACCGGGGTCTCGGCCGTGCTCACCAACGTGAACGATCTCTGCGCCATGGGTGCGTGGCCCCTGGCGATTGTCGACACGGTGGTCGGCCCCGAGCCGGTCGCCCGGCGGGTGCTCGAGGGCCTGCGCCACGGGTCGGAGCTGTACCGGGTCCCGATCGTGGGCGGCCACCTGACCGTCCGCGACGGGCCCGCTGCCGTCTCGGCGTTCGGCCTCGGGCGGGCCGCCTCCGTCCTGTCGGTGCGGGCGGCCGCCCCCGGGCAGACCCTGCTGGTGGCCTGCTGTCTGGACGGGACGATGCGGCCCGACTTCCCGTTCTTCTCTTCGCTCCCCGCCCGCGGCGGCCTGGTCGCGGACGACGTGCGCCTGCTGCCACGTGTCGCGGAGTCGGGTGCCTGCGTGGCGGCCAAGGATGTCAGCATGGCCGGGCTGCTCGGCTCGCTCGCCATGCTGCTCGAGTACGGCAGGCTGGGCGCCACCGTCGACCTGGACGCGCTGCCCCGCCCCGCCGGCATCCCCCTCCCCCTCTGGGTGGTCGCGTTCCCCGCGTTCTCGTTTCTCCTCTGCGTCCCATCCGGGAGGGTCGAGGACTGCCGCCGACCGTTCGTGGAGCGGGGGCTGGTGTGCGAGCCGGTCGCCGTCCTTGACGGCTCAGGACAGTTGTGCGTCCGTCTCGGGGACGCCGAGGCCCTCGTGCTGGACCTCAACCGGGAGAGGGTGACCGGCCTGTAGGGTCCGACAGGCCGATGACCATCTGCTGATGGGGCCGGTCGCAGTAGTCGGCCGGCTCGCCGCGCCGGCGCCATCCGAGCCGCTCGAAGAACGCGACGTTGGGGAGCTGGATCTGGGCGACCATCTCGCTTCCGCCGAACTCCCCGGCGGTGCGGACGGCGAACCGGACCAGTGGCCCGCCGAGGCCGTGCTTTCGGAACGGTCCAAGGACGGCGAGCCGGTCGCCCTTCCACTGCCCGGACTCGTCGAGCGGGTACAGGCGGACCGTGCCCACGGCCACCCGGCCCCACAGGCCGAGGACGTGCAGGGTCCGCGGGTCGTCGTCGTGGGCGTCACGGTCGCTGGTGTCGAACAGGCGCTGCTCGCGAACGAACACCTCGAGCCGGATGCGTAGGTGCAGCTCACGCTCGGCGGTGTCCGCCACCACGCGGCAGGTCGCGGCCGGGGCCGCCCCGGCGGCTTCCTCGAGGTCGAGGCTAGCGCTGGTTGAGAAGGGGGAGACGAAGCCGCTGATCGCGCGCAAGGTCCCGCTCCAACACGGAAATGGCTGAGCAGGCCTGGCAGCGTGCGCAGCCGGCGCGCACGTCCCCGGAGCCCAGCCCTCTGGCCACGAGATAGGGAGCAACCTGACGATAGACCCGGTCCATGTAGTCGGGCGCCGGCGGGAGGCAGTCCCCCATGAGACTGCCGGGAACCGGCCGAAGGGGCACGACGAACGGGTAGACGCCGACGTCGATCGCTCGCCGGCAGCCTTCGATGGTCAGCTCCGGGTCCTCGCCCATGCCGAGGATGACGTAGGTCGAGACCTGGCCGGCCCCGAAGACCTCCACCGCCCGCTCCCAGGCCCGGAAGTACCCGTCGATGCCGGTTCGGGCCTTGCCAGGCGCGATCCGGGCCAGCACGTCGGGATCGAACGACTCGACGTGGATGCCAACCGAGTCCAAGCCGTCGTCATGGACCTCGTCGAGCACACCGAGGTCGCCGGGCGGCTCGAACTGACCCTCGATCGGCAGGCCGGTCGCCTGCTTGATGGCGTGGGCGCAGCGGCCGAGATACCGGGCGCCACGGTCGGGAGCGGACGTGCTACCGGTCGTGAGCGTCACGTCGACCACGCCGTCGAGCTCCTTGGCGGCCACGGCGACCTCGGCAAGCTGATCGGGGCGCTTCACCGCGATCGTCCGATCCGCCTGGAGCGACAGCTCGATGCCGCAGAATTGGCACTGGTCGGTGGTTCCCCAGTAGGTGCAGGTCTGAAGGACAGTGCTGGCCAGCGAGTCGAGGTGGAGCAGGGCGATCTTCCAGTAGGGGACGCCGTCGGCGGTGGCGAGGTCGTAGAACCGGGGCCGCTCCAGCGGGTCGGCGGTGGCGATCCGCGCTTGGTCACGGTAGATGCCCCAGCCCTCGTCCTCGCGGCGGAGCACGAACGGTGAGCTCGCCACGTAGTCCGCGCCGACGGGGACCGTCACCGCCACGCCCTCGACCCAGATCATCCCGGCGTCGGCGGGGCCGGCCCCGCCCCGGCGGGTCTCGAACGGCTGCTCGACCCGCAGGCCCTTGCTCTGCAACTCGGTGATCAGCCGGCCGAGCTCCGGCGTGACCACAGGCGTGGCCACGGACTGGGCCTCATCGCTCGCGGGCATGACATCACCACCTATGGCCGTACAGGTCCTCGAAGTTCTGGTGGAAGACCCGCTCCTTCAGCTCCTCGCTGACCGGTGCTCCGGCGATCTTCCAGTACTCGCTGGAGAAGTCGCTCCAGGGCTCGTCGGAGGCGAAGATCACCCGGTCGTGGCCGACTCCGCGGCGCTCGATGTCGGTGAGCAGCCAGCGTGTCCCGAAGCCAACGCTCCAGGTGGTGTCGGTGTAGACCTTGTAGCCCTCCTCGACCCAGTCGAGGAACCGCGGCACCAACCGGATGTGCCCGCTGACCCCGCCGCCGAAGTGGACGAGGTGCAGCTTGACGCGCTTGCCGTACTGCTCGACGAGGGGGATGAAGTTGCTGATGTCCGAGGCGCCCCCCGGGCTCGTGTGGAGGTGGAAGACGAGGTCGTGCTCCTCAGCGGCGGCGAAGCACGCCTCGGCCAGTTCCGTCGTCTCCGCGTCCCAGGTCTCCGGGTTGGGGTTGCCGCCGAGTAGGAAGGTCGTCTTGAGCGCGACGATCTCTCGCTCGCCGACGTGCTTCAGCGTGTCGAGGGTCCGCTCCTTGTTCTGCGGCAGAATCGAGACCCAGAGCGCGCCGCAGAGCCGGTCCTGGGCCTGGGTGGCGTCGAGGACCAAGGCGTTCAGGGTGAACGGCTGGTCTTGGACCGGGATCCCATAGTTCGGGATCACCAGCGCTCGCTCGACGCCGAGGCGGTCCATGTGCGCCGTGTAGTCGGCCGTGCTGGCGAACTCGTAGACGGTCGGCTTGACAGGCTCCTTCAGGTCGTAGAACTGCCAGGCCGCCATCTCGCCGATGTGACTGTGGCCGTCGATCACCTGTCGGGGGACTCGCTCGCTGGTCATGTGACCGCCTCTCGCTGGCTCCCGGCCCGACCGATCACTTTGGGAAGAGGGACATACACTAAAGGAAATTCCCGATGGCCTGTCAAGGGCGCGCCAGGCGCGCATGCAGCTCTTCGATCAGGTGCCGCCACGGCCCAGGCTGGGAGAACGTCCGCGGCTCCGCCCAGGCGCTTGCCTCGTGCAGCCAGTCTCCCGTCTGCGGGTCGAGCTGAATCGGCTCCACCCCGTAGACGGGCGCGGCCGTCCCCGGGTCCTGCTGGACGAACACGTGCAGGCCGGCACCACCCGCGAGGTGCATCTCCAGGCGCCGGTAGGGCACCGCCGGCGCCTGGTCCAGCGTGCCGGACTCGTGGAGCACCACCCATTCGTCGCTCTGCTCCCGCGCGGCCCGGATCCGCTCGATCGCGTGCCCCCTGGCGACCTCGCCGAGCAGCTCGCGGTAGCGGAGGCTGAAGGCGGCCGCCGTCGCGAGCCCGAGGTCGACGCCCTCGACCGCGAGGGACTCCCGCCGGATGACCCTCGCGGCGATCTCGGCGGCGTCCGCGAACGCCTCGAGCAGCGCGGCCGGGGTGGTGAACGCTCGCAGCTCATCGGCGACCGAGCGCACGAGCTCGATGCTGCGCTCGTAGAGGTCGGGCCGCACCATGACAACGGGATAGAGCTGCGCCTCGGCGGCCCGCCAGCGCAGCAGGACGTCGTCGGGGACGTCTTCGGGGGGATGCGACGGACCTGGTGGCATTGGGCGATCATCGCCCCTCTGGCGGCGTGCGTGCGGAGGCTGTACGGCCTCACGAGCATGAACTATGCTAAACGGATCGTTCGCTATCGTCTATCCAGCTCCCAGGAAGGCGACCGACCTCGGGACCGCCAGCCGTGCGTCCCCGGGCTGATGCGAAGGACGTGCCGGCATGAAGCAGACCGTCGTCCTGGCCCTGGGCGGCAACGCCCTGACCCGTGCTGGCCAGGCCGGGACGTACGAGGACCAGCAGGTCAACGCCCTCGCGATGGCGCGCGCGATCTGCGGCCTGCTGGGCGACGGGCACGGCGTTGTGATCGTTCACGGCAACGGGCCGCAGGTCGGCGCTCTGGCGTTGCAGCAGGAGGAGGGAGCCGCCTTCGTCCCGCCGCAGCCGCTGTTCGCCCTCGACGCCATGACCCAGGGTCAGATCGGCAGCCTGCTCGGGCTCACCCTGCGCAACGCCTGCGCCGGCCGTGCCGTCCGGGCCGTCTCGCTCGTGACCCACGTGGTCGTCGACCCAGCCGACTCCGCGTTCGCCCACCCCACCAAGCCCATCGGCCCGTTCTTCTCGCCCCGCCAGGCGCACGCGCTCGCGACCCGCCGCGGATGGACGGTGGGTGAGGATGCCGGCCGCGGCTACCGCCGTCTCGTCGCCTCCCCCGAGCCGCAGGCCATCGTCGAGGCCGACGCCATCCGCAGCCTCGCCGAAGCCGGCTTCGTGGTCGTCGCGGCCGGCGGCGGCGGGATCCCCGTGCGGGTGGACCAGGGTCAGTTGACCGGGGTGGAAGCGGTCGTCGACAAGGATCTTGCCGCGCAACGGCTGGCATCGGCGACCGAGGCGGACGCTCTGGTGCTGGTCACCGACGTAGACCACGTCGCCCTCGACTTCGGCACGGCGAGCGAGCGGACCGTCGAGACGATGACGGCCGACGAGGCAGATCGCCACCTACGAGACGGGCAGTTCCCCCCGGGCAGCATGGGGCCGAAGATCACGGCCGCCGTGCGGTTCCTCCGCGCCGGCGGGAAGGTGGCGGTCGTGACGTCAGCGCCGTACGTGCGCGCCGCGCTCCAGGGCGGGCACGGCACTCGTATCGTCCTCTCCAGAGCCCCCGCCGAGGCGGTGCGATGACGACCGCCCGCACCCGCGCCCACCCCGACACCTACCTCGACTCGGTCCGCCTGCTAGCCGGGTCGAAGGCGATGCTCGAGATGCCGGGGGTCGCGTGGGCGACGGCGTTGATGGGCACGCCGGCCAACCTGGCCAAGCTCGAGTCGGACGGCTTCGACCCGGAAGCACTCGCCGGCACCGACGCGAACGACCTTCTGCTGGCCGTCCGGGCCGACTCCCCGGATGCGGCCGAGGCGGCGCTCGCGACCGCCGAGCGGGTGCTCCTCCGAGAGCCCGAGGCCGACCGCCTGGCCGGGCCTGGCCGCTGGCAGGACGTCGTTCGCCCTCCCCGGACCGTCGACGAGGCCCTCACCGCCCTCCCCGGAGCGAACGTCGCGATCGTCTCCGTGCCCGGCCCTTACGCTGCGCTCGAGGCGCACAAGGCGCTCTCGGCGGGATTGCACGTCCTGCTGTTCAGCGACAACGTGCCGGTCGACGAGGAGGTCGCGCTCAAGGCCCGGGCGCGGGCGCTGGGCCTGCTGCTCATGGGCCCAGGGGCCGGCACGGCCATGCTGGGCGGCGTCGGGCTCGGGTTCGCCAATGCGGTCGCTCGCGGCCCAGTTGGGATCGTCGCCGCGGCGGGGACCGGCGCCCAAGAGTCAATGAGCCTGCTCGACCGGTGGGGCGTAGGCGTCGCGCAGGTCCTCGCCGTGGGTGGCCGCGACCTCTCACGGCCGGTCGGCGGGTGCATGACCAAGCTGGCCCTGCGCGCGCTCGAACGCGACGAGGCCACCGACGTGATCCTGCTCGTGTCGAAGCCGCCGGCCGCAGACGTCGTCGCGGAGGTGCTGGGGATGGCCATCGCCAAGCCGATGGTCGCCGCGCTGCCCGGGCTCCGCGAGCCTGTCCCGCTGCCGCCGGGAGCTCGGATGGCCACCAGCCTCGAGCAGGGCGCGCTCGAGGTGCTCGACGTGCTCGGGCGACCACGTCCCGACCCGGGGACCGGGCTCGCAGGCGCCGCGCGCCGCGCATGCGAGCGCCTTGCGCCGGGCAGGCGGGCGGTGCGCGGGCTGTTCTCTGGAGGGACGCTCTGCTACGAGGCCCTCGTCGTCCTGTCTGGCCGCCTCGGCGCGGTGCACTCGAACACACCACTGCGTGACGGCTGGGGCCTGCCGGCTCCCCCGGGCGGCCACGTCTGCATCGACGTCGGCGAGGAGGAGTTCACCAGCGGCCGCCCCCACCCGATGATCGACCCCGGCGCCCGGACCGAGTTGATCCGCCGCGAAGGCCGCGATCCTTCCACGGCCGTCGTGCTCATCGACGTCGTCCTCGGCCACGGCGCCCATCCAGACCCCGCTGGCGTGCTCGCCCCTGCCTGCGCCGACGTGCTCGCCCACGCCGACGGGCCGCCGATCGTCGCCTACGTCCTCGGTACCGAGCGCGATCCACAGGGCTACCTGGCGCAGCGCCGCGCCTTCGAGGACGCCGGGTGCATCCTCGCGCCGACCGCCGCCCGTGCCGCACTCGTCGCGGCCGCCATCGCCGCGCGCCGCCCCGAGCTCGCGGAGGAGGCGCCGTGACGCGGTCCGACATCGTCCTCGTCACCTACTCCACGAGGCCTCGAGGCGGCGTGGTGCACACCCTCCATCTGGCCGAGGCGCTCCACCGGCTCGGCGAGTCCGTCCACGTGGTGGCCATCGGCGATCCTGAGGTCGGCTTCTTTCGGCCGGTCGAGGCTCCGTACACGATCATCCCCGCCCCGTCGCCGGCCCCGAGCTTGGAAGCTCGCGTCTTCCGTTCCCTGGACGCGCTGGCCGACGGGCTCGCGGCCCTGGAGCCGGCGTTCCGCATCCTCCATGCCCAGGACTGCATCTCGGCGCGGGCGGCCGCTCGCGTCCGCGACCTCGGCGCGCCCGCCGTGGTCGTCCGGACCGTCCACCACGTCGACGACTTCACGACCCCGGCCATCGTCGAGTGCCAGCGCCAGGCCATCCTCGAACCTGACCACCTCATCGTCGTGAGCGACCACTGGCGACGGGCCCTGCGGCAAGAGTACGGCGTGACGGCCGAGGTCATCCACAACGGCGTCGACCTCGAGCGCTTCACCCAGGAGCCGGCGTCAAGTCGCGCCGCGCTCCGAGCCCGGATCGGCGCGGAGAACCGGTTCCTCTTCCTGACCGTGGGCGGGATCGAGCCACGGAAGGGCAGCGCGGAGCTGATCGAAGCAATGGGTGAGCTGCGACGGACGCTCGCACCCCCACCGGTGCTCGCGGTGGTGGGAGGTCACTCGTTCCAGGACTACGGCGCCTACCGCGAGGACGTCCTCGCTCGCGCCGAATCCCTCGGACTCGAGTTCGGCTCCGACGTGGTCCTGCTCGGCACGGTCGCCGACGAGGAGCTCCCCCTGTGGTACCGGACCGCCGACGCCCTCGCGTTCCCGTCGCGGAAGGAGGGCTGGGGGCTCGCGGTGCTCGAAGCCATGGCCTCCGGACTGCCCGTGGTCGCCACCGACATCCCGGTGTTCCGCGAATACCTGGTCGCTGGACGGGACGCCCTCCTGGTCGCTCCGGGCGACCCTGCCGCGTTGGCCGACGCAATGGGCACGATGACGATGGATGCCGAGCTGCGAGCACGGCTTCGCCTCGCGGGCGCCCGGGTCGCCGGCCGATTTCCCTGGGAGGACACCGCGCGCAGGCATCAGCTGGTCTACGAGCGCCTCGTCCAGCGGTGGGCGACTCGACGACCCGCCTACCAGCCGCAGCATCGCTGAGGCACGCCGCCACACTCCACCCACTCTGTAACCCGGAACGAGTCGAAGGGGCGCCGAGCGGGCAATCGGCTCGCCATCCGTCGTCACCAATCCGCTTCAACCGGAACCCTGGAGCAGCTCCCGTGCTCGCAGGAACACCCCGTCCAGCATCGGCTCGGTGAGGCGACCTGTGTTCGTGTTCTGCTGCCACAACTGAACGTTTCTACGCCGAGGCCGGGCTCGCAAATACAACCGCTGCAGCATCCGTCAGCCCGAAGATCATGAGCGGCTCGACGTGCCTCCGGTTGAGACTGACCAGGTCGAGCCCGTTCGCGGCGATGGATCACGCCGAGCCGAGCGGCGCGCACCGGCGCCTACGGTTCCCGGAAGGTGATGAGGTCGAGCACGAGTACACGACCGAGTTCCTCGATCGCCTGATACACCAGGTCGTGTAGGCCGCCGCCCGGAGTTTCGATTTCGAACGTGAACCCGCCCGGACGGAATCGGATCGGGTACTTGCCAGACTCATTGGCCGGGTCCTCACGGAGCGCCGGGTAGATGACCCGATCGAGCATGGCGAGCAGGTGGGTCGACGCCTGCTTGTACGCCGCGATCGGTCCGCTGTTGCGAACCCGCTTCGGGCTGGCGGACGGTGACGTGCTGTTGGTGCGTCTCGCTGGGCTCCCCGGCATGGTGCTGGCCCCGCTGGCCGGCTGGTTCGTCGGGCGGTTTGGCCCGATCCGTGTTGCTGTCGCGGGGTTCCTGCTGGCCGCGACCGGACTCGCCGGGGAGGCCGTCACCGTCGCTGAGCTGTGGGCACTCGTCCC
>Ga0209853_1000123_pt1 | contig 21224 bp, 21 predicted proteins | sample GWRWS1_30_40_FD_187224 | JGI IMG/M metagenome (GOLD analysis project Ga0209853, IMG submission 187224) | Riverbed sediment microbial communities from areas with vegetation nearby in Columbia River, Washington, USA - GW-RW S1_30_40 (SPAdes)... | ecosystem: Environmental > Aquatic > Freshwater >...
AAGCCGCGATCGCCGCGCAGAATCCGAAACGGTCTGCGCAGGCGCGGCTTGGGATGGTAGACGAGGTAGTCGGCGAGCCCTTCGGGCTCGCCCACTTGTGGAGCCTCCTGCGGCGTTAGCTCGAAGAGTGCTCGCTTGAGCTTGTCGATCCCGTCGCCGGTCGCCGCAGACACGGGTAAGACCGTCAGAATTCGCCGGTCGCCAGCCTGGAAGGCCGGCGGGCGGCGAATGTCGATCTTGTTCAGGACGACGAAGGCGGGCAGGTACGTCCGGTTCCCCGCCAGGACGTCGATGAGGCGGTCCGCGGTGAGGTCCTCCCGGACGACGATCGTCCCGTTCAGGACGCCCCACTCCCGGCAGATGTCCGCGATCGTCTCCTCGTCGATCGACCTCAGCTTCACGGTCGGGTTGATCACGAGGCCCCCGCGGTTCGCCTTCGAAATCACGACGTCCGCAGGCTTCTGGTTCAGGCGGATGTTCGCGAGGTACAGCTCCTCGACGAGGACCTGGACGTTCGTCTCGAACACGTCCACCATCAGGATGATGAGGTCGCAGGACCGCGTGACACTGAGGACCTCGCGGCCCCGCCCCTTCCCCTTCGCGGCCCCGTGGATCAGCCCGGGCATGTCGAGGATCTGGATCTTCGCGCCGCGGTACTCCATCACGCCGGGGATCACGGTGACCGTCGTGAACGCGTAGGCGGCGACCTCGCTCATCGCGTCCGTGATCTGGTTCAGCAGGGTGGACTTCCCGGTGCTCGGGAATCCGACGAGGCCCACGGTCGCGTGCCCGCTCTTCTTCACGGCGTACCCGGGCCCGCCCCCGCCGCTCTTCAGCTGGCGGAGCTGGAGCTCCTCCTTGAGGCGGGCCATCTTCGCCTTCAGCTTCCCGATGTGGTGCTGGGTCGCCTTGTTGTACTGCGTCTTCCCGATCTCGTCCTCGATTGCCTTGATCTGGTCCTCGATCGTCATCGGATGTCGAACCCACCGGGGCGCACCGCTAAAAACCTTTCAACCCCGCCGGTGGGTGGGGCGAACGTTCAAGCCCCGCCCTCCCGTTGGGCCCGTGTGGTCCCGGCGGTCTTGGCCCGCCTCTGGGCCCGGGTGAAGCGGCTCCCGTGGTACCGGTTCGCGGCGGGGGTCGTCGCGGGGATCCCGGGGCTCGCCCTCACGTTCGCGATGCGGCTCGGAGGCCTCGGGGTGTTCCTCCCGGAGATCGCGGTGGACTTCACCGTGGGCCGGATCCCGGGGAACGTCGAGTCGTTCTTCATCCGGACGATGGGGGAGGGGGCGAAGGTCCTCGCCCTCTTCACCGCGATCACCGTGTTCCTCCTGCTCCCCGGCTTCTACGCGATCGCGTACCGGTGGGTCGAGAGGCGGGTGCGAAACCGGTGGCTCGTCCTCGCCCTCTATGGACTCGTGCCCGCCGCGATCGCCGTCCTCGTCATCCTGCCCCTCCTCGGCGCGGGGTTCCTCGGGGCCCTCACCCCCGCCGGGACGTTCGGCGCGGTGTTCAGCCAGGTCCTCAGCTCGTTCTTGTTCGCCGCCTTCCTGGACTACTTCCTCGTCGACGTCGCCGCGAAACATCCGGAGGGCTTCTCCCTCTCCCGTCGCCAGTTCCTCGCGGCCGTGGGGATCCTCGTCGCCGCCTCCGTCGCGACCCTGTACGGCGTCGGCACCCTCGTTTCGCGTCCCGCCCGCCTCGTGTTCGCCTCCGTCCAGGAAATGATCGCAAAGGAGATCACGCCGAACGACGAGTTCTATGTCGTCACGAAGAACCTGATCGACCCCACGCCGGACGCGCGTCCTTTCGCGTCCGATCCGGGTCTGTGGAGGCTCACCATTGACGGGCTCGTGTCGAATCTCCGGGCGTACACGTATCCGGACCTGCTCGGACGCACGACGGTTGAGGAGTTCGTCACCCTTGAGTGCGTGAGCAACGAGGTCGGTGGGAATCTCGTCAGCACCGCGCGGTGGACGGGAATCCCCCTCGCAACCCTCCTCGCCGACGCGGGGGTCGACTCCGCGGCGGATTGGGTGGCGTTCACCTGCGAGGACGGATACACCGTCGGCGTTCCGCTCGCGAAGGCGATGAACCCGTCCTCCCTCGTCGCCCTCCAGATGAACTTCGAGAAACTCCCGCCGAAGCACGGGTTCCCCGCCCGCATCATCGTCCCCGGGATGTTCGGGATGTTCCACGCGAAGTGGCTCACGCGTATCACGCTCGTCCGTGGGGAGTTCCTTGGGTTCTGGCAGCAGAAAGGGTGGACGAACCGGGGGCCGATCCGGACGACCGCGATCATCGCGACGCCACCGCACAACTCCGTCGTCGGCGCCTCGGTGGAGATCGGCGGGGTCGCCCTTGGGGGCGACCGGGGGATTACCCGAGTCGAGGTGAGCACGGACGGCGGGGTCACGTGGGCTCCCGCCGCGTTGCTCTCCCCTCTCTCCGGAGTGGCGTGGGTCCTCTGGAGGTTCCCGTGGACGCCGCCGGGCGGCGGGTCCCACCGCATCGTCGCGAGGGCGGTGGACGGCACGGGCACCCCGCAGGAGACGGTCCCTGCCCCTCCGTTCCCGGACGGGGCCGCGGGCTACGACTCGATCACCCTGCTCGTGTCCGGGTGACACGCCTCACAGGGGGGCCTGCGGGGGCGACGGTTTCTTGGACCGCAGTCCGAGGACCGTGAGGATGGCGCCCCCGGCGGCGATCGGGGCTCCGATCGCGATCCACGTGGGGTCGTTCGTCATGAACGAACCCGGGATGTACCCCGCCCCTTGGAAGGCCCAGACGGATCCCATCAGGAGGACGATGATCCCGACGACCACGAAGAGGAGGCGCACGCCCGCGGGAGCCCCCGATCGGGAATAACGTTTCGGTACTTACGCGATCGTCGTCCCGGCGCGTCCCGAGACGGCCTCGAGGACGGTGTCAAGGTCCGCGATCACGACCCGCCGCCCGCCCCCCTCGAGGAACTGGAGGGCGGCCTCGATCTTCGGCCCCATCGATCCCGGAGGGAACTCCCCCGCCTGGAGGTGATGCCGCGCCTCCGCGGGGGTGAGCCGGTCCAGGTCGACGCGATTCGGCGTCCCGAACCGGAGCGCGACCTTCGGCACGTCCGTGATGATCACGAGGAGGTCGGCGCCGATCCCCCTCCCGAGGACCGCGGACGCGAGGTCCTTGTCGACGACCGCCTCGACGCCCTGATACCCCGTCCCCCTCGGCACGACGGGGATTCCCCCGCCGCCGGCGGCGATCGGGATGGAGCGGTCGCCCCCCCGCAGGATCGCGGCGACGAGGTCCTGCTCGACGACCTGGAGGGGTCTCGGGGACGGCACGACCCGCCGCCAGCCGCCCCGCGGGTCCTTCACCATCCGCCATCCCTTCGCGCGGAGGACGACGACCTCCTGCTCCCGGTCGTAGACGGGTCCGACGGGCTTCGTGGGGTCCTGGAACGCGGGATCTGCGGGGTCCACGACGACCTGCGTCACGACGCTCGCCGCGGTCCTCGACGAGCCGCGGGAGGCGAACTCGTTCCGGATCGCCTGCTGCAGGAGGTATCCGATCTGGGCCTGGGATTCCGCGACGCACACGTCCAGCGGCATCGCGGGGACGCGATGGCGGGCCTCCTCGTTCTGGATCAGGATGTTCCCGACCTGCGGCCCGTTCCCGTGGGTCACGACGAGCTCGTACCCCGCCTCGACAAGGTCCGCGAGTCGCGCCGCGGTCTTCGCGATGTGCGCCTTCATCGCGGCGAGTCCCGTGTCCTTCGGCGGGGAGATCGCGTTCCCTCCGACGGCGACGACGGCGAGCGTCATGGCGTCACGCAGGAGTCCGTCCCATCCCCGCCCGCTCTATGTAAACCCTCGCTCCACCGTATCCGGGATAACTATTTACGGGCACGACGGATGAGAACGGTTCGTGAGCCCGCTCGAGGCCCTCCTATGGTTCAGGAAGAGCCCGTACTTCCGGATCTTCTACCTCGCGGTCCTCAGTCTGATGGTCGCCGCCATCACCATGTACGGCATCTACCTCGGCTGCCTCTCGATCCTGTTCTCCGCGGTCCTGATGTTCGCACTGCCGTACTGGCTGAAGGAGCGGAGGATCAAGCACCTCGCGCTGAACGGGGCTGTGATCTTCGTCGTCGCCGCGCTGATCTTCGCGGCCCTGTTCGCGCAGAGCCTGTCCGGGAACGACCCGATCGCCGTGCGGGCGACGGGGGCGGGGAACGTCACCCTGTCGAACGCGACGGTGACGCCGGGGCGGGGCCCGCCGGGCGCCTCGTACACGTTCCTCGCGAACATCGCCGTCCCGGGGGGCGGAAACCCCTCGAACTACGCGGTGTGGGTGAACCTCACGACGGTCGACGGTGTGACGACGCCGTTCAACATGACCCCGGTGTCCAGCGACTCGAACCTCGCGGACGGGAAGGCGTACAACTACACGGTCCCCGTCGGGGATCACATCTACATCTTCTGGTTCTTCGTCACGGTCCGGAACGGAAGCTCGACGGACTGGTTCGAGAGCCCGTGGCAGGTCGGGCCGATCACCGCCGGGTACGGGACATTCTACGGCTTCTCCCTGTACTACGGCGTCTTCGCGCTCATCCTGCCGATGTCCCTGTACTTCATCCTCCTGATGCTGTTTTGGTGGACGACCCGCGCCCGGATTGAGCGCCAGCGGCTCGGGATGGCGACGGAGGCGGAGACGGACACCGGCTTCATGTGCACGAACTGCGGGGCGGACGTCCCTGCGGCCGCCGTGAAGTGTCCGAAGTGCGGGGCCGTGTTCGAGGAGGCGCCGGGGACCGTGTCGAAGTCGAAGGAGCCCGCGGAGGAGTCCGCAGACGAAAAATCTGAGGCGGACGAGGGCGGGGATGCGAAGCCGTAGGTCCGCCCTCCTCTGGGTCGTTGCGATCGCGTACGGGGCCACCATTTTCGTCCTCTCCTCCCAGCCCGTCCCTGCGCCCGGGGAAGAGGCGTTGGCCCTCGCCGGCGACAAGGTCCTTCACGTCGCGGAGTACGCGGGGTTCGCGCTCCTCCTCACCCTCGCGGTCGCGTCCACGCCTTCGCCGCGGATTTCCTCCCGAGCCGCGGTCGTGGGGTTCCTCGCAGCCACCCTCTACGCGGCGTTGGACGAGTTCCACCAGACCCTCGTGCCCGGACGCCGAGGGGATGCGACGGACTTCGCAGCGGACGCGGCGGGCGCCCTCCTCGGCGCGGGGGTCGTCCACCTGTGGCGGTGGCGGGCGGTGCACACCGCCGTTTCGGAGACCTCCCCCCGATAGCCCCATGGCCGTCTGTGATAACCGGAGGAAAACACCCTTGACCCGTTCCGTGCTAAAGTACGCTATGCTTAAATCCGGCCCGTCGGTTGTCGCGGCCTAGGGATGGGATAACGTGCCGTCCATTTCCATCGCAGAGGAGCTCGCGAAGAAGCAGCGCGAGATTTCCATCTCTGAGTTCTTCGAGCGGAACAAACAGATTCTCGGATACGACTCGCCGACGAAGGCCCTGCTCACGGTCGTGAAAGAGCTGTGCGAGAACTCGCTCGACGCGTGCGAGGATGCCGGCATTCTTCCTGATGTGAGCGTCTCGATCCAGAAGTCGGGGAAGGACGAGTTCCTCGTCGCGGCGGAGGACAACGGGCCAGGAATTGTGAAGAAGGAGGTCGCAAACGTATTCGGTCGTCTCCTTTACGGCTCCCGGTTTCACGTCCTCGCTCAGAAAAGAGGCCAACAAGGCATCGGGGTAAGCGGCGCAATTCTCTACGGACAGACGACGACCGGCAAGCCCACCCGCATCCGCTCCAGACCCGCCGAGATGGATGTCGCGTACGAGGTGGACCTAATCATCGATATCCGCCGGAACCGGCCCAGTATCCAGAAGGAGGATTTCGTCGCATGGGACAAGCCCCACGGTACCCGGGTCGAGATTCCGCTCAAGAGCCGCTACGTAACGGGAAAGCAAAGCCCATTCGAGTATCTGAAGGCGACCGCGATTGTAAACCCGCATGCCCGGATTACGTATCTTCCGCCGGAGGGCGAGCCCATCGTCTTCGAGCGCGTGACGGAGGAACTCCCGCCGAAGACCGTGGAGATCAAGCCCCATCCGTACGGAATCGAACTCGGCACGTTCCTCGCGATGGCGAAGGAGACGAAGTCGTACAAGCTCAGCGCGTTTCTCGCGGAGGAGTTCTCCAGGATCTCCGCCCGCGTCGCGAAGGAGATTTGCGAGAAGGCGGGTGTGCCTCCGGAGATGAAACCCAAGTCGCTGGATCTCCAGGAAGTCAAGGCCATCCTGGACGCGATCAAGGAGGTGAAGATCATGGCTCCGTCGACGGACTGCCTCTCCCCGATTGGCGAAAAGCTGATCAAGAAGGGGCTGAAGAACGTCCTGGGGGCCCTGAAGCCAGAGTTCTTTTCACCGCCCCTGACCCGAGACCCCGTGGTGTGGCAGGGGAACCCGTTCCAGATCGAGGTCGGGATCGTCTACGGCGGGGACCTCCCGCCGGATCAACCCGTTGATGTCCTCCGGTTCGCAAACCGCGTCCCCCTCCTGTACCAGGCGGGCGCGTGTGCCATCACGCAGGCCGTGCAATCCGTGGACTGGCGGCGTTACGGCCTCGAGCAGCGGGGCGGAGAAGGCCTCCCGTACGGGCCCGCGATCATCCTCGTCCACGTGGGGAGCGTGAAGGTCCCGTACACGTCGGAGGCGAAAGAGGCCGTCGCATCCATCCCCGAAATCATGGAGGAGATCGACCTCGCGCTGAAGGAGTGCGGGCGCCGGCTCAAGACTCACCTTACGAAGAAGGCCCGCCGCGCGAAGACCCGGGAGAAGTTCGACATCGTCCAGAGGATCCTGCCGAAGATCGCGGAAAAGTCCGCGAAGATCGTCGGGAAGAAGGTGCCGAACCTCGACGCGACCGTGACGAAGATCATGGGCGTCATCTGGATCGAAGAGGCGATCGCGTACGACGCGAAGGCGAAGAAGCACACGGTGACGATCGACCTGCACAACTTTACGTCCGCGGGGAAGAAGTTCAACCTCCACGCGCTCCTCCCGAGGAGCGCGAAGCTGGGGGCCGTCGACCCGAAACCGAAAGAGGTCCGCGACGATGGGAAAGTCACGTGGGAGCTGAAGCGAATCAACTCCGTGGAGAAGGGGACCGTCACGATCGAGCTCCTCGCCTTGGACAAAGAGGAGTACGACGAGTCCGAGCTGTACGTGAGCGGGGTCAGCCCCGAGCTCGTGATCGGCGCGGAGCCGCTGCCCGGAGACTGGGAGCTCGAATACGCGGAGTTCGAGGAGGCCGGGGAGGCCCCGCCGCCCGAGGAGGACGAGGGCGAGATCGACTACGACGAGACAGAGGAGGTGCTCGAGGATGACTGAGCCGGAGGGCGCGAACAAGGCGGTCCAGCAGCTCTACGCGATTGCGGAGGAAATCTACGACGAGCTGAAGGGGGGCCAGATCCCGAAGATGAAGATCCCGCTCCGGACGAAGGCGAACATCCGGTTCGACCCGAAGCACTCCGTGTGGAAGTACGGGAAGCTCACGGGCGTCCGCTCCGCGAAGAAGATGAAGGGGGCGCTGATGCTCCTCCGGACGATGTACGTCCTGGACTTCATCCGGGACATGATCAACCAGAGCAAGTCGTCGACGCTGAGGGAGATGTACTACATCTCCGAGGGGTGGGACCTCGCGAAGTTCCACAGCCAGGACGAATCGAACCTCCTGGCGGAGGACCTCGAGGTCGTGACCGCCCTGATGCGGGAGGACTTCAAACTCCGCCCGGAGGAGAGCGGGGCGAGCGTGATCGGGAACCTCACGATCGAGGAGATCACCCGCAACGGCGAGCGCCGGCGGATCAACTGCCGCGACGATGTCGGCGACGCAGGGTACACGATCCCGTACAACGTGGAGAAGGAAAAGGTGAAGCTCCGGAGCGCGGACGCGAAGTTCGTCCTTGCGATCGAGACGGGCGGCATGTTCGACCGGCTCGTGGAGAACGGGTTCGACGAGGACGCGAAGTGCATCCTCGTCCACCTGAAGGGGCAGCCCTCGCGTTCCACAAGACGACTTCTGAAGCGACTGAACGAGGAGCTGAAACTCCAGGTCGCGACCTACACAGACGGAGATCCGTGGTCGTTCCGGATTCACGCGTCCGTGGCGTACGGCGCGATTAAGACCGCGCACATTTCCGAGTTCCTGGCAACACCAACCGCGGAATTCGTTGGGGTCACCGCTTCTGACATAATGAATTACCAGCTCCCAACGGACGTCCTGACGCCGCGGGACATAGGTGCTCTGAACGCGGAGCTGTCCGACCCGCGGTTCGCGACGGAGTTCTGGCGGACGGAAATCAACGCAATGCTCCAGCTGAACAAGAAGGCGGAGCAGCAGGCCCTCGCGAAGTACGGGCTGGACTACGTGACGGACACGTACCTCCCGGAGAAGCTCGGCGAGATCGGCCTGATGTAGGTTCCGTCACGTGGAGTCCCGGAACACGGACCCGAAGGTGCCGTCGATCCAGATGTGGCGGGGACGGCGCCCCTTCTCCTCCCGGTGCTTGATCTCGAACCGCCACATCGGGAGGAGCACCAGCTCCACGCGATCCGGATTCGGCTTCGCACCGACCCCTCGTCGCACGATCTCCGCAGCCTGGTCCGGTGCCACCCGCACGGGCCGGATGTCCTCGCGCACCTTCTCGGCGGGAACCCGTTCGATCTTCGCGGGGGATACGAGGGGATTGACGTTCCACGCGGGCCCCGGGACGACATGGCGGAACGTGAGGCGGCCCCCGTGAAGGACCGCGAGCTTCCGGTTCACGCCCTGCACGTAGAAGTCCCTCCCGATCCGCTGGGGGCCGCGCTGCACCTCGGCGGGGACCCGCCACAGCGGGAGGTACGAGAACTCGTGGCCCCCGACCTCCTCCCGGAGCCGGAGGATCTTCCGCTCGAGCGCGGCCCGCGCCCTGCGCGCGGCCTTGTTCAGCGGGACGTTCAGGGGCAGGATCCCGAGGGTCCGCAGGACCCCCCGCCTCGGGTCGAAGCCGTGGGCGGGGTCCCAGTACGCGGCCTGGCCGTGCACGGTCTCCCTCTGGAGCACCTTCCGCTCCACGAGCCGGTCCAGGAGCCGGTGGACGAACGCGTCCTCTTCCGGCATCAGGGGGAACAGATGCTTCTCGCTGTACAGCCCCGGCAGGACCTCGAAGATCTCCAGGAGCCGCTCGGACGCGGTCTTCTCCCGCGACTCCGACCGGCGCGCCGCCTTCCGCCGCCCCATCGTCCGTCAAGTCCTCCACGAGGGACGCCCCCGCTGGGATTCGAACCCAGGTCACAGGCTCCGCAAGCCCGCAGTCTGTCCAAACTAGCCTACGGGGGCGCGCCCGCCAACAGACCCCGCCCTCGCTTAACCCTATCTGTCGGGAGCCCGCGGGTCAGACCTTGTCGAGACCCGCCTTCGATTGCTGGCTCGTGAGCCGCTCGTTGTACGTCTTCAGCCGGCGTTCGTACTCGCCCTTCACCTCCACGGACCCCTTCTCCGTGATCGTGAGGAGGAACCGGCTGTCCGCGAGCCATTCCAGGGTCACGTATCCGCCCTTCTCCAGCTCGAGGATCGCCTTCTCGAGGTCGTCGTACGTCACGCCGCGGATCTCCCGGAAGAAGTCCTCGCGGGTCGCCCCGATGTAGCCGCGCTTCGCGACGAGGTTCAGGACCCGCCACGGGACGTCTTCCATGGAGTACGGGATGCCATCCGATTGCCCGATAATAAGGGTTGGTGCCCGGTCGCGCCCACCGCGCCTACTTCCGGAGGGCCTCGAGTATCCGCTGGTGGACCTCCTCGATGTGCCCGCTCGCGTACACGTCCCGGAGGATCCCCTTCGCCCGGTAGTGGGCCGCGAGCGGCTCGGTGAGGTCGTCGTACGTCCTGATCCGGGCCCGCACCACCTTCTCCGTGTCGTCCTCCCGCTGGACGAGCGCGGACCCGCACTTGTCGCAAACGCCCCTCTTCGCGGGCGGGTTCGTGAGCACATGGTACACGGCGTCGCAGTTCGGGCACACCCATCGGCCCGTGGACCGCTTCACGAGGTCCTCCGGGTCCAGGAACAGGTTGACCACCGCATCGATCTTCGCCGCCTTGTCCAGCGCCTGCGCCTGGGGGAGGGTGCGCGGGTACCCGTCGAGGATGAACCCCTTCCTCGCGTCCGGCGCCTTCAGACGCTTCAGGGTCATCTCGATCACGAGGTCGTCCGGGACGAGCTTCCCAGCGGCCATGTACTTGTGCGCGGCCTGGCCGAGCTTCGTCTTCTTCGCGACCTCGTGTCGGAGGATGTCCCCCGTGGAGATGTGGGGGACCCCGAGCCTCTCCGCGAGCTTCACGGCCTGGGTCCCTTTTCCGGCCCCCGGGGGACCGAGCATGATGATCCGCATCGAGGGAGGGAACGGTCCGGCGGGTAGAAAAGCGTTCGTCTCGGCGGCGGGTCAGAAGAGATGGTCGTCCACGAGCCGGGCGGGTCCCCCCACGGAGCAGCGGATCGTCTCGACGCCGAGCTCCTTGATCCGGGACTCCACCTCGTCGCCCCGGTCCGGGGGCGCGTTCACATAGACCGTCGCGCCCGTGTCGATCGAGAAGAAGGCGGGGAACCCCTCCTCCCGCATCTTCTTCACGGCAAGGATCACCCGCAGGGTGTCCGGCCTCCAGAGGACCATCTCCCCCGCCCCCGTCATCGTGATCCCGTGGAGCATCAGGGTGTCCCGCTCCGCGAGCGCGCACACCGTGCGGACCTCCCGCCTCCGGATCGCGAGCTCCATCTCCGCGATGAGCCGGGGCATCTCCGCGAGGCGGGCGTGGAAGAACGGGGAGGTCGTCGCCTCCCGGTGGGCGTCTTCCGTCTCCTTGTATGCGGGGACGAGGGCGATCACGATCGCGAGCTGGAGATCCGTCCCCGCGAGCTGGACGGAGAACGAGTCCTCGTCCGCGACCCCCATCTTCCACTTGCTGAACCCTCCGGTGACGGCGCGGGCCGCGGAGCCCGCGCCGCGTCTCGCGATCCGAGAGAGGTCCTGGAGATCGAGGTCCAGTCCGGCCGCCGCGGCGGACGCGAGGGCGAGGGCCGCGAACCCGGACGCGCTCGCGCCTAGGCCCACGTTGGACGGGAAGTCGTTCGTCGAGGCCATCCGGAACCTCGCCCGCGTCTTCGCCCGCGCACGGACGGGCTCCACAACGGAGAGGATCCGCTCCATCTCGTGACCCCCAACGGGACGGCCGTCGATTGTCGCGGTGTCCTTGGGGAATTCCCCGAACTCCACCGTGGTGCGGGTCGTGAGGGGCGCGGTGCACACGCTGATGGAATCGTGGTACGGGAGGCGGAGGATCGGGTCCGCGAGGCCGTGGTACTTGATCAGCCCCTGGATGGGATGGGCGACCGCGGACGCCTTCACGCCCGCCACCTCCGGAGGATCGCCGGGAGGTCCGCGTGATCCGCGATCTCCGCGTCCGCCTTGTCCGTCCTCGCGTCCCGCCAGAACCCCGTGTTGAACCAGATCGCCCGCATCCCGTGGGCCTTCGCCCCCGCGACGTCCGCGGTCACGTCGTCGCCGACGTGGACCACGCAGTCCGGCCGGAGTCCGAGGTTCGAGAGCGCGACGTCGAAGATTCCCGCCTCCGGTTTTCGGATCCCGATCTCGTCGGAGAAGACGCGCGCGTCGAAGTACTTCCCGATCCCGAGGCGGTCCTGGAGCCGCCGAAGGTAGCGGCCCCACGTGCGGCCCGTGTTCGAGACGAGCCCCACCTGATAGCCCTCCCGCTTGAGATGGTCGAGGGTCTCCGAGACATGAGGGAAGAGGGCCGGCGGGATCTCGAGGAGAGCCCCGCCGAACGCCTCCACGGCCGCCTCGAAAAGTGCGGGAGCCTGCCCGTCGAGGCCGGCGAGCCGGAAGAACGTCGCGATCTGCTCCGACCGGTTCAGGTCCACGCCCCGCCCCCAGGCCTCCGAGAGGATCTCCGTCTGGCGGTCGTACGCCAGGAGGAGCGCCTCCCGGGTGGGGGGTCGGGGGAGCCGGGACAGGGACGGCGCGAGCCTCTCCATCCGGAGGTCCCGCAACCTCCGGTCCTGCTCCGGCGAGCTCATCGCCAGGGTGTTCCACCAGTCGAACGTCACGCCCTCGATCATCGCCCGCCCCTAGATGTCGAAGATGACCTCCGCGACGCCCTTCTCCGGATCCACCTTGAGGCGGTGGTACGTTACGGCCTTCACCGCGAGCTTGAGATCGTGGCGGCGCTTGTCGATCGCTTCCCCGCGGGCCCGCCCTGTCAGGTCGAACCTCTCGATCGCGACGTCGAACTCGCAGAACACGAGCCGCTGGGTCTCGTGGAGGAACAGGAGCTCCTGGAGCCAGTTCACCATGAGGGTCTCGAGGTCCTCCGCTTTCACGCGGACCTCCACCTCGCCCCTCGGCTTCAGGGTCTCGAGGTCCACGATCAGGCTGAACATCCCTGCCGCGGTGTTCTCGAACAGTTCCTCCAGGGTCGCGCCATACGACCGGATGCCGGCGTCCGCGGTGTGATCCAGCTCCTCGAACCGCACACGCTATCCAAGATGGCGGGAGATAATGAAGGTGCCCTAGATGCCGCGGTCCTTGCCGGGCCAGATGTACTTGTGGACCTGGGGCTGGAGGCGGACGCTGAGGCGGTCCTCGAGGATCCACTTCGCGAGGGTCGCGGGGTCGAGACCCCTGTCGACCTTGTGCGCCGGGGTCACCGGTGAGAAGAGGACCGTCCCCGCGGGAATCGTCCGGCTCGTGATCACGTTGCGGGCGAACTCGTAGTCCGTCCGGTCTGCGAGGACGAACTTCACCTCATCCTCCCGCCGCAGGAGTCGGAGGTTCTCGAACGCGACCTTCGCCTTCATTCCGGAGCCCGGGCACTTCACATCCATGATGTACCGCACGAGCCCCGCCTCCCGCTTCGCGGACGTAGCGTCATCGAACGCCGAGAGGTCGACCTCACCGTCCGTCTCGAACGTGTGGACGAAATCTGCGGGCAGCCTCTCGATCGCTCCCACGATCGACTGCCACTGCAGGAGCGGCTCCCCGCCCGTCCAGCAGACGTTCCGGATCCCGTAGCGGGGGCCGCGATCATTCGGGTCCGCAAGGTCCCGGACCCGGGCGACGAGGTCTCGAACGGAAACTTCCTTGTACTCTCCGCCCTCCACCGCGTACATCGAGTCGCACCACACGCACCGCAGGTTACACGTGTATAAGCGGACGAAGACGGTGGGGGTTCCGACGAACGTGCTTTCCCCCTGGATCGTCGCGTAGCACTCGCTGAGGAGGAACGTCTCGCCGGGATTCGCTCGCGGGACGGTCTGCGTCGCCATGGAGGCGGGATGCAATGTCCATGGAGGCGTTATAAGGTCTGCGCCCGCCGCGCGTACGGGAGCGGATCCTTCGCGCCGGCCTCCTTGAAGCCCTTGAGCCGGAGCTGGCAGGAGTCGCAGACACCGCACGCCTTCTCCCCGCCAAGATAGCAGGACCACGTGAAGTTCCAGGGAACTCTGAGCTCCTCCCCCTTCCGGACGATGTCCGCCTTCGACATCGAGATCAACGGCGTCACGATTCGGATCGGGCGGCCCTCGACCCCGCGCTTCGTGCCGAGTCGGGCGACCTCCTCGAACGCCCGGTAGAACTCGGGGCGGCAATCGGGATATCCGCTAAAATCGAGGGCGTTCGCCGCGATCACGATCTCGTCCCCATCGAGGGACTCCGCGTAGGCGAGGGCGAGGCCGAGGAGGATCGTGTTGCGGGCGGGGACGTACGTGGCGGGGATGCCGCGCCCCATCTCCTCGAGGGTCCGCTGGGTCGGGACCCGGACGTTCCGGTCCGTGAGGGCGGACTGCGCGATCGCGGCGAGATCGATCTTCAGGACCTTGTGAGACTTCACATCGAAATGCCTCGCGACTTTCTTCGCGGCCTCAATCTCCTTTCTGTGGCGCTGTCCGTAGTCGATCGTCAGCGCGTGGACCTCGCGGCCCTCCCTGGACGTTATCGCGAGTGCCGTGCTCGAGTCCAGCCCTCCGGACAGGAGGACGATCGCACGCAGGGAGGTCACGCGTCGGCAAGATGCGAGGGAGGCATTAAGCCCGCCGCCCGCGCTGCCGAATGCATGTCGACAGACGGCCGGTACACCGCCTACGACTCCTTCGCCTGGGCCTACAACCGGCACTGGGGGTCCGTGTTCTCCGAGGCGGTCTTCCCTGTGATCGACCGGGTTCTTCTTCGCGATCTCCCGCCCAAGGGACGTATCCTCGACGTATGCTCCGGCACCGGACAGCTCGCGGGTCTTCTATCGAAGCGCGGGTTCCGGGTGACGGGAATCGACGGATCGAAGGAGATGGTCGCCCTCGCCCGCAAGAACGCCCCCCGCGCGGCGTTCCGGGTGGCGGACGTCCGCTCGTTCCGGCTCCCGCCCATCCACGACGCAGCCCTCTCGACCTACGACAGTCTGAACCACATCATGACTTCGAAGGAACTCGAGTCCGTCTTCCGGAACGTGAGCGCCGCCCTGAAGATAGGCGGCGGGTTCCTGTTCGACATGAACATGGAAGCGGGCTACCGCACCCGATGGCGGGGCGAGTCCGCGATCATCGAGGACGACCACGTTGTCGCCTACCGCTCCAGCTACTCCCCCCAGGAGGGACTGGGGCGTATGGACCTCACGATCTTCCGGAAGGTCCGAACAGAATGGAGGCGGTCAGATCTGACCCTCACGCAGCGTTGTTATTCCGAGATCGAGGTGCGGGCCGCCCTCGAGCGGGCGGGGTTCGACGTCGTCCGAGTTTTCGACGCTGGGCGCGACCTTGTACCGTTCCGCAGCGAGGGCCGCGCGCTCTTTCTGGCCCGGACTCCGGCGTCCTCATCGGCGGGTCGATAGACGCGGCCTCGAGTCCTTCAATCGTTTCCCGTACCGCCGGACGTACCCATCGATGGTCCTTCGGAGGGCCGGTCCCCGCCGGAGAGTCTCGCGCGCGTGGCGGACGGCGAGCTCGATGAGGTCCACCGCGGTCGCAAGGTCTCTTACCGCCACGAACTCCGCCGCCAGGCGGTTCCCGGCGCCCATGTTGTGATAGTTCCCGAGAGGGATCGCGACCCCGGTCGCGCGATACCCATGGAGGCTGAACGCGGTCGCCTCGCAGGTCCCGCCGCTCATCAATGCTCGCTGCACCGACCTCGTCGTGCGAAGTCGGGCTCGTCCCGCGAGCAGGAGCTCCTCTGCCCCCGCATCGAACGTGCGTCGCCGATCGCCGACCCGGATGACGGGACCGCCGCCGATCTCCACTCCCGGGAGCGCCTTGCTGGCCTCGACGTTGATCACCCAGGCGTCCCGTGGGACCGTGCCGGACTCGATCGCCCCCAGGGTGCCGACGAACCCGATCTCCTCCGCGCGGGTCAGGAGGACGTTCAGGTTCGACGAGCCGGTCCGCGCGACGCGGGCCATCGCCGCAAGGGAGACCGCGCATCCCGCGAGGTCGTCGAGCTGTCGCGCGTGGACCCGCGTCCCCGCCACGCGGAAGTCCTCGAGCTCCCAGACGCCGAAGTCCCCGCGGCGTGCGGTCCTCCCGCCATCGAAGCGGATCGCGAGGCTCGACCTCGTGAACCGGAGGAGTCTCGCGGGGGTCGGCTCTCCGCCATGGTAGACCCGGAGCCGCGTGCCCCGCCGGAGGTACGGTGGCGCGACGCCGCCCGAGAGCCGGGCCTTGCCGGGACCTGTGACCTCGATCCCAGGGTGGTCCATGTGGGCGACGAGCCAGATCGCGGGACCCCGCCGCGGCCGCGAGGGCCGGAGGACGAGGTTCCCATAGGAGTCCAGTCGGATTCGGACCCCCGCCTCCCGGGCGATTCGGGCCGCCTCCCTCACGACCGCGTGCTCGTGGAGGGGCGCCGTGGGCTGGCGGGCGATCCGCTCCAGCATCCGCAGGACCGGCGGCCGGGCCATGGGGCGGGGCGAAGCCCGGCCAGGCAATGAAAGTTCCGGGATGCGCGTCCGGTCACACGCGCTTGTTATGGTCAATAACCATAACGGATGGTGCGGCCGCAGCCTTCGCCGCCGCCCTAGTACGCGCGGATCTCGTCGAAGACGTAGTCCTTCCAGTCCCGCTCCCCGAGGACGACCTCGAACTCCTGGGGCGTGAGGATCGGCTGCTTGTACTGGAGGATGTCTTCGATCGCGATCCTCGGGCACGCGGTGTTCACCCACGCGTCCACGCGGTACCCCATCAGCAACTCCGGGGACACGAGGTCCATGAGGAAGATCGTCGCGCGGCGGTCGTGCTTCGCGGCGAGGGCCTTGAGGTCGTCCGCGAGCCCGCTGCGGTCCTGGCCGACCTTCCTCGAGACGATGATCCCGAAGGTCTCCGCGTCCCGGGCCCTCGCGATCGCGGCGTGCCGCTGCCGGAGGATCCGGTCCCGCACCTCCTTCAGGTCTCGCGCCTCACCCCGCTCCGGGTCCGCGATGATCACGGGCTTGTCGGGCACTAGGATCGCGACCCCGAGGGGATGGAAGTCCCCCGTCCCGACGTACAGGTATCCGTCGACGTCCTTCTCGATCACGGTCGCGGTGTGGTAGTCGCACCCGAGGAGCTGCCCCGCGTACGCGACCCGCTTGTCCGGCGGGCCCACGAAGACGTCGTGTCCCTTCTCCTGCAGGTACTTCGCGATGGCGGGGAGCCACTCGCGGAACTGATACGTCGTCAGGAGGCCGACCCGCTTCGGGAGGAGGGGGAGTGCCGCGTCCACGAACTTCATGTCCCTCAGGGGCGGGCTCCCGAGGTCGTGGAAGAACACGCGGTCGTACCGGAGGTGGGGCATCGGCGCATGGCCGAGGTGCACGACGAGGTCCACGGGCATCTCCGCGACGTCGCACGCGCCGAACGAGGGGTCCGCGGAGACGATGCACGCGACGCCTGTCCTCGCCTCGATCTCCTGCGCGAGTTCGACCGCCTTCGTCCGGAGCCCCACGGGGAACTGGAGGCCCACGGTCTTCGCGTCCCGGCCCCGGATCACCTCGAGGAGCCGGTCGATGTCCGCCATCGAGGGCTCGACACGCGGGGCGGGGGAAAAACCTGTCCCCGGTCCCGGACCGATGAATACCGCGGCTGGGAATGCCTGTGAAAGCTTTATTACCGGAGAAACGGACGCCGGAGACGATGGGTCTGACCACCGCCGCCGTTGTTGCGGCGCACACGCACCGGAGCCGGGGCCCGCCGAGCCTCCCCTTCGGCTGGGGGGCCGTCACGGTCCTCCTCATCGGGGCCGTCCTCACGATCATCGGTATCGTGCTGATCCTCTACGGGATGCTCCAGTTCTTCACGGGCACGATCGGAGCGGCGATCAGCGACAACTTCTCGATCGGCTCGTTCTTCAGCTCCTTCTTCGGCGCGGTTATCCTGTTCGTCATCGGCGGGGTCCTCGCGGGCGCGGGCGGATGGCTCCTCCGCCTCTGGTGGATCTTCCTCCTCGTCGGCGCCGTGAGCGGCGCGGCGGCGGGGAGCACGGTCCGGGACCGGGAGGAGATGCGGGCGGGGGACGTCCGCGTCCGGTGCCGGGGCTGCGGCCGCCTGAACCCCGAGTACGCGAAGTTCTGCATGTCCTGCAGCCAGCCCGTGTGATCCACGGGACCGGGACTACTTCGCCTTCGGCATCTCGATGACGATCCGCCATGGCGTCGGGAGCTTTACGCCCGCCTTCCGGAGGGCCACCTTCGCGTCCGCGATGTGGGCCTCCGTCGTCTCGATCGAGATGATCTTCGTGCCTGGGTGGACCCGCGCGGCGACGCCGACGGCCCCGCCGAACGCGGCCCGCATCCCCTCGGAGATCCGGTCCGCGCCCGCCCCCGTCGCGATCTTGTTCTCCCGGAGGACGTTGTGCGGATAGAGCCGGAGCTTGAGGTGGTACGCGTTCCCCGCCTTCTTCGCGATGTACCGGTTCGCGCTGATCCGCGCGGCCTCGAGGGCGATGTGCCGGATCTGGCACTGCTCCTCCGCGAGGAGGTGGAGCTTCACGGGGAACTTCGTCTTCAGGTCCCCGATGTCCCACTGGCTGATCCGGATCCCGGGGATCCCGCCCATGTATTCCTTGCGGGTGTACGCCTGGCCTCGGATCTCCCGGTACATCGAGTTCGGCTTGCGGGGCATGGTCGGAGGTCTCCTTCGTACAGGAAGGCGCTATTTAACGGTTCGGCCCGCTACGGAACCCTCGTGGGTGGGATGGTGGGGTCCATCCGCAGCGGGCCCGCCATATAGATCTCTCTCTCGCCTCCGTTCCGGAGGTCGCACCAGGCCGGGTACGCGGAGTCCCCCGACGCCGCGATCCCGATGTAGTCGCCGATGAACGACGTCCCCGGGTCGAACTGCGCGCTCACTCGCTGGTTCCGCCCGAATGAGACGCCAAAGTCCGTCGACATGGTCACGTACACCGTCAATAGACGGTCGCCCGGATCGTCCCGTCGGTCGTAGAACGCGACGAAGACCTTGCCGTTCGTCGACGCGGCGACCCAGGGGAAGAACTGCGCGTTCGCCGTCGCGTCGTCGTTTGCCTTCACGGGCGCCTCCCACGTGACCCCGCCGTCCACCGACGTGGACATCACGATGTCCGCATCGCCGAACCGCCGGTCCGCCCAAACAATGTGCACCCGGTTACCGCCGGACGCGTCGATCGGGTTCACTACGATGCTCGGGAGGTGCGACGTCCGGGGTCGGACCGGGTAGAGCGGGCCCGGATCATCCAGGGTGTTCACGATTACCGTAGGGCCCCAGGTGAGCCCGCCGTCCATCGACTTCGTCACCGCGACGCGTTTGTCGGTCCCCGTGCGGGCGGCCCAGGAGACGTACAGCTCGCCCGCCGGACCGACGGCGGGTTGGGAGCCTTGGTCGAGGTTACCACCGGGGTCCGAGATTTCCTTCTCCGCGGACCATGTCGTCCCTCCGTCGGTGGAGCGGGAGAAGTAGATGGGGGACTCGATGAGCTGCCCCAGGGAATCGTACAAGAACCGAGTCCATGTCACGTACACGTTGCCCCGGGTCGGCGCCGTCGACGTATCCACCGCCATGTACGACTTGTCGTGGATGACATCCGGTTCGGCCGCAACGACCTGGCGGGGCGTGCCCCATGTGAGTCCGCCGTCCGTGGACTTCGCGATCGCGACGAAACTCCAGCCCTCGACGCCGATACACGTGACGTATGCGTTGCCGTCCGCGTCGAACGCGACGCTGGGGTCCCCCGACATCTCGGCGAGGCTCAGGCTCCCGTTCCGCGGCACGAGCTGCTCGATCCAGGTTCGTCCTCCGTCCACGGACGTGTAGACACCGCACCACAGATTCCCCGGCCGGTAGTCGTTCGCGCCCACGACGATGTTCCTCGGGTTCCGCGGATTCAGGGCGATCGACACCTCGTTCTGCGGGCTCGCGTTGTTCGTGACGCGGTGCTCCGCCCCGACCGGGAGTAAGTAGGCCTCCCCGTCGACCGCGAGGGTCCGGAGCGAGTCTGCGCCCGCCACGACGGTTGCGAAATGCGGCCGGAGCGAGGCCGCCGGGGTCTGGATTGAGGGGCCGCCGGGTTCGTCGGTTCTGGCGGAGTCGAGGCTCACCGTCAGGGGCGGAAGCGTAAACACGAGCACGATGAGAACCGCGAAGCCGCACATCCCCGCGCCGGGTTCCGGGAAGGCTCGTGTGTCCAAGAATCTGCCGACGAACGAGGGTCCCGCACCCCCGCACCCGTAGGTCTGCGGGACTGTTCAGGGAGCCGGTTCGTGCGCGTCGCATCCGCTACGGGTTCATCATCCGCGGGACGCCCGGGACGAGGGACAACGGGGCCCCGATGTAGACCTCCTCGTTCCCGCCGTTCCGCAGGTCGCACCACACGGGAAACGCGAAGTCCGCGGACGCCGCGAGCCCGTTGTAGTCCCCGATGAACCAGGTCCCCGGGTCGAACGAGGACGCGCTTGCCCGCTGGTTCCTCTGGAACGAGGCGCCGAAGTCCACGGAGGCCGCGACGTACACGGCCAGGTCGTGGCCGTTCGGATCGTCCCGCTGGTCGTAGAACGAGACGAACACCTTTCCCGTCTCGGAGGCCGCGACCCACGGGAAGAATTGCGCGTTCGTCGCGTCGTCGTTCACCCGCACGGCGGGGCCCCATGTCGCGGCGCCGTCCACGGACGTCGCCATCAGGATGTCCGCGGTCCCGAACCGGCCGTCCGCCCACACGAGGTGGACGCGGTTCCCCGTGGGCGCGTTCACCGGGTTCACCGCGATGCTCGGGAAGTGCGGGGTCCGCGGCGCCCCGCCGTAGACCTCCCCCGGGTCGAGGATCGCGACCGTCGTCTTCGGCCCCCAGGTCAGCCCGCCGTCCAGGGAGCGGACGACGACGACACGGTTCCCGTTCACCCAGGAGACGTACACCTCCCCGCCGGGGCCGACGGCGGGCTGGGAGGCCTGGCTGCAGCGGTACCCGGCGCTTGAGATCTCCGTCGGCGTCGAGAACGTGAGGCCCCCGTCGACGGACCGCGAGAAGTAGATTGGGGCGGCGTAATTCCCGCACTCCCCCGCCCCGGAGATGAACCGGGTCCACGTCACGTACACGTTGTTTCGGGTGGGGCCGGCGGTCGTGTCCGCGGCCATGTACGGCTTGTCGTGGAACACGTTGGGGGTCGTCCCCTCGACCAGGACCGCGGTCCCCCACGTGCGCCCGCCGTCCGCGGACCTCGAGACGGTGAGGACGTTGTCGTTCAGGGTGCGGCTGAACCCGAGGCACGTGACGTACCCGTTCCCGTCCGCGTCGAACGCGACGCTCGGGTCACCGGAGACGGTGACCTGCGTGAGGGGCCCTGTGCGAGGGACGAGCTGCTCGAACCAGGATCGGGCGCCGTCCAGGGTCGAGTACACCCCGCACCACACGTCCCCGGGCAGCCCGGGATACCCGCGGTAGTCGTTCGCGGAGGCGATGAGGTTCTTCCCGTTCCTCAGGTTCACCGAGACGGAGACCTCGTTCTGAGCGTCGGGATTGTTCGTCACGCGGTAGTCCCTCCCGACGGGGATCAGGGTCGCGTTCGCTGCGACCGCGAGGGGCGCCGACCTGGTGCCTGCGGGGCCCCATGGATACAGGAGGATCCCGGACACTGGGACGGGCCCGTGCAGGATTGCGAGTCGGATCGGGGCCGGCTCCCGCTGGAGG